>JAAUXU010033530.1_pt1 | contig 23507 bp, 34 predicted proteins | sample 7278151 | NCBI WGS metagenome assembly JAAUXU01 (sample SAMN14350113, study PRJNA611818) | marine sediment metagenome | isolation source: surface marine sediment (1.8m) | place: French Polynesia: Moorea | collected 2018-08 | reverse complement strand
CCCCCCCCCCCCCCGCCCCCCCCCCCCCCCCCCCCCCCCCCCCCCCCCCCCCCCCCCCCCCCCCCCCCAACCACCGGGGCCAGAAAAAGTCGAACCTGAGCTCATCACACAGGAAGTGTTGGATGATCTTGGCTGTGTGGATGGAGGCCCTGTCCTGCTGAAAGACAAAGGGATGGTCTCCAGCCACTCAGCACATCCACAGAATCACGTAGTCAGCCAAGATGTCCATGCACTCAGCAGACATGGCCCCAGTCCCCCTTGGGAACCAGTACGACAGCATGGTGTTGCCTGTGGAGGCCATGATGCCAAGCATCATGACCTTGGCCAGGTGCTTGGTTGTCAGCACTGTCAGGTTGTCCAAGTCCGGCTCACTGAAGCTCACGAACCGGTCATTTTGTCGATTTAAAACTGGGTCGATGTCCCTGTTCTTTAAATTGCTGTAAAAAAAGATGATGCCATGGCACTTTTGGGCAAGTAGGTGAGTTGCGCACACGAGGCACTTGTTCTTGGTGTTGTCGGTGAGCATGGGGCGGTTCCTGATGTGGTAGGAAATGCCCCCATGGCATTTAATGCTGCGAGAAATGGCGGCGGTTGAGCAACCAAGTGCTCATGCAGTGGCTGTCATCAGCATCCTGGCAAATGTTGGCAAATGTGTTGCACAACTCATCACCGGTCATGGCAGGGGGCCTGTTGGATCTTGCGGCACTGTTGTGGATCCTGCCATAGTCGCCCTTGCACATCAGGCTCCTCACTTTGGTCACTGTTCATCGTGCCACCCCTTCCAACTCGCAAATTTGTTTTGTTGACAAACAATAGGAGCACTTATGCGTGTCTGTTTTACTGTGAACATGGCACTCATGATGAGGTTCTGGTTGTCATTGAGTAATGCAAAAAGTTGCCTGAAGGATTGTTTTCCAAAGCTTTGTTATGGAAAAACTGGTTTTATCAGTAATTTTGCATCAAAAAGGTTTGCGAGACTAAAGTGAGAACAAATTATCGTAAAACCCTGTATGGTCACAGCCTGGTCAGAATGAGTACTACCTTTGGATTGGAAGATAACAGCAGAGATCTCCTAGTACCAGACTCCAAAATTTTAGGTACAGATTTAGCATAATTAGGTAAAAGTAACATCTTTAGCCAAATAGGGCGCAGTCGGATAGTAATTCCAGAGTCAATAATTTCAGCCCCCTGATTTAGATTTTTAGTATGCAAGTATACTCATGCTGGCAATACCTCTTGCTACACTTCTCAGTGACATCCAGTGCTTCCTTAATATTGTCTAAAAATAATGAATCTCCGAAAGTTGCATGTTCTATTTAAGGCCCACTGGTGTTGACTGGGTAATTTACAGCATTCATGTCGACTGAAGCAAGTGCACACCAATTGACACCATCCTCTCGGAGCAGGTGTATGACGCGTTCGTGTAGGTTTGGATGATGAAACAGGACAGAACGTGGGGCATTTGACTTGGCTCATTTTAAACTGTTCATGCTTCTGGAGTTGCGGCAGCACTTTAATTGATCAAGTGTTTAATTGCTCCCTGCATCAACTTCCACCAATGACGCACATTACACGACTTCCGGCTTGGTCAGGCCTTCCTGAGGCCCCGGAACAGTTGCAAGGTGCCATTGCCAAGGCTGCTCTTCAAATATCTGTGAGCAATGTAGAGCAGTGACGTCTCGTGTAGGACAGAAGCGTCGCAATTGTATGTACGTATGGTAATGAGACGTCAAGGACTGAAACTTGATCTTGCTCTCTTGGCCGCACAGCCAGGCATGCTGCGAGCAAAGGAGATAAGAGAAGATCGTAGCGTCGCCTGGCAAAGTCGGATTGTTTTCTCTGCTCCAGAAATGAAACCTTTGGTGCTTGCAGGCTCGTCCCATCCTGACCTGACCCAGAAGCTGTGCGATCGCCTGGGCATCGACACAGGCAAGGTCGTCACCAAGAAGTTCAGCAACAAGGAAATATGGTACGGAAGTGAAGGCCCTCAACGCTTTCTGTTCTATTGAGGCTCTGTAAATTCCAGCGTGGAAATCGGCGAATCCGTGCGCGGCGAGGACGTCTACATCGTGCAGTCCGGTTGCGGCGAGGTTCGTCTCTCCCGCATTGTTCATGGAAACAAGTCTTAGTGCTCCGTCTCATAGGTCAACGATAATCTCATGGAGTTGCTGATCATGATTAGCGCGTGCAGAATCGCCTCGGCCGAGAGGGTCACCGCCGTCATTCCATGCTTTCCCTACGCGAGACAGGACAAAAAGGACAAGGTTGGCGTCGCTTGTGAGCACTGCAAATGTCTGAGTGCTGCATTCTTCCTCCTAGAGTCGCGCGCCCATCACCGCCAAGCTGATTGCTAACATGCTTACTGTGGCTGGCGCTGACCACATTATCACCATGGACTTGCACGCGGCGCAAATTCAGGCATAAAATATTAAGCAAACTGTACTGTGATTGGAGATAGGTTATAACGGTCATGTTGGTAAAGGGTTTCTTTGACATTCCCGTGGATAATCTCTATGCCGAGCCCGCCGTGCTCAAATGGGTGAAGGAGAATATTCCAGAATGGCGCAACGCCATCATCGTGTCCCCGGATGCTGGCGGCGCCAAGAGAGTCACTGCAATCGCAGACAGGTAACAAGTATACGCTTTTTCTTACCTTAGTATAATTATCCTTACTGTTATTTCCCACCAAGATTAAACGTTGAGTTCGCCCTGATCCATAAAGAGCGCAAGAAGGCCAACGAAGTGGCCTCCATGGTGCTGGTGGGTGACGCCAGGGGCAAAATTGCTATCTTGGTAATGACGCTCATTAGTGACTGACGACAATTTGGAAAGTGAAATCGTACTGCTTCAAGGTTGACGACATGGCTGACACGTGTGGCACCATTTGTCACGCCGCTGACAAGCTGATGGAGGCTGGCGCCACCAAGATCTACGCTATCCTCACGCACGGGATTTTCTCGGGACCGGCACTCAACAGGTATAAATCGGCAGGTTTTTTTCATGACGTAATTCTGATATTGGCAATAACTTCTTAATATAGGATCAACGCCGCCTGCTTCGAAGCTGTGGTTGTTACCAACTCTATACCTCAAAATAAGCACATGGAGGAATGCCAGAAGCTCAGAGTAAGATCAGACATTCAGGCTGTGGCAAATGTCACCATGGTTTTTTTTTCTGTTCAGTGTATCGACGTCTCCATGATGTTCGCCGAAGCAGTACGGCGGACCCACAACGGCGAATCCGTGTCCTATTTGTTTTCCAATGTTCCATACTAAGAGCGGAGGAAGGAACTACATGTTAGAGAACGAAAAATTCCGTCTTGTCTTCGGCATATGCAGACACTTCGGCCCGGCCGACGCTCTCGGAACTCTTTAGGTCAAATTTTAGTTCAGTACAATACATATTTTGTCAGGAAAACTCATCGGCAGGAAATAAAGTCCTGCATTGTTTGTCACTTCTTCTTGCTTCTCGCGGCCTTCTCTAAATCTACTGTGAGGCGCACGTTGGACGTGGCCACCTGCTTCAACAGTTGCTTCATGCCCTGCGGTTGGGCGTCGGCGAAGCCCTTGGCGTATGCGAAGCAGACGTCGAAGAGGCGCTTGAAGCACGGCTTGAAGACAGGGTGGGACTCGGAGACGTCGACTTCTAGCAGTGCCTCGTAGACGGCGTTGCGGATCTTCCGCTTTAGCAGCTCGTCCTTGGGCATTGGTCCAGAGGATCGAAGAACCCTGTAACATCATCAGTAAGGGTCATCAGTCTATTTCAATGAAGTGGGCAGGCTGAGTAAAAAGTATCCCAGGAGGCCAATCTTGAGCATGCAGTTAGTGCTGCTGCCTTAAATGCGTGTCATAAGTCATCTTGATTTGTGCAGTTGCAACAGAGAACAAGACCTACAAAAAGATCAGACGATCAACTTCTCCATGCAGATTACCGGAGGAGATGCTGCAAATCCAAAAGTGGTGCAAAGGTACGGACAACCACACCCCCACCCTATGATCTGCATGCGGATATTGTTAGTTATTGTGAGAATGCTCCCAGCAGCACCAGTGAGCCCTACCCCATGTTCGCCTAAGCGCAATACCTCGCACCTTTTATCGCTGGAATCCCCCTCGTGAGTCAGCGACTGCCTCCTCTTCTCTTGCTTGGTCCTCACCACCTTTTTCTTGGCAACCACGATTTGGCACTTTTCGTCCTTATGGCACAGGGTTGACGAAGCTGTTTCTTTGGGGCCCAGCCCAACAAAGGCTCTCTGAATGCGTTGAAGCTCCCGATCGAGGGACTCCGACTTCGCACCACGATTATACTGAAGGCACGGGTGCTCTGAGTAGAGAACTTCAGGCCAAGAGGCACACTGACTCTCCTCGTGGTCTGCAGCTGACAGCTTAATCACTCTTTTGGGTACCACGACCTCCAAGGACTCCTCGCTCTTCTTCTCGTGCTCCTTGAGCAGTCTAAGTAATTCTCCTGACTCCAAGATCACAAAGTCACCGCAGCTCGGGGTCATCAGACCGTCTCCACCCACTTTGGCTTTATTCATGGCTTCCACGGACTTCCTGGACTGCTCGATAAGAGCCAACAATCTCCTTTCAGGCCAGGAGATCTCATCTAGCGTTGAATGCATAGAAGTAGAGTGGTCTGAGCCATGGCAGCCCAAAAGCTTTGAAAGGTCAATCGCACTATCGTCTTGGTGTCCACTGATGACAACGGATTCTTGCTTGAGTCCCTTAAGGTGGTTGGGTGCAATGACGGATCCAACATCCACGAGAGCTGCGGTGACGTCCAATGCAGAACTGAGGCCCTGAAAAATATTAGGCATGTGAGCTATACTCAGAACTTAGCTCGACGGTCCCACAGAGGTACCTGCTTAAAGAGAACGAAATACAACGATTCCACTTCTTTTACATCTTCGAGATCTTGGTCAGGATCTGGTATCGCATCCAGGGCGGAACCCCCCTCAGCCACCCTCTTCTTCCACTCCACAGCCGTCAGGTTGCATGACTTGGACGAGAGACTTCTTATGTTGGACGAAGAATTTGAGGCCTTGGTAGTGTCACCTCCTCGTTCTGTGTTGCGCGGGTGGCAGAACTGGAGCTTAGTGAGCAGGCAACGGTCGGTCCCGAACAAGGAGGGATCCTGGAAGAAGCAAAAACCAGTTCAAGCTAAATCAATGCAAAAAAATATATAAGCGCTATCTGACGCAGTTCTATTTACCTCCAACAACTCCCTTGCATATGCGTCATCTACAGCCGATTCGACTCGAAGCTTAAACATAGCTCTGGATCGGACTCCTTGAGGAACATGAGTGTTGTGGACAGATATCAAAACCTGTAAGTGCCCCGATAGTCTGGAGTGACAAAGTTTCAAGAATGAGGAAGAATCGAGCTTTCCGCTAGAGACTTCTCCAGGCGAGATCTCCAAGCGATCTAGAGTGGCTGCATCCTCAGCTATCAGCTCGAACGAAATGTCTGGAAGGTCCCTGAACTTGTAGTCGCTCTCCTGGAGAAAAGAGAGGCGTCCTCGCCAGAAGGAACACGGATCAAACGCCTCCTTAAGATCTTCTGGTAGAACAATCTTGGGTTCCAGATCCAGTAAAAGCGGGTTAGTTTTCAAGTGCCTCTTGGACCTCTCATCGGAGCAGACGATCGTTATGACGGCACAATGCCAATCGCGAGCTCGCTTCAAAGCCCCATATACGTCCGGTCGAGTGTCTGACACCGAGGGGACCTAAGAAACCATAGTGTGAATATCTGAGCTGCTCATGCTTGGCTGGGAATCTTATACCTTGTCCATGAACCACAAGATGTCGAGGAGAAAAGCTCGATGAGGCGGAAGCGCGTCCAAGAGCGCATGGATCGAGTCTGGATCGGACTCGAAGGCGTTTGACGAGACCCCGAGAGGCTTCCACATCGGGGATTCTGAAGAGACCCCCCAAAAGATCCGGTCACTGTTACCCCCCAACGAGTTTGAGAGGATCTCGACGAAGTTTGAAGCGACGTCGGCGAGGCTCTGGTCGTGATGGCGGCCGAAGGCCAGCACGAACCTGTTGGAAGAACACATAGGCAACTTCTCACTTGGACGTTCCTTATTTTATGTTCTTCCCGCCTGGGCCTACAACACTACTCTTGGGCCAGGGAATATTAATGACAAAGATTAATATCAGATTCATAAATGGGCGGTTTTAGTACTCATTTTCTCATTCTTATTTGTCGCTAATGTATATTAATATGTTTAGCGAATGCTATAAAGTTTTTATATTTGTTTCTGCGATGCCTGTGTTGCAATTTCTGTGATGTTTCTTCTTAACCCCTCCCTCGATGATTGTTTACCTTTTATGTTGTAGCTATCGGAAGAACGAAACCCAACAACAACCAAGTCTACGACATCATCATGGTCCGAAGCCTCCTCCTCTTCCGACACTTGTCCGTCGTCCCTGGCAGGATGATCCACTTGTCATCAGTTTCGAGTGATTCATCGGAGTTCTTGGCTTCGTCGTCGTCCAGTATGCTGATCAAGCCGCCGCCCACCAGAGAGGAGATCTTTGCCAGATATCCGCCAACGGGTACGACGCGCATGGAATTGCTGTCATTTATTTAAACATATAAGATAGTCGTTTTTTCACCTGGCAGAAGGATCAGTCACGAGGGAGGCTTGGCTAGAGACCCTGGAGTCCACCAAGGCAATGCAGACGGGCGAAGTGGTGCCCCTGCACCCGGATATCTGGTCGGTAAGAATGGAAGGCAGGATTTTATAATCCTTTTTGGCACGTTTCAAGCTTACGTCGCTCAGGTGCGTCCCAGAGTGGACTGCATAAAGAAGAACATCGATTGGCAGACCTGGTACCGGCGTATCTCCTTCGTCCATTACAAGAACCGCTACGAGTTGCCTGAGCGGAGCCGTCGACCTTGGCCCCTTAAGGGAACAGGCAGAGCCAGACACGCATCCATAAGGAGTCCACTCTGGATTCACGGAGGGCGGGCACACGGGCCTAGATCACCCAGGTGAAGTAGTGGGAAGTGCCTACGGGGTGATCAAAATTATTGGTATATTGTCGGAAGTGAGGAGGTACGGGAAAGAAACCAATAATTCTACGCACTCGAGCTGAGGTCCACGAAAAAGTCATTGCTAGAATCGCGACCCTGCTCCTCGTAGCAGCTTGAGCTCAACAATGGAGTAGAAGGAAGTTCTGGACCTTCTGGCAGACATCTCTGGCCTTATGCAATGCACGCCTTCGACCTTTACTCCACCCCCACCACTTTAATTTTGATCGTGGACGTTTGCAGGTCGTACTTCTACATGCTTAACTTCAACGAACGTCTCAACGGATTGGTCCACACGCTTGCAGTGAAGATGGCTCAGGATGATGTTCACATAGTGAAGGATCTCAACATCCCCAGCCAAGAACCAAAGTTCATAGAGGATCTCATTGATGAGAAAAGGTGCGTACGCGTGGACAGGTTGCAGTGTATCATCACCCGAAGATGACTTGAGGATTTCAAAAATCGCTGCATATGCATCTGATCCTTGCCTAGAATTTGAGGAATTTTTCAAAGTCAGCATGTTACTGAGTCGGAGAACACCGAAATTCTAGCGACTGTTTATGTTATGTTACTAGGAGTACCATCTAAAGTTCTGATGTCACTTGCTCTCTTCCATTATGTTCACTCTATAGCTTTGTTTTATAGGTGGGCGCTGTCAACACTCTTCGTGGACGTAAACGACATCATGCCAGAGAATATCACGGCGGCCACTGACCCCATCCTACATGTGAACTTGATGCCAGCTTACGGGCTGAACGTATTCTCAATGCTGAAGCACAAAACGCTCGTGCTGACGTTGGACGCGCTTAACCATATTGAAGACAAGTTGCTGAAGGCCACGCGTCGGCTGGACAAGGCTGAAGTGTGTGTCAAGAGCAAGGAAAAACACCATGATACAAAGATTTTGTGAAATACAGTTCCTTTTTGATGCACTAGTCCTCATCAAAATCTTCCAGTGTGGCGAGGAGAGTCTCCTTCTTCTTGGCTGCTCTCTCCTCCTTCTTAATCGCCGCCAACTCCTGGTCCGAGGCCTTCTTCAGCTCTATGTCGCGGAGCTCGCTCTTCAAGCCCTCCACAAAAGGGTCGGGTATAAACCTACGCAGACATTAGAAATGTTCAGCTCTTGAAGTCCACTCCGCTATTGTCTCCCTCTTTACCTGGCTTCGTAGTGTTCTTCCGTGTGAGGATGCACGGAGACTGAGACGCCCTCAGGAAGGCTCGACTGAATAACATCAAGGAGCAGTGGAGCGTCCACTGATCTCATATTGGTCAACTAAAAGATTCGTCTTATTCAGTGTTGAGCAGTTAAGCACCAAGGGCTCTTAAGGTCATTTATTCACTAACCCTTACTTTGACATGCTTAATGTTCCTAATGTGTAACTGCGTGAGGATAATTGAATTTTCTAGCAGCAGATCTAGCGGTCTTTATAACATTTAATCGCACCTGGATATTCCTCTCGTACATGTTGAAGTTGTACGTGTCATTGACGATCGTGCCGCCCAATTGGAAGGTACTGGCCTCCACCGACTTGCAAGGAGTTGCCCAACTGGGAATAACGGTATCGAATTGATTGCGAAATTTTAACAAAATCAATGCAGCACCTGGCCTCAACGTCCAGGCCCATATTCTCGCAGAGCTTATGGAGGTATCCCTGGTAACTCTCGAGCACGTGGAAGTCATAGCCCTTCATCTGAACGTTGGTGGGCGGGTACGTGGGAGGGAGGGCCAACACGAGCTAGACAGAAAGGCTGTGTTATAACAGTGCCTCACAAGTATGTACGAAGAGACTCACGTCTAAATAATCGGGCTCAAACGTCCTCCTGTCCGAGTTAGACGTCCCGAGGCCGCGCCGAAGAAGAGGCCTCACCGTCCGGTTGGCGACCGGTAGACTGAACCTCGCCAGCGTAGTCGTCAGGTACATGCTAGCTGGGAAGAGATAGGAGACATGGGTAGGATAGCGACGCATTCGCAGGTACAAGAAACGCGTAGAATGGACTTTGAAATTCTTCTGCTTCTCTCACCAGATCCAACGTCTGGTTCACACAGAACAGACACAGCTACGTTTTACTATCACCATTGTTATCCTTTTGTAGTTCTTTCGATAACATGCGAGAGAGTCTGCTGCCTGGAGAAAAACCACCAGCTCTTCTACTCCTGACGGACAACGGATCTTGCCCAGATCTCATCTTCTCCGTGGAGTCGCCTGGTTGTGACGCAGCCTGTCTCGTGGATGGAGGGACATGCTTCTCCTCTGCATCAGGAGGATTTGATTCGCTGTTGATCTTCAGTTGTTCTCTCTCCGTTTCCTCTGATGCAAGACCAGTCTGCATCACATCTGCCCTCTCTCCTGATCCTTCCGGAAGCAACGCTGCCAGTCTGGTAGCTGGAGAGAGACTTTTCCTCTTCTTCATGAGCTTGAATTCAGTGAAAGAAGTTGGCTTCCTGTTCAAGCTCGAGGTTGATGATAACCCCCTTACTAAGATCACTGTTTTAAGCATTTTCACTACAGGGTCACTTAGGTCTCTTTTCCTGCACTCTTGTTCTTGGACTGAGTGTCAACGAGGCTCGCTGCGTCCTCACCGAAGATCTTCACGAAATAGTCTGCATGAGCGATGCCTCCGAATCTAGTGCACATGCTCAGCTTTTGCTTTCCGTCATACAGGATCAGGGGCCAGACGAAGACCTTCGTGGGGTCGCCCCTGCCGCTCTCCGACAAGGGGGTTATGTCGCTAACCGGGGCACAAACACACGTTCGCGTCTAATGACTAATATATCATATGATGAGCAATTTCAGGCATTTTTTTAGTATTTTTAAAGAAAAAGTCCGTTTAAGATTGAGCAATGTTGACGTCTCAAGATATTTCTGACCAATTGTTAAGGATAGTCTACTTTCTCTTCCTGCAGATTTTGTGAATGAATGGAGTCACTCACATATCAAGAAAAATTAAAGGACTTTTACGAGAGTCCTGAAAGTACGATCGAGGTCATCCCAGTCAGTAAGGCTCAAACTCAAGGAAGATTTTTAAAGTCTTGCACTGCTAAGTGGCTCACTTGTTTTGCCGAGAACCCCTTAATTTAAGACGCGTATGTGTTTGCATCCCTGATGTGTACGTAGATGTCTTTCCTTTCGCCCATGAACGTGAGGTGCGAGATCTTGACGCAGTTCTCGACGGGATTGAGGTAGATGATCCCGACGAATCTGCGGAAAAACTCGCCGAAGGCAACCAGCACGACCATCGCCCCCACGCCCAAGCTGAAAGCAGCGCAGGCCTGGAAAGGATGGACGGAGCTGGCGACGAAGGCCTCGTACCCGAAGTAGGGTACAACCAAGCCGACGAGCCCCGCCGTGTGGTACAGCTTAATCCTGGAAGGCGGAAAAATCGCGAAATCATTGTTCGTACTACTCGAGCTTGTTCATCTGCAAGTACATCAACAACTGTTTGCTTGAGAGGGTGGTGCTGCTGCATTTGATGCCTGGTGACTTTAACGTAGTTCAAGTAGGTGTACGGGAGGTCTAGCAGTTACTTCACCTTGGATGCGTTTAGAGCCTGATCAGGGGGAACTTGGTCTCGAACTTTGTCGTACACTACAAAACAGTCTAAATCTTCAACTTCGTCTTTTCTTGCCAAGCACCTGCCAGACACCCACTCCAACTTTTCCTACCTGGTGGCAATGGCGCAGTGGGCGATGAAAGGGAACTTGAAGACCCGTACGAAGTCTTTGTCATGGACTTCCCGGACCTCTACCGACTGGTCATGACTGAAATTCATAGCAGAGCTGGCCAGGAGCGGCCCTCCGCGGACCCTGAACAGTCGGGAAACATTCCAAAGCTTCCTTCCACACAAACGCTGCATGGATACTTCCAAGTGGGCCTCCGCGACATGAATCTTGCTCACGTCCAGAGCGTTTGTTTTTGTTGTTCCTGCTCGAGTCAGCGTCGCCAACTGTCTAGAGGGGGACGACGGCAGAAAGCCGGTAAGACCAGACCACAATGGCTATGACGTTGACGAGATGGACTATTAGCAATATATGAGTGCGTATTTAAGTCTCTTGGCAACTCTACCAACCTACTTCATTTGGGCAAAGGTCACTTCCAGCGTCTCTGTAGTAAAACAATCCTTTTTAGGTTGGTGAGAGGTCGAGTGTGCGTGGCTCACACGAAAAGAAAGTCTGCAGACTTTCTCCCTACACAAGTTGCACGTGATCCAGCTGGGAAGGCAAGTATAAGGTGGCAGAAGGTAACAACATCCACCGGCAAGTATATTTATTAAGATTATCTATTCCTTGCTTGCTTCCTTGATGCCTTCATTCATTCAGCAAAGTCGGATATCTACCTTACTTTATGAATGATCGATAAGAACATCGTGGTCAGCACGTAAAGAGGGGGTTTACCGACTCCACAGAGCTTGAGTATCAGCTGTGGTGTTTGGGATTTATCGGTTTATCTTGTAAAGGTTAGCAATAAAGTCAGTTTGAATGCAGCGCCCCCCCCCATGAAAATGAGTCTGTTCTGGACCTCGTCACGCCAGTTCTTCACGAACTTCCTCTTGCTCAGGAACGCCGGGCACACCCACGTCAAGATGAACAGGGCTTCACGGATTCTGTCCATCCAGAGCCACGTGGTCCACGGGTACGTGGGAAACAAGTCTGCCGTCTTCCCGCTGCAACTGCTAGGAATGGAGGTGACTCTACAAACGTTTGCGCACCCAGACGCGTTCTTGCTGCAGAAGTAGCTTGCTTAAGCGATGCTTGCAGCTGCACACATCCGACTGGTCGGATAGAAAAGCAACAGTCAGAAGTTAGAGGATCTACAGACTTTCTGCGTCATAGCGTTCTTTAAGAAAAGCAATGTATGTTTGTAACACTTCAAAAAACAGTCACTGAAACGCTGCACTTTTGTTGCCGCCAACGCAATAGAATTCATAACGAAGATGTAAGTGAAAAGAAGAGATTAAAGTCTCCACTAGCGTTAAGTTGTTAGAGCAAATTACTAAAAAAGGTTGTTTACACATTATGTTGAAATGTCAGCACTGGCTACTGTTGAGAGCGCAACTGATTCTCCATCGAGTCTTGCAAACTCCTCCACTTTATTGAAGCAAGCAGCGTTGGAGTCGTTGACTCGTTCGGCTTTTTCAGTTCTTGTCGCGAGCAAAGTGATTTTCATCCCAAAATTGTCTGGATATCCTCATAATCAAGATCAGCATCACCTCGCACGGTCCTCAAATAACAGAGCGACTCTTAGAGAAGCTCATTCTGACCCTAAGTCTAACTTGCACAGAATGCGAGGTAAAAGTCAGCACCTTCTACTTATAATTTAGACGGTGTAAATCGCAACAGGGACATACTCTGTATTAAAAAAACTAAAGGAGAATATGTCTGTGTCAATTTTGGTTCGGCTTATATTTTGAGCCAAAAAAAAAGCGCGCTATTCATATCTGTCCTTTGGAAGACTCCTTAGGAGATAAGGGATGAATTACCCTCATCTCCTCTGGCTTCTGCTTTGGCCTCCTCAAGTGGAGAGTCCGGGTCGTCCTCGAAGTGCTCAGATATCTCAGAACTGATTTTCACCCCAGCATCTGTTACAATCACGTAACTCTCGTCACCTGATGGAACAGATCACCAGATCATGACTGCTTTTACCCCGCATGCTGTGCATTATGAAGGGTTCGTTAACTTGCAACTTTGACAGTTCATAGTTGCACAGGAGAAAGAAGAAATGTTTCTAGTTGTGAATACTAAATGACTGCAGGTAGATTCCATCAACTCTGTCCAGTTCTCCAATCACACCGGGTATGCTGGGGGCGTCCGGGGCCAAGTGTTGGACGACCAGCAGCTCTGGGAGCTGGTGGAGGGGCTTAGGACCAACGGCGTTGATAGGTTCGACTACTCTCATGCTTTTGCAGCTTTGCTTTTGCAGCTTTGCTTTTGTTGTTATTATTGTTATTATTACTAGATACACACACATTATCAACGGCTACATAGGCACCGAGTCTTTTCTCCTCAAGCTTGCGGAGGTGGTCAAGGTCATGAAGGAGAGAAACCCTGGATTGGTATGACTCAACTAATGCAGTGCTTCTTTCAATGCCCTTGCTTTCATTGCTAGACGTACGTGTGCGACCCCGTAATGGGCGACTTCGGTCCAGGGATGTACGTCCCAGACTCCCTGCTACCGGTGTACAAGAGTGTAATCTTACCTCTGGCAGACGTCTGCTTGCCAAACCAAGTACGTAGGCTACCCATAGAATCACAAAGATATGCTAAAGTTCTTATGGGTGCTCTCGCTCTCTTCATTACCTCAGTTTGAGGCCGAGTTATTGACCGACCGCAAGATCAGCACCGAGGCCGAGGCCCTCTCGGCCATGCGTGAGATCCACTCCCTGGGCGTGGAAAAAGTGATCTTGTCAAGTGCCGAGTTAAAGAAAAACGACGTAACGACGCTGGTCGCGCTAGCCTCCGACAAGTCCGGAGCGGCTTACAGGATCGAGATCCCTCTGCTGCCGGTGGCTTTCGTCGGTACCGGCGACCTCTTCACAGCCCTCATCACTGCGTGGCTGGAGAGAACTGGTGAGGAAAGAGTAAAATTATCACGTCCGTAAGCATGAGGAAGTTAATATCACCTGTTTAGGACGTTTTGGTCACTTTTGTCGTCGCCTTAATGCAAACGTGACAAGATCCAAGAGGTGTCCGCTGCCTGATGCTTTCATCTCTTTTAAGGTTCTAACTTGGCATCGACGCTGGAGCACACGGTAGCGACGATGCAAACCGTGTTGAGGAGGACCCTGACCGCGGCCGGTGACGAGACGTCGCCGGCGAGGATGGAGCTCAAGCTGATTCAGAGCAAGAGAGACATCGAGGAGCCCAAGGTGGAGATCAAGGCACAAAAGATCACCGAGTGACTGCTGTTACCTCATCTGCACTATTTGCAAGCGATCACGGATTACTCACTGGGTGACGATGCTTACCTGATATGCATAATTAGGTCGTGTCCGTTAAGTCTGATACCTCAAAGTCCACTCGCAAGGACTACGAAGAAAAGCAGACTGCGATGCTTTCACCCAAAACTGAATGTCTTCCATTATGCATTAAATGAAGGCTCTTCACAGCCAGCACTAGTGTAACTTGAACATAATGAAAATAGTCTTCTACAGTTTTGTACAGCACAGTAGCACCTACATGCAGTTAGCTGCTTGGCATTTCGTCATCGTGAGCTTGTAGTTCAAGAAGTGTAAGTAATTGTCTCTCGAGTTCATACACATCACGCTGCACTACTTGTATTAGAGGTGATGCATATTATGAGTGAATAATAAAGCGAACAATTTTTAGCTTTTCTGTTTTGTATATTTTTTTGGCCCTCCCTGTTAGTCTGGGAGATTTCGGGGCATTTTTTGCTTAGATGACAAAAAACGAACTCCTTAAGTAGAGCGACATCTCAAAAAAGAATGAGAAATATTCTTATGCGAGACCAAATAGAAAATTCTAGCATGCTCTGTTCCAACTTCCCCCTCCTTCAATGATAGCCGAGGTCTTTCCAGCTCTTTGCGTTCCGCAGCCTCGAAAATTGGAGGCCAGGAGAAGGAAGTGGAATTGCAGGGGAGAGAGAAATGAATTGATGGCATCCAAGGCAAAGCGTCGGCTCCAGTGGATGAAATGACTACAACACGACGAGCGTCTGACTGATGGAAGAGACTAGGGGTGCGTCTGCGAGTGCTCATGTCAACTTCATCAGTGCCACCGACTCGCCCAACAACAGCAACAAGAAAAAGAGTGAGGAGGAAGCAATTTCCAAGCAGGCGATCTGTCCAGGAAAAGCAGGCGAAACTTCATGTAGTCTTGGGCAGACTTCAAGAGTTTGGAAATCACTTGACCAAATCACTGGATCACGCGTTTTACGGTAGCCACCCCTAAGTGATTCGCGTCTGGGTGAGCATAACGAAGTGTGGAACGAGAAGGTCGCAGTCGTCGATTATGAGCACACGTCACTCTGCGCACATCACGCATCCCAAAATGGCGGCCGGGTGTTGCAGTTCGTGCTGGACATGACATACCTGTGGGGCGTCATGGTGGCCTGAAAAATACAGTAGAAGCAAACTTAAGCTACACTAGAGAGCCACGCGCGTTGGCGCCTTTTGAACGGATTCGACCACGTGCACTTGGCGAGGTTGGACTGATCTGCGATAGCTCACCTGTGGAATGTTCAACGTCAAGAAACTCTTCCTCGCTGCAGTTACGGAGAAACAGATGAAAACAGAAAAGGTCCCGGCTTGTTGTCAGTGAAATACTGAATCTGCGGCCTGAGCTGCGGCGTGCGCGGCCGCAGCAGCCGCCTTCATCTGGTGGATGGACAAGTTGAAATTGAAATGTAGCGGCTGGTACTGCATGCGCTGGATCGGCGCTGGAGTAGTGACGTCACGGAGCTCTGAAGAGGACAGCCTGAACAAGTAAGACATACTTCCACACAATGTTTTAGTACATGCATAAGTTTGATGCATGCCTCTGCGAGTGAGGGTGTCCCCCGCCTCCCATTGCCACGTCCCTCTGCTGCTGTTGGCCGCTGTCCTTGGATCCCTTGCTGTTGTTGGTCGAGTTGTTGCGTACCGACAAGTTCGGAGGAGGCGTGTCAAAGTTGCTGCTGCTGCCGGCGGAGGTGGGCGTGGTGAGGGGAGAGAATGGAACCTTGTCCGTCGCGTTGTGAATTCGGGCGTGAACCAGAGACTATTGAGTGGAGTGGAATTAGGTCAAAAACAGTATGATGTGGGCCTCGAGATTTCCAAAATATACATATAAACCAGGCTCTTGGTGATACCACCCAAATTCTCTTTGAATTGCCTCTGAGGAGGAAAAACCCTTCTCAGAAGCAGAACAGCTTCAACTTTGTCGCCTTGGACTGCTTCCAGAACAAAAATCTTTCAACTTGGTCGCTTGGCTTCACTTTCGGATGAGATGCTGCAAGTCTTCACTAGATGGCTCTTTTCTCTTTTAATGCATATTTTGAACTTATCTAGATGAAGTGTTTACAGGAATTGAATCCTTTTTGAAGGGCTTCCACGTTCTACTTACCGGCGGTGGAAACTTGTCTGACGAGAGGGAGACCGAGCGGCCGTTCTCAGAGTCCAGTGAGCTGTATGAGCCTTCCAGGCCGCAGCCGCCAGAGGAGGAAGTAGAAGATGAAGAAGAACAAGTATCGCCGCTGGCACCGGCGCCGTATCCGGAAATTGCCCCAGAACCCGCCGCTGTGGCGTCGAAGTCCGCGGTGCCGACTGGAACGGACGCAGGCGAAAGCGCTGAGGGAGACGTCGAAGGCTTGGGTGACGCCCAGGGGTCGGAAGAAACTAGATTCAGCAGTTTGTTCCCGTTCATACTGGGTCTTCCAGAAGGCGAAGTACTAGGAGTCGGGTGCTGTGGTGAAGAGAGTCCGACCAAGGCCTTTCCAATGCGAGCACCTGTAGGTGTACACACGCATAAGAATCACGAGACGAGCATCTTTTAAGAGTTCAAACCCGAGGCAAGTTGAGTGTTGAATGTCCTCTCTAATACTGGGCTTCTGGTTAGGACGACGCCGCCTCCAAATTGGCCACACCGAGGTGAATGTGGCTGTTGCTGTTGCGGCTGCATGAAGAGATGCGGCTGCTGCTGCTGCTGCACTGGCGGAGGTCCGCCGCCATGACGCAGATACGGGAAATGATTGAAGCTGCCATAGGCGGGGGCCCCATTTGGCGACAAGCCGCCGCTGTAGTAGCCGCCTCCATTTGAGTGGTGGTGGTGGTGGTGGTGGTGGTGATGGTGTTGTTGTTGGTGGTGGTGGTGATGATGAGACAAAGGAGGAGGGGGGATGCTGGAAGTACCGATGTAGTAGCAAAGTGGATTAGCCGTAAATGAAAAGTGTAACCTGCTCAGGCCAAGCACGTTGGGCAAGTTTGGTGGAGGGATAGGTAGCATTGGCGCCGAAGAAAATGCCGCCGCCGCCGTCACCCCTGAGGATCTAGTGGTGACGGCTGCGGCGTAAGATGGAGACGCGAGAACACTCTTGTCATTGTTGCTACTGTTGCTGTCAGAAAGTTGCTGCGGTCCACCGACCTCTGAATGAAGGTGAAACAAAAGGTCACGTTCAGATTTCTCCTTTGTCCAGAACAATACCCCACCAGTGCAAGTGCTGTCTGAGCACTCTTTGGGTCCACTGTTCCCGCCGCCGCCGCCGCCGCCGCCGCTCAAATCGCCGCTAAAGGTGCCGCCGCCCGAAGATGACGACAATGCCTGCTTCAAACTTGACCCTTGCTGCATCAGTAGAGTGGAGGAAGAAGACGAAGACGAATTTGCTGGGGAGTAGGGCTGGCTGACCAGGTGATGTTCGTCTTTTTCGTGCACAGGAGGAGGAGGGGGCGAGGGTTCGCGCTTCTGGGACTGAGATGAGAGGAGGTCCTGAAGCCGGACAAAGATTTTAAGAAAGTCCAGCGAGGTGCTCAGTTCCAGTCGGGTTAGCATAGCAGGCAGTACCTGAATGTCCTTTTCCGAAAGATGCTTCGTCAAGTCTGTCTTGTTTACGTAGTTTACGTCGATCTTCATGTCTGGGGTGAAGAAGGAGGTGGCCTGATTGTGCAGCATATCGCGAAAAGTGTGAAGTGGCCTTTTGTAGCAAGGGAGCGCATTGGAGTAAATCGTTGTCACAGAACAAATAAGCTATTGCAACCTGCTGATGTCGATCTTTTCCGGAGCGTTTGACACGACATCTAATCCCACGAACCACAATTGTCTGGTCAGGGAGGTCTTCCCGTCACCGCGCTTCGTAAAAGGACGCGGCCAGATCCTGATAAATCATCTTGGAGGTATTGTACACAGTAGGATTGGGTCATAACGTCATCGCCCACCTCGCTGCCCTGATAGTTCTGAAGCACTCCTTCTCTATGCTGTTGAGGAAGTGTCTGATCTTCGACTCGATGAGCCCAAACCACTTGATGTAAATATTTGCGTAGGCTATGATCACCAGGAAGTGGTTGTACTCGTGATAGATATGATTCGACTATGAAATGAGAAATCTTTTTCCAACACCAATACCGAAAGCCTTCACGTCGAAAGCTCACCTTAAAAAGTGTGGTCCATTGTTCCTCCCCGCGAAAAATCTGTTCGCATAGTTGCCTGGCTCGGACCATCTTGTCCTGGATGAGTTTGAGCGTTGTAGGCGTTACGTTAAAGGTTGAGTTTATGTGCGGATACGTCGGAGTCAGCACGGGCATCACCTGCAAGAGCACAGGTTGCAATAGCTTATTTGCAAAGACACGCAGACAGCTCGGATTGTCTCACCTGGAGCCTCTCTTGTGGATTTCTGTCCGGATTCCACGATGAGTGAAGCAGGGCCGCTGGGGTCATCTGGGAGGCGGCGCTGGACTTGGTCGTTGACAAAGCACACGGCTGTCCCGCGTTTTCGAAGTCCGTTAGAGCCACTGGCAACGGCCAGCACCAAGTTGAGAACAACTCGAAGAATTTCCGCACCTTGTCAGGACAATGATCACAAGCACATCTGTACAATCTTTGTAGCCACGCTACTTCCTGACATGCAGTCTTACTAAGTCGGCTGCCGCGCAATCCGGATGAAGCATGCAAACCTTGGCGACCAAGACTGCCCAAGAAAATCCGCCCAGGTATCCCAGAATGTTCGAGTACAAGCCCTGACCCTTTGCCCAGAGCTTCACTGCTCGGAGCGTCATCTATATGGGGAAGACCTTGTGTGTTAACAACCAAGATTCGTAGGCGGGCATAGGTAGTGTTCTCGTCACCTGAAAGGTTTCCTTGTTTGGCACTAGTTTAAGCAGTTCCTGGGTAGATCTGAATCCGTTAAGGCTACGAATGCACTTGCCCTCCAGGTTCATTAGGAGTTCGTTCGTAAACTGAGGATCGCTGGGAACCTAGAGAAGACAGTCGAACTCTGCATTCCACGTTGAGATTGAGGCGGCAATCGCTACGTACCTCGCACACACTACTGGGCGCTACTCATGCAAACCCAGCACTAGTACCACTCATGCTAAGTAGGAAATATTTTACGTGGTTTTACATCAATTAACTGGTCACATTGAGCTTGTGGCATCGCAAAGTGGGTCATATATTAAACAGTCAGTAAAGGTCTGCAGCTGTGCTCCCTATATTGTTTCTGATGACACTTTTTATTGCACAGGAGTCCCACCTTGGCTATGGTTGGCCCACATGCTTACTCTTCGGTCAATCGGCTAAGTTAGGCGGCGCAGCCTGACCTGATCATTAATTCTGGCCCAGTTTTAGCTCTGTGAGACCTCATCCACTACTGCCTCAAGCACCCAAGTCTGCCACTTGGCACAAAGTCCACGGGGAGCACCTGCAGCCACAATCATGGGCTTTGGCATCTCCAAACTTAAACTTGATGATACTTCTCAAGGTGATGATTCTAAGCGTTGCCAAACTGGCAGTAGGTCACCAAACGTACCTCTGGCATATCGAGCCTTGCGAAGGTCATGTCGATCTCGATCCCATCGAATCTCATCTTTAGGACTGGCACGAACGCCTCCTCGATGGCGCGCAAGTCGGTCACCTCAGGCTGATAGCTCATCAAAGAGAGGAAAGAGCTGAAGTATTCTTGTCTGCAACGACAAGGGGCTTCTCTTCAAAACGTGATCGAGGTTCGTGTTGTAACGGCTATAAAGACCTACTGTGCAACGGAGCAATGTGAAAAAAAAGTTGTACAACTTTCTCCGGGCCTACCTGGTGATGTGTTGCGGCGCGAGGCAGAGAGCGTCGATGTCAGCTCCCTGGTGTGAGATTCCCAGCATGTAGGAGCCATATGTGACGATGCGGCCCCCGACCTTGTCGATCGACTGCCAGTGCATACCGCGGGAGAGGCTCACGCTCTGAAAGCGGCAGCGGGTGATCCGCACTTGAACAAATCTTGAGCACGACTTGTCTCACCTGAATCCACTGCTTGACGAGCACATTTAAGTTCTTCAGCACCTCCCTCCTCTTGACCATGCCCTCCTTGGTCTCGTAGCACTTCTCAGCGTGCAGAACCTCGTCGAGCGAACGAGTCAGCTCCTCGGCGCTCCGATCAGACATTTTCATATGCGATGAACAGTTAATAATAATTAATATACGTACAAAACACTACTACTAATCAGCGGCGTTGTCTTCTTGAGTTAAATTATGCTTCTTATGGGCGTCCGGCGTCTGATAGAGTTAAAGACGAGAGACCATTTATCCTAGGTGATGGCAAGGGAGCCGTTGACAGCGGGGAACTTGTAAAGAACTAGGAACTCACGCGTTGGGAGGAGCATTGTGAGCGGCGCGGGTGAGTGCCCAAGGTGAGGAGGGAAATCTCGTGGCCTGTCACTTGGGAGAGCTCGTGAGCGTGGACTCGGCGCGGCTTTTGGAGGAGAAAAAAAAAGTCTCCTCTCGAAGGATCCAGACTTGGACCAGCTTGGCGACCCCGAAACCTTCTTTCTCCGGCCCTATCCTCCTCAGGACTGAGTGATATCCCTGGTGCAGGTCGCCAGCGGCCGACTGAGGCACAAAAATGGCGGACAAGGAAACGAGGACTTCAAATTTTTTGTCTGTACACTTCGGGATGGACTCGGGGAGGCCCGAGTGTGGGCTTGGACTTGCCCGAGGTCGCTGACGGCTCGAACCTAGCCGACTTTTTCTGCCAACCCGAGGCCTCCGCCTTTTTGGCCAGTGACAGTTTGGATCAGCCGGTTCTTCACCTTGTCAAGACCCTGAGCGACAACAAATATTTCAAAAGGCATCTCTTGTAGTGATGTCTTTCAAGCCAAGCAAAGCTCAAGCTTTTGGAGCATCTGCAGGAAACAAACCAGGACTTGGGGTCTGGGGATGATGGTCTGATCGGTCCTCCAGAGAGTCCAGCGAACTTCTGTAACTTGAGCAAGTGTCAAGCCGAGCTTCGACCTTAGACTTGGCCTCACCGTCAAGTGAAGCCAAAGGTTTGGCTTGGGCTCGACTCTGTCCCAAGTGTCTCCTCTATATGGAAGATGGAGCAAGGAGCATCAAGAGGAGCCCCGGGTCTTCAAATTTAAGTGGCAGTCCAAGACTTTCGCGGTGGCCGACATGCAGGAGACAGACGTGTTTGGTACTGATGCTCATCATTGAGCAGGAGATCCCGTTGTGCATTTTAAAATCCTCAAAAAGCCTCAAGAATTCGAACGAACCCCATGTAGTGAGCCAGGTGCCCAAAGCTTAGGCTGGTCACCGAGTAGAAGTTGGGAATGATCCTCCGAAAATCGCGGGAAGATCAAGCCTGGGGTTCTGTGCAGCAAAGCTGTACTCTTGTCACTAAGCATACAGAAGGTCCACCTGCAGACTTCCTTGACGTTTCAGCTCCCTATGCCAAGGAGATTTTGTGCTACCTGCGTCAACGGCAGCAGCGCCACCCTCGTGAGCACCGCGTGGCGATGGACGACCTCCAGCTCGAAGGGAGTTTCATACCATGGTCGCCTGAAGAGGAGTTGATGGCTCATTCCTCCCGGTGCCGTCCCAGCTCCAACCTCCAGCTCGAAAGGAGTTGGATTTCCACCGCACCAAACGAGGCAGAGGAAAAGATCCACTCCTGCCGCTGCCGCCGCCGCTACGTCGAGTGGAGCCGCAATGCCGGGAGGAAGCTGGGGCTGTCGCGTCTGGAAGTCCACGTCGCTGTCGACATGCTGGATCACTTCTTCTGGAAACGATGGGAGGACCAGGAAGAGAAGTACACGATGTGTCTGGTGGCGCTGGCCCTGGCGGCCAAGGCGGGGGGCACGGATCGCCAGGTCGGCCTCACTCCACAAAATAAAAACCTGGATAATTTTCAAGACTTCTAGACTTCTCCAGGGTCCACCCGTCAGGATTCTGAACAAAATGGTGGGCATGACGTACTCTGCCGCTCACTACAAACGTCTGGAAAGGGTCCTCCTGAAGAAGATCGACTTCAACGTGAATCCCCCCACCGTCGCCCTCTTCGTGGAGATGGTAAAGGTGATTTTTTTCTGTACGCTCGAGCACTTTTTGACGTGGAAAAAGTCTTTCAGCTGTCTCCTTATGTGATTTCCTGTCGTCTAAAGTCCTCGCAGGCTCGGAGGGCGCGTTACCTGTTGGGCAAGTTCCTCAACTTATTCATGGACGTCGCACTGATGGTAAAATGTTGACATATCAGGATGAGATATGTTCCATGCATGTGGTTGATGTCATATCATAGAATATCTAAGCATATGACGTGTACGATGCATCATAGATATATTATGTATACAATGTATACTCACGAGTAAACTTAGGCAGCAATCACGTCGGGAACGGATGCCCCAGGAAAGGACATGTAGAAAAGCACACTTTGTCAGGGTGAGAAGCATTGGGTGATACAAAGCTGAGTGGGACGCAATGACGCACGGAGTCAAGATCCTCAAGTACGAGCTCACCACCGCCTCCAACAGCGACGACATCGCCTCTGAGTTCGTCTTGAACTCTGTCATTCTCTTAAAAGAAAAGAAGCTTTCTGTACGCGCGGGAGTCGTGTTGGGCCTCCTATATAGCACCTGTTGGCCTCGGTTGTCCTCCAAGGCCACATTCCCCGTTCCCAGCATGATCGCATTGTCAGTACGGAACTTTCGACTTGGTCACCACCTTTGGGAGCAGGAAAAACTTCGCTGTATCAGAAGTTTGTGGCTACTGAGGCGCTTTCATGGAGTCAAAAAAGCCGACCATGTCGAACGTTCCCAGGGCCTTAAAGGATGATCTCTTCATCGTTCAGGACGAAGAATTGCTGCACTACTTACCCTCCGAGGTCGCATCGTCCGTGCTTCTGTGTGCCCGCATCCATTGCGGCTTCCCCAAGTGGTCGGGTACGCTGACGGACGTCACCGGCGGACACACCCCAAGCGTCGTGGAAGTGGAGGCGATCTCAACCAGATTGCTTAAGGCGTTCAGGGGGGAAATTGTCAATAACCTAGTACGTGACGGTGTCTTCCAGGAGCTCCACAGTCAATACTGACGAGTCATTTCTCTTAGGAGTCGACTTCACCACCAATGTTGAAGAGGCGGAGGGAGGAAAAGGACACAACAACCCCTTCATCGAAGGCAGGAAGACCCGTTGCCGCCGTGCGAAAGTTGAACGAAGTTGTCAGTGAAGTTAAACCAAATCAGAAAGGCCTAAACTGAAGTCCGAGATTCTATCATGTCGAATCCACCGTGGATGAACTCCACAAATTAGAATTTTGTATGTATAAATTTTGTCTTTACTGCCCAGAAAAGCTTTTTGGTGAGAGTTATTAAAGAAATTTTAAGAACTAGTAGCTTTTTTTTCCCAGGACTGCGGAGGAAAGCAAATTACAGTCCTTGGCGTAAAGATTAGCCATGGGCATGATTACACCTCATGCGCCACACTGAGACATTTTCAGTAGGGATTTTGAGGTGGAACACGTAGATATGATACTCAGACACAATGTTGAGAACAGAGCTTCATTGTCAGGGCT
>JAAUXU010152318.1_pt1 | contig 23511 bp, 26 predicted proteins | sample 7278151 | NCBI WGS metagenome assembly JAAUXU01 (sample SAMN14350113, study PRJNA611818) | marine sediment metagenome | isolation source: surface marine sediment (1.8m) | place: French Polynesia: Moorea | collected 2018-08 | reverse complement strand
GTTCGGAGAGCTTTCTTAACATTATTTCAAGTCACTAAGTAGGAGTAGACTGATCGAGTCACAGTATACAAATGCACTGCAAAGTTGTAGCTTAGTGCAAAAGAGTTCAATTTATCGCTTAGATACTCTTACACCCTCTTCAAGTTAAAACTATTTCTACAGTTACAATCTTCTGGTCTCCCCAACCCAAGTTACCCCCAGCTGCACTGGATTATAGTTCTTTTGTCCTGATTCACTGCTGCTAAGAGCACTGACGCTCTAAGTACGGATACAGGACCTACTCCATTTTTTGCTGTCTGCTTGTGCTGCTCCACCTGAACAGTAGAACTCTGATGTGGTCAATTTTTTCTTGGACAACCAAAGTTTTACCTTATGAAACTCTGATTGAGCAGATTTTGTCACCTTTCATGTCGTCATTTTTTTTTAGAACAAAAGTCTCTCCCTTTGTCAGACATGCAAAGATTATGGAGGTGACAGTCCTGAAGAATCCGGTGCCAACTTGGTCAAGAACACGGACGACTTGCCGGAGAACCACGACAACATTGACCCATGTCTAGAGCAGTTTTATGCAGCACATATGTCCCAACTAGACCAAATCAGAGCATGACCGTAGAATGTACGACGAGCCGAAAAATGTGCATAGAGGAGGATGAAGCACCATTAGAACATGACAAAGCATGTCCTTGTGCCCATCCGTGATGGTCGAGGACCTGTGGTCCTCCTCTGCTTCTCCTTGGCCTTTTCCCTCACTCTTTTTCCCCCATCCAAGTCCTGCACTCTTTGCAGCCCGAGTTCGCTGCTGGAACACGCCTTACGATAGAGAAGTGTGCTAGTGGAGTGGACAAGTTTCCCGTTGTCAGTCACGACTCGCTCAACTTGGAGAAGTTGTAAACACTTCTCATAGGGTAAGTACAGCGTCTCCAAGTACAGCGTCAACAGTCAAGTGTGCCCAACTGCCCATGTTTGCTCCCCCCCCCCGCCATTTATCCCATCCCTTTCTAACGGCGCCCAGCGCGTGGACCGCGTGCACGTCGACCCTCTTGTCCATGCAGCCAACCTCGGACATTTGCAACTTCAGCAGATCTTCCTCGCATCGACGAGGAAGAGTCGTTGTCAACTGTTGCTGCTCTCATGGAAAAGTACAAAAAGGGGCCCTGAAAAGGAGTTGTCTGACAACGTCAGGGCCTCGCTATGATCTTGACAACGAGGAGGAGCGGAACGCGGAAACTCAGTGACACAAGACTTCTGAATCTCAAGACACTCATTGACTCCTACTTTCCCTAAACGACCGTTGTCTCGCATACATTTTTCTACAAAAAGAGACTAAGATTAGACTGCCTTGGGAATTGGAAGCTGTTCTCTGCCAAAAAATACCCTGCAAATATCCGTCTTCAATTGTACTTCTTTGGCCCTGCTTGCACGAATGCGACATTTAAGGATTCTTCATTTGTGAATCGATTCCTGAAGTAAAACAGGACTTGAGCCTTTGGGAATCCCACAATACAGCAACACGATTTGCATGAATTCTACATAAGTACACTACAGTATAGTACACTATGTACAGTCAGTTCTCAATAGGACAGAAGATGCGCCTGTTTTTCTCAATACAGTGTTCCTCAAGGAGAGTGAACTGACAACATTTTTGGTGCAAATGACGATCTAATAAAGGCACGATTTAGATAATCTTAGGAATGGTTCGAATCCTTGGAAAATCGACTCGAATCCCACGAATCCTAGGATTGGTGGCATTCCTAGCACGTCACGATCTCCCAGATCTGAGCAATAACTTGTCTGTAATCCTCTCTGATTTGTTTGCTCTGCGACTCAACATAGTTTCCTGGGGCTTGGTCAGCAACGGGAGCTTCGGATCCATAGCTGATAATTCCATTGTATTTGGCCATGTGGTTTGTGAGGAAGAGCGGCGAGGTCGGTGGTCCACAGAGAAGTTCTTCGTGCACTTCGTTCGTGCGTCGCGCGAGTACAGGGTGAAGCAGAAGATGAGACTGCCTTACATTATCGAAAGGGGGTAAACTACCCGAGTTTGGTCTTCTTCCTCTGTTCCTCGGTGCAGGTCTTGACGTCGTACAGGTTGTGATGAAATGCAGCTGGTCCGTATTTAGTGAGGCTGCAACTGGGGAGAGCAAAGGAGATGCTCAAAATTGAAAATGATCATTTTTAACGATTTTTTACATGGGCCCGTCATTCAAGCTTCAAAAAATCTTTGATTTTTTTTATGATTACTGAAAATGTGATAACACCAATTGGATGCTACACAGATCTCCAATGTACAAAATTCTTCAAGACCAGGTTATGCGAGGAGTCCTCAAATAGCCTAACAGTTAACTTTAGGTTAAGCAACAGTTCAACTTAAACTCAAGTTTAACAGATTTGGCTGCCATTTGCCAACTGAGCAACAAATGACGTTATTTGGCAGCTCTGGTTTCAATAACCGACCGACGATTGTTCCTGAACATGTCAAAGGGCCGTGCTTGATCCAACATTGCCCTCGTAAGCAAACTGAGACTTTAAACCTCAAGAGGAAACGAAAAACGAAGCTAAATAAAGGTCGCATCGGAAGGAGTGAAGTAAAATCTGATATTTCATTTTATCATTTGCTTTGTTCTACTTAAGGTAGTAGCTGGATGTCGTAGTATGTGTACAGTGCAAGGAGGCCAAGGTAACTTTGCTGTAGACCAGGATGCACTGAATGGCAGTGCAGTGCATGTGTTGTGACGGGAAAGTTTGCTTATTGATATGGCACAGTAGACTTTGGAGTGACGAGCAAAGGGGTATGGAGAGAGAGAAGATTTGCAGCACGCAGCAACTCCACAATCCACAACACTCAACAAAAGACAGACAGAAATTGTAAGTAACAAATTTCATCACCACAATAAAAGACTTGTGTTGTATGATGTTTCTCCTATTTCCATATATAAAACTCGGAGTCAAGATGGAGGCTCAAAATCTTTCCTCAACTCGAAATATATTGCAAATCCAACATTTTGGTAGCCCCGACTTTGAGAGACAGAAGCAGAGAAGCACCCATGACCAGGTGGGACTTGATGCATGGGGGATAAGTTTCGTCACACCCTGTACATGAATGTGTCCCCCTGCTGTACCGTGCATCACGAGCATGAACCACCTGTGTTTGTCTACACGCTCATTCCTCAGTTCCTCCTCCATGACATATGTCGAGAATCTATTGAATTCCCCCCCGGGGAGACTAAGGGGGATTGATGGATCGCTCATTACAACTCACATACTTTCTGTCAGTCGGATTATTGCATGTGTCCTCTTTGCCGTGTTGCGCTACCGGGTGGAGCAGAAGTACGAGGAATCATTTGGATCTCCCGAAAGATCTTGGACAAATCCTGGATTATCCCTTCTTATACACCGTTCTCTCCTGCAGTGGCCAATTGTCCCTGAAGTTATTCTGGACAGAGCCACAGGGCCTTTTGCCTCACCCTGTTCGTGTGAGACTTGTTTTTTTCTTTGGCTCACTGCTATCGATATGAACGACGACTACTGCCAAAAATGACTCGGGCACTTAAAGTTTCTTACGCCAGCACGAAGCGTGAATTATAAAAATGAGTATATACAGTTCAGAGTCCGATTAACTATGACGCGGAAATTGGACCTGATCAAGCTGAAATGGGCTCAACTCCCTCAAGGACAACATGGGAGAAGAGCGTCTAGAACGTGACGGACGAACGATCTTGATGACGTCGATCGAGAAAATAGCACGTTTTTGCCTTCTAAACTATGGCTGATTCGACGTGCAGGTAGTTGAGCTTGACAATCTTGAATGTCTCGTACTTGTTCCAGTGCCGGTTGACTATGAATGCATGGTTGAGACGATTTAATTCCTGCTCCAAGTGAGGTTTGAACATACTTAGAATAACATTAAAAAGTCCATTTTGCCACCGTGCGGCGGTGTTGACACAGCTAATAAGCTTTGTTTGCTCTCACTTCTAGGTTAGTTTGTTTTCACCATGTCTGAGGAGGTGGAGACCACGGCGGCCGAGATCATGCCGGCCAAGTCGGAGGACAAGCTCGAAATAGAGAAGGAGGAAAAGGAGAAGAAGAAAGAAGAAGAGGGTGAAAAGGTAGAGAATAAAGAAGGGGAAGGAGAAGACAAAAAGGAGGTGGAACAAGATGGAGAGACAGAGAAAGAAAAGAAAGAGGAAAACAGTGAAGAAGACCTGAAGGACAAAAAGGACACCGACGCGGACAAGAAGGAAGAAGGCGGCGGTAGTACCGGCAGCACCGGCAGCAGCACCAAGGAGAAGGAAGTCAGTGACAAGGAAAAAGGTGGAGAAGAGAACAAGAAGAACAAGTTCAAGCTCAAGACACCCAAGGTGCCAGAGTTTCTGAGGTCCAAGTCCAAGGACAGAAAGAAGGTAAAGCAAAAAAAAAGAATGCTAAAATAAACTTTTTTGCGTGCTTTTTGGCACGCAATCCTTGTTCTGCCGGAAATGAGATGATGAGAGCGGGTGAAGATATCGATTTTCGATTGTCTCTGGGGAGGATGGATGCGTGAATGCGAGATGAAAGACCAGCGCCGTAACAAAGAAAGGGTTTAGGGGCCGCTTATTCATGGCATCACACTCGATCGATTCTATTTGATGCTTAAACAAATACGCTAACAATCAATGAAGAGACGAGCGGACGAACACGCACGCACCTCACATATCTCATGGGCCAGTGAGCCCGATTGGAAGCTTAAAGTTTGCTTCAGTACATGAACTAACAAAAATACACATAACTAGCCCGTGCGCCCGCCAAGAAGGTGCTGCTAAGCCAAGCAGCCCCAGCAAAAATTGGCTGAAAGGGCCAAAAATTATTCTTCAAAGACTTCTAATTCAAAAGTTAATAATTAAGTCTCATTTTTTCTCTTCGCGGACACTTTGTGGATCATAGACAATCATCATAGCGAGTTAGAGTTTAATCAGGCCAGCCATTGTGACGTCAACCTGTGACGAAGAGATGCAACTTTCTCTCAGAGAGATATGAATCTATGATAAAAATCTATAAAATGGACATATGCAGTGCTTAGGAACAGTGGAGCCAATATCAATTGTTTGATAGGCACTCAAAAAGGAAAGACTATCGCTTATCAATGAGCCCAAGTATGTGATTCACTACTTCGTTGCGACTAAGTCGCAAACTAATGCTGTATGCGACCTTAACGTGGAATATTCTACAAGACAAACAAATACTGGACGAGATTGCAAGATGTGCGAACTCAACAACGTGTGCAGCAGCACCAGCATTAATCTTCCTTGTCAATGCAGCTGTCAAAACCGATTAAGCTGTTCCGCTTCGTTAATGGGTCATAGCTAAAAATGAGTTTGTCAATAGGTTCATAGTTAAGCTTGGCCTCCAAATAAGCAGGAATCCTTTACCGTGGGTGCTCTTGAACACAATGATCAATTTGATGAACAGCGGGGGGTTTGGGGGATTGGTGTGTGTGTGTGGGGGGGGGGGGTGAAGGGGTTACCAGCCGGCGCAGAGAAACACCCCAACCCTTTCTTTTCTTATATTTTGGGTCAGGTGCAGCTGCTTTTGGGTTGAGAGCGCCAGCGCGAAACTACTAATGGTTTCTCTCTTTGTGTGCCCACGACGACGGCGATGAGCGCGTGGGACACCGTGGGAGGCATGAAAAACTTCGACCTTTGAGCTCTTATGCAGTCGAGGGTGCTTTTCTTTTTGCCTCAACTCTCTGCTGCTCATATCGATTGCTCTGATTGCAAACACCATTAAGCTTGACTACTGCAAGGGACTGAGGAATGAGGTCTTAGTCCCATTAGCTCAGGCGTGTCCTACTTCTGGAGTGACAAACCTTGAGGGGTTGGTTGATTTATTCTTCCATAACTCTTTGGCCCGCAATATATTAAAGCGTCACTTGCTCGTGTAGCTTCACACACACTCGGGCGCGCGCGCACAGACACCACACCCACATTCGCACTGATTTTTCGCTATCAAAGCGAAAAGACGATTTGGCCCACGAAGACTTTTTGGTCATCTCACAATTCAGCCCGAGACGCAGCTTAAACACCAAGGGAGGGCGAGCGTGCCATAGCCTAGGCGGGCGGCACAGATTTGGCACGACAGCAGCAGAATTGGGTGACTTTCTCGTCAAATTTGGTGATTTGGCAGGTGGTCACAGCCATGTCACAATGGGTGTTGAGATCCGCGACAGAAGAATTCTTCTTTTTTTATCTTCTGACAATCGCCACTTTTTTTTCTTTTTTAGATTTGGTCTCTGTGACAGCAAAAGGAACTCTTCCAATTCTATATGCAGACTCCACTATCCTTTTAATACCTCGCCTTTTTATGCTGGGGGTTCCACATTAAATTCAGCACTGCTGTTGTGTTATTTTTGGTCCACAGTGCATAATTGAGAGGAGGCTATGGATGATTTCAAGCGTTGCCACTGGTACTTAAAACCTTCAACAAGCTCAGATTAGTCTAATTTATGCAGATTTCTGGTGTGAGAATACAATTTCATGTGGAACCCCTTGTATGATATCACAGAAGTTTGGAAAGAATTGACCAAATTTTCACAGATTCTCTTTCTTGCCTAAGTCTGGAACTGTGACGAAATGGCATATTTTGCCCGTCTCTAGAACCAGGGTTGCCATTTGCCCAATTTTGCGGATCTATAACTAGTACGGGATCTAGAGGACTATGACAGTGACCGAAATGACCAATATTGCTGATAAAAATGAAAAAATAAAATCGACCAAGCACGAAATGAGAGGCTCGGTCGAACAACCTCCAGACGCTACCACACACATCCCCCAAAATTCTCCTGCCAAACATGTTGAAAAAGAGCCAAATCTGATGCTTCTGGCCCCAAACAGGGCCAAAACTCGAGCCTGAGAGGTTGCTGAGAATCCCCATCCGGCACTTCTGGCAGGCATCCCCTGTTCTACACCCCAACTTGGTGCTTCTGCTGATTTCCCCCTCATGCAATTCAATGCAGAACTCAAGTGTTGTTGTCGTTTCTGCTCTCAAGTTGGATTCTCGTCAAACAAAAGGTGCTCATCAGTCGTCAGCACCCATAAAGATCCTGCGAGGGAAAAAGAATGTGCGCATTGCAAGCAAAGGAAAATGTGGTGCAGCTTCTTCTTCACCGGGTGTTTTTGTGTGAAATGCTCGAGTTATCCCTTTGCAGGGCTCGTGCGGACTTTCACGCGTTGTAGAGACCACCTCTGAGATGGAGCAAATCCGAATTGATGGCTGCTCGCACAACACTGAGGTTTGGGGGCAGGAGAGACTGCAGATGTGCGGGATGGCGGCCATCGTCAGGAGGATCGTGGCCATTTTCACGAGGATCTCCTGAACAAAATGTGGCTAAATAAGAAAAAAAGGGCCTTTTTATGCTTCCACACCCTTAAGATGTGGTTGGTTCTTGGCACCGAAGTAACTGGTGCAGCTCCCACTTTGCCTCTCTTTTTCCTTCACGCTTCAGCATATGATCTCCTGGAGAGAGATGAGGGTAAAAGATCTCCTCAGCCAGGGAGGGGAAGACGGCCCGGGTCGATGGCGCGTACCGGGTGACCAAAAAGGGAGCAGCGGCGTCACCCTGTGCCGAGTCCACCACGGCGTCTCAGTCCATTAAGGACTGGAATGTCCAGAGAAGTGACAAAATTTATTAAAAGTTTAAATCTCACTCAAAACAGACTAGATACAGACGGTGGGTCAAAACCAATGTACAACCGAGTGATTGCAGTCGATTTATTTTTCTGTAGCTATCGATAGCGAAGAAATATCTATCATTTTTGACAATGCAAGCAAAACCCATTACAGGAAAAGCAGCGGGCTGAAGACATCAGCAATGCAGACTTCCTTTATGCTTTTGAATTAGGACAATCAATGACAGGTGTGACAGTTCTCTCTTGATTATGCTTTGCGTTACCGCTCTTCATAATGTGTGCATTTGGCTGCTTTGACAGAATATTCCATCGTTTCTCTGGCTCGAGTCCTCCAGTACTTGTGCAGTACTCAGACCTGAGCCAACCTGTACTTGTACCATCCCCGTACGTTGCATTCCTGATTATTTCTATCTCTGAACAGTGGGTTGATCTCTTTAAAAGGAAGGGGTCAAAAATGTGCCAATACATACTTAAGGTGTGAGCGTGCTTTTCTTACAAACAACCGATGTCGAATGAAGGAAACTTCTATTTCCCATTTTAGCTGTCTTTCCTGTGCTGTCTTTTCGTCTTCATATGCAATGAAAGGCTTTTAGGAGATCTGTGACAAGTGGCACTACTAATTTATGCTGCTGACAAACTCCAGTTATTCTGAAGTTTAGCCATGAGATGCGATAAAGCCATGACATTGGACTTGCCGCGTGGGTTCCAAGGATCAGTTAAATGCCAGACTGATGGCTGGCAAGCAGTGCCAAAAGCCTTACAAGCTTACTGAATCTACTACAGTCAATTCTCAATGTGTGATTCCAAAGTTTGATTCAATGATATTTTCTGGACACGCTACACACACAGTACTCGACTCAATGATATTTTCAATTTAATTTAAGGGTGACCGACTTCAACTGCCTGCCCCAATCTATTCACAGTCCGGTGTCGACGAACAGGTCAATGAACGTGTGTCATAAGCTTTCGCTGATGCTTTCGTCCTAATTTCCCTCAAAACGTAAAGCACCGTAGTAAAAAAAAAGTTCTTTCAGCGTTTTTTCTCCCCCCCCCATTGGGGTGGGCACAGGTGGGGGGCTTTGTTGTGCACTCCTACTATTTGATTAGGATTGAATGTCTCGGTTCTTTCTTCTTGCCTCCTACGCTTGCCACTTTCCTATTTGCAATAGCTGGCAAATCCCCTACCATATGGTGTGTTTATACAGTGCACTGCGTAGACGTCAGAGACAGAAGTACTGCACGCATTCAGAGTACACCGACGGAGCTGTGATATTCATTTCGGGAGAGAAAAGAACAGCTCTCGGCTATCCCGCTGAGGAGCTCAAGCACCGGTCGTCGAGAGGCTGTGACCACCAGACAAATCACCAAAACTTGATGGGAAAATGACTAAAGGTGATGCAATAGCGAATGGTTTTGATGAGACATCGACCAAAGCTGATGTAAAAGTGGCTGATTTTGACGAGAAAACCAACTGTATCTGAGAGGGAAGTGACTGATTTTGATGAGAAAACCACCAAATTTGTCGAGGAAAGGGCAACAATCGATGTAAAATGGGATGATTCCAATGAGAAAGTGACTGTTTCAGACGGGAAACTGACCGATCTTAATGGGAAAAAAAGGCTGGCACTGATGAAAAAACGATGACCAGAAACCACCAAAATTGATGAGGGAGAGGCCAAAGTTGACGAGAAAATCACCAAATTCTGGTGCCCTCCTGCCAAGCCTGTATCTCACTCGTTCGCTTGACGTGCCAGAGATGTCCAAACAGACCAATGAACCATCTCGGCCCCATTTCAACCCCCATTTCTTCTCCACTCAGCAGAGCAAAGAGGCTCTTATGAGCAGCGGAAGAAGGAAGAAGAATATCGATTACCTCGCAGGGAAATATGGAGAGAAAGCAATTTCCACGGCTGCTTAAGTCGGAAAAATGCTGATTGTTCTTGACATGTCTCATCAGCCCCCACTGTACTGCCCGCCAGAGCATCTGGGTCGGCTTGTACACTTAAAGCTCGACAGAAGGGATATTGTCGATATTAGGCAGTTTCTTGGAAAGACCAAAATTCCTGCTACGACAGAATATTCCTGGCCACAAAATCTGTTATATCTAGTTTTGACTGTAGTTACATGGAGACGCTTAATGCAGCCACTCGGACAAGTACAATGTGTATCAGTGAAGTAGCCTCTCGCATGCATGGCATTTCTCTCTAGCTCATTGTGACAAATGCTTAACGCAGCCAACATAACTGTAAATTATGCTAAGATAAATGATGTCCGTCAGGTTCAGGCCAGTCAATGTTCAGGTCAGTCTAGTTCAGCTTTAAAATTGCTAGTACACCCTGTCTGTATGATGGAGTGATAGTATTTAACATCTGTCTTCCCCACTTTATTTGGAAAACGAGATCGAGTCATTGCTCAGGCGTCAGTGCCAGATAAGTGGTCGTGAATGATGTGTCTGGCGACATCAATGATCCCGTCGAGGTCCTTCCTCAGTCTTACCAATGAATTATTCAGAGGTACATCCAGTCACATCCAATGCGTCCGTAGCAACCGCTAGGACCCATTTGTGTAGGCTTGCAGACGATATCTGATTATTCTCGCTGGATTTTACGATTGACTGATGTGCCAGACCTCGGAATTTTTGGTGCATCTCCATCCAAATGAGCGCAAAAGGAGCCTTTTCTCCGAATGGCCTCAAAATATTGCAATGTTTCCAGCATTCGCTCCGAAAATGTACATTTTCAAATTCCCACGTTCCGAGAAAATTTGTGAAAGGCCCCATTTTTAATATTTCCTCTAATCTTCCGAGGGCTTGTGATGGATGATAATTTCCGTGAAGAGCAGAGCGAAATGCCAGAAAAACATGTTTGGCCCCTCGGTAATTCGTATATGTATGATAGCTGATCTCGAGGCAAAGTACAATTTGCTCTCTTTCTCTGCTTCTCCAGGACAAGGGCGAGAAGAAAGACAGCGACGAAGAGAAGACCGAAAAGGCCGAGAAAGATGACGCTGAGAAGAAGTCGGAGGGAGAAGATAGCAAGGAGGAGGACAAGTCTGACAAGGAGAAGGACAGTGATAAGAAGAAGGACGATTCCAATGACGAAGACAGCGACAAGAAGGAAGACGACGAGGAGGACACGAAGAAGGAAGAATCCAAAGACGCCAAGTCAAAGTTCTTGGACAAGATGCCGAAGTTTCACAAGCCCAAGTTCATGAAGAAGAAGGGTGACGACGCTGAAACAGCAGACAGCAAGAATAACACTACTGAGATGCAGGAAATTGATGCTCAAAAAGACAAGGAGGAGGAGGACACAGAAGAAAGCAAGAAAGAGAAGGGTGAAAAGAAGGACGAAGCATCAGAGAACAAAGAAAATGAGGATTCGGAAAACAAAGCTGCGGACAAAGAGGAAGAAGGGACTGAGAAGAAAACGGAAGAAGGAGAAAAGGAGGAGAACCAGACCAAGGACGAGAGCGAGGAGAAGAAATCTTCAGGCGGAGGCTTCTTGGACAGTCTCCGTTCCATGGCAGTGCCTTCGATCTTCTCCTCCAAGAAGAACTCCAAGGACAAAGACGTGGAAGCTGGAAAAGAGGAAGACCAAGAGGAGACCAAAGAGCTCCTGGAGAAGAGCAACGAGAAGGAAGACGAGAAGGAGAAGGAAGACGCCGGTAGCGGCGAAAACAAGGAGGCCGGGAAAAACGGGGTTGCCGACGAGGAGAAGGAGAAAGAAGGAGAGGAAGACGCCAAGCTGAACAAGAAGGTGGACGACAACGAGGCCGACAGTGAGAAAAAGACTGAGGAGAAGAAGAAGAGCGGCGGCTTCTTGGAAAGCCTCCGTCACGCCGCCACCAATGTGCCTTCCCTCTTCACAAGGAAGACTGACAAGGTGAGGGTAAGGAATCCTTCCAGATTTGTAATAATTTAAGTTTGTTTTACTGCTAAAACATGCCGATCAGTGTCACTGCACATGGCGAAAGTTTCAGTGTTGAGTTTATCTAATACTTGCGCACATACATTGGAGTCCTTTGTATTGCTGTAGGACTCCACTGACCTGGAGGCCGGCGAGACCAAGGAACTGCTGGAAAAGGATGAGGATGAGGACAAAAAAGACGCCGACGCCGACGACAGCAACAAAAAGTCGGAAGAGAAGGAGGCAGAAGACAAGACCGAGAACAACAAAAAGGTTTGTCCCATGTTCTCGTAGGACGTGGGCGAGTCCATCACTGACCGGAAGTTCTACTTGCAGGACCCTGATGCGGCATCGGCGACGGGGTCGGAAAAGAAGGACCCCGAGAAAGGCGAGGAAGAGAAGCCCACAAAGAAGTGCGAGATCAAGATCATCAATGAGTTCGAGTACATGGACAGCCAGAAGAAGGTAAAAACAAGCCTGAATGCCAACTACTGATGTTGATTAATCCTTCGCGTTCTTCCAGTGCGGCTTGATCGGCATGATCGTGGGCCTCTTGGCTCTGATTCTGCTGATAATCCTGATTGCGTGCCTATACTCCTCCAGCTGGACCAACGAGGCCAGGATGAGCGCCGACGGAAAGTTCATTCAGACTCACACCATGTGTGGCCCCGTGCGAGGGTGAGGGAACGCACAGAGACGTCATTGCATGGCGTGCACTCGTAAGACATGTAGTCAGTCATGTTTTCCTGTCCCCGCAGATCGGTGGACGGGCCCAGCCAGTTCTCCTTCTACGGTCTGTCTTACACCGCGTGGCCACTCTCGCGATTCGCCCACAGCCGTCTGCCCTCATCAGTGAACGAGTGCCGGATTGTGACGTCCGGAGGAAGCGAGAACAACAACGCGAGTAGCCCCGCCGCTGCCAGTAACGGGTGCGCCAGGAGAAGCGGGAGCGACGTCATTGCCGACGATGACGCCGACGACGATCAGGCGTCTTGTCTCACCCTGGACATCTTTACCAGCAGCGTGGTCTACGACGAATTGGCGCCCGTTGTCGTAGTCCTAGCCGGGGAGGAAGACGACGGGATCGAACCAAATTCTGGTTCGTTGATTCGAATACTTCAGTCATACCTTGTTCAGTTCTCCATGATCATGCCATCTTTCATACGAGTTGCGCCCTGTGTGTCTAGACTGCTCGACTAGAAAAAAAGCGGACCTCATGCCACTATCATGACCAGCTCTCTAAACATGTGTATATAGAGCCGTGGCCAAAGTAAGGGGTCGATTGACTTTGACGGGGGAAATTGGACCTGGTCTAGTGAAGACTGGCTCAAACTCATCAAGATCAATATGGTCAAGGAGCGGAGGCTCAATGCCATGGAGGATCTTGACGGCGTCGGTCAGGAAAATGGCCCTTTTTTCTTCACCAGATCGAGCACTCACAGCACAGAGGTAGCTGAGGTCGACGACCTTGAAACTGCCATACTCGTTCTGATGCTTGCTTTTCCCCAGTGTCAATACATTTGCTTGTTTGGGAGGGTTCAGCTTACTCCCCGACTGCCTCTTTGGGTGATAATTTTAAACTCAGTTAGGACAACATCCAAAAATCGACGAGCCTCTTCATTTTGCCTCCACTGCATGTGAGTGTATCCTTTGACTCTTCCTTTATTACAGCTCTCGCTCAAAAGCACGGCGTTGTGTTCGTTTCTGTCCGCTACCGCGTGGGGGTCATGGGCTTCATGGCCCTGAAGGATCTCGCCAGGGCAACTTACCCCGAGGCATCAGGGAACTATGGCCTGGGGGACATCGTCTCTGCGCTCAAGTGGATAAGCCGCAACATTCAGGTAAAGTTTACGGATTTGCTGCTTCGAGGATTAAATCTGATGCAAACTTTGGATGTTGTCGTTGCTCTTCCCCAGCACTTTGGTGGCCTTCCACGACAAGTGACGGTGTTCGGGAGCGGCCCTGCTGCAACACTGGCCACTGCGCTGACGGCCACGCCGACGGCGCAGGGACTCTTCCAGAGGGTGTGGGCGACCAACGGCGCGGGCGTCTTCAAGGAGCAGGGCATTGGCGAAGCCAACAGACAGAACAGGGTGAGTGGCAACAACAGTTCAGCAGTGCACATCTTGGTCACGAAGCGTATGTTGTTACAGAGAATTCTAGACAAGCTCGGGTGCGGTGCCAATGAGAGACAGTGCATCATGGACAAAGACATTGAAGATATCATAAAAGCAGTGCCAGAAGAATGGTGAGAAGACACCACACATACGTCTTGCGTTATAGTAGTTCCTCCAGAGAAGGAACGAAGTTTTAAGTTTTAGTTTCATGGAATTTGGGGACCTAAGTTTCCTGCTCAATTCCACGCGCTACGGAGGATACAAGTTCCTCACCAAGTTCCGTTCAAAGTTGCTCAGTAATTCAAAAAATTAGCAGCAACGGAACTCTCATTGAAGTTCTATATTTAAAACTTACATACAGCACCCAGCTACAGTGCCACATTTGCTCAGCCTATAGCTCGTTTCATTTTACTTTCAACTACAACTTTTTCTCAAAACTTTCTGCCTGGATGACAAAATTTAAAAATGGAGATGGATCGGAACTTTTATATCGTGCAAGGAACAGAAATACCCAGCAGTTCCGTAACATTGGCAAAAGGAACTTTGTTCAATTCCATAAATCCTTAGGAACTTCGGAACTTTTCCATCAGTTCCTCAAAACGCTGTTGATCGATCATAGATGGGACGTTTGAATTAGAATTTACCAATAGCAAATGTGACTTTGACCTAAATTAGGTACGATTTATCAAACCTGGACCTGCCGATGAAGGGTGAGAAGAGCAAGGAGCACTCGTGGTTGATCAACGACAAGGAGGTGATGTTCGACACTCCTGACAAGACGTGGGAGAAGCAGTCACTCAACAACAAGGTCCCAATCGTCTTCGGTGAGTGAAGCAATGTGAAAACGAAATAGCAGGCTTGGATCATGCGATGATGAGTAATATAAGTGTCATAATGTTGAGTCACTCATGAAAATACGTGTCTTCCACTTGACCAGGGGCCAGTGCTCACAGCGCCGCCAACGCCAACCTGCGCCAGCTGCTTCGCTCCTGGAACGACAGCGACGAATTCGCCGCGCACGTCGAGTCCAAGCTGGGGTCGTTCAACGCCTCCATCCCGGGTCAGGCGCTCGAGCTGTACAACGCGGCTGGCGGGGGCGACCACTGGGCCAGCTTCGCTGCTATGCTCACAGACATCAGGACAATCTGTCCCTTGCAGGTACTGTGTGTAGATAGAGACAAATGCATGATGCAGTCGCAAGTTCTGACGAGCATGGGTGCAACCGCTGAATTTAGGACCTCGCCCTGACCGCGTCCAACAACTTTGTTGCTCCGGTGTTTTCCTACGTTGCCACGGGGAAAAGGACGACCGACCTGGGCAACTTGGCCGACGCCGGCGTCGACGTCGCGGCCATCTTCGGAGAAGATGGCGACGACGACAGCGAAGACGAGAGGAAATTCGTCTCTAACATGAAGGTATTGCGACTTTCAGGCATTTGCATGACTTCTCATTGGTAGCCGACGAGGGAACATAACTTGTGCGCTACCAGCTTCCTGGTGACTTCTTGTTCATTTACCACATTCTCACCGTTGCAGGAGATGTTCTTCGAGTTTGTCCGCAGCGGCCAGCTGCCCCAGAACAAGGACTTGAAGGCGGGCATGTACCTGGTGGGCTCCGAGATCAAGACTCAGAGCAACTACCCGGCCTGCCAGTTCTGGAAGCAGGTCGAGGGGATCGTGCCAGAGTTTGCAAATCTAGACTAAAGTCGGCGGGGCGCATTTTCTCCCCCAAGGACATGCTTCAAGCAAGAAGAGAGGCACGTGTTCTTCATCTGCCAGATCCTGAAGGATGCCCCCTCCCTCGCCCTCCCCTCCAACTCCCCCCCCCCCAGCATCAAACATCGCTGCACCGCCGAGAAACAGCGCAAAAAACCCTTGTTATCAACTGTATCATTCATTAGTCCCCTCTCCCCAGATCCCCCACGTGCAGCACAAGTCTGAGATCAGGGAGAAGCTGCCGGATCGTACTCATGTGGTACCTCTCGAACGGCTCCGTGATCTTCTCCGACGCGTACAAAGAAACGGGAAAAAGACATCGTTATGATTTCTACGAAAGTACAAAATTTATTTATTTCACCAGCCCCTCCTTCCCCGCCACAAAACTCTCCAACTTCAGTGTAACAAAACAATGCATCATAACATGTATGTATGTGTGTTCGTATTTGCCATCCAACCCAAGACCTTATGAGAGTCCCCCCCCCCTTGCTACAATTTATACGTACGCACATTCTTGAACCTGTCTGGACTGACGGTGGAGCCAGGAAACTTTCCGGAGCTTTCTTGGTCTTGACCAGATCGACGGCGCAGACTACTGTAAACAGCAACAACAACCAAAAAAGAACTTTTATCTCAACGTTCCCTTCCATCAATAACCCTGAGGCATGGAAGCCTTGGGACAACCTCCGAATTTTGTAATTTTCCCGCACAAAGTAAGTAAGGTTTTGTGTGTCTCCAAGGACAGTACCAAACACTGCAATAGCAGCGTCGAGAGCTGTTGAAACCGTGCATTTGAAGAAGTATTGTTGAGGAGACAAGGTATCTCCCCATCACACGTACCCTTGTCATTCCCAGGATCATGAGTATTATAGTCAATTTTGAAGTATTTTTCCCCTCTGTTTTAACCAAAGTCATCACTCAGCAACAGATTTTTTTACTGAAAAGATTCGTTGCGAGGTTTCAGTAGCGTTTGCGAGTGTTTTTAGACTTCATCTTGTAACATTCCAAGTATTGTACTGTACGTAAAGTATGTAGAAATACCATGAACAGCATATTTGTCATAATACAAAAGTATCGTGCTACACGCCAGTAATATCAGGATGTCTGCTCGCGAGATGTATGGATAAGTGGTAGAAAGATTCTACTTTCTGTATCAAGAAATTCCTTTCCCAGCTAGTTCCTGAAGGTCTGGTGCTTTCATGGTGCACACGGTACAGGCTAATAAACGGTTTTTTACCAACATGAACGTACGAGCTCGGAGGCTCACGTCCGGTCGGCGTCCTCAGGTTCCTCACTGAAGTCCACGGGTCTCTCGCTGAAAGTCAAGTCCCGATCGATGCATCATGATCCCCCTATAGCATGATACTGCTACTTCTGCTACTACTCCTAACACCTTCTTCATGAGACCAACACACAAAAAGTTAATGACACGAGTGACACCAATCTCATCTGCCAAAGTCGACGTGCTTTGTAGTAGTGCCATTGTGCGGACTGATGGACTTTCTCGGGGTTTAGTCCATCTGCGAGCCCTTCTACCCGGTTATCAATCCGGTTGCAGATGATTTTATGCTTGGAGGTAAGTTTATGAAAGATGCTCACGCAATAAGTAATAACCAAAGCTTGCCCAATGATATTCCCATCATTGCGTTTTACAGTGCGTGACACCATCGAGGGGCAAGTCCTATTTTTTCTTTGTTTCTTAACCGGAACTACCAAAATATAGCTGACAGTGACATTTCTGAAAAATGCACAAAATCATATCTGTAAAAACTGTAGTCAACAAAATGTTATATCATGCCCCATACGTACACATCGGCATTAGACGAGTCACTGAAGGAGTCATTCTCGTGACATTTAGCTTCAGACTCTATCCCTTCATCTCTGTTCACCTCCTCCAGGTATTCATGCAAAGTTTTCAAATGCTTATGGGCTTTTTAGATGCAAACTTGACTGTAACGGATTAAAAGTATATTGCACATGATTGGAAATAAAACAGAGTTGTTCTGTCTGTTTACTGATGATCAACCTCACCCTTTACAATAGCCCACGCCAACTCCATGGTATTAAATATGCTATCATTTCAGTGTTTTTACTAGCAAGTACAGACAGTCTGGAAATTAGTTCCCACACGACGAAAGGTTACATCAATTTCTGGTGTTTTCACTTGTAAATATGGGAAATATGAAAAATTGTAGGAATTTTTACCCCCTCGGTGGTGTCATGCACAGTTTGCATGACTTTAGATATACGCAAATATTTGGAGTACAGCCTCCATACAGTGATGGAAAAACACAGAACGGTATAAGTGCAGAATGCGTCATATTTAGCTACAGTTATGTCTTGTTGCCAACTTTTGCACCTCCTTGAAGGTCAATCTGGTGTCCAACATCTCTGAGGCGATGTCAGTGCAGTTTTTCTGTCCAGTCTGTCCTTATCTAGTCCATTATCTGTCATTATCTAGTCCACCTCAATCACGTCTTTAAGACAGTCCTAGACATAACACTGACTCGACCAATATGATGCTCAGACCGTCAACTTTCAGGCCGAGCACAAAACACTGAGCTGGATCTGTACTTGGCCAGGAACCGCCTCTAAAATATTAAGGAAAATACGGAGCCTAAGCTTATGTAGTGTTTCTTAAGAGTGCAGTTGAGAAAACGCGGCATAGGTTGAAGCAGGTCTGATTGACCTTGTTTCAAGGCCAAACACATCAAATGTGGCTCTTTTTCAAGAAGCTTGGCCCGAATTTTTCAACTTATGAAGTGTTTAATTAGTGTGCGGTCATTTTTGATGATGTTGGAACGAAAACAGAGATGTATGAGATGATCGAGCGTAGTACGGTGTAGCAGTGAGTGTGGGACATGAGTACGGGGTCACAGCCTTTGTTGACAATTGAGAACTATTGCTTACGAACGTTTGGACAGAACGGACCCAACCTCGTGTGTGTGCCTTCTACGTGATCAGCGACTTGCCCGTGCCCCGCGACGTGCTCTGCGGCGTATTCTACACCGACGAACCCCGATACGGACAGTGTCTCTTGTATCATGCAGGTCAGAAGTGTCAAAGACGGGTATCGCACCGGCAGTTGCTGAACGTGTTCCCATTGATCTTGTCCAACGTCCTGCTGCAGTTCGTATGTTGATCGTGTATGGAATACGAATACAATTAAGCAATACTTTACGATCTTTCAGCTCCAGTTCCTGGTGTACAGACGATAGCCTTAAGCCACAGCTCTTAAGCTACAGCAATAGCTATCGCTTTCGCTTCCAGATCCTGGTTGAGGTCCACGCACTCCTCTTGAGTCTTCTCTGTCCTTCTGATCCCGGTTGTAGGAGGTCATACTGACTGGGTCAGGCCCGAAGTGCCACCCTGACAGGTTGTGCAGTGAGTGGAAGGAATAGGCAACAGGGGTTCCTGCCTCTTCCAGCCTCTTTTCAACCCGATTTTCTTAACTGCGGCCGTGAAACAAAAGCTACTGAGGCTTGGGCTCAATTTTTTCCAATATTTGAGAGGCTTTCCCTGGCTGACAAGCTACTTTTCCATGCTTCCAGGGTGTCACTATGAGCCTCAACGAATGGACATTTCTGTCTTGCTTAGCTGTTCTGGGAAACCCTGGAGAAAACCTCGGCGATCCCATCAATATCCTCAACTTGCATCCGGGGGATGTTGAGTTGTCCTGGTGTATTTATGCAGAGATGTCGGTGATAATTTTAACCTCCACGAGCTTGGGTCTCGATTTCCACCAAATTCCAGCTCATATAGAACATTGTATATCTTGTAGAATATCACAGCAATATGTGATACGACGCACCTTACGTATGCTCGCAGTGTATACTGATGGGCGCCAATGAGAGCACAGCTATTGTTATTATACGACTGGTTTTTATAAGCAAGATTATCCATTGGTACAACGTATAATGGATGAAAAATACTTTTTCATAGACTTATACTATTCTCGTAAGTAAGCCCCTTCATGAATATATTGAACGTTTCTATTCATCAGATGCTTGGTCTTGCCCTAAAGTGAAACCCCTGCGGAAAGTCGATGTCTATGGGCTCTCCCATACTAGTCTGCTGCAACGAGGACAATGGGGCCAAGCTGCCCAAGCTGTCTCTCTTCTCTTGGCTGCCATCGTAGTCAGCGTCGTCGTCATCGTCATCGGGTTTGACTTTGCCCTCCCCATCAGCTTGAATCTTGATCTTCGGGATGTCCAGCAAGTGTTGCCGCTGTTTCCTGCTGCTGCCGCGGAAGGAGAGATTACGGGAGAACTCCTCAAACTGCCGCTTGAGGTCGTGCTGCGTCTTGGACTGGGCTCGGTGCTCCTCGGCGATGGTCGCAATGTCGTGGGCGCCCTCGTGTTGGCCGCCGGCGGCTGCAGCCGCAGCGGCTGCGGCCGTGGCTGTCGCATTGGGACTAGCTAAAACCGTGGCTGCGCCCGCGGCTGGATTGGGACTGGACGACTGCTGCTGGAGTTCCGCATTGTCTTCGTCGACCTCCTAGGTAAGTTTGTACAGAATCGGTAATAAGAACGGGTGAGGCACCCATACGACGGAAGGTCATGAACACCTTTATCTCCATGAAGGTGACCGGCTGCGTCCTGAACCTCGACCGCCGGTCCATGTTTTTTTTCACCTTTCTCTTGTACGCCTGGGGATTGGGCTCCAGCAGGATTGGAGCCTAAAAAATTAAAGAAAAAATGAAGTGAAAGTGAGTCATGAGTGGGAAAGTGACTCTGCTTGAAGAAGGTAGAGTGAACGATCCAAGTGCTACGTGTGGACTGTACTGGACTGTATGCACATGTATGTGAATGCAGGTACAACGCATATTTTCTGAGAGAAAAGGAAAAGTGCATCAATCTTCTTTCCTCTCTGTCTGAGGGTTTTGCAGGCTAGATCCTATTGTGTCTGTAGCCATGGGCATTGAAACAGTTGACTCAAACAGTCAGCTTTATAAATTGTTAACCAGAGTTTTGGGTTCAACTCAGTCACGGAGTCCCACTTTAAGCTGAACATCAGCTGAAGCCAACTAGAGTTAGGGTAAGTTAGGTCACAGACTCAGTAGTTACACCCAGATGTCCAGCGTGGCAGAGCCATCTATTGGATCCCTGATAGGCAGCTTGGAGGCAGAAGGACAGCTTGAGGGGAGGGAGGAGAAGGAGGGGTGAGCAATAGGGATACATGCAAGTAGTCTGTGGTAGAGATGAGCAGTCCTCTGTTATAGACGGTAGAATATCCTATAGTACCCGGATTTGAAAACTCAGACCCCCAACATCAATACTTAAGCTAGTATGGTTGAACAGAGCCACTGGGCTGGCGTTGGACTGTGGGTGCCGCACCAGGAGACCTTGGAGAAGCGATAGAGTTGATGGACAGATCATCATCACAGACCACTTGCTGTCCATCACCCCTACTTCACCTGGAGGCAACACTTGGTCACTAGTGCAAGAGTTGCCACTAGGTTCCCAAGCCTCTGAACCTAGCATTAAAAGAAGCGTCACCTGAGCCGCTGGTGGTCCAACAACTGCAAAAGGGACAACTCAGTCACCTGGGATACGAGTTAGGTCAGTTGAGGTTGCATAGGTCGGATTAATTTGGATAAGGTTAAATCAGTTTAAGTTAGGTCAGGATGGCTTCGGAAACCAAGCTAGCAACAACTGCTGCTTCATCTAATTGGGATTTAGGTTCATTTAACTCGTGAGTTTTTGTAAGCCAGGACCTCAATAACTTTGAATGAACGGGTTGGCAGCTAACGTGGAAGTTACTTACTTTATACTTTTCTAGATAAAGTTGAGCATTGCAAAACAAGTATTTTCCAGACATCCCTCACGTCCAGGATGCCTACAGTGATGATGCTTTGACAGACACCGAATTCGTGCCCGGATTGGGAGAGGCCCCCATTCGTTGCTCTGACTAGGGGTGGTGGCGAGACCGATTTCTGGGGCTCGGGTCGAACTGAGCTAGCAGCGATGAGCCATAGTTCGGCTTGAGAAAACCCGAGCCAAACTCAGCAAAAACCTTTGTTGAGGATTTTCAAATTTCCTTCAGATGAATGTGTGAAACCAATAGTCAGAAAGAATTGGCCAAAGCCGAGGTGAAAATGGCCAAATTAGAAGAGCTGATTTGGAGACTTAAAAAGAGCAAGGACGGAAAGATTACATTGACTGAGGTGACGAAGATGCTGGAAATGAACCGCCAGGATTCACTGAACCTCATGGACGCCTATGAGGACAGCAACAACTGCTTGGCTCGACGACGAAACCCAGTGTCCAACAAGGGCAGGAACCACCACTACCCGAAGTGGTCCTGGGTCGGCGTAGACTGGAAAGCTGAGATGGACTTCTTGAGAGAGATGAGGCTCGTGATTGTCTGCAGGATTCCCTTCGAGGTCGAGGCAGTCCTGCTCCTACAACCATTGCGCGAAGTAGGGAGGGCGATTTGCAATCGTCAGCTACCAGCAAGAGGCAGACGCGGTCATGCAAATCACAGGTACGAAAAGGGGTTGACAATGTTTACCGTGTGGCTTGACTTACAGTACTGACCATAAGTAGCTCAGACTAATGTATACTTCATTTTGGAAGTTGGTTGACAATAATTTTTGCATGAGGTCGGATGCAAACAATCTGGGGGTGGAACTTTGAGCAAAAAAATTGGTCGCAATCCAGAATATGACAGCAAAAACAAAAGCAAGGACAACGCTGAGTGGGCTGGACAACGCTGAGTGGGCTGTTGGTGCTAAAATACACTACGCAATGGCCAAGCCTCTCAAAGATGACATGAAAAAAGGCCATAGTGACCCTCCACATGATCAAGGACACTAGTAAGGGGCTGAATGTGCCTGCAGACACTTTATAAGTTGCTTGGGTGTGAGAAGGAGCAGAGGAGCTTTGCTACCTGGTCGATATTAAGGCTTTGCCCATGCTATCCCCTAGTCGCTTGACCTTAATCCAGAAGCTGCAGGAGACTTGGGAGGAGAGCATTACTGCCGATGACAGTAAAAAATCATAAAAAGCATGATCAAGAGACTGCGGCCGTCATTGATGCAGGTAGCGGCCACATTGGTGGCCTTGACAACCATGCAAGTACTGGTGATGACTCAGACTAGTTCATGCCAATCTTTAGTCTCTGGGTGCTTCATGAGTGCTTCAGTTACTCTGCGATTACTTGCCATTCTGCAGAAAAAAAAGATTCTTCCGACTCTAGTTGGGTATGTTCTACTTTTGGTCAGTTCTGTACATGGTGGTCAGCTGCCACTTCAGATCTGAAATATGTAGCCATGGACTTCCATGATATACACATGCAGTGAATGTAAGATGCTGGCATGAGCCCCATAATGAGGGATTCGCTCCCCCTATGTTTTGCATTTTTGAGCCCAGGGGGTCCACATAAAATTGCACATTCATCCCAAGAATCTGCCCAGAAATTAGACACCAAAGGTGGCAAACGATTGATAGTTTTCAATGGCAGCGCTTAAGATCATCCAAGCAACTGTGCAGTGAGTACCGATAACATCGCTACCTACAGTGCACAATTTCATGTGGACCCCCCCCCCCCCGGTAATAATACCTGTCAAGGACGACGGCAATGTACTAGAGCAGACAAGTGCACTCTTCTTGAATACTTGGCTTATCTCAATGCCGCTGTGTACGTATTACTTCATAATTATACCCCCTCTATGTACAGAAAACCTTATACGTGTGGGACAGCTCATGGGCCGATGGGCCGAAGGGCCGAAAGGGCTGCTCTTTTCAAACTTTTTGGCTCACTCGGCCCTTTTTGACTGAGCCAGCTCAGTGGGGGTCAGCCCCTAAAGTTCAGCCCTGTCTGTAGTTGCCAACTTCTGAGTAATATAGTAGGTGTTTGTGTGCAAGGCAGGTCAGAAGCAAAGACATCCTCTAAAGCTACAGCTGCACAAGTGGCAGCCCTTAAGCAGCTGCTAGCCCTGAGAGAGACAAGGGCACCAGGATATTTTTCAAAGAGAGGCTTTCATTGTGAATTATACTATAAAAAATATTTTGTCAATTAAAGTGGATGGTATATGCTCAGCACAGCTTCCAACAGTTTTTCTCTTCTGCTTAAATCAGACAATTTGGTTCTATAGCACTAAATACCTACT
>JAAUXU010096984.1_pt1 | contig 23513 bp, 16 predicted proteins | sample 7278151 | NCBI WGS metagenome assembly JAAUXU01 (sample SAMN14350113, study PRJNA611818) | marine sediment metagenome | isolation source: surface marine sediment (1.8m) | place: French Polynesia: Moorea | collected 2018-08 | reverse complement strand
TCTGTATTTTTCTCATAATGAACTAAACTACATTAAACTTCTTTATTTTTCTCATACTAAACCAAACTACACTAAAATTTCCTCCTCCCCTCATCTTCACAGTGAGTGAGCACATCTGAGTAGATCAGGTGACAAGGCTCGTACTGTCATGATCACGTGATATTGGCAAGTACAGATCAGCATGACAAACCTGCATCTCCCTCAAATAACAATCCCCCACCCTTTAATTATCCCCCCTTCTCTAATTATTCACCATGCACCTGAAGAGGTTGAAAAATAATATCCCATGGGTGATTAACACCGCGAGTACGGTATATATTAAATGCATAACTGTCATAGGATGTTAGTTTTTGAGATGGAAGCATTTGAGGTCGCACCATCCTAGGACGATCAAGTAATGAGCACCTCCTTCAAGAACTGCCTCAAGAGGGCTGTCGAGGCTGGCCGTGCCACTGCTGATAAAAGAGCAAATATGGATCTTACTCTACGCCACCTGGTTTAAAAATTTTTGTTTGTAAGATCAGTCCATCGGTTCAGGATTTCATGCCATGCCAACCTCGCCGTTAGAGAACCTTGCATCCACCCGGTACAACATCTGATCCACTTATCCAATGATCCCCTTAAACGTATTTTTCTGCTGCAGTTGCAAATGTTTACTATGTTGGGTCCAAGAAAACGGAGGTCATTTTAGACTTAGCGAAGCGACAGAGAATGGCTGCCATCGAGGAATAAAATTTCCATTACTATGGAGCATCTCTGTCGATGAAAGTCGCCACTGCCCTGGAGGTGGTTAGAGCAACACACATTTCCTCTTTTTTGGCTCACCCTGTATACTGAAGTTGGCACGGCGCAGCATACTTTAAAATAACATTTCTTTTTCTCCTCAACCAGTCATACTTTGGCTTAATTTTACCCCCCCCCCCACCGCTTTCCTTACGCAGGTGATGTCGGCCATCAGCAACTTTGGCAAGCAGCTCCAAGTGGACATGGAAACGGTAGATCTCAGCCTTGCACAGTATACCAACGCATCCCACACTGTGGTCACTACCAAGCTGGACTACTCAAGTAAGCAGTCGTATCTGGTATGAAATCTGATCAAGGATGCGTTCGTGACGCGCGCCTCTCGGAAAAGTACGTGCGGACACAGCAGGTATGTGCCGAAAATGTCCCTGCGGATGTGCGACGACTGGTCCTTCTACGTCCTGGGGAACAGCGCACAAAAGAACAAGAACTTTTTGACGGACGAAATTTGCGACCTTCCGGTTTTTTATTGTGATCCTGACTTACCTCGTGACCTGTAGTGAGAGAACCGACACCTTGTGAGGAGCAAAGTTGCTCCAGTGGAGTTGAAGTTACTTCACACGTGCGCCTTTCCAGTGATTAAGGTTATTGCCCACCGTTGTGCACAGTATGAAAGCCAACGTGATGCTTCATAGCGAACCTCCTCATACCCATGCTGACTTCGACGCTGGTCAATCAGGTTTGTTTTAATATCACTGAAATATTAGACCAGTGGAACCTCTGTAAGAGCTTATGTTGGGCCGGAGGGATCATATTCACCAGCCACTCTCTCAACCCAGTGTGAGCCATGCAAAAAAGAGCGTCATTTCAAGCGGACCTTATGTATTCGTGCGGTGAAGTACAGTGGAATGTGCTCAAGTGGATCACTTTGGGCCTGGGAAGTTTTGTCCACTGAAGTGCCTGATTGACTAAGCTGTAGCTTAGAAAAAGAGGATTAAAGAAGTCCATTCACGAATGTACTTAGATTTATCGGACACATTCTTTCTTTCTTTACCTTTAGTGAGTGCAAGCGGGAGCATGAAACTGGACTGGCCAGTGTATTATGACGCCAACATGTGGGAAAAGAAGGATTGTTATATCCCTAGTGATATAAAAATGCTCTTTCCTTTCCTAGGGATGGAATTTTATTCATTAGAAAATGTACATGACCATCATTGTTTTCACTTGGAAAATTAGGAAGACAGCACATTCATTCACATTGCATACTTTCAAAAATACTTGAAAAAGCTCTTGGTTTCTCTCTTTTGAACCATGATGATGCTCGTCGCTCATCAGTCCACCTCAGTACTTCATTGCTTTAGGGGGCAAGCTCACATCAACTGTGCGGAGGTGCCAGATACGTACCGGTACTACAAAGTTCATTCAATTTTATGCTCCCTCTAGCACTCACCAATGGTAAAGAAAAGGTTTTGTTCGAGGGAAATAAACCCTTGCGACGAGGATTCTGACTTTATAGAGCCCTCGGACAAGCGCCGGGGCTTGCCCGAGGACATTTCCCCGTTACTCGGGACCTCGGTTTATTTTCCTGGGAGCAGAGTGCTGGAAATACTACTCCGTCGTCCGGACAACTGGGTTCAAGCGTACGAGGCGAGATTAACTTGAAAACTCCACAGAGGATCATCACACGGCTGTTGGCGTTGAACAAGTTGCGGATCTCGGCAAAGTTACCCTTCATCCTCAGCGTTAGCTTTACACTTTTACACCGATCACCGTCAATGCTGGTTGGAGCCTCTTTTGACTGTTTTTAAAGCTTAAAGACACACGCATGGCTGAAGGCAAAATTGCCGAAGACCTCTCGAAGCAATTTACATGCGTCGGTGGCTGCGTTGCCTCCCAGTGCGCTAGTTTTGCTGGTGCCGCGCCGGTCCCACGTGGCTCAAGGGAATGATCCAAGTTGTCTGGAAGTGAGTCGACTTTGACCACAGATTAGGTTTTGGCGGGAACTTGAAAACTTGAAACGGAACACTTGTTTGCCCTCTCGAACAAATCAAAGAAAAGACATGTTTTGATCACGTTACTGGACGTTGAAGGTAAAGGTTGAGTCCATAGTTCTCCTCCAACGGCTGCCTGTCGCTCCTGGCCTTGTTCTCCCTGCTCACCGTCTTCTTCTTGTGCCACTCATCCTTGTTTTTCTTGTCGTCGTTAATTTTTTTAATCAATTGCACAATATCTTAATTGCTAGGCCTGAAATTTGAAAAGAAGAATGCCACGAATTACAAAGTCCCTCATCGAAAACAATTTTTTTACCCTCGACGAGCTGCCCTCGGGCCACTCGATGTCCCCAGACACTGCCGAGGGAGATCAAGCTGGTCCTAGGGCCGTCAAGTTCATCGAAGGTCAAAAAAGCCCTATTTCTTGGAGAGTGAATGCATAGTTATTCTTTTCACGATCGGCTGTTCTTTATCAAGAATGGCTGGCTCAGAGAGAATATGAGTGACAAAAAAAATCTTCTTATCACTCATTTTGATATTGTGCAAAACCTAAATGTCCTTGCACATGCTAAAATTCATGCCCCTTATTTAGACTTTATGTGCAAATTTTGCATTCATGTCACACTCGGTATAGTTGTACTAGTTTTTCTTCAGAGAAAGAATTGATGTTGAGACTTGCTTCGGGTTGAGAAGTAATGTGAAATATCCATGGTTATCTATGGGAATATACAGTCCCCGAGGGAAAGATTCACTGTCTGGCAATCTTGACGACCCCTCTTGTACATATTTGTAAATCACACGCCTTTTTACATAGGTTCAAATGGCACCATTAAATTTTCAAACTCTCCAACTTTCCTTCTTGGCTTTTGGTGTGGTCATCACTAGGTCAGGGTTAAGATTGCGGTGATTACTGCGGAGATTCCTTCCCTCGGGGACGGTACATGATTGTTACGAGAAAAAACACATGTTCAAAAAGAAAATAATCACTTTTCATCAGTGATTATTTTCATTCGGTTCAGAATGGTAGTTTTCATCACTTTGCTTTGCATTCGTGGTGAAAACTGTCATTCTGACCCATGCAAAAATAATCTGTGATGAGAAGTCTCAACTTATTTTTAACCCAACAAATGGTCTTTTTTCCTTGGTTTCAATGCTTGTCTGAGTGACAGTGCATCATTAACAGTCATTTCAAAGTCATTTAGAAGGCCATGATGACTTAATCCTAGTGACAGCGGAGCCTTAATAAACAAATTAATTTCGAATTTGTAAAGAAGTGAGTCTTTGTCTGTGAACAAAAAACAGCTTTAAAGTGTGTCTGTACGAAGTCGTCAACTTGAGACGTCAAGACAAGACTGCACTGAGACTGACGAGACTGAGTAGGTAAACACAGCCAAGAGGAACTCTAGCCGACTGCGCATCGGATGCTGGCGTCATGGGGCTCGAGATTCGGGACTGAATTCAGCTACATTGGCCAAGTGGGACAATATTGCGGGACGTAGGTGTGAACAGTGGACAGTCTACACTGTCCACTCGTTGGATGCCGATTCCACCTGGAGCGAAGTGCTCCAGTTTAAAAAAAAAAAAAAAGAGGCCACTTTGGTGTCGATGCGGTTCACCGTTAGGGCCTCCGATCAAGTCCGAGAACTTTGGGAACATCTCCTGGCTGTAAGAGCACTTGGCTCTAGTAAACACACTCGCAGAGTGACTACTGTTGGTTAGCAATAGGCCTAATAGGCCTCGTACGTTCACAAGGTAGCATCTCCGTGGTAGAGCAGGCATATCTCGAGTCGATTTCCTAGTACTTCTGCATAGTTCTAGAAAGACAGACGATCGAGAACATAGAAGACTATTGGCAGTACTTGAGGCTCGCAAGTGGACAGTAGAATCCCAATTTGACTTCGATGTGAGGTTGTCTCGTCGTGACAAAGTGCTTTCTACTGCTCTATTTTAAAAACTGTTCCCCATTAGATCCGTCGATCCCTGTCTCTATTTGGGACTAGCAAAGGTACCCGGCATCGCCCGGACAAAAGACTGATATTAAAATGTGACCCGCTGCGCTGGGTCACATTTAACAATACGCTACTTGGTTTTGGGACCAAATCCTTGACCGATGTGTGTTTCAACTATGTATACCAATGGCTTGTGTAGCAGCAGCGCATGTAGGTAGTCCCTTCATACGTCTCCCCCGCGTATGTAGCCGCCGCGCATAGCGAACAAACCAACGAACAAGCGGTTTGTTGTATTATTTAGGATTTGCCTTACTCATCCTTCGGATTTTACATGGTAAAGTGACTACTTGTCTTGGTTCCTGAGAAGCTGATCCACTTATCTAGTGATCCACGCAAGCGCATTCTACTGTAACCTGTTGTTGATTTCGACTTATTGAAAGCTCACAGTTGTGCAATTGCAGACTTTTGTCTGCCTCCATTCCTCCGTCAATGCCGCACCAGACAGCTCCTCCGGCTCGCTACACGAGGTCGATACGTGCTCACAAATGTATATCCCGGATCAGGAAAAAGTATTCTAGTACCCAAGTTTCTATTCTGAGTAGTCAATTATCATGTCTGTAAAGCCTGCGATAGAAATTGGGACCTGACGGTTTATTTTGTAGAGTATTTTATGTTGCTAAGCCTAAATGCATAACTACACTTATATTTGCCTCGAGTCTGTCCGTGGCTTGTGCATGACATGAGACCAGCTCGAAGTCATTTTCCAACAACTGTCAGGTCGTGGCACATCCAAGCATTTCTTCTGTGGTAGCCAGCATCAGTCCAGGATGCGCCACACAAACTGATTAATCAACTGAGTTTGTTCAAGATGCAGCTCGAGTGTAAATAAAAGTTGACGGCGGCGATTTGTGCGCGATCTTCAGTCCAAATGACTATTGATCAATTCTGCAGTGTTCCCCGGCCCCTTCGAAAGAACTGTGTGACGACGCACCACTGGTTTGACTCCGGACTTGTGCTCCGGATGCACCTTCAGTGTTGGGTTCCGACCTCCGGGCTTTGGCCTCGATTTGGTGCTTATCTGACCTCACTGGCAGTGCAAGCGACAGAGAGTGAATGTGTGAGGGAGGCAGAGAGGGAGAAAAAGAAAGGCTCATTCCTCAATGAGGCACCAAGAGAGAAAGTTCGATTTTCCTTCTGCATCAGAGAAAATATCAAGTTTCTCCAAGACTGCGTGAAGTAGAGACGATGGATGGGTGAGCAACTCTGTGGCAAGAGTGGAACAGAAAAATTACAACAGTGCGTGGTCAATTGTGACAGAACGATCTGCCGCAGATCTTGCAGATGGCAGAAAATTTGGTCGGTCGACTTGCTTTGATCACCTCCACTCTGAGGTGGGAGCTCCAAGGAAAGACTCCGGATAAAAACGTCTACACTATGTTTTCTTAAAAAAGGAGCTCAGGTTACGAGAGTGAGGAGAAAAATGTCAATAAAGAAAGCGCTTTCGGGGTAAATAATACCCTTGTCCGCTATACGTGTACACACTTGAGCTCTTGAATTAATCTCTCTGTGGATCCTTCTCTTCTCCCTTGTGATCCGGGCGTGTACGAATGTTAAGGACACAATATACGTACAACAGTAAATAGCAGCGGAATGAGAAGAGAGAGAGAAATGTAACCATTTACTAGCGCGGCTCTGGAGGCAAATTTGTGAGCTTATCTCGCCACCCGCATACATCAGTAAACAGGATACGCACCATGTTTTCACTGGGGAGCGTTCCAACGGGAAAGAAAAAGATATTGCCGAAAAAATTGACTTTGCTCAAATTCTCACTTTGAGTTACTAAGCACAAGTGTGAGTACACGAACACATCTGCGTCCTCCCACTCAACAGAGAGGTAAGTCAATTTTGGTCTTAAGTGCAGATTCATGCAGGCACCTCTTCCTTTTTGGGTAGGGCAGATTCGTGATCCATTTTTTTTGGCGTGCTAAACAGAGCAGAGCAACCTATGAAAGATTCTGGTGGTTTTTTGGGTAACTTTCTGAGACTGGATTCAATGGGGTGAAAAGTTTATGTTCTTCTTCGAGGATTTCAGATCACTCTCCCATATGTACGAAGATTGAAGCATTTGAAAAGGGTGGCGTAGCAAAGTTTAGGCTGACAAGGCTGATCAACCCCACAGAGGCTGCAGACTGTGGTGGACGTTGATGGCAGGCAGGTCACGAAGGTGCACCTTGGCCGATGTGTGATCAACCAAAACCTGGTCTTTTTCAATGAATTCTGCTTCTCCTACACATTAAATATGGCGTCCAGGACTTTTGCTGGGCCACCCTTCACGTTTGTGCGTGGGTGGCAGAAACTGTAGCTGTAGAAGAAGGAAAGGTTCCAGGACTAAGGTGACTTGCATTTTGGCCGGTACATTCCGCGGAACCTTCCGTCAAGTGGTGTGAGCACACCCATCACGACGTCCTCACTGATTGGCCACTCACGCTCAAAGCAAACTGGAGAAGCCCAGCATCATCAAGACGCATTGGTGCAGAATGGGCTTGCCCAGGGGTGGGTGGCTCAAGTCGATGGACTTTAAGGAAATACAATCAAACTAACGTTATGTCACAACAGCCGTACGTCCAGGGTGTCCTTAGGAAAGTGCCAGGAGGGTAGTTTTGGCTGTGGCGATCGACCTCTCTTGTTTGACACGCCACGTTCATGATATTGCTCAGTTCAAAATAGATTCATCCGAGCCCACATTGAGTGGCTTTTTTCCAAGGTCAACTTCCTTTGGGTCCCAAATGTGGTAGGCATTTTCTCGATGATGACAACGCTTTTGACTTTTGGTTCCGGGGGTACCTCGAGTGCTGAAGGAGGTCACAAAAACCAACTTCTTGGGCTGACGTCTTGAAAACCATTGGAAATTCGTCCTGAGGGATTCATACCTGCTCTTGGTCAACAGATATGATCAGAAGAGCAGGTGAAAATATTAAAAAGTGTGCGAACTTGTGCTTCGGGAATGAAGGATCACACTATGAGTGCTAGTCTGACAAATGGCACCAACTTGTTGCAGCACACAATCTCCTCAGCGTAGTAGGTGTGTAGAACCGTTCAACTGTGTCCATCAAAGTCCGAAAGAATTGGGTACCAAGTTCCTCCCACTCCCCCAGGAAGAAAAAACTTGGATCATTTCATGGGGAACACCCTGTATGAACAGATGTATTCGTAACGTTATGCGTGTCATAAAAACTGTGCAAGGCAGGGGCAAAAAATTGTTAATTTACACATTCCGAGATTACGTGCGAGGCATTAACAGGGTGTGTGCAAACAATGGCTACAAACCCAAATTGAATATTTAAGATTGCACAGCTTTTTCGCAGACACGGAAAATATTTTCTGCTTAAATAGCCTTCACTTGCAACACCGACAGCCTCAGGAGGACTGCACTGATCTTTTTTGCTGGTCTATCTTGGGATGTCTTGCGTCATCTCAGTCATGAAGCCGATCAGGCCCTGCAGATTACGGAAAGGCATCATTTTGAATGTCTCTCAAGTTCGTCCTATCTCCCGGAGGTGTTCTTTGCTGTGCAAACAGTGGACCGGGCAAGGTCAAGCCTCTTTGCCACCTCTGTAACTAATAGTGATGTCGGTGGAGCCGGCTCAGCTTGACTCTGCCTGACTTGACTCTTTTTGTCGCAGCAGGCTCGTCTTGCATCACTAATCACGGGCGCTCTTTTACCTTCTCGTGCAAGTTGTCCATGGTCAAATTCGCCTGTATGAAGTTGTTGCACTAGACAAGTCTCTAACGAAAGGAGATGGCCACGAGATGAGTCATGAGACCAAAAAAAACATATGAGGTCAAAAAGTGCATTGGCTGTTTGCACGCACCCTGTATAACTGTAGAGCTTACAGAGATATCTGTTTGTCGATGGATACTGCCTTGCCCGAGCTGGTTATCCCACACATGCCCGGACGTGATCTGTGACGCCAAGAATGCGCACACCCTTCAATAAATTGACCCCACCCGCCCCAAGCCCGAGCAGGGGACCTCTTTTGTGCGGGACACCTGATCAATATCTGATGCAGTGAAATCGTTGCCTTGTCGGCAATTACTGGATCACACGTTCTGCGTCCCGATTATTGCTACGTCCTTCGTACGTGCCTCTTCCATGTTGACACTCGGATTAGCTCACACGCTTTCGCCGCAGGCAAAGAAAGAGGCAGTCGAAGGAAGAGCAATAACTGGCAAAATCGCATATGAAAGCGTTCCTATGCAAAAAGAAATAGGTGTTCGGTGTGCAAGGAGAAAAGCCTCAAGCAAGCGAGACAATGTATGGAACGAGCATCGATTGGGTTTATGTCTAGCCAGATTCTGCGCTATTTTTCCTCCATAACATTCTGCAGGCGGGAGTGAGGAAGCTGCTGATCAGCAGAGGAACTTTTTCATTAAGTGATGCCAGCGCCTTCCCTGGAAAAAAGAAGACTGCATAAAGATTTGTTGAACTTGTCTGTTTCTGCAGCGATGAAGACTTGTTTGAATCATTTGCCCAAACATTTCCACGAGGAGTTCTGGCCAGAAAAGAAGAAAGACTCTTTACTCCTCTGCGTGTGTAAAATCTAGGGATTTTTTTTCAGACGAGAAAGTTTTTTCCTTACGGGAGGAGTGAAGAAGTTCCTTTATAGCGTGCGTGAGTTCTCTAAAATGAAACGTTAGAACTCGACGGTTTTTCTCCCCTCTGGATGCGCCTTGAGGTCCTCGAAGACGTAGCACGTGTTCCATCCGCACACTGTGCGCATTGTGTGTGCATCGGCTCGTGAAGTGTTGTCGCCCATCAGAGGATGCTCCTTCACGTACCTGCGCACACTAAGGTAGGAGCAACAAGTGCTTACTGGAGAGCGTGAAAAAAAGTCACTAGAGAAGACGAAGAAAGCAGCTTTTTCCGCTATCGGTTGGCTCTCCCTTAGTATTAATTTTGGTATCCGCAAAAGGAAGCCTTGCAGTTGACTGAGTGATGTAGGGGAGCAACCATCCCTGAACAAGGTCAGTGTGACGCCATTCAGCAGTACAGGGTCAACCAGAATCCCAACTACACCTTTCAGCAATGATCTTGGTCACGTTGTAACTGATGCACAGAAATATTTCATTTGATTCAAATGGGCCAAGGAACAGTGTCATCAAAACAGCCCTATGAGTAAGTCAAAGTGGCCGCCGTTGGTGGCAATGACGGCTGCCAAGCAGTGCCTGAAGGAGGAGCAAGTCCTGACAATGGAGTCCTTGTCCATGGAGCTCTGGGTCTTGTCAATCCTGAGCCGCTTCATCAAACTTGGGTGATAGATGTGTTTAGACAGCCTCTCAGCTTCGCATTTCCAAAAGAAGTCAAGAGAGTCATATCAGGTGAAGACGGCGGCCAGAGCCCCTTTATCCAGGACCTGAAATCTGACTCTCGAAATACCTGCAGTGAGTGAGACCTGGGGATTCCTCTCGTTGGAACAAAATCTCGGCCGCGTCAAAAAGATTCCTTCGGAGCCCGGCGAAGGACAGACCGCGCCAGCAAATGCTGGTACACTGCGGCTGTCCCTCATATGCCCTCGAGGACGAAGATGGGGGACGAACTTCCCCCTCTGAGACCATGACAGACCATGACACGTGGGCTGTCTCATCAAAGATGATGACAGGGTAGCATCTCTTCAGAATTTTAAGAAGCTTCTTAGCCTTCGCCAGCCTCATTCTCCAGATGGTCCCAATTAGCAAGGGCTTCAAAATGATGGCTAAGGACTTTCCTCCATTGGAGTTAATGACCCTGGACATGCTTGACTTGCAGACATATTGTTGTCCCGTGGCCGTGGTGCCACTTAAAAGATCAGGGCGTTTAGGTGATATCTGTCTGCATCTCCTCCTCGAGGCCCTCAGGAATCAGCACAGGCTTCTCCCTACCTCACTCACTTTTGGCATATCTACAAGTCTCCCCAAGAGCCTCACTGCAAAGTCAGCGGTTGTCCTGGCCACCAGAAACCTCTTTGCAACTTCCGAGACAGTGCTGCCAGCGGGCGCTGCCTCTACAATCCTCTGATGAAGGGCATCCATGATCCATGTGTGTACAATCAATTCCATTATATATCCTGAGGGGGTGCCACTTAACTTGCGTACAAAATTTTTGCTTCTTCCTCTCACGTACTTCCGTCTAGCGTGGACACATTTGCAAGGTGTAGCGAGGATTTTGGCCGACCCTGTATGTGAATAGACATGAAAGGAAGAGAATTCCAAATGGTTCAACCCGGTACTAAAACCAACGCCGCAGGTTAGAACAGTGAGCTCACGGGTCAAAGATGATGTTGCGAGCGCTGCTGTTGTTCCTGTGGTGGAGTTCAGCAGCCCTAGGCGGTGTCCTGATCAAGGGGAACCGGACTTTGGCGCTCGGCTCGGGATGTCCGGAGCCTCAGGATGCCAAAGTGGTTCGCATGGCTGTGCTTTTGCCCGGAAAGGATACGCAGATCGACCCACATCCATTGGCTCACTACAACACACTGGAAACGATGATGTCGGTCATCAGCCTGGCCGCCAAGTCGATGACAGATGAACTGGAGAATGGGCTGTCGTACGGCGTCGAGGTCTTATCCGGTGACACCCGCTGCAGTGCCACGCACGGCCCACTGGAAGCGTTCGATCTACACTGCAAGGCAGGTAAGCAATCACTGAAGGTACGAGTACTATACGAGTACTCACAGCGCGATTCTTGGGAACTTCTCGTTACCCCCATCACTTACACCTATCGTCATTTAGTATCGATGTCCTGCTTGTTTGTACGTACGTATGGCCTCCTCCCATATATCCTTAATCTGACTTTCACTTTCGATAATGGTGCAATCGTAAGCGACAGCTGCGCTTTGGTCTCAACCTTAATCGCATACACAATTTGCTGTTGGTCATTTGAGTTTGGACGGGTCAACGTGGCATTTCGGAGCCTCGGTGTCCTCTTTTTCTGGACAGACATCTTGAATTTCATGCTTTGTTTTGACACCAACCAGCCTTGTCTCGCCGTACATTCACTGTGAGAGACCCAAGGACGTACTCACAGTTCAAGGACAGAAATACATGGATGGTTATCCGTCCACAATACCATGTTTCTTCATTCTACGTATTAACAGAAGTCATTGACCACAATTTTCAAAGTGAGTCATATTGTTATAGTTCAAGTCGTCTTTCCTCCCGACAGGAATCCTGTGTCTGTGCTGCGAACAGATTTCTTGGTATACGAGTAAGACATAAGTATTGGTCCTGCTTCCTTGGCTCAATTACCTATTGCAGGGTCTTTAGCTTCAACAACTTTACAGATGGAGGCGGCATCTTAATCTTGAAAAGGTCACTGACGATTAAAAGTAACACAAGGACCCTGACAACGATTAATTGCTTAAGAAATGATCAATTTGGGGGCACATAAAATGCGTTATTATGAGACCTACGAGCAACTCATTTTTCTCGCCTCTACTTTAAGTTTCTTTCTTGTTTCCCAAGTAAGGAAGGAGCAGCATGAGAGTGTCATTGACAGTGTCTTCCAGGCTTGTCCTTGGCTTCGTTGTGAAAAAGCCAGTTGCACTGAAGCTTTGCTCTGCCTGTGCAGATCTTCTAGTGAGTATGTTCCCCTTTGCTGTCACGGCGAATCGACGGGACGGGACGGGGCGACAGATACTCCGGTAGATTTGTCGTCACCTTCACCGTCTGTCAGCAAATCAACAGCTGCACCAAAAAGCATAAGCATGAAGGCTTGTCCTTAACCAATGCCGCTAAGACTAAATTCAGAAATGTCTGTGCAGAGCACTGTAGTGCCAAAATGCATTTTGAATACATAGCTCCTTTTTCCTCCTCGGGCCTACGTTTCTGCTTTTTTGCCACATTACCACTGGTCACAGTTGATGACACAACTGTGGCTGCAGGAGTATCGCCTCTTTAGTAGAGTCTAATCCTTAACGCCCATTTTCTAGTTGACGGCCCTATTTACTAGCTTGGACCAGTCAAATAGAGCTTTACTAGCTGTTCCAAAGGCAGCTGCTACTTTACCGCACGCTGTGACTACTTTACAATGCACTGCTTACTTTACAGATGGCATATACTGGCAAATACTCCCATCACTCCAACACTCCAGCAAATGGTAAATAAAAACAGGCTCCAACCAGAAAATGGGCATTATAATTATATACGTACAGCTGGGCAAGAAGCACTTTACGCCCTCTTTGGATTCTGCTGCTCTCAGGCCTTGACGACCCTTAGGTGCCCCCCTTCCCCAAACCCCCAACCCCCACCAAAACCCCAAACCTTCGCCCATTGTGTTGTCAACACCCTCTAGCGGCAGAATCCGAAATCGGGCGTAAAGTGCTTCTTGTCCAGCTATTTGCCGCCACAGAAAAGGGGAGAATACTCGCTGGAGTAAAAAGTGACAGTCTACAGGGCCTTGTGTACCTTTTACCGCACAGCAAGGCAACCACTGGTAGCCTCCAGAACAGCCATTTCGTTTTGGACGACTTTGAGAAGATTTTGTGAAGACATTGTCGTCACTCCTGATTTATTCGCCTGCGACAAGAAGGCAGGTGGCTCAGCACCCCTATAGTAAAGTATTTCCTCTATAGATTAATAATGCTCGTTTGAGATGATCATGAAAATCTTTATAGAAATCAGTCAACTATTAATTGATTGCACAGTTCATAGGGGTCACCCATGGTTACTGAGTCTTCTCCTACAGTTTTTGATGGAGTTCTCACACATGTTAGTTGGATTTTTTTGCCATCCAACCACTGTGAATTTCTCCACTTCGCTGAGGGTCTTTGACAATTTTCTAGACTTGGTCATGATACATTATTTGTTTGAACATGTCATATCGATGGAAGCTTGAGGAACCAGAATAGTTATGGCTGAAATTTTTTCATGCATCACCACTGTGGCACACATGGAGGCTTCGAGAGCAAAATATACATGGATGATGCTGGGAAGTTGCACGAGGGCCAATACTCTTGATCAGGGTGTCATTTTCGTGTCATACCTCTGGTAATTGACGCCATTTAGTGGCCATTCTTAAAAGGAAACGATAGAAATAGCTCACCTGTGACACGCAGATCTGCGATACATTGATAGACACAAAAAACCGCACGAATTTCTTTAGGAGAACCAATACTTTGGTCTTTGACTCTATGCACGTAATGACAGGCTGAATCTGTCTCCATCATTATCCCAGTTCTCATTCAAGGTTGCTACCACCATTTTTCCTTGCTTGGAGGTACGAGAAAGATTCTTTCAGCATGCGACAGATACGTACATTATGCAGTAGGCTAGGTCGAAAAGGAGTCAACTTTGGAAATTCACTGACGGCATCTGGGGTTTGTTACACGGGCTCAAAAGATGAAGATGTAGTCAAAAACTTTGGAAAAAAAATTGTGTTTACCTCTGCCCAACTTGATTTGAAATTTATGTAGTAAGCTACTGTCGTAAATTTTGCGGTGAAAGTAGATTGCAGCTCTGGTGGCTTTCAGAAGCTGCCAAACTGGGTGAAAATCACTGACCAAAATGCTGACCTGTTCCAGTTGGTCAGAAGAATATTTTACAGCAAGTCCTGAAGAAAAAAATAACTTATTTTGTAGTATGATGCAACTTTAAATGCATTTGGGCATAGCTAAAACTCGTTTTTTTCACTTTCATTCATGTCTTCAAATGGTTTGTGGTGACAAATTTTGGGCACCCATGGGGAATTCCAATTTTCGACCTAGCCTATTATGTAGCATTCTGGTGTTCAGCGGTTTCACCCCCACTCACAAAAAGAAGATTCAATTTTTGGAGTCAGATGTGAAGTTCTTATTAAGTAGTAATTTATTATTCACTTTTTTTTACTTTCCCTGGAGACATCCACCTGCTGCGTCTCCAGCAGCCTTCAGCCAAGCCTTGGCACAACTGAAATACTTTCTTGTACGTGGCCCCACTGACAACGCAGGTTCTGGTCATCTCAGTCTTCTTGATGACTTTTTGTGTCTGTTTTCAACGATGCTAAACTTTATCCTAATGATGTTGCCTTAAAGTATGACAAAACAGCATTAATTAAAAGTAATAGCCTTGCAGGCCAGGGCGCAGCTAAAGCTTTACGATAGTAGGAATGACAGCCTTCAGTACTGATTCATGGAACAGTGTTACGTTGCGTGCGGGACGCACTTCGTACCGATATATGCTCAGCCTTATGAGGCTAGAGATTAGTTCGCTACAAGCATTCTCACGTGAGGTGTTGATAACGAAGATGAAATTTTTAAGGAAAAGCAGTTAGCTGCAATTCCATCATAAGTTTGACTTTCTCGTTTGCACAAAGTACATGAATGTGTGACGGCAATCCACGTCAAGTCGCATACTTGAATAGACGCGTGGATCCTTCATTTCGTCGAATCTGCTGAAACTCTCCTGTGTGATGCGTGTTGCGTGCGAGCATTCAAAGTATCAAAGGGCAACCTGATGTACGTCATACGTTCATTGCTATATGGTGCGTCCGGCAGGCCATTAGAGCATGTACTATTTAGTTAGAGGATTCAGTTAGTTGCCATACAGTTAGAGGAAAAAATATCATGCGTTGTCTGGGATCGCTCTCTTTATAGACGTGTTCTTTGGCCCCGTGTGCCCGTACGTGCTCGCACCCATCGCGCGGTTCTCCGGAGTGTGGAAGACGCCGATCCTGACGACTGGCGGCCAGGCCAACCCTTTCAGGAAGAAGAAGCAGTACCCGTTGCTCACCACCATGGGTGGGACGTACAATCAGACCGCCACATTCTTTAAGAAGCTGCTTCAGCGGTTCAACTGGTGAGTGCACGTCAAGCGACGCAGAGCGTGCGTTGTTCCAGCAGCTGGGTCATTGGAGATCCTTCAATGAATGCAAAGTCTAAATCGAACAGCAGTCATGTGCACATGAGAATTTCCTCTCTGGCCAATCAATTGATGAAGATAAGTTGTCATTCAGTTTAGCAGGTGACAAACACGTACACGCACTGCACTCACACCGCGCATACAGTGCTGTGCACATAGTTCGTGACGTGCAGTGCGTACACTATCACTCGTGTGTCAATGCTACGTCATGATAACGATAATCGATGTGTAACTTTGAGCCACGCTCACAATATGCAGCTTGAGTAAAGACGAGATCCAGAGCCATGACGATTCTGCTCGTAATACCAGCATATCGCACTGCTACTCGAGTGCACACATTGCCCCAGTGCCGATAAGGGGACATTCAAGAGTCTTGTTCGTGTCAATCCTTCGATGGTCACTTTCGCTCTCACTCCTCATGCCATGAACACTCACATATTCTTCACGTATGTGGAGAAACGTCCAAAAGTACCCTAGTGACAACATAACGGAACTTGCGGTACATGAACGAGGCGATTTCGTGACTGACGAGCAATGTATGGATGAAAACAACTTCTAATGGCTACAACAGCTAAGGGTTTTTTTTAATCGCCTCTGTTGTCCTCGACAGAGGAGTTTCTCAACAGCTTTCAACATTCCAGCTTCAGTTTTAGGTGAAATGGTAAAAGTCGCTACTGGAGAGTGCTTTTTGCATATTTTGGCAGGCTCTACTGATTATGTCCTTGAAAAGGTTTACTTTTAATGTCATGAGTAGGGCTGCGATTTGGATGCAAATAAAGTAAGAGAGGACAATATGTTTGCACGATTCAATTTCCCTGCTGGGTGAGGGAACCTCTGCTGCGTGGATTCGTCTCTATGCCCCGAACATTAATTTCGCGGTTTTTATTTTCGTGCTCACTGCCTGGTGTGCAAACTAAACACACGAAATTTTCAGCTTTTACGGGAAAGTTTTTACACTTTTTGGCATCTATCAGTACCTTTTTATTCAGTTTTAACAGCATTGAAGGAAATTATGTTTGTGATCATATTTAGTGATCAGAACTCTTCCGACAAAGAACAAGACCGAGAATGACTGTGAGGACGAAACCGTTGGTGCTCTGGTTTCAGACACTTCAATAGTGACAGTACAGTGACGATCTCAGTGACAAAGAGCAGTTGGAGGCCTGGTAAACTTCTACATCAACTTTCCCAGTCTAATTCTCTAACGTCGTCACATGACTTGAATTGACTCTCGTTTAACTTAAACTGACTTAGACTGAGCAGGATTGAGCAGTCACTACTAGTGCTGACTCGAGACGTTTGGACTTGGACTCGAGGCATTTCATGCTTTTCTTTGTCTTGAGTATTATCATACTCAAGACAAAGAAAATACTCATAATATGAGTCGAATCCTCGACTTGTGGACTCGAGTCCGGACTCGTGTAGGAGTCCCCAGAAACCTGAATACATAAAGTTATGATCTGGAAGTACAGCAGCGATCTTACCTTTACGTACAGAAGTTCTGTTTTCACTGGTAAATTAACTGATTCTTCCCCAAAACTGTGATGGCAAAAGTAGAAAGATGCAGGCCCTAATTGCGATTGCTTAAAGGTATTTACTTCCTTCTACTTTTCTTGTTGAAGCATCATTGCTTTCATTGAGGAGTTCGTTTCCCAAAATTTTGCATTCGGACAAGTGTCCGGGCCCGTCCAGACCTTTAAGAAAACCCTGTCTAGCAACTCGAATCCCGACGAGTCCGGCTCCTCTCGGGCTCATCACTAGTGACTACCTGCGGACACCTCTGTGTATGTTGAGCCTACACAAGAGGCCTTGAAAGAATGTCTGTCTTTGTCTTTGTTAGGAACGTGGTCTCATTCCTGTTCCACTCCGCCAAGACAAGTGGAAAGGGCCAGTCTGCGTGCCAGTTCACTCTGGGCGAGGTCTATATCCAGATGGGCAGGGAGAAGAACACCAATTTGTCATACGAGTCCTTCCAGGAGGAGGAGATGAATCAAACCACCTTTCGACAAGTTCTAAACGGGGTTAAGACAAAGGCCAGAGGCAAGTGAGCTGAGTAACAGACAAAGCTCCTAACAGCACACACTTTAAAAGTACATAACTCATTCCTCGTTGCCACATACAGTACGTAGAATCTGAAATTAGTTCACTCAACTCAGCGGCTTTATGATATGCTAACAAAGAGAATTGTGCCGTATGTCAAGAAGAAGAAATGCGCACCTCAAAGGAGAAGAATCTGGCTGGAAGAACAGGCTCTGCTTGTGGCCAAGAATACTCTCTAAAGAATTTGCCCAGCATGAGATCACTAGAGATGTCCTATAATCATTTTTTTCCTGTGCTGCTTCTGCAGTGACACTTCATTTGGGCTCCTGGTTTTTCCACGTCAGAAAAGTGGGCTACTGTTTTTCAATGAGCAACTCTGTCCCTGCGAGAAAAATGTAGGTCCGGCCCACTTTTTATGCCAGTCAAGGACGCACCTACTACATGTGAGTACTTCTTGATGGAAAAGAAAGGACCCAGTGAAGATACGGAGGGTAAAAAAGAGCACACACACACACCAAAAAAAAGAAGGATGACCATGAAAACTTCATCGCGAGAAGTAAAACTATTTAATGTCCTCTTTTTTGACGCTAGCAGTTAGTTCCTTTCACTAGTACGTTGCGTACAGTAGCATTGTGTAGGTGCTCGTGCTTTTCACCTCCTCTTTGTCCTCGGTACGCACCAAAAGAGAGACCCATTTTTTCTGAGCTGTCAAGCTGACAGAAAGTCTCAGAGCAACTTGACCAGAAGAAGATGTGACAATAAAAAACGTTGTAGCCTCACAACCTTCCCTCTCCTTACACAAGAGAACCTTCTTCAGCAGGTGCCACGCACGTCCCGCACTCGGTACGCACGGCGGCAGCCAGGGACTTGCTATGTATCAGCTTTGTTTGTAAATAAAGTATTGTTCGTGTACGTACATCTGGATGTATGTGTGTTTGATACACCCAACACATTCATGAAGGCTGTGCCGCACTACAGTCGCATGAGTGCGGGTGCGACTCCAAGGAGTCATGGTCCTGGAGTCATAGACGCACGTGACTCGCCGAAAAGCACGTCAGGTATGTCAGCAAACGCATCCTTGATCAGACACAAGCGTCATGGCTAATTTATGAGTAACGTCGTACAAGGTGAATAAGCAAGTCCTGCCTCTCTCCTGCTGCACAGTAAGTGAAGAAAAATCAATTTTGTCTTCCAGTTGTAGTGCTTTGCGCCTCCCCTCATAAGGTTCGAGAGATCCTCCTGGCAGCCGAAGGTCTGGGACTGATGGAGCGTGGGGAATACGTCTTCTTCAACGTTGATCTGTTCGCAAGGTGAGATAAAACTAGGATTAAAGGGTCGAATGGCAGGCTGTGTGGACGACCATACGTTCTAATGACGTCTAAGTTGTGACAGGACAGTCGACTCTTCATGTAGTCACAGTAGCACTCGACAGCGGGATCGTGCCTAGAACAAAGTATCACGGGCAATCAACATATCGGCGATATCAAGAACTTCCCTTGCACATTGCTTCAGGATAGTTTATATGTAATTTTCCGACACACTGCGTGTTTAAGCCCTTGGATGAAGAGGAAGTCTTCATACAAATGGTCTGACATGTGTCTGGGAGACATTGAAACTCAGAGCATCTTAACACACTCGATGGACTTGGAAGACACCGGTTTCATCCCGATTATGCAACAATGTTGCAACATGCTTTTCATGACAAGAACAGAAATGTTGCGCAACTTGCTTATCAACCACTTGTCAGCAGCTTCAAAATTTGATGATGGTTGCTTACCAAAATTTTCGTCAGAAAGCAGCCTCGTGTCTTTTCTTCACGAACCAAATAATCTGTTGGAGGTTTCCACGAAAAAGAAGATCTGATCTTTCCATTAGGATCAACACATTGACCAGTGTGTCACTTTGAGCCACTTCGCTGTAAAGCTTCAATCTAGAAGTGAGTTACTCTTCTCAAAAAAATGTTTGCCGTTATTGTTCAGAAACGTCAAGTATCTCGTTTTTCAGAAATTCACTATTGCTTTTCAGCAGCTTTGAAATTCAACGTCATCGAGATCTTCATGAAGCCACCACTTTGTGACTTGAGAAACCCTACTTCTCTGCTACGTACAGGGTTCCTGTGCAAAACCGTGACATGCGCTTTGGTGGCAAATCCAAATGAATACGCCACTGCCTTGAGATTCCAAAATCACATAGGAGTCTGTGAGTTGTGTAAGTAAAGCTCTGACTACTAGGTACGGCAGCAGCAGTGAGCCCAGTAGGCAATCAACTCACAGACTCATGCACAATGATTTTGGCATCTCAAGGCAGTGGAATATTCATTTGAATTTCCCACCAAAGCACATGTCACGGCTTTGCACGGGGACCCTGTACGTAGCAGAGAAGTAGGGTTTCTCATCTTTTTTAGCTTTGCTCAGGCTGACACTTTTGTTAGCTGTCTGTGACGGTTACATTTGCAATCGCTTCCTTTAGGCGGAAGCTTCGTCTCTGAACGTTGCGCGTGGTCACGTTGGCCACGTCCGTGCGTAGCAAACAATGCGGTACAACGTCACTTCTACGAAAGGTATAATAGGGGATTGCAGCTCAGTTCTGATTCGGCAAGGTACCCACCAATCACGAAACTTCCACCTGAAGCTTCCACCTGCTGTCATCACTTCGGTGTTATGACCAATTGCCAGACATGTGACCATCATCTTTGCCACGTCTGGTTCCAAGCAAATGTAATCCAGAAAAGTTGAGCAGCTAACCTCTTCTAATTTGACTAGGTTAGAGAATACTGACATGCCTACGAGACATCGGGCATGCATGATGGCATTAAAGATTGTGATGCCATCAAGTGTGGCCACATTGAGAGTCGACTGTACCTCCTTACCTTCTCTAAGGAGCGCGCGAGAGAAAGCCTTGGGCATCATAAGTGCCTCCAAATTTGTTACACTTAGAAAAGTTAGCGTTCTTGAGAGGGATGATAACACTTCGGACATTATAGCCACCATCAACAGTCTGGTGCTTACAAGCCGTGGTATGATCCTTCTGCTTCGAAGGAAGAAAACGTCAGGGCGCGCAACGCGTACGAGGCCGTGCTCACCGTGACGGCAGCGTCCTACACGGGCACGGATGAGTACAGACAATTCGAGGAGGAAGTAATTCACTTGAGCTCTACGTAGCACATGTTGATTTCATACGTACACTACATGTGCATCCTCTCCCTTGACGTGCGCAGGTTCGAGCCCTTACTCGTCAGAGGTACGGCTACGACTACAAGGAAGAGGTGAACACCTTCGTGGCCAACTTCTACGACGCCGTGAGCAGTTCTGATACCCTTGATGTGGAAAGTTCCGTGACAGCTGAATTTTGCCCAGGTCTTGCTTTATGCCACCGCCCTGAGAGACGTCATTGAAGAGTATGGATATGAGGCCAAGGCGGACGGCGATCTCATAGTATCCAAGATGTGGGATCGAACAATCTCGGGTTAGTCCATGACAGTCTAAATGTGCGAGTAACTGCAATCATCTAACCACGAAAACTTAACTTTTGAGCGGTCGTCGCTGTTTGCAGACATTGCACAAAACAACATGAATTAGTATGAGACGCGGTCATTCAAACTTTATTCAGTCGTCCTTGCATCTTTGCAGGGAGTGACTTCAGCAAATTTCTTATAATACACAACACCAAAAATTTAGGTAATTTTCATGGTAATTTGCAACAGCCTGAGTTACATCATAGTCAGGAAAACTTCGATCCAAAAATCCATTCTCTTTTTTGCATTCCTTGCATTCCAACATATTGAATCACACCGCTGTCACCTTTTCCAAGCTCTCCCTGTTCATGAGCCCTGCACTGGCAAGGTCGGTTATAAAGTCTCTCTGGGATTGGGGATCTTGCTGAGGTTGATATCGTCTGTTTCCTGAAATTAGGTTCGTATCCCCAAACATGCATTTTTCCCTAGATAGTAGAAAGTTCGTACCGACTGCAACATGATTCAGGACATCAGGTGTGCAACTTATTAAACAGTGGTGCAGTCATTAATCATAGCCGGAGAAAAATCGTAGTCTGTATGAAAATTGTCTGAACTTTAATTTTGCACTGTAAAAGAACCTCGGTAGACCGCTCCCTGTGGAGATAAAGTGGGACTGCCAAGTATGAATGATCGCACCTCGTGGGTACACCCGGACCTCAATGGCAGAAACGTGCCCATTCCTTGAAGGACATAAATATCCAAAATTCTCGTGCAGAGAGTACGGCTCACTCTGCCAAAACAGATTGGACCAAAAATCAATTCACCTTCAGAAAATTGCAAATTTGAGACCCAAGATTATTGAACTTGAGCTGCAGAGTTGGGAAAACCTTCTTAGATGTCATTGTCATCCCCTAAAAGTTGATATTCTAATCACGGTCGGGCTTTACCCATCCGCCACTGATCGGACGCTAGACTTGTGCCTTTTGGACGCACTTCGTTATTGTCCCTAGAATAAAAAAATGGAATCTAATCTGACCTACTGATCTAGTCACACCTGGTATCGCGCAGAATGTACTCACCTTGGTATAATTCGAAGTAAGAAACAAAAGGCACCAGCTTTGCAAACCTCCAGTGCCAAACCTATGCATAATGCCACAGCTTTCGCTTTACCACGACTTGATCTTCATTAGAGTATCACCTTTACGGGATGAGTACAACATCTGAGAAGGTTGTTTTTATAAAAGAGCTGATATCGTATTTTTCCTCTTCTTTGATTGTTATTTTGGGGCCCAAGTTCAATAAAGGCTCTTCGGGCCTCAGTTTTGTAGTTTTCTAAAGGCCCACTGATTTATGGGCCAATCTGTAACAGAGACGCTGAATAATAGTCTGCTCTCACGTGCTGTACTACTAGTGCAGTACTAGTTGTCTGCCAATAAGTAAATCAACCCCATGTGCAGTGTGAGGTACAAAAAGAGTCCACTCACTTCGCAGGAGTAACAGGCAACGTGACTATCAACAAGAACGGGGACAGACTTGCCGACTACATCCTCTTGGACATGGACAGTCAGGGCGACTTCAAGGTGAGCGGGAGCAACAGCTACGACCAATTCCGTCCGACGACTGTTCTCTATTTAGGTGGTGGCGGTTTACGATGGCCGCACGAACTCATTTGAAATGGACCCGGTGAACTCGATCCGCTGGCCGAACCGCCAGGGACCTCCTCCTGACAGACCAGAATGCGGCTTTGACGGCTCACTGTGCGACTCGAGTAAGGACATTCCCCCGTGTATACGAGCAGCCACCGTGCTGCTCCGCCCTGAGCTGCTCTAGGGTCGTCATGCCTCGAGAGCTGCAAAATTCAAAAGCGTGCAAAAAGTGCTTCTTTGCAACAACGGCGTTTGTGGCTTCAAATTGCATTTATTTTTAGTTACGAGCTGTAAGTGGTAGAAAGTTCAAGCCACTTCTACGTAGATTAAATTTTTTTTGGAAAAAAAAATACTACAGGAAGTATTTGAAAAGAATAGGTCTACATCAGCTGAGTTGACGTCAATAACATATTTACCTCCCGCTTTTGCACTCTTAGGTCTTGCTTGCATCATCGTTGACGTATGACGAAAGACCCAGGTCGGACCCAGGTGTACACATGCATTGGCGGAACCTGGAGTTGTGCCTAGCATTGGCGCCTTTTTACTGAGTTGTCGTCCGGCCAAATGTAGAGAATTTTTTAAGTTCTTTTTCTAACAAAAGTCAAAAACTTCCAAAAATTAGCGTAAAGTGCCCAACTGGAACCAATGACCACTCATAACTAAGAGTGGTTGGGTTGTTGAGCTACAAATGTCATTTTCTCAAAGAAGCACCTTGACATATGTAATTAGAACTGTAGGGTTCGCTAGTCATGTTGAGTCAGTGAGCACTCTGTGAGCATTGAAGGAAGTCCAGCCCACCGACGTTTAACGCATCACAACAGTC
>JAAUXU010112324.1_pt1 | contig 23524 bp, 33 predicted proteins | sample 7278151 | NCBI WGS metagenome assembly JAAUXU01 (sample SAMN14350113, study PRJNA611818) | marine sediment metagenome | isolation source: surface marine sediment (1.8m) | place: French Polynesia: Moorea | collected 2018-08 | reverse complement strand
GACGACCCCCTTTAACCAAAAAAGGTCACATTTTAGAACTAAAGAAGGCCCTAAAAATCAACTTTTCCGTCTTTCCCGCCGCTGTACGCTCACTTGTGGCCCCCACTGTATATATTAATCAGACAGAAACATTACTGTGCACGAATGTTGTCCTCACTAGTCCTGGTAAAGCTATGGCACTTTTTCAATAGAAACCACTCTTCATTGAAAAGTTGTGGGTCCTGAAAAGTTTTATATCACAGTGCAGCGTTGCAAACTGATAGGGCCAACTGTGGACAGCTGCACAGTTACAGTAGGACCTTGATATTTGAGAAAGTTCAGACCTCCAAAAATGATGACACGCGAAAGGGGGCGGGGGGACTTTACCCCTACCCGAAAGTGCGTTGCTGTGCAACAGAATTGAGCGTCACATGGCAAATGCTACTACTGCACTGCAGTGCCCAAAGGCACTGTGTCATGAAAATGTTCGACTTTAAACTGTCGAGCTGCACGAGCAACACACGGTGTGCCTGAAATATCACTTTATAAAAAATGCGTGTCCGTTCACAAAAATTGCTTGAATGGAAAGCTATATACTGAAGGGCTGAACATACCGAAAAATTCAAATAATTGTACCCGCCCCTTTTGAGGTATTAAGGCCTAAGTCTTAAAAGCACTAAACAAAGTCCACAAACTGTGAAATATACTTGAAGATATGCACCTTCACTAAAAACATGACTTCACCAAGTGTCAAGGTGATAGAACAATCATAAGTAGGTTTTCATACAGTCTGATCTGTATCAGCAGTAAATAAAGTCTAAAATGACACTAATGATGCCGAAATTATTCTTTATACAAAATTTTATGTTGTAATATATAACATTATCCTGCTTAGTTGCAAGGTGATAGAGCAATCATAAGTAGGCTTTTAGTCGTTCTGATCTGTGGAAGTAGTAAATAAAGTCTCCAATAACACTAATGACTAAAAACCTACTTATGAATGCTCTATCACCTTGCAACTGAATGTTTCAGCCCTTCAGTATAGCTTTCCATTCAAGCAATTTTCGTGAATGGACACGCATTTTTAAGAAAGTCACTACATACAGGCAGCATGATGAGTCGGATATCCGAGATCATACATTTCAACTGGAAGTGACGCATCATTAAAAAAATCATTTGTTAATTATTTTCCTGATGAAAGGTTAAAAATTTGTTGACTGGGATCTGGAACTTTTTTTTTGACGACCCCACATGTGATTGGTGTGTTGTTGGGTGGGCAACCCCCCCACATCCGAGAGGAGGGCTGGCCCTGGGGAGTGGGAGTGGGTATAGCCCCCTACTGGGAGGCATGGGAAGGGTGACACAACCTCGATGTTACAAAGGTTTTCCACCCAAAAAATAAGAACAATGGTGTTCATTCAGCCATTTTCCCTCTTGGGTCTGTCATTTTGCAGCACTCTTGAAATAGCACAAAAAAGACGTTAAATTCTTTTTTAGTTGAAACATCAACCGAAGTCCAAAAATTTCGTTCCCCTATGGTCAATGTGAAAGAAAGTACAGTGCCCGCCGCTTAGTACATCATCGGATAGTCGTACGTCATTCCGGCTACAGTGTCACCTTGCCCCAAAACGAAAATCAACAGTTCTTTTATGCATTAAGTTTTTGCGAAATAATGCATCAGCTTATTCCAGCTGGAAAGTTATGTTCAGCTGGCCAATTTTCACACCACACTCAAGATAAACTGAGTTGTTGTGCAAGTGAGCAAGACCAGTTTTACCAAAGCTGTATGTTGTGTTTCCTTGGCGGACACAGAAGTTATAGAAGTGAGAAGATCAAGCAAAAGGGCCTCTCCTGGACACAATAGCAGCAGATTTGAGGACAAAGAGGAAGAAAAATCGTCTTTGCTAGCATGCAACAGATGCAGGATGTGATGTCAATGTTACTCCAGGGTCTCTAAATCCGCGGCAGTGACTTGTCCAAGCTAAATAACGTTATGTTTGAAGGAGAAGTGGAGTGAGTTCTTGTTGCCTCAAGCAAGCAGTCTACTGTAGATAAGTTGCTGAAAAGTTATAACGCACGACAGTAATGTTGCGTGTGTGTGTACAGTAAGCTTAGAATCAATAGAAAACGGTTTAGATGGGCAAAAGTGGATATAATGTCATTCCGGATATTACATCAATTTTGCCTCTGACCAAGGGTGACGAACTAAGCGGCGGGCACTGTACCTCAAAATTTTGACTGGCTCTATCTCTTGGCGACGCGTCTTAAGAGCTGCTCACCACCGAGTTATCTGATTTCGAGAGTTGGGGAAAATACAGTGGACGACGCATTAATGGACCGAAAGACCCAGAACAATGTATAAGTGGGCCCAAGAGTTGGGATACTGATGTGGGGGATGGCGTGTCAAAGGCAGCTGATGATGTTCTTGCTGCTTCCTTTACAATTTAACTTGTTTAGACTCCACTACTGTGCTCGCAGTCACTGTCTGCTTTTGCAAAAAGAAAAAAAAGGCTCTGTGACATTGATACCGCTAAATGTCTTGATTGGGTCAGATTCATAGGCAGGTCACATCGCTCAGGTCCAGAGTGGCCCGTATAAACATTGCCCACTGTATTCAGAATGGCCACTGCTCCAGTCGGGCAGTTTTGGCCGACCAGTGGGACGGCAAAGGGGCAGAAAACGGCCATTCTAACGCCAGCTGACTTATGCTATGGGTTGGAGAGGCATGGAAGCAGCTGTTGGTGGGGCAAACCCTGTAGTAAGCAATGAATAGGGTGGATGTTACAGACAGTGCCCAGACTGTGCCTGATGGATGTAACCGCGAAAGTAAAGGCCAGTGAAGGTTGAATCCAGAGCCAGAGCAGATCCGTTCCTGCTCCCCACTAAATTGAAAGCTTGCGACAGCTGAACCTGTGTGATGATTTCACGAGGCAAAAGTAGACAGAGGTGCACTTTGAGCAGTAGGGTCTAAGTTTTTGTCGTTCAGATGTCTTAGCACCAAAAGTGCTTTAAAAGCAACTTTGTGAAAAATAGTTGTACATAGGCTAAAGAAAGTCATTAGTTTTGCCAGGTGATGCTGTCTCTCCTGACCATTGTTTTCCCTCGAACGACATCTTTGTCATGTCTTCTTGGCACACATCAGAAGACTGCTGGTGTACTCTTGGTAGATTGTTTTGAGTTGATGCAAGTCTTCACTGTCTGGCTGTGTCTTCTCAAAAATTGCCCAGCACCAGACGCGGATAACGCATGTTCTGTCCTACCATATTTGACAGCTGACCTTAAGGAGATTTCCCAGCTCTAGAATCCTGCGATGCGCTATTCCCAGGTCTCGTGAGTAAGAATGAATCTCAGCTTTTGTCATTTCACCCAAAAATATTGCCAAAGTGAAACATTTTTCTAGTTCTGCAAAGAGTTTTTTTTTCTCTTTAACTTGGAGGCAATTCAAAGATAACGTAGCACGTGTCAACCATAGCTCTTTTTTGCATGTTTTGGACACCTCTAGACTACTAAGACAAAAAAAGCAGCTACTTTAATCGGAGCAGTGCAACATGGCTTACTTCAGCTGTACACCTTCGAGACTCTTTTGTCGCCACTGGCCGCTAGAGGGCGCTCGCTCGGTTCAGTCAGGTTCGAGAGCGCACGAGCCCTGACCTAGGAGAGCGTGCACAAGCTCTATCAGGCTAGAGAGCTTGGAGGTCTACCTCAGCTGATGGTCCTGTGTACGACTGAGGTGCTGTGGAGCTATGTATTGGTGGTGGGCAGGAGTTAGGAAACTCTTAACTCGAGTCCACCGGCTCTTTGACTGAGATCCGTCACATTGATGGAATGCAGCACTTCTTGGCCAGTAAGAGTGTCTGACTTCTCTACTGTAAAGCCTCAAGACGTGCATTTCCACTTTTGGGGGTGCTACTGTACTATAAGAATCTGCCCTGGAACAAGATCGATTCAGCTGCTGACGATTCTCATTTTGAGGCTTCAACGTCAGTAATAAGAAGACACAACTGGGACAGAACTGGTGGAACGTAAGAGGTTTCATAGCGTCCAACGGACCTTAGAGTACTCGTTGAAGACGTCTGTGTAGATGAGTTTGTTCTCCTCGTAGTCAAGGTCGAAGTGGTGGCAGTTGGACTTCAGCAGAGACAGCTGGAGTAAAAGAAAAACAATACCTGGAGCCGGCAGTTCATATCATCCCACCCCTATTCTTCATGGGCACATGCATTATTCAACTTCAGTGGAAATTACCTGCAGCTCTTGAAATTCTTCATGAATCACAATGTCTTCGATGCAACCGATGATAGCGTCGAAATCTGCAACCAAAAAGCTGATCATGGAATTTGCACACTGATTTTTAGGTTGCTCGTAAACTTTCAGTTGCAAACACACACACGTTACAGACAAAAAGAAACGTCACAACGCAGTTTCTTTTACCTGAAGGCTGAGCTGCTTCTATGTCATCCTCTGCTAACTCTTGGATTCCATTATGACGTTCGCCCGAGGAGATTCTTGAGGAGGACATCACGCTGCTCCTCTTAACGTATTTTGGAACAGTCAACTTCTTTTGGTGAGTCCCTAATGCAATCTGGATGGTTTCATGGAAGCAGAGTCAGCATCTCTTGAGTGCGTCAGTGCAGAATGAAGCATGCAAAAAATGCACGCTTCCTTGCTCGCAATCAGCATCAGCTCCACTGTTCTGTTCTTTTCCGCACTCACTGTGGGCACAGCCAATGTGCCACTGACTCAAATGCTTTTAGCCAGGACGAGAAGCTCTCCAGTGCAGCTGCTTGAGGCTGAATCTAGCTGTGACTTCCTCTTGTCAGTCCCTGTGTCATCGTGTAAGATGTCAAGACAGCTGGAGAGGAATTTGAGTCGGAGGATTGCGATGCCTCCACAGTTTGTCCAATAAAATGCAGCCTGCTGCTTTCTCTCTCTGCCTCCGCGTGTGCGCCAGAAACAAGTGCTGGCCATACCTGTCCAATCCACCTATTACTCAGCTCTGTACTCGTGCGATGACTCCGGAGTCTGTCTGCTGAGTAAATAAGGACACACGTGTGCAGAAGCTCATTGAGAGGGGGGGGCAAAAAATGGGATTGTGCAGTGCAGCACCGGACCTGACTGGAACGTATTTGGAAAGTACTTTGTACACACTGTGGGGGGTTCCAAATCGATTAGACTGTTAATGTGATGCATCTCTGATTACCCACTTGACTACAAGTCTGATTACGGCTGGGTGCAGTAGTGCACGGCATGCTGACCGTGGTCAGGCACAACCCCTGAAGGGCTTCAGCTCCACTGACAGGTGCTTCACGTTCCATAACCACGCATCCCCGTGCTTCCACAGCTTGATCCCGCTGAAGTTGACCGATTTCGCTCCCTCACACTGGAGCCGGAAGCGATGCAAATTCGTCACTGCACCCACGCACGTGCAGCTCGTGCACCGCACAATGGATGCTTAACAACTAAAGTGTCTCGTAGACAATTATTCACCCCTGTACCCTGCCTAAGGAAACCTCAGTCTCAGGGACTTTCCTACTAATCTCGTTCTCTCTTATTCTCGGCTTCACTTCTCTTGTTTCCTCTCTCTCTCTCTCTCTCTCTGCTCTTCAGTCGCTTCTGGGACAGGAAGGCGTGACGTTCATAATCCACCAGCTGCATTCATTGATAAAAATATGACTTAAGAATGTGTAAAAACATCAATCACTAATCAAACGGAGCAGAGCTCAGACCTGGTGGATGCGCACTCCAAGTCCAGCTTTGGATGTAACCACCAAGAAAAAGTTGGGTGAAAAAAGAAATAACAATTTTAAGCTGAGAAAGTGAAAGAGTAAATGAGTGACTTGATGAGACGATGAAGAGAAGGCGCGGTGAAGCCAGCGAAAGATTGAGTGTGAAGGAAAACTTCCATTCGTTCTGCCTGCAGACCAGCCTGCACGGCTGGCAGTACATGGTAGACAAGCCCAAGTCCGCCCTCAAGCGCGCCTTCTGGACGGCCATCGTCGTCCTGGCTATGTTCACCGCCGGCACCTTCCTATACAGCAACACCTGGGTGAGCGAGTGTGAAGAGCAACAACAGCAGTAGAAAGTTTGTCACAGTAGGTCAAGTCATTACAAGGGGAGGGTCAGATTCATCAGGATTCGGGTCATGACCTTCATGTCACGTCAATTCAGTCCCTAGCCCGAGCATCCTCTATTACATAGATCAGACTACACGTATGTGGGTGGATCTTACGTAGTAGAACACGTCTGCGTCACGACTTTGTCAAGTAGGCAAGAAAGTATCAATGTTGCCAACAACGTAAGCCTCATTGTGGCCTCCATCAGCCCCTATCATGGCCTCAACGTGCCTTGAATGTGCTTCACTAGCTGAGCTCGCCCGTGTAACGTAAATACATCCATTGTGGAGGATCCTGGAGCGTAATCAATTGTGGCCTCTTGTTCTTCTCAGACTTCTATGGAAATTAATGTGTTCCGCTAGCAATTAAGTCTAGATAATATAAGTGTAAAAACTGCACTTGTTCCTAATGAAGAATGATCGCGAGTAAACATGTGCGCCATGTTAAGCTTTCCCTCGGGACTGGCTGCTTTCAGCAGCGCTTGCGACGAAATAACATGTATTACTGCAGCAAGAACCACATGGGCAGCGAGATGGAACTTCACTCTCAATTCCAGGCCACTTGCTTTCCTTTTTCTTCTTATAGAAGACAAGTTAGTGCACATCTGGCTGAAGTTGATCTGGAAAGTGTGGGCGTCGTCTGTTCATGGTCAGGACAAACAACAGACAAGTCGACGTCAAAATAGAGCTTCAAAACTTCACTTGTGCAAACTTATATTGTTGAAAAGTGACTTTTACTTGGCAACTGCTTGATGAGCCTCAAGCCTGCAAGTTGCTCAGTGAAAGAGCCTTATTGAGAGCAACTGATTCACCTTTTGTTTCGCAACCTCTTCCACTTTATTGAACCAGTGTGTCTTTGATTGTTGACTCGTGCTCGTCTTTCACTTGACCAAGATTTCCTTTCCATCGATGAAAATATCGATCCTTGAAAGTACATTGACCAACATGAGGTTTCTTCAATGCCGATATCTTCCACTGGATGTGATTCAAGTACTACTGAAATGTGCTGCAGCAGGGATGGGTTTATCAAATTGCCTGGATGTGGCCAGGGTGTGCCTGATCAGCCTCTTGAAGGGCAGGTCGAACCGATGGTAGAGCAGATTACGGGGCCAGCGTCAACTTTGGCAACCTTTCCAACTTAGTTGCATTGCCGAGGGTTATCAATGACCCCAGAGCTGCAACACCCCATATGAAGGAGCTTTGGAGTCTGGTTTTAGTATAGTGTTACTTTGTAGCATAACGAAGTACACTTTTCTCGAGCCACATCGGCCCATGTCCAGGCCGTTTCTGGAGCGGGACATATAGTGCCAAATCGGCCGATGTCCTTTATGCCTCGGCCACCTAAAGTGTGGTATGTATAGCGTTATCCCCCACCCCTCACAGTCTATAAAATTTGACGTCAGATTTTTTTCTTCACTGTCCAGTCTTTTTTACTGCAAGCCGAAAATACGAAACCACTTTATTTTCGCCAAAATCAGAAAAGATAAGCTTATATTTTCCAGTTTTGGGGGGAAATGAGGAGGGAGGGAGAAGAGGGACAGAAAAAATCTGACTTCAAATCACAATTTGCACTTAATTTTCTTCGTTTAATGATCAAATGCCTCGGATTTTGATAATTGAAGACTCGGAAAACAAAGTGCTACTTTACGCGCCTGCAATATATAGTTATAGTATGGAAAAGTGATCTTTATTATGTCCCGCCAAGGACGGTCACAACATAAGTCAATACAAGGAAACTATTCATCAATACTAGGCAATTAGTAAGTTCACGCGAAATTTTTGTATTCCCTCCTATTTTATCATTCTTAAAGTAACAATTTTGTGACCCCTAAAATAATATGTGATTTCACTTTTTACTCGCCGCTGCGCTCGTGCGTTATATCAATCACATTCTCAATGCGCTCGTGTGTTAATTTTTTGGGAATGGTTTGTTTGCCGTTGTAAAATGATAAGAGCAATTGCTCTGAAAGTGAGGTCGTGGCCCTTCTTGACCAAAATCTTCAACTTCTTCCGCTTTGACACCATCGAGCTGACCTTCGACGTGTCCAACGTCGTCAAGGTCATGGCTGAGCATGCGGTTTACATGAGTTATTTATACTTCGTGCAGTAGCACGAAGTCTATCTATCTTCGTTCGTCTATCTATATCCATCTCGAGGTTACTCATATAAAAGTTTTAAGAAGTAACCTTCTGACTGGGTCGTTCGTACCGATCTGAGCCGAAACCATCAGCCCGCAGGCATCGATCAAGCTCACCCACACTTGCCGGGTGTTGCCAGGGTCGAAATATCGACATGATGAAAAACTTTCTGGAAATAAAAGTTTCGGCTTCTTTCTGGGGAAGAGGTGAAACGCTAACCCCAACCTAAAATCCACAAATACAGTTCTTAGTGACAAAAAGCACAAAACCCCAGTCATTGTTAAGATTCATGTGTTTATTTCGAAGATTATAGAAGAGGCTATGATCAATGACGTCTTCAGTTTTACCAAGGTGAGATGAATTTGTCAGCAGTATATGTAGAGCCCCTGATCAAAGGTGAGCTGGCTGGGCCTTGCCAACATCTTGGAGACGACGCGTTGAGAAAGTTCTCAGTAGATTTCGCGATGCATGAAGTAGATGTATGTAGAAATATGGAACCCTCTTTCCCCAGTTATGAAATATTATTACTGCAAATAACTTCTTACCTCGTAGTTAATATATGACTGATAAAGCAATGTCACTGTTGTCTTGACTTGTGCCAATCAGCACATACAGTGGCCTCTCGCGGCCTCTCATCGTTGCACAGAAGTTGCTGCAGCCTCTCGTGGCCTCTCAATAACATCTATACATTTGATGAGCCTTCAAACACAAATTTGAATTGGTTCATGCCCTCTAAAAACTTGCACAGTTCGGTTTAATTACACTATAAACTGTATACATAGGTTTCGTTGTCTTGACTCCATCGACAGCTGACTTCCGCTTGCGCTTTCGTCGCCCCTTTGGAACGCGCAGACCGCCTCTCCCCCCTTCTCTCTGTCTGGTCCTTTTAGCTGGCCCAGAATGGACTTAGCGGGCTTAGCGCACTTCAGCTGATGAGCAACCGTAGTAACCAATGCTACCGCTAGGTGGCAGTTAAAGCTTCAGTCTACTACATAAAAACAAGCACTGCAAGCAGACCAGATTCACAGACATCTAAAGCATTTCACTTGGGCAGGGCATATGAGAAGCCAAAATGTTTGCTCTTATATCTGGTAATATAAGTGAGTCCTGTGCATATCATGTATGTGCTTGGAACATACGCAGTCCTTGACATGGTCTAGCAAAATATTTTGCGAAAATTATCATTACAAGCTTCAAATAAAGCAAATGAAATTTGAGAAATGGGCTGACTTGGCCGGTGTAACTGGGCGGCTCGATGAATGATTTCAGGCAGTTAGGACCGAAGGATGCAGCGCCTTCTGTATACAAGCGTGCAAGTGCGCTAAGTCCATTCACAACACCACTAGTGTCCCTCTTTCTTATCCCTGGCTCGTGTTCAAGCAGAAAAATCTTGCTTATCCAGCTCACTGTGCTTATCATCACTTTCTCTCCAATCAGATGCCCTCTATTAATTCATGAGACGGTATTATGTTTAAGAACGTGCGATGTATTGACATTGACATCGACAGTTTTACGAGACATCGACATTGACTTAACATACAACATCGACTGGATCTACCGGAACCAACTGCCACTTTCCACTACATTGTGTTGATGCCATTGTTAGCATCAAATCCTGCCTGGATGTGAAGGAAACCTTGATCAGCCTCACCAGATTCCCAGCCTTCCATGACATTGCTCTGACACCTCGAGAGCGGGACATGGTTGATGGAGGGGTCACAATCCTGCAGAAGGTCAAGGACATAAATGAGCTCTGGAGTGGAGACTCCTATCCATCTCAGGAGGTCATCCCGGCTATTTTTGGCTTGCATGGGCATCTCAAGACCTTTCTGAAAGGGAAGCAAAGCGAAGGAAAGGGCCGGATGTTTGCTGGAGAGATGACAGATTGTCTGGAGAGGAGGTTCCCGAATCTGGGGTCAGATCAGGTGTGGTGTGCATTTGCTAATCTTCTTAACCCCCGATACCACAGCCTTGAGCTCCAGGAGATTGGAAAACTGGAGTGCATCAAGAAAAGACTGGTTTTGGAGAGATTTTGCCTTTCTCAAGACAAATCCTTAAACGATTCCATTGCATCCAACACCTCATCTGACTCAGCCAGTGCCTTGCAAGCCCTTGTGAAGAGGTCAAGAGGAAGGGGGCTACTGAGCAAGAGGAAAATCCTCTGCACCAAGAGCTCAACATGTACCTCAACATGCCCTTGGCCGACATGAAGATGCCAGGATCATCACTACTCTTGTGGTGGAAGTCACATGAGGGGATTCTCCCGAGCCTGGCAGCACTGGCAAAGAAAATATCTGGCCGTCCCAGCAATCCCAGCAAGCAGTGCTACCTCTGAATGCTTGTTCTCACTCTCAGGAAGCATTGTGTCTCCCTCCAGGACCAAAATTGGCTGTGACAATGTTTCCATGCTAGTTGAACAAAAACATGGAAAAACTTGAGAATCATAATAAAAAGTAGTTAAACAAGGCCTTTTTCTTGTCCCAAACATGGACATTGACATCGACATCGACAGTTCTACCTCAACATCGACATTGACATCGACTTTCAATGTTTTGCCAACATCGCACGTCCCTAATTTTAGACTCTAAAGTCTTTTAACTTGACGAATTTGACGACGAGTTGAATGACGCATCCTAACCTTGTTTGGACAGTGTGCAATTTTTTTCCCCATTTTGACCAGTTAAACGTCATTTTTTATGCACAGCATAAAAACCTGGAGTCAGTAAGTACATGTCAGGTAGAAACTCTCTCTTCTTTATCAGGATAATTCATTGTCAGGACAATTCATTATCAGGATAATGTGAACCACCATCACCACCCCAGATCGTTATAACAAGGCTCATTCCCCCCCCCCCCGAAAAAAAACCCACTCTCATCACACACACCGAAATACCAGACCTCACTTGATATCATCTGTCTGCCCGAAATCAAAAAGGTCCGGTAAGAAAAAGACATAATTAGAAACATTAACTACGCATGAATTATGTGATGATCATTCTTTTGCGTTTAAGCTATTGCACCAGTTCCTATGGCAGGTACTACGGGAGCGTCAAGTCTGACAATAGGGAAGGGTGGATGTGCACTTCTTGTTGCCATCATGGTTGTCGCCATCGCTATCATCGTCGTTGCGGCCTCCGAAATTAAGCCGATTCACTTGAATGAACCAATCAAGAAACACTGTTGAGATGCTCAAATTGAGCATCATGATTTGGCAATTTGTAATTACTGTAGAACTTTCTCTATTTCTCGAGCAAATAAATGGTAGCAATTGGCAACTTGAATACTCCTCTTTTATTGGCTGCTACGTTTAGGTTGCGCAAAAAAGTTTTGGTACAGCCTAATTCTAGGGTTTCCGCTGCTCATCTGGTGCAGCTTGAGCTTCTGATCAAAATCAGTCCCCGAGGATTATGTTTTCCTCGGGAACAATGGACCTCCTTTGCCCAATGGGCCCACAGCCCTTCACTCTTTGAAGTGAAGGGGTTAAAGTACAATTTTGGGACAAAAAGAGGCCTCATGTTGAAAAGTTGTATAAAAGCAAAGCTGCTCAGCGAACAAAGACTTCCTAAAATACAATTCTTTTAAAAGAAAACCCACAGCATTTCGAGTCTCCTTGAAATGAAATCAGGTATAAAAGGAACTCTTCCCAAATCTTGGAGAACAAGACCAAAATCAACCGATTATTGTTGTAAGCAACAAATGCTCATCCTCCAAAAGTGGGGGACGGTGAGGCTGCTTCTCGCCTCCAATGTGGACGCCAAATAAATGCACCGGCTGCCATCTCTGCTGCACATAGGCCAAGTTCTTCCTCTGTCATTCTCAGGACCATTCCAGAGAAGTTCCTCCTTGGGCAAGCAACTGAGCAGCTTCCATTTAAGACTTTGCCTACCAATCAGGAAATCCTTCAACGCTTTTCTTCCTTCACATCCTTCACCACTCTGCGCTCAGAGCTCAACAATATCGCACGAAATTTGGCAAAATTGGCACAGGTAATATTCTTGCACAGGTCTAGACTTTGGCAGACACTGGGTTCAATACTGGAGGGAAGAGCGGGGCTTGGGCAGTCAAAACAAGGCAGAGTTGGCAGAGGGAAATATAAAACCATACGATCCGGTGGTTTTCTCCCCCACAGAAAAAAGGTGATTTCAGGTAATACGGCCCCAGAACATTTTTCCTCGCACGCTAAAAAAATCGAATACGATGCCGAAATTTGGCGTTACTACCGGCATTTGAGTATACGTACATGTCTACCCTCATTTTAGGTTATAGTTTAATGTCATGCACTTTTTATGAATTCTTGTGATAGTTTTTTGCTCTCTCAACTAAGAGTACAGAACTCAGTAATGATATTAAAAGGTTTTCTCACTGAAGGAGAAATGAGCCAATTTAAGTTTTGCGCGACTGAGGAAATGTACAGATTGAAAGGAGCGTCAGAGCCTCTTACGAGAAGACGCTCTTAGGAAAATTTGGCACCGAATTCGCGTCTTGGGATTGTTTTGGCACTACATCTTGTCGTGCCCAAATTGCGTCAATTGCCAAAAAGATCTTGAGAGCTGATGGGAAGTTGGAGCGTAGCAGGATGCTCATTGGTGACGCCTCACCGACTTCTTTTGCTGGATGCCGGAACTTTAGGAGATCTTTGCTCCAGAAAGTGACTTCTTCACCTAAAATTCCGGTCGTTCCCTCGATTTTGTGCTGTCTCGGAGCTGAGTTAGCATGAGAGATGAAGGAGGCAACAAATTGCAGAGATATCTTTGATGAGAGAAGAGGCCTAACTCAGATCTTCAGGGGCCAGCCAATCTCTGCTCTCCCTCGTTACAGACTGAGAGAAGAGACCTGTAAGAGAGGAAAGGCCTCTATTCTCTCTTCGGAGATTCCAACTTGGCCCTTGCTTAAAGGGGTTTTGCAAAGATTTTGCAACTTAGTACGCATTTCTCGTCAAAAATGTACGGACTGCGGAGTCCATTTTGCTGTAGGATCATTGCAAATTTGTCTCACTCAGGACTTCATGCACTCCAACGTGGTCACCACGGTGGACACGATGACGGCTCCGCTCGACGACATCTACTTCCCGTCAGTGGTCGTCTGCAACATCAATCAGGTATGAGAGCTGTGACAGTTTCGACCGAGACAACTTTGCAATAATGATCATAGGTTAGAGATTCTTTCTACGAGGAGCGGCTGGTCAAGCAGCCTTTCTCCAGCAGCAACATGTCCTCCATGACGGAGGAGCTCGTGGTCGCCCACCAACTGTGCAGCGACATGTTCATCTACAGCAAGGTGAGTCGCGTGTCAAACTGTGACTCATCATCGTTGTCATGATCACTACAACTAATGCAGTTCTACCACTAGTGGAATGGAACGACAACTTTCCACTGCGACAGTGACCGCGACTTCGGCACCGACTACGGCATCTGCTGCTGGTTCACGCCCCAGTTTGACTTCACCAGCATCTCACGGGCGAGCAGGAGCAACGGCCTCAAGAAACAGCCCTTCTGGGGTCACTGGTTCACGGCAATCAAGAAGGTAGATGCTGCACCCTGTACAGCTGTCTCATGCAACAAGTCATGAAGGCTCATGCTGCCCTGAGACTCATGTGGCAGCTAAATTAGGGACATTCTATTGGCAGCAACAACAATGATATAACGAAAAAATGTTAGGTCGAGTCTGTTTCCATTACACTGAACGCCTCATACATCAACTGTTGATATATTCAACGAGCGATCTTTGGCTTTCATAGAGTAGAGATTTGGGTTACCTAATGACAGCATTACCGAGACACCCTGTACTTGTGTACCAGCGACAACCGGTGTCCTAGTTTGGCAGATAAAAGCTCCACAACCCAATCAACAACAATATGAGATCAGCATGGCCAAAGTTGCGCACAGCAAAGCTGACATCTCATCAGAAGATATTACTGGTGCTTTGCACCCTTAGCAAGTTGACGACGGCCACTGCGTCATCTGTTGATTCCATCAGTGGCGTCATTGCCTTGGACAGGATGACTGCTCGAGTTGAACTTGCTGTCGCTGGTAGTGCGCATGCAGTTATGGGTATGGAACAACTTATTGAAGGTTGTCTTCGCTCAGGGTGCCATGACTGGCAAGGACAATGGCTACACCATGTTGCTGGACATCGAAAGCTTCGACTACAAGTCCTTCGACGAAGGCAGCGAGGGGCTGAAAGTGGCACTCGTCCATCACCTCGTAAGTAGTAAGACACTTGTGCTACGTACACGGGGTGAGAGTTGTTTAGCTACGTAGTAAGAACATGCACGCACTGGTGAAGCCTCCAAAATGATTGCAAGAGCCCGGGAAAGTGGACCTATTGCGCGTGAACATGTTGAACAGACTTTTCTTCAAGACCTTTCGCGCACTGGCAGAGCAAAGACATGCCGAAACCTTTGACTTTGTCTTGACGATGATCAACACAGCTTCGAGAAACTGACTTTTTACCCACCTTCACGCTGTTCACAAAGAGTCCAGCCAACTTCCAATAGTCTGATTGTCCTACTTCTGGCCAAAACAAATGGCCAAAAGCGAGTAAAGGCCACTGCATGGAAGTGTCATAAAGACTTGATGACGCAGGACATGCCCATCATGAGGCAGATCGGCTTCCACATCTCTCCAGGCACCGAGAGTCAGATCGCCGTGACCCCAACCCTCATCACCACCTCGCAGGTGAGCATTGGTGGAATTCTCCTCGAGCATGACCGACGACCTTCTTCCCGCAGCACGCCATGGACAGGTTCAGCACGGAACAGCGGGACTGCTACAGTGAGGGGGAGATCTCTCTCAAGTACCTCCCCAGGGACCACGGCTACAGGTACGAGATGAGCAACTGCCTGTTCGAGGCAGCAGTTGAAAAAATTCTTCAGGTGAGGTCAGAAGACACGATGCAAATTTGTGTGCAAATCTGCTACGTGGATCTCTTCTCTCCAGAAATGCAAGTGCTTTCCTGGCTTCCATGCCACTGGAGGTGAGCGAGAAGACAACTTTCCCATCTGCCAGGTAGAAAATTGTTGCAATCATGTCTGCAGTGACGAACGCTGGTAACCGTTGCACGTCTCTGCAGGGCTCAGACCTCGTGTGCGTGAACAAGCTCATGAATAAAATGGGCCAGTTCGACCACGTGGACCACGAGGGCACCAAAGTCAAATGTCGATCCAACTGCGAGGATCAGGTCAACTCAATATTCGTCACCTCCTCGGCCTACCCCAACAAGAAGGTCTTCGTCAAAAGGTGAATCCCGACACGTCTCAGCACATTCATCAATGACTCCTCTTCGCCCACATACAGGCCCGAGTTCTGCTACACCCTGATCCGTCTCAAGTCCAAGTGCACCTCGTACAAGCGCGGTCCGTTGGACCGGGCCCATCCGGGACTCTGCAGGGCCGTGGAGCGAGAGCTTCCGGCGGCTGCGCTCAACAGGTGTCGCGCAGCAATGCATCAAGTCGCCCAGAACGCGGCTGACGACGACTTCGCGTATCACTTCGATTGGAAAGAGATCGAGGCTACGAAGGACAAGAACTGCACAACGGAGGAGGACGGCTGTACATTGGAGGAGCTGGTCTGGAGATACGCCAGGAGGAATTTGGCCATGCTCAACATTTTTATAAAGGTACTGCAGTGGAACACATCTTTCAGGCATTCGGTGTTTTGCCACGCCATATGCTGCATGATGACTTTTCTCAGGATCCCTACGCCCGCCGGTTCTTGAAGGACGTGAAGACCACCAAGACGTCGTACATCGCCAACTCCGGTGGCATCTTGGGCCTGTGCATGGGCTTCTCGCTGATGAGCGGCGCTGAGGTGCTCTTCCACTGTCTGTCCGCGGTCTGTCCAGCCAGGTTCGCTCCCGTCGTCGGCAGAGGAAGATCGGAGATCCGGAGGAGGAGATCCATGGTCCGCAGAAGTCGCAGAAAGCAGGTCTTGGAGCAGAAGCGGATGTGTCAACTTCGAAGTAAGAACTGCCCTGTCGCAAGTGCTCCAGCTGCTGGTGTTCCAGTTGTTGAATGTATGACGAGGTGTATGCACTCCACCAACCTAAACACCAGCAAGCACTCGGTCGCCATCGGCTCAGCTGATGCCCATGAAGATCCTGACGATCATAGTCATTTTCTGCAGCGACACCAGCACCAGCCTCATTGTCCACAAAGCCGAATGAGGCCTCACCGACGAGCTCACGCTTATTCTGATGCTTACTGTTCCGAGAGATTCATTTGAAAGGGGGAGAATGACTTTATTCCTGCTATGTTAAAACAAAATTCTGCCTGAGCCGAATCCGTAAGCCTGGGTGACGTCAAGACCTCGTCCATGGTTGGTCCAGTCCTGGTAGGTCCTCACCAGACTCCACCCGAGAAAGGACAGCAGACTCACCAAGCACAGTGCGTTGCTGCAGAAGCTTACATTGCTCTTGAAGCTGTCGTTGGCCTGCTCGGAGGCCAACATGACGTTTGGAAGCGCCACAGCTGGCGGAAAGTAAGACACTTGTGTAGTTTCTGGCTGTGCAACATGGCCGCTCCTCAACTTTCGTGCAACCTGATGTGACTGGAGGAAAGTATCAGAATTCACTGACAACGTCTGTACTGTACGTACATCATTGCTCTAGTGACTCTGTAGGAGGTCAGAAGGCAACGACTTTTAATGCTAACAATAAATGCACAGCAACAGCAACAAATGTTGTTGACATTTTCTTACATCCTGCGTACTTTACTTCCTGGTGTTGCTCTAGGAAGAGTCGTAGGGTTAGTCGGCTTTCTTAGAGTTGAAGGCCAAGGCCAAGTCATTTTTTTACCGTTCACGACAACCTTGTTTTGAGTGGCCTTCCTAACAAATGCAGCTAAATACAAGTTTATGGAGCAGAGCAGTGTTTTCGTTCAATTATAGTATACAGGCGGAGGAACCAGCGTTGCTCAGGTTAATGTAGAACTGTAACATACATAGAAACGTAAAATAATGGCCCCCCTGCGCAGTCCCAAGTCTTTGTGCAGTCCCTATGCTTCAACCTAATAATGCTCTCAACTCCTAAAAATGTCTTGAGTAAAAGCTCGAGGTCTCGTTCACCTCGATACAGCTGTGTCAAGCAATTGGGTACTGACGGGCCCTTCTTCCCCTAAATGCCTCCCTCTCGGGGTCCGGCTACCCCAGCACGACCTTATCGGGGTGAAATATCATACCCTTGGAAAGTGTGGGCGCCCTTGGTGCAACCGCCCATCAGGAACAACCACAAGTTGGAGTTTTGGAGTTGAATTTCAAGGTGCCTCCGGTCAAGGAGACAGAAGATTGAGTAAATAACTTTTACTTTGCCACTACTCATCTCGATCCTGGAGGGCTAAAACTAGAGGGATCCTCACGGGAGAGCGTGATTTTTTACTATTTCTGGTGTTTTTTAGTGGGGGGGGGGCGAAGTTGCGCAGTCCTTGGTTAGATCTCTCCTTTCTTTCAAGTACTTCGAGATCTCGGAGTCACAGAAGGTCGCGTTTTGGACGCCTCTGGGGGAGCCGCAGTCAACGAGGACAATGAGGATAGGGAGGGGAGGGACCGACCGAGATTTTTCTCCTGTCTGTGGACAATGGAAATCAGACTTGTTTTAGAGTCAGCTTGAGTCATCAAGAGGTGCTTTTGAAGTTGGTTCCGCTGCTCCTGCGTCCTTGTCTGCTCCTCCACTTAAGGCATGATAAAGTCTTCTAGTTTATTTTCCTGTCTCAACACTTCTTCTGTCTGCGTCGTCGTGGTTGAGCTGGTGGAATCCGCTCCCCTTCGAGGAAGATGGACTAGATACAGATTGTTGGTCTAAAACCCTCAACGCACCAACTTGGCCTAGGCCTTCCCCAACAGACACCTTGGGAGTCCCATTTTGGCAACCCTGGTGACGTGAGAATGACCATTGAGACTGGTGGCAGGGAAATGCTCTAGGATTATGTGAGTAAGAAGAGCTTCCTCTTCTTGCTGAAGAGTGGAGGCTCCGAATTGGGCTCAAGGTTCCATCCCATGGGTGAGACGTTACCTCTGACGCGTCCAGAGACATCTGCGGTGAAAAGTTTTATTACGATCTCATGACGACTTTCGGCGCAAATCGCCACACCAACTCTGCTATGTTGAAACAGCTGTCGATGGATCGACGATGGATGCGTAGACACATCGAGGGCGTTGGACATGTTCCACTTTCTGGACGCCAGGTCGTACCTGGCAGTGGCTGAAGGGGATCATGGAGGCCTCCTTCGAAGTGGTCTGCTACAAACTTGGTTTGGGACAAAACCCATCGAAATGCTTGTTCATACCGGCAATAATTTACCGTATGCTTCTGGGAGCAATGCTAGTCCGATATAGATCTTTGGTCAGCGTTCCGTTCATAGAAGACATCAAGGAGAGACTTATCTAGGTGTCCCCGCTCAGGCACAGGAAAGTTTCACCTCCAGATTGTCAAGCGGAGCTGCTGTTCCACATCACCCGCAAGTGGAGCGCACCAGAGGGAAAGCTACTGCCTCAACTTTCCCAGGAGGCTGGAGGACACCGAAGACTGCAGAGTGGGCTTCTAGGTCAGAGGCAAGGCGAACATGCCGCAAGCTGCAACGTGGCTGCCCAGTAGGAGCGTTCTCCATCGTCACCATGAGCATTCGGGAAGGTCAAGGATCCGCACACCTTGCTGATCTCACGATTCTTGCCAGTGTCAAGGACATGACGCAAGTTTTGCCATCGCCGTCGGCAGCGCCTTCCCCAAGTCTGACCTGATCAAGGAGTAGAACCTGGAGAGGAAAAGCCAGAGAGGAAGGAAACCGTTGTTCGAGAGAGAAAGGGATGAAACGCCGAACATTTGCGTCATTTGATGACGAGTTCGTTCTCAGAGGACAAATTAACCGTTTATGGAGTACTTGAATTACGTCGAACTCCTCATTGTTTTCGCCGCCCATTTTTACTTGATCAACACTTGCGCCGAGAGCAACAAAGCAGTTGGCAAATATGTCGGCCTCAAAGTCGGGCCGCCCATGCAGATTTTCACCGCCTCCCCCACCTTAGCTGATCTCGCAGGTGCAAACGCGCCTTTAGTGGACGTGCAAAAAGATCCTCGAGCGTAACCAGAGCGCGCGCGTTTTCGCACTTTGCGAACAGTGCCTTTTGTGCGATTATGATAACTCTTCCATCATGTCTGAAACAGAATCCAAGGGTTCTCAGCATCAAGAAGAGCAAAACACCCGCGATAAAAATTGGTTTCCCAAGATCGACTACAAGCAAATCATGAAGACTCGAAACTGCAAGTTGGGGATGTTTTTCCTCGCCTTGGCCCTGCTCGCCCTGGTGTTGTCGGTCACCGTGGTGCAGGCGCGAAGGGGAGCCAGAGGTGAGCAGTAAGAGAGACAACGTTCTTTCAAGAGGCTGAAAGCCATGGAACTGGGTGACATCACTTCAAGCCAAGCAAGGTCCAGAAATGCAGGGTGTTTCAAAATGAGAGACCAGCGGATTCTGCTGATCTTCTGCATGCTTTGTGGCGCAGACATGAGCACAGCCCCCCATGGTCCATTTTTTAGGGGGGGGGGTTACAGCTTTCCCTGTCCACTGCACAGAGAAATCGGGGCAGGAAAAGACCCAATCCAGGGTTACTCCTTCCCTCTGCTTAGGCATCAATCCTTAGCAGAGACCCCAGTAACAAACAAACAAAAACTTTTTAAATATTAGTGATATTTTAAGGAGGACCCCAGAGAACTTCCTCATTTTGAAAAATATGACAGTTTTGTGTAATAAACTTGTCTGTGCAGTGGACAGGGAAAGCGGTACCCCCCCCCCTCTTAAAAATGGACCATTTGGAGGGGGGGCTGTGCTCATGTCTGTTTGTGGGCCACAGTCTGACAAAGTCAAGGTACAAATGTTGCGTTGAGCCAATGCCAACTGACATCAAAGCACTTCCTACATTGAAATTGTCCTTTTCTAAATGGCGAACATCTTAAAAGCATTAACTTACATAGATTGGTGCAGCTGCAAATAAGAGGACAAACCAAAAGACTTTGGAAGAATGACTTCGGTTGCTATCAATGGGTCATCAAGATAGAAATCTTATAAAAATGAGGAAAATGTGCAGTCATGTTGAGCTCACAATAAGAGATAAGCCTCCTCATCCATCCAATTGGGTGGAAACTTGGCCGTGGACATGCTGAAGATCAGCAGCATCTGAGCTGCAGGAGTGGGTCAAAAAACTTGAACTTTATTTCCACTTTTTGTGAAGCGCCCTGTAGGCTTTGTTCCTACGTATGCAGGTCAGAGAGGCCACAGGAGGCACCAACACAAACGACATCCCCACCGCCATCACAGGCACAAGAAACATCACCATCACCACGGTGGTACAGCCTGGCACCAGCGGAGCAAATCTACAGAGTGTTTCAAAATTTTTTGCAAAACGGTGGCTGAGGTTAGAGAGGAGACTCTTAATGGCATTAATTACTCAGGCCGTGTATATACTTTCTTTTTTTTAAAAAAAAAAGAAAGAAATCAAACTTTTTTGGTAATTTTTCCAGGTTTTCAAGTCGCTTTCAGCCACTTTTTGAAAGTTCGTAAATTGGGCGGATTTTTTGCCCAACTTGTGACAGAATCGACGTCCAACCTGTCCTCGGTGACCTTGCAATGCTCCACACCTTCTCCTCGGTCGCGAACATGATCGTTGGCCAAAGATCAGTAGAATGAGAGTCGTTGCTGCAGCAGTCATTTCGCAACTTCTATAAGATTCAAGTGTTGTGCAGGAAAACAACATCACAACCTACAACAACAACGACGCTCGCGCCCTAGCCCATGCGACACGAATCTCCTTTCTAAGCCCAGCTGTATCTGAGCTTAACTTTCTGCATAAACTTTCGAAACACTTATACTTATAGTTACTTTGAGCTCGCTTTCTCCGTGCTCATGAGTAAAAAGAACCCAATCAGTGGTGACTGCAAACGCTTTTCAGGTCGAAATCAAGGGGACGAGGTCAAAGGGAAGAACAAAGACTGCACCCACAAGAGCTTCAGAAAGATCGACGACTGCACGTGCGCCTTGAAGGTGTACAGGAAAGACTTGGTAACGACACAGTCAAGACAATTTTTTGTTATCATGAATTATAATCATATAAATCCGTGTCGCTCCCGACAGAAACGGTACTACTGGACGTGCGACTCCAGCTACGCGTTCGTGCCCAACAGCATTGACGACCACAGGAAGATCGCGGGGTTCTACAGAGTCGATGCAAGAACAAAACAAATATGACATTTGCATTCTCGGCTTCTGTTGACAACTTTGTGTCTCAATTTGCAGACTTTGTGGACCGACGCGAGGCTAAACAAATTCGGGCGGTACTGCTTCGACGGAGGGAAAGGTGACACCGTTATGACCTACAGCGGCAGGAGAATCAAGCCGCTGAGCCACGAGAAGGGTAAGGATTGCGTGATCTACGACGTCCGCACCGACGACTTCCTGCCGGAGAGCTGCGTCGGCATGTTCCACCCACTGGCATGCATCGAGAAAGGCGGCCGTAAGCGCGCAAGTGTGACTAATAAAAGGAAATCCTCTGCATGTCGACGCACCTGTCCTTGCAGCAAACAATGGACCTGGCGAGTATGGTCCCTGGAGCGACTGGAGCGAGTGTCCAGCCTCCTGCCAGGGGTCGCAGACCAGGACGAGGACGTGCCCGGCAGAGTGCTGCTCCGGACCCAAAGACGAAACGAGGATGTGCGTGGAAAGTGAGGGCGTCCAGTGTCGACTTGTCTGACTCATTGATATATTGAACGCTACCGTAGTGGGCTCGTGGAGTCCCTGGAGTCCCTGGACGGAGTGCGAGTGCGACCCGGACACCGCCGGGGCCGAGAGGATACGGACGAGGCTCTGCGACGAAATGTGCTGCAAAGGAGCCACTGAACAGAAGAAGGACTGTCCCAGCGGTCAGTAAAAACTTTGCCATGCAATCATTATTCCATTTACTCCTACAATTACCAGCTTTGCTTAACAAATGAAAGCCAGTGTTGCAGGGAAGGAACCATCTTCCTGCTCAGGCTCTCCTTTGGCAATGATGTCAACTGATTCTTTTCCATCCTCCAGAAATGGGCAGCTGGGCAGCCTGGAGCTCGTGGGAGAGCGACGGCGTGGTCACGTGCACGAGGGAGAGGCTCTGTCTCGGCGGTTGCTGCATGGGAGAGATGCTGGAGGAGAAGTTGTGTAAGCAAAAGAACACATCCTTCCTTGTATGCTCAAGTACGTCAATCTGAACCAGAGACACGACCATGTTCGTCATTCCCATACGCAGGTTGTCCCGAGGAAAAGGGATTCAGCGTCCTGGTCCCAGAGGTCAACTGCTACAAGAAGGTGGACAACAAGGCGCCTTATTACGAGGCGTGGTCCAAGTGCAAGGACATCAACGCCAAGTTGGCGGAGCCCAGGACACAGGCGGACAGGGCCGCCCTAGAGAGAGTGCAGGGAACCGAAGTGTAAGACGCTAACTGGTGGCATAATAACCAAGCCATTCATGCTGTGCACTGTTCCAGAATGTGGCTGGGGATCAACGACGAGGCCGTGGAGGGGACGTAAGTTGGCTTACCAGTAGTTCTTCTATCTCTACAACAAGCCCGCGCTGGACTTCTTCTCCTTTGACTACAGGTTCGTCTACTCTTCCGACGGCGCCCCCTTGGAGTTCGACGAATGGAGCGATGGCCAACCCGACGACTGGAACAACGAGGACTGCGTCGTGTTTGCTACCAGGTGACATCACCGGGACCTGTAGTGTTTACGTGTGTACACAATGACCACATTCTTCGTCTTTGCTTGCAGCAACTACCTGCTGAACGACCAGTCCTGCGACAACAAGTACGCCTACACCTGCATGCTCCCGCCCTGATGTCAAGCCCATTGCTGAAGTCGTTCAAACAATAAATAGATCGTGTTAGAGTGGGCAGCAATTCTATAAATCAAGCCAGTGCAGCAGCTAGTTGACAAGATGAGAGTGGTCGGGATGATGACGGTCGTGTTGTTCGCGTTTGATCTCAGCAGAAGGCGAGTTCGGAGTCGATCTCATGACCGGAGTTGTCATCCTCGACCTAGTTGAACGCCATCAAGTCGAAGGGTAGCTTGTGGAGCATTTACCTCAGACACGCGAAGTCAAAGCCTCGACATTCTTATCTTTAAACACTGCATTGCACTGTTTTTCTACTTTAACTTTGTAAATGTTTCGCAGGTAGGCTCTAAGTACTAGTTACATACGCACAGCTGGGCAAGAAGCACTTTACGCCCGATTTTGGAATCTGCCGCTAGAGGGTGTTGACGACGTGAGGGGCAAAGGTTTGGGG
>JAAUXU010026063.1_pt1 | contig 23528 bp, 17 predicted proteins | sample 7278151 | NCBI WGS metagenome assembly JAAUXU01 (sample SAMN14350113, study PRJNA611818) | marine sediment metagenome | isolation source: surface marine sediment (1.8m) | place: French Polynesia: Moorea | collected 2018-08 | reverse complement strand
GGGTGATGAACAATGCAGTATGAAGATGTTTTTAATGCACTATTAAGCAAGAACAGGGTCAGGTGACTGCATCAGTACAGTACCAGGGCAGAGGTACCATGGTTGGTGGGTATGAGGATGATATCAATGCACAATTGGGCAACAACTAGGTCATGTTACTGAAGTGGGCCTAGTAGAATGTAGAATGTTCATAGTATGGATACGACAGTACTGTATATGTACCATAGAATTTATATAGTAGGAATCGATGAGAGTTCGTTAGCACTACACGCTTGCCCTTCCCTTGAGCTGTCACAGCAACAGCAGCATTAGCCGGGGAGGCGCCCCAGCGGCTGACCGCTAGCAGGGGAAGGGCGACCACAGGAGTGTGTGCGGTACGAGCGCTCCTTCCTTTGTGTATGTAGCAGTAGCCTATAGCAGTAGCTAGAGTAGCAAGTTACTATGAGACCTTTGTACAGGTCACTCGCGTATCTTACATATCTTGTGTCTTTGTGTGTGTATTGTATCTGCGAATACAGCATGCCTTCATCCCCTGCATACGTCCCTACCTCTCCATGGCATCACATGGTAGACCCACGGCCAGATGCTACATTACTGTATCACAGACTGATGGTTGGTATGCAAGCGACAGCTTGATGGGGGATTTCACTTACAAGACAATGAAATCTCCAAGACTTATGCTGTGGAAAGCTGACTTTGAGTATGTTGTCTTTGCAAGTGTCCATGAGTCTTGGTCATACCTGGTGGACAAGGTAAAGCTGGGCAATCTTCGACCAGTTGATCAGAACCCGCACAAAATGCAGCACTTACATCCTGACCATTCTCATGATAACAGGATCTGCGTAGGGTTTGACTCCGAGAAAGTCCACAACTTGGAGAACAATCAGGGTTGTCCCATTCGCCCCATTCTATGGACATACCACAATGAAACCAAAATTACTAGGAGTCAAGTATTTATTGTTCTAGTGTGTCACCATCCATAAGTTAGAGCAAAGATGTAAGCTTCAGTGGCTATGGAAGTGTGACTTACCTGATTGAGATGCTATGATCTTTCTGTAAGATGCTGTATCTTTGAAAATGACACATTCAGCATCTCGATATTCAGCCTCACTCAGTTCGTCCACAACTCTAATGGCCTTTTCGATGGTGCCACAGCCTTTGCCTTGAATAAAGTTGATGGCAGCCACATTGAGGCCACAGACTGCCAGGACAGCCAACAAATCCAGACAAATGTGTGGTTGCATTTTTAGCTCAGAGGCAACAGTGAAGTGCGGGCAAGTGTTGAATGTGTTGTACGAAACGTACTCGAATGTTGTTGAACTAGTGTGACTATGACAACACGTCCCCACGTGACAGGGTGATTTTGATTAGCGAAAGGTACTACTCGCAGTGCTCGACACCGTCGAGGGGCACAACCTTATGACATTCTTTGGCTTTGTCCCTTGACCTTAACTACTGAGATATCTCTGAAAATGACATCTTTGGTGAATGCACACAAAATCATGTCTGTAAAAACTGCATTACACAAAAACGTTACATCATGTTTCATGCATCATTCACCAGCATTAGAAGAGTCTCTAAAAGAGTCATTAGACAATGGCCTCGGTCTCAGAAATCAAAGTATCCATTTTTTGCAGCATGTGGTCGTGATGGTCCAGACATGGTAACCAGAGGGGTCTTGTGGAGATGACCCCCAAAGCAGACATCTCTGAATTTGTCTGTAAAAACTGTAATCATCAAATACTGCATATATTCACACGACTTATGTGATCTTAACTCCAGCTAAAGATTTCTCAGCTCATATCAAACCCATTGAGATGCAAAGAGTCAGCAGCAACACATCGCTACACTCGTAGTTTTAGGAGGGCTGTTTAAAGCTAGTATTTGTTCTCTTGGCAAAAAGACATATCTTAAAGCTTCACTTTGGTAGTTGCACTCAAAAAGTGACTCCAAACTTATGAGTCACCAAGTAGCAGTAGGTATGCATGCACCCACCACAGTTTGTACTGAGAATGGCAATCGCCAGCTCAGAATTTGTCATTGAAAAGTAAAAAAGTTATTAGCATTATGAGGGACACCATTTCACGGCCATTATTAATTGAACAAGTCGAGGGAGAAAGGGATTGAAGGTGGGAAATAACTAAGTGCTCATGAAAGGCCCTATTTTGCGTGCTTCTAGGGTAACTGTGGCATATTGCTATGGGTACATGTGTAAGGTCATGGGCATGGGGAAGCAGACATTGTAATAGTGTCTAGACTCAGTAGTGGTCACTGCTGTTGCCCAGGCCAAGACACACCCAAGTTGCACTTCTCCTTCCTCATCTATGTGTATATAAGTGCTGTGCAAAATAGATACTCTATCCCCAGTCTGAACTCAGACTTCGCTGTCTCACTATCCTCCTCCATCGCTCCGCCGCTACGATCGTTGCTACTCCGAGTTGAGTTACTCCGGGTCATTTTTGACTGAGTTACTCTGGTCGCTCCGGTTGAGTTACACTCACACACTCACTCACGCACCCATAGCACGGCGCGAACTGTACTACGTTACAGTAACCAGCACAGATCCAGAAAGACCGAGAAATAATGACGACGTCTGCACAATTGTCCGGCCGAGAAAGCACTTGGCTGTCAAAGGAGAATGAATGAGCTGGCAGGGGTCTGGAGGTGGCTCTAAGGATGACTCCAGAACAAGAGGCCTCACAAACCAAGTCCTATGTTTTGCAAAAATGTATAGCAGGCACAGTTCTAAAGATAAAGTTTGAAATCTGAGCTCCTCAGGTCACTGCTGGCGGAGAAGGTGCCCCCCTGGCGTCATCTTTGAGCAGGCCGAGAACATTACCAAGTACGAGGACATTCTAATGCTGTTGCATCCAGCCTTCCTAGACCTAACCCCAAGTCCTGGTAAATGTGCTCACAGATCTGCAGGGAAAAAACCACCCTAACGTTCATGCAGCCCTTGCCCTTTATACAGACTTTGGCGTAAGTAATTTCAGTGAGAGGAAACTTTGTGCGCAGGCTGCGTGGAGTCATTTTTGAGTGGGATTTTTGCATGGAATGAATTCGCCAGACAGTGATCCATAACTTTGAGTTATGATTGCATATAAGCAAAGCACTGAAAGAACAGCGCATGAGTCATGTTGAAAGTGGCGTCGACCATCCACTCTGACGCCTCTGCCAGGACTTGCAGTGCCGGTGCCACAGATGATCATCCAGCCTCTGCTCCTCTGACATCTTCATCGCGGTGTGCGAGGCCATCGTGAAGTCCAAAGTCAACTTCGCTTCTTCACTCCACACAGAGACGAAGGTGAGCAGCAATCTCGCATGCGCTGGATGTAGGATGACCAAGTAGGTACAACTTGCCCCAAAACAGTACTGGAATTGGTTGCCTTCCTCTTCAGCCCTCAGCCTCTTCCGTGGAATATGACAACAGAGGTGCATTGATGACAACAAGCTTAACAGACTCCAAGCTCAAGTGACCAGCATAAGCTGAAGGTATTGTCTGCAAATATAGCATTTCTGAAGCGATTTAATTGTAGTAAAGTGGCTCAATCGCAAGATGTGCAAGATTTTTGGCCCAAATTGCACTTCCAAAGCGACTTCATTGTAGTCAAGTCACTAGATCTTATGCTTTGATTATGTGATCACTGATCAATCACTGATCGTAGACGCCTGAGGAATCTACCCAACCGACAATTATTGCTCCTTTGGCGCTGGTAAAGTTCAACTCTTTCTCACTACAGTTACGTCAGGACATCGATCAACTTCGCAGACCAGGATCGACTTGTGACTGACGTCGTATTCGAGCCTCTCAATGATGTAGGCAGCTCCAACCTCCAGGCCTACGTCAGGCCTAGAGATAAGTCTAGGCCGTGACTCAGACCTCCATGTCGCCGTATACAGGACTGCCAGAAAAAAGTCTCTTCAAATGCTGTCTGGACGGAAGTAGGACAGTCATGAGTGGACGGACTGGCTGCTGTAGATTTCCCACCACTTGCTGAAGCTCCCCAAGCTGACCTTTCCGGACCTTGAGCTCATCCTCGCACTGCCAAGTGCCAAGGACAGGAGAGGCAAACCAAACTATCCACGCAAGATTCCCCTCCCCCTCCCCCTGTCCGGTCCATGTTGATATTGAACGGCCTAGGCGTCCATGGCACAATGTGGAATTCGGTCTGACTACGCCTTAATTGCGTGGCAATTATCGGCAATTAGGGCACTAATTCTTTTCAACCCCGCTTCGTGAAAACTGACAAATGGCCACAATCGTCAGTCTCCAAATAAGTAGCGCAAAATGCTGAATAAAAAGGATGACTTGATTAATGATGCCGATTCCATTCACCTCTTCTGACGGTAGTGGCGGCGCCAGCCCTGAGGCGCACGCCGGAACTGCTGGTGCCCCAGTGCGCCAAGGAATTGCGCCAATTTCCTTGGCGCAGTCGGACCCTGGAAAACGAGGGGGAAACATAATGGAAGGAGCTGTGACCGTCTTTTGACTTCCCAGAATCCAGGCACAGCTGACTGGTTCTTTTTTTTTACTCTTATTTTTTGTGGGAAATGCAATCAATAACGTGGTTGCCATATTCAATCCGGCCTGAGCAGCAAAGATGTGACAGAACACAGCAAGAGCCTCATTCGCAGGCAGCGCAGGAAGAGAAGGAAGGATGATTTGTGATCACAGCTGGTTCATTTCTGCAAACGATGACAGTTGCGGTTTTTCCGTCGATTGGCGGAAGTGTTTCTTTCTCTCTCTCTCCGACATCTTTTCTTTTTGCAGTCAAACAAAAAAGGAGGAGAAAAAAAGGCCTGAAAAGCGCGCTGTGTATTTAATTTCATGGGAATGCGCGCACGTAGGAAAAAAAGAGAGATAAGCAGGAACAAAAATTCCTCACTCACCTGGCGCCAAAAAGGCAAAAAGTTGTTCAGAGACACTGACACCATCGGACTGGCCTTTGTGTACTAGCTCACGTCCTCACATAGCTTCGACGTATACACATGTGTCTTAAGACATGTGTCTTAAGCAATACTGTATTGACTTCCCAGCTCCAAGGTCTTGATCGACCACAGACGAAGCCACCGCAACAAAAGAGAACTTGTAAACATCTTCAATACGATCTTTCTTTTCCCCTCACCAATCGACTTCGGCCATAAAACACGCTCATTGTTGATTTAGAATATCGTGTTCGATAAAAGATACAGGGTGGATCAAAATCCGCTGAAGTCTTTGGTGAAGAACTCGACGCTCCCGTCGGTAACTGAAGTTGCCGCTCACCAAGGCAGCTTCGAAGCAGTCACGCGGGTGACTGACAACTCGACCACTTCTCGTCCATTGGGATCTTGCTGACGTCGCACTCGTTCACAGTCGATTTTACGGATTCTGTGCTACCCGGTGGAAGCACGTCAATAAATGTGTACGCGTGTATTTCGACATAGACTATATAAATACTGTAGGTGAATGTCAAAACTTATTAAATGCAATGATTATGAGAAGACTAATGAGTGTTATGACTAAAAAGGTTGAAAATTTGCTAAGCAATGCCCAAGTTTAAGATCAAGGATGTGAGAAGGCACATGTTAATTTTGTACGTGATCCTTCTCCACCTCCTCCTCTTCCTCCTTCTCCTCCTGGTCATCGTCGTCGCCGTCGTCGTCGTCGTCGTCGTCGTCGTCGTCGTCGTCGTCGTCGTCCTTCTTCTCAGCCGTCTCGTCCTCCTGGAAGAACCCCTCCCGGATCAGCTCCATGACGTAGCTGAGCTTGATGGGCACAGACGACTCGACCTCGATCGTCTGCCGCGACTGCGGGTGCGGCTGCTGTTGTTCTTGCTGCTCCTGCTCCTGCAACCTGACGTTGTCCTTCCCCGAGTTGACCAGGAACTCGTAGACCTGTCGGTCCCCCAACTCAGATCCTTGCTCCGAGGACAGGTCTTCCTGGCTGGGCTGCAGCTCCAACCTCAGGTTCCCGTTCCCCAGGGAAATGGAGGGGAAGTAGTGCTTCCTCCTCAAGGGCTTCTCCACCTCCTCTTGCTGGGCGTCCTTGTCAGTCTTGGTGTCACGCGGGGTCTCAAGGCCAATCCTCTTCTTGTCCCAGGCATCAGGAGGACCGGACAAAGGTCTCTTTACTTTCTTGATCACTTTTTTGTTCCACTTCCTCTTGGGCACCACGGTCTGGGAGTTGTCCTGCAAGATCTCGCGGATGTTGTTGGCGCTCCTCTTTTTCTCATCTCCAGGATGAGCATCTGGACGTCGTTGATAATCTGTGTGACTCTTGACTGTGAAGTCTTTAAAGATCGGATCCTCGACGCCTGCGACCTGAGCAGAGACACCTCGGTCTTGCCCGTAGGTTGGCATCGATCCATAAGAGGACGTCATCTGGTAGTTGCCCATGGCGTGATACGTTTGGCGCCCCTTGGGAGCGTAGACGCTGCCCCTGCCGAACGTGTTCGGTGGCGGCTGCGGAATTCCCTTGCCGTAGTACATGCTCATCATAGTTGACGACCTGCTGGGCATGCTCTTGACGTACTTGCCCTTGTCGGGCATGCTCTTGACGTACTTGCCCTTGCCGGGCATGCTCTTGACGTACTTGCCTTTGTCGGGCATACTCTTCACGAGGGCGTTCTTGTCCGCGAGGATGACTCTCTTACGAGTGGCGGGCATCTTCTTCACATACATCCCTCTCCCTCCTGCCCCCGAAGCCCCTGACGCTGCCGACGCCGTGGCTTTGTCGCCTCCATACACCCTTGGGTCATTGGACACGTGTTTCTCGTACATCCCTCTGGCGTCGGCCATGCCGGGTCCCACCTTCACGCCGTTGTTGTTCCTCGCGTACATGTCCATGTTGCGATAACTGCTGCTGCTACCGTCAGTCATCCGCTGCGGCGTGACCCTGGTCACCGAGGAGTAGCCAGATATGTAGTCATGCTTCATCATGTCTGGTTGCTTCCGTTGCTCCAGAAACTTTTGCCAGAGCTCGTCCGGCGGCCCCGGCCGAGTCTCCACGGGCACAAAGGTGCCCATCAGGACCACCTCCTGGCACTTAATGGACTCAGAGAGCAGCAACAGCAACAACAGCAGGGTGAGCGCCAACGTCTCCAACGGCATTGTGATCCGAGACATCTGGAACATTGCTACTAGTAAGGAAAAGTTTGAGCCGTCAGGAGAATTCAGTCCTTTTGCTGCCTTTGTCAGCTTCTCCTCGATCACAGGTCTAGGAACTGTCTGGTTGAGTGGAATTGGGGTTAGTCGGGTTGGGTTGGGGGTAGGATGAGATCTGCAAATCGAATAGAACAAAATCTACGCAACATTGACTTCCTAGTGCATTTGGATGGCGACAACGCAGAACAAAGCTCATACTAATAGGTTAATAATTCTACCTAAGATTGTTTGGTGTGGGTGAGAATGTACTGAGTCTGAGCAGCAACCACAGACCTTTGTTAGGTCGTCCAACCATCAGGGTTGCCACATCGCCAGGACTGGCACGAACAGTTCTTTGCTTGCGTCCTGAGTCTTTTACAAGGAAAGTGACATTGCCCGAGTCCCCGAGTGTCAAGAAACCCCTACGGTGTGAGTCAAGAAGACCGGTCCGCTGAAGAGTCTAGCGAGGAGGTCAAAACGGTCTCACAGAGAGGGCATTTCTTTTCCACCACAATCCCTGTGGTCAAGATTCTTAGCAACTGAGGAGTCATTATAGACTTAGTATCTTTATTGTTAAACATACGTCATATTTTTACTCTCTTCACCACGTTATTTCTGTGCCTCCCCCCCCCCAAAGGACTCCTGAGACTTTTGAATGCTTCTTTCTTACCCAAAATTCGAAGTTCTAGTAAGAAATGTTCGTGGGATTCGAAATCTCTATATCGATTCGTCCCTGAGATCGCTCAAAGTCGTCTGCTCTGGTTTCTCCTTGTGTTTTACAGCATTTTCATCCGAGTTTTTTTCTGTACTCACGCTTTGATTGGAGGGATTTTTCACGTTCCTTCGTTCAGCATCACGGACGCCTCCTTTAAATAATGATGGATCAGCTGATCTGAACGGTGCCAAAACGTCCCAAAGACTGAAGAAGAATCTTCTGCCATCCACACTTTTGGAGCGCGCGCTCCAAATGCGCGCGCTAAATTTCTTCTGCCTCAGTTGAATAATCACGGGAGCCAAAATTTTGGCAAAAAATAGTTTTAGCCTTCAGGGGAAGAACTTTCCGCGAAAGTTTATTTTCTAAAATTTGCCAAGAAAAATGTTTGGGCGAATCATTGGTCCAGCTTCGACTTCTTCTTCCACACAGAAGTAACGTTTTATGCAGGCAGCAACGTTTGTGGTTTTGCGATCATGATGAACGTGTGAACTTTATTGAATTGGCCACGGTGTAAGACAAAAACATTGTGTGAGTGATGGGTTCGGCTTCTGTTCAGTCTGATAAGAATACGCCAAGAGGACCAAGGCGCTGGTGGTCGTGTGAGAGCAGGAAGTGTCGTCATCTCTCTGAGGGCACGTGTAGGAAGCAGAACTACCTGCCTGCCAATGAATAATGCCTACATATTAATAATGTCTCCCAAAAGCCAACGACACAAGCGTGCATGAGGAACATGAGGAGCAGCTTCTCCACCAGACAAATGACGGTGAGAACCAGAAAAAAGCGCCAAAAAAGGGTTCCTTGTCTGGAAGGACGCGAATTGTGACTCTGCTTTGTCTGGCCCAAAACACTGGCAAAAAGTTCTGGACGGGACAGAGGACGCTGAAGGCGTCAAACGTGGTCTCATTCAGTCCGACCGCAAACAAGGGGTTGGTGATGTCGACACTGTTTGATCAGCTCATCCCAAATGGTCACGGGCTCGCTTCTCCTGCTCCTGCTCCTCCTCCACGGTGGCCCTGGCCTCGACTGACCACAAGAGGTGCTTGATCTCTGGAAGGCCGACATCTTGTCGATGAGGTCTCCTTCCATGAAGACCGCCTGGGGCGACAGCTTGCGGAAGCAAAATGTGGAAGCGTCGAGATGTGTTGTTTTAGTGATGCTGATGAATTTCCCACATGAAGCAAAGAATCGCTGGACTCGTAAACTGCAATTTTGGAGGCCAGAGGACGAAGGATCTTGTACGTCCTCGATATCCCGGTGTCCAGCCCCAAAGTGTTTGGGCGCCTATGTTGTCTTCTCATCCGGACGTCACTTCAAAAAGTTACGGCTTCCTTCCACGTAAATGAGTCCACGGTGGTCCTCCTTACACACGTGCAGAGTCTTGATGAGGTTGCACAAGACACAAGTCCTCGTCTGCACAGTTAGATCAGGCAATGAACAGACTCCACGTTGGAGTCCTGCGGTGACATCTGTCACTCACTGGCAAATCACCACTCAGTCAGAATCATGCCATCGCACAATCACTGTTCAGCCTTCAAGGACCATAAGCTGACAAAAAAAGAGTAAATAAAAGTGTCTGCTCATAATTCAAAGTGATTTTAATTGCTAAATCGTTCGGATTATGCAACAGCGCATGTTGAACAGAAGCAGGTTCCTTTTTCGGCACTGCATTTAGCCTGTCTGATGCAGTTATGTCCGTTAATAACATAGGAGTAATACCATAAGCTACCTCATTTCTCATCTGCCTTAGTAGTGGCTTTGATATCTGGCAGAGCGATATTTTCGGCCTCACTTGCATTTCCAACAATGTTCACTGTTAACTCTTGAACGTGACCACAGACGTTGCAAGTCTGCAACTGCAGCCCCGTGGTCAATGTTGACCTCAGCGAGGCTGCAAAGATGTCCTGTCAGTTAGGCTTCATCTCCTCAGCAAGGAGCATCTGCAGGGGAAGATATGTGGCGAGCAAATGTTTCGTTCATCAGTCGGAGAATTGCTAAGTCAAAGGCTTTCATACACTCAATAGAACTCTTTGAAACGCGCTCGATTGAAATCCTATTGTTGGCCGAATAAGATGCAGGGGGAAAATTTTCGCATGTGCGAAATGCGCACATTTCCCATGTGCACATATCTGGCTTTATCAGTATGCACTATGATTTAGCGCTGCAGAAGCGCATGCGGACGCGGGGACGCGCTAAGCAATGAATTTACAGAGAGCCTAAATACCTCGGATGAGTGACACTGCCTAAAACATATGGTTGAAAGTGTATTAAAGAGTGAACTCTAGCTGCGATGCCCATCTTGCTTTCTGCAACGGACACATTTGCACATGAGGAGCTTCAATCATTCTTAGCTTTAGAATGCATATTTTACATCCGAGGTTGACTGCGCAACAGATGTTGACACGGTAGAACTGAATGCATTGAATAATATAAACATCAGAGTTGCTACCACGATACCTGAGGTAAGGGTTTCATTGTTTACGCCCACCTTTAGACAGACGCATTCGGAGGAGTCGCTTTTTTTGACCAATGTGTTTGGCAGTCATTGAAAGAGAACAAAGCAAAAACATTGCCAAAAGTCGCAATTAGCGGACAATTAGTGCGTGCAAAGCGGTTAAAGACACATTTGTCTGGCTGTGTGCGTGCAAGTGTGGACTGAGGAAGAAGCTTAGACATTTGCAGCCCCCATGAAGTTTCACATCATCACCTGTGTCCTCGTTCGAGTACAGGGTGTCATGCTTTCAAATGTTCTTCTTCCTTGCCAGCAGGCAGTTCCAGCTTCTGTTGAGCAGGACACCAGGATCTTGTCACCAGGGACTATTTGGAGCCACTCCCAGTTCAGAGTCGGAGCTTTTGGAACTCAATTCCTTGACGAGCTGGACAATGTGATGAATGTGCAAGTCCAGCTCCTTCACTTCTCACTCAGGAAAAAGACTCAATGTGGAACTTCTTGGGAAAGTGCACAAATCAAAAATTCTTCTTCTTCTTCCCAGGAGAAACATTAAACCTTCTTTTTCGCGTCCTTCGCAAAAAAAAGTGTGTTCAGCCCTCTCGTTTCAGGAGAGGAGGGGGGCAGGGGGGGAGGGTTGTACCTGTGGCTGCTGCCCCAGATAATGGACCCCATATTTCTCTCACCTCTTGGCTAATTCAAGGGTTGGATCAGCATGCATTTCACGGAAGCAGCAAGTAGCGCTCTTTCCAAGACACCATCAATAACACCAGACACTCTAAAGACTACTGTGCTGATGACATCCCTGTGGCAATGATCTGCGCCGTGGATGGCGCTGAATGGAAGGTTGAGACTCTGCTTTGCATTATCATTGGCAAATGTCTTCGGCGCATATGGCACAGAACGACGGACTGTCCGGGACTATGGGCGATCCGGACAGCCACGCCCGCGACTTCTTTGCCATAGTCGGAACAACAAACCGGACAGTCAAATCCTCAAAAAGACGACAAATTTTGGCAAATTCAGTGCCATCTATGATTTTTTTAATTGCATGAGGACACAAAAAGGTGGTTTGAGACAATTATTCACGACTTTGCTTTGTCCTTTGGTTAGTGTAGCGAAATCTGGATGTCGAGGCTTCTCCACAATCGTAGCTCCTGCACACCGTCGAGGTCGAGGCTCCTCCACAATCACAGCTTCTTCAGATCATCGAGGTCGAGGCTCCTCCCTCCTCTGGACCGTCGAAGTCGAGGCTGCCCCGGCACACGTAGCGCCTGCAGACGCTCTAGACTCGTCGACCCACGTAACTCCTCCAGACCGTCGAGACTCGTCCACGGGATTTACACAACGTCCCCATTCGGTATCGTCATATTTTTATTATATTATATATATCGTCATATTATTAATTTATTTGAAACAAACGTTGCCATGTATGACAAAGTTTTCGCTCTCCCTAATGTACCTTAACAATGAGTTGTTCAGGGTGTCTTTACTTTGCAATCATTATATTATATTATTGCTGTAAAGCACTTGCATTTTCCACCTCATTCTACTCAATACCTTTCAAGTGCCGCAAAAATCCCCCCAAAGGCTCGTGACTGTTTTCAGGCAAGTTGCATGTGAAAAGAATTCTATGCTATAAACCCAAATTGATATGTTTCTGTACGATATTCGGATTGTTACCTTACGAACATATTTTTTTTTTGGAGGGGGGGGGGTTGAGTTGTCTGTTTTAGTCCAATATTGGAGGGAATTCTGTTTCATCTGCTGTAGTTGTAGCAGCTGTCTGTCACTTGAGAGCATTCGTTGCTCTGATGAGGTAGCTCATCCACCAGCTCCAAAAGAGCTGCTTCATAGCTTGGCTCTGGATGCCATTGATCCTACTGGTCATGGAGACGGGCTTCGCGTTCCTCGCCACCGAGAGGGAGACGAGCATCCAAGTACTGTAGCCACATTAGGTATTTGTCTTCTGGTCGACCACTGTCTGACCGAGGAAGCTAATCATGGCCCTCGCTGTTGTTATATGGCCGAAAACACTCAATCCAGTCCCAACAGTTGTCATCATGTCTTTACTTAAGTATCGACAATTTTGAGCTTGCGCCAAAAAATTGGTTGGCGTCCGAAGAAAAAGATTCTTGCAAAAGCTTATGGCAAATATGCTCAAGATCTACGTCTGGAATTTGGCAAGATTTGAAAGAGAGGAAGTTCGCAAAGTATGGGATAGGAAGTGAAGTCGCCGACAGTTGTTGTGTTAAAAGATGAAATATGGTCTGTTTTTCAGGATAGTGATGGAAACTTGGAAGGCCGGTCCAGTTAAACGGCGTTCTGGCAATCCTTGGATATCTTGGCGCTCGTCATCACCTGCTTCAGTGACTTCAGGTGTCTGAAACGTTACTCTCGGGGCTGCTGTGGGTGGTCTTTGAGGCGTTGTTGCTGGCCCTATGACTGACGTGGACGGACTAGTCGATGTTAGTGTCTGGGTGACTGAGGCAGTTCGTAGAGTCGAGCGATTAGATTGCTTGATGTTAGACAGTTCTAGGCTAGTCGAAGAATGTAACTGTGATCTGCTGCAAAAATCACTCCCCTCTTTGTCGTTACAGTCAAAACGTTGGTGTCAGTTCTCTGGTACTGGCAGTCCGGACCCTGATTCTCCACCATGAGTAGTTGTGCAACGCAAGCGTCATCGCTCAACATTCGCAAAGGCTGAGTTGGCTGACACCGGCCCATTTTGCACATCACGGCTTCGTCATTGCTTAATGGGGTGAAATGAGTCATCTGGTGGTTGACCAGCATGTACTCGTAGTCCAGCATCTGTCTGTAGGTCAGTCCAGTGTAAGATCGGGGAAGAGCATGAAGGTGATACAGTTGCCAGGGGAATCGGGCAGTGCTGAAGAAATTCACAGTCATTGCGAGTGATCCATTTCGAATAACAGTATCTAGTTGGACAGGATTTTCGTCGGGATAGGTGCGATATCCTTCTCGACGTTACGGCTCCAGCGCTTGATGGAATCGCTGATGGAAATTGGGTGGAACTTGTCCTTGTCTAGCGGTGGCCAGTGAGCGCATCATGGTCTGAGTCATCTTCTCGTCCAGGATTTGATACATGGTGGCGACCTGAGTGGCCCTATTGATGGCCTGAAGCAAATGAGTCGTCCCCTGAGTTGCTTCTGCTTCTGCTAACTGAGTGTCGATGTAAAGCAAACCTTTCTGAAGTGAATGAAATTCTGTCCCGATTCCCCCTTGTTCAAGTGTGTGCGCTTCCAGCTCATGGACATGAGGAACAGCGTCCTCATGTCGCTCAGCTACAAAAGCCTGATGTTTGATAGGCTCTTGTACTTGAGGCTGCTTGTGCAGCTTTCTGTGTGCTTCGTCCATCGCTTTTCGTGAGTCTCGCTGTCCGGGATCTACTTTTGGCGATATTCTGCCCTCAAGCCAAGACTCGACGCCAAACACAGCTTTTGACGCGAAATGGACCACAGGAAGATCCTTGGCTACATCGAAAAGTCTGTTCACTTCTACAGCAAAGTTGAACACTTGTTTTTTCTCCTTACTCTGCTCGTCAGTCTGATTGGTCATGGGTCGTTCGTACTCGTCCAAGCTTCGTCGACGTCGGTCATTTCCCCCAGTGTACCGATACCACGGTCTGCGCGGTCCCCCCACATCTCTCTGGCGACCCCCTCGTGATCTTCCCCGCCAGTGATGCGGATAGACAGCGACGAGATCGCGAGAGTCATGATGAAACATTGCACCCAGATCAGCTGTCTGGTCAAGTAGCTCTATCAATCTCTGTGCAGCTTCTCCTTCAATTTTCGTCCACCGCGTCATAGCATTGGTCAATTGCAACAACTACGGGGCCTCGAAGTGGGTGAGAAGTGCGAACTGGGTTTGCCAAATTTCCGGACCGTCCATGTCCTCGACCAAGGTCAGGGGCATCAGCATGGGTTGGTCATCTCAGTCCATTTCGTCTGTCGTGGCGATCTCGTTTGTCACAGGTGACTGCATTGGGACGATTGATTCCATCAAATAGCTGAACATTTCCAGTTTTCGCACTAAGAACTAAAGGTTTGCAGATCAAGTCTTTGTAACGTGAAAAAGGAATGCTTGCCATAAGAGCGTTGGGGTCAACTCCAAAAGCACGGGCAAATTTCTCCATCTTGTACGAAAATATGAAAGTAGAGTTGGCTCCTACTGCCTTCATCACTTGGATGATCTCGTATTGACCTGGAAGTTTTTCAATCACAGGACCTCCATAACCCAGGTAGTCACAAAGATCAGCTGTTTGTCCGTGGTCTTGAACTTCAGGGAGCGTCAGATAGAGGTCCCCATTTGGCCGGTCAAGTCGTACGACGTCAACTGAACGATAGTTCTCGAGCTACATCAGCTATTTATACTAATTTTCATTCATGGGGTCATCAGCTGTCAAGGCCAAGATCTTTTGGACGTTTGTCTTCCCGTCTTCTGTCTGGTGCGATTGACATCTGGTCAGTAGCGCGCCTGATCTATGGTATCTGAGACTCAACCACTGTTGATCGCGGCCCGGTCCTACGTACTGAAGGTGTTGATGATGGTGGGGGCGAGCCACAAGATCCCAGAAGCTCAACTTTGGCCATATGTAGATGTCGGAGCACATTCATTCCACCAATCGCTTCTATGTTGTCATCTAGCTGCTTCGACTGCACTGTGTTCTTTTTTTTGATAGACAGAATGCGTTTTTGAAAGATGTTTCTTAGTTTGGTGAGCTGGAATTTTGCCACGAATTGACCGGTGAAGGTTTTAGGCATGCCTTGAGACATCTTTAAGCACTATTAGACTTGCTAGAGCTGTCCAGGTGCTTCAGTAAAGTGAAAAATGTTTTTTTTCCGGATTTATACTTAGGAGACGTAGGTCATTTTGATACGATGAATCTGTCTCTTTCAGTTGCATGGATTCACTAAATGATGCACCGTTTTCACGACTCCCAGTGCATACAGCATAGTAGAAAGTGCACATCAAAAAAGAACAGGGTAAAAAGCAACTTTTGCGTTACGAAATACGTATCTATAAAAACGCATCTGCCTATCAAAAACGAACGAGATCTGTGGAATCGCCTCTTAACCGTGTCTCAGCTTTTGTATCAACGGGAAAGAGTCCATCTCGCTCGTCACCTTATGCAAGACGCACTTCGACTTCATCCTGATCAACCTATAGATCGTGATGTGGCTCTGACAGATTCTTCTCAGCTAGAATCATTCCTTCTTCTGCCTGAGCCGTCTTGCTACACGTTCGTTCAAATCTACTCGCTTCTGTGGCTTTGATGTTGCAACACCCGGTGTTATTTGGCCTCGCACATGCTTAAGACAAGCAACTTGGTATTCATCAAGTTTTGCTTCATCTGCATTTGCTATACCTAAGTCATTGTCATTATATCTGAGGGATGAAAAGATATTTGTGATATGAGCTCGTCGAGGAGGCCGTGCATTATGATTCGGGATGTGACGATTTATCTAATGTTGGTGATGGTTTCAGATTCTCGTTCTACTTCAAATGCTGATAGATATGCGGAGCAGTACTTTGCCCGCTACTCGATAACGATCAGCCGGAGTAAAATAAGCTTGTGATTGTTTCTGTTGAGGACTCGTTATCGTCATCACGATAATTTCCATTATCGTTTATCGCATGGTCGAAATCCATTATCGCGATAATTCTAGACGATGATTGCGATTAATCCTGACTCCAGAAAATCTCTCAACCCTGGTCTTCCTGGATCAGAGGATATACAGTAGTCTTAGGAGCACCAGTCAAAAATGCAGTGTGATGTTTAAGTCAGTATTGTCAAAATTGTCGCAATCAAAGAAAATAAAGATAAATCGTCAGTCTAGAGATGATATCACGAAAAAACAACACTCGTCATCGTTATCGTTATCGCGAGTATTAACCCGGCGAGTCCTCGATTATCGCGATACCGAGTATGAGACATTATCGCGCAGTCTTAGTTTCTACTTCATATGGCAAATCTGCGACTTCATCCGAAGTCTGAACACTCCACCAAATCGCTTCAATATCAATTTTCACGTTGTATATTCTATATTTGTTGGTCCATGAGCTTTGATATTGTCAATCTCTTCAGCTCGTCCTGCTCTATCGTCAGGTGCGTCATGTCCGCGAGGATCCGCGAGTATGGGAGCGTGATTCCCTTCCTGAATCTGGTCTCTTAATTCAGAGTTCTGGATAAAATAGATTTCTCTATATAAACATAAAGCGCGAGGGCCCCAAGTACGTCTGGTTGAGTTAGGTTGGATTCGTCTCTGTGTGTCTGTCCGTAATCACTTGCCGGTTTGCGGCGCCGGCATCGAATCATCGGAGGACTGGAGGGGCTCCAGTGGACTCTTGGCTCTGTTCCCCAACCTTCACCTTGTGGACGTGGAGGTAAAGTCGTCGGCTTCACGTTGTCAGACCTTTGCAATCACCAGCTCAGGATAGGCTATGATCCTGACCAACCTGTGTCACCGAATTATCAACCATAAGGAAAAAAGAGATCTCTAGACCTAGAGAAAAGGAGACAAGCTTTGGAAAGACAGCAAACTCCATGATCAACGAGTGGATGTTGGCATACCACTTTGTCTGCATCGCCGGCGACCTCAGTCAGCACCTCCATCGACCAATTCGTGTGCAACAGGGCCTTGGCTGGACTCCCCGCCCGCCGCCAGTCAGGGAGTCCCCCACTGGAGCATTGACGAGAAGGTCGGATATGCCTTCCAAAACCAACGACAGCAAAGTGAATGCGGACACAGACCAATTTTGGCAACCGTCAACGTTGCGGAAGTTGCGATCGACATGCGAGAAGACGAGCGAGATCACGGCCGTGGCCCACACTGGGCCGACGGGGGCGACACCCGTTTTTGGCGCGTCTCCACTTCTCAGGCAGATAACAAAAAGGATGCTGTACATTTTAACGGCGATTGTTCTATTACTATTGTTATCATCACGTCACTCATGAAGACAAAGTGTTGACTGAGTTGGCACAGGGATTTCTTATCTTCTGATCCATGTGGCCTTTGTGTCGACGCGAGTGGAAGCCTTTGGACTTTGCCCTCGCTTTAGCGCACGTGATACAAATAAGCATGGAGCCGTTGATCAGTAGAATCACTCAAAACATTCACGTTCTTTTGGAAAGTGTTGTAGGACTTCCACATTTGCACTTGCTAAGGAGATGGCGAAGCTGTCGAATGTGATGACGTCGCGGGCTTAGACCCACAAACGAATGAGGACACGGACATGTGATAGCAGAGTGGCGCAGTGGAAGCGTGCTGGGCCCATAACCCAGAGGTCCGTAGATCGAAACTACGCTCTGCTACGAATGTTCTTTTTTCCTTCAGGGACTCACATTTTTTTTTTAGTAGGAGCCGCTTTTCTGACTCGACACCAAGTTTTAAGTAACAGTTATAGGTCTCTAAATATAAAGCGCGAGGGCCCCATGTACACGTTGGTAGATACGGATGAATGGAAAAAGCCAAGGTGAATCTGGTCTCAAGACGGGGAATGGTGCAAAAGGCAGCACGCTCGTGCTCGTCCCTCCAGTCGGGTCACCCGGGCGCATTCCGGGCAGTTTCAAAGTGGCAAACTTTATTCACTTTGGTCACAAATCACATCACACCTTTGTACATAACATGCATTGCATCGGACATGTCAGCTGATATTTCACAGGGCACGTGGAGAGTCCTTCAAAATAAACGTTTGCTCGACAGCATCCCTGACCATACATCATAAATTGGGGTGAGTACATTAGCTATAATGACAGCACCAAAAATCCATAATAGCGGCTTGACAACGTCCCAAACCCAGCTACAGTTGTCGGGCCTGACATCGACGTTCGGTGTGGTCCCGTTCCTGACTCTGGCTGTCGAACTGGAACCTGCAACAAGGTTGTACACAGTCTGTCAGTCGGCTTGCTTCAGTTATAATGAGTACAAGACTTTCAGAGACACTAATGACGCGAGACTGGCCGCTAGAGGACAGTGCAGTGGATCCCGCACACGCACCACAGGTTTAACCTACTGCGTGGAGTTTTAGACTGAAGGCAGTTTTAGACTGGGGTAGAGAGTGGCGAATGGGGCGAAGAAAATGCCGTACAGATTGTTGCCTTGGACACACTTAGGGAACAACTAACTGTCTAAAACCTACGGCTCAGATGCAGTCCATAGCATGCTACAGGCATAGATCAGAACAATGTAGACTTCGCTATGGTGAGGTCTACTGTACATGATTGACCAAGTCTCACCCGACGGACTTCTTCTTTGATCAGGAGGTGCGCAGTGAGAGTTTCTCTCTGCGGGATGAGGGCGGACCATTCTGGGTCCGTCTTGTGTTGCCCGGGGGAGTGGTCGCAAAGCAGGCCCATCTGTGTCGGGGATGCAGCCATTCAACATAGGGTCTTCGTCAGTGAGGAAAACTCCGTCTTGGTTGCACAGCGCCGGCATCTTGGCAGATGAAGACTCTTCCAATTCTTCTGCAAAAATGTCACTCTCCTCCGCAGAGGCGACAGACGGCGGCTGGGTTGACGGAGGTCTCCTGGTTTCAAAAGCCTTCTCAGAGGCAGCCTACATGTATAATCCACATGGTACAACCCGGATGAGAACACGTACGTCCCGGCGGAACAGGCATACCTGGCAAAAGCAACGCTCCTCATTGTGTTCGTACACGTAGAGGTGTATAGGCTCTTCGCTTTTACAGTCGGTGACGTTTCTCTGGAGATACAGGGAATATGGCCGAATGGAATTGAATGGAACCATCGAGACATCTCTAATCTTAAAAGTGCAGAGCTTTCCGGAGATGACCACACCACCGTCGCCAGGACTACTCTCGTACACCTGGGCAAGCAAAAGCAATTATTGTCATCGAACAATCACTAAATGGTCGCATTCCAGCTCTTGCCTTTGTGTCCCAAGGATCCTTAATGACAGCACTGATGTCTCGATCACAGAGTTCATGGTCCAGTTCTATGGTCGTGATGAACCTACCTCTGTCGCACAACCTGTCGTGATGCACACGACTGTGGCTAATTGGTTTTGTGAACTTCGAGTTGGCGTTCAAGATGATGTCAGACTTCGCGGTGAACGGCGCGTTGTCGTTAAAGCGGACTGTCACCTGCAGGCGAGCCATGTGCAGCATGTGCGACGAGGCAGGGTTATTGGGCTTACTTTGGAACAGCGACGTCTGAGAGAAAGACAACATTTACACACACGTTAATGTGTAAGTTGTATTAATGTAATGATACCAACTGAGTTGTCTTCTCTGCTAATTTTTTTTCGTCTGTCACGCCTCCTTCGTTCAGCAACCTATCCCGGATGACTCCTCGCAAAGTGTGGTTGCTGTCCTTTGTACCCTTTTGAGCTGCCTTGATGATGTTGATCCGCAAGGCCTTTTTCACCTGCTTCTTGGTCTTGTCTTTGGGACTTGAGTCAGTTGGTATATCTGGCTCTTCATCGTATCCCAGGCGCAGAAGACAGGTGTCCCCTTCAATCGTAAATACAGTCACGTACTATGATAGACACGAGCGACACCGTATGATGTCTGCATGCATATTATATATCGTTTGATCTTTGATGCTGACAGCAAAGTAAAAGTTACCTATTACGTCTAAGGCCGTTGAAACATCTTGACCGATGATGGTTTCGCCTGTGAAAGTCTTATGCATTTTCTGCTCCCTGTCTAAGGCAATCAAAAGATCTTTTGTCCGGTCAGGAGTGAACGTCCTCTTCACATGAAGTCGCCAGTCCTCGTTGGTCATGACTTTTTCGGTTTCGCGGCGCTTTCTCTTCTGCGTCCTCTTGGCCGCGCTGGTGGCGCGAACGTCGTCGACTTCATCGTTAGCAGCCCCAGCGTTTGCTGGGCCAGCGCCTTTCACATAGAGAAGATTCGGGTAGATCTCAGGGTGCTCCACTGCGGGGTCCTCCTTCCCTGGGACCAGCTTAAACTCGATGTTGCATTCCTCCTTGATAACACGATTTGGTAAGAACACTTGGGCATTCAAGAAGTCGCCTTTGGATTCTCCCATGACTTCGGTCTCGTTTCGAAACTGCAATGCAATCAGAAATCTGCAATCCCAATCCAACACATGCAATGCATGTCGATCAAGTCACACCTGATGCCATTTCTTACGGAGCTTGACCTTGACGTCAGCATCACTGCCCGTGGGTAGACCAGCCATGTCCTCATCTGGGGTTAGCGGGAACGGCGACCGCATATCGTCATATGTAGATATGGGAAGACCTACATCTATCCGATCCTGTGAGACAAGAGTAACGTAGTCACTGGAAAATGCCGATAGTTCGCCTCGAGCTGTCTCCAGACACAGTCTTACCACAGGCAGAGGCTCGGGGATCAAGACTTGGAAGCGACAGACTTCCACAGACATTGCACTTGGGAAGCGTCACGGCGTCGTTCAGCTTAATCAGTACTCCAAGGTCTACTCCTCAGTGGTCGACGCAGCAAACACCCAATGACCGTCTGCTACGTGCTGAACACATCAAATCAGTATTTCTCTGATTTTCTGCTGACCAGAAACGATTCGTGAAAATGTCCGAACTCAGAAGACGAAGAAGTACAGGTGCAGCTGCTCCGGGGGCGTCTTGGTCACTTGCAGCTCATGCCGCCAAGTGCAGCAAGGAGGAGGAGGAGGACACTTGTCAATCTGTTGGCACTAGGAGAGGCGACCCAGTCGGAGCAGTAGGAACAGGGGGCAGAACTGGCGCTAGCTGGCTTGCTGAAACTGTTCTGTGTTACGGGGGCCTGTAGTATAAACAGACAAGGCAAGTAAACAGAGAACTCGAGGGAAAATTCTTCTAAGTTAAACCTTTTCATATGGTTGGCAATTTTATGCTACAAAATGAAACTTCACAATCACATTTTTGACATTCTTTCGAAATGCCTTTGGTCAAATCTCGATACAGTAGACTCCCATTAATAGGGTCACATTGGGACCAGAAGTTTTAGGTCTGTTAATCGGTGTGATAGGTGGTAGTTAAGAATGAATTAACGTCTTCATTCAATGGACAATGGGACCAACGGTTGCTGAGATATGAGTATTCAAAGCTCCACAGGCAGGAATTCATGACTTGGTTGATCATTATGACTTGAGATCATGAGTTAAACGTTAACAGCGCACATTAAACGTCATTTTCGTAAGACGCACAAAAAAGAAGAGGTGTAGATGAGGATCTGCGGTTTCTAGAACAATGGACGCTTGGACCAAGGGTTGCTGAGCTCCATGGCCAAAAGTCACATGTTTACGAGCAGAGAAATTTGATTTCTCATAAACTTGTGGTGCAGTGAAAAGCATGTTTTTGACCCAATATAGCGATATCACGAAACTGAGTCAATCAACCCACTGACCCAATTATCCGTGAGTAAGTCCGTCCAACATTGTTTCCACCGGGAGCAAAAGTTATGAGATTATCAGATATGAGACACGGAGAATCACGGAATCAGTCAGGAGGGAAAGCCACATGTCTGCATTATGCATAATATGGAGATCTCTTATATTGACTGTGCTTCTGAGCAGAGGCTCGCCACGGAAGGTGGCGCTACTTCTACCCCCTGTTCCAGTGGCTCCCCTTGAATCGTCTACTCTTGCACTGGTACTAGCAGAGACAACGTAAGAGCTCAAAGGTATCAAGAACAAGACACGATTCAGTCCACCCAGTCAATGCTGGATGAAGTCTTGCTCGGCGTGCACAGTGCACAGAGCGGTTCTCACCAAGATGCCACACCTGCAGAGTCAGCTGTCAGGTCCATGTCTTGCGTTGCCTCCGGGTTCTCTCTGGTATGACCTCCCATTTCCTAGGACATGACACGAGGCAGAAGCATAGAGGACTTGCAGTGCCAAGTCCAATACGCAAAAGCATGTGGCGCCATCTAGTGCATGGACATGTGTAGAGGGTGCACTGAGCGCTGAAGCACTCGTACCTGACGTAAATGAGGACGACTTCAGCGGACCAGACATTTTGCTTGATTTGAGAATCTCCGCGCAAACGTTTTAATGGCGTAGAATGAATATCATCAAATGGAGACAATGCAGGGGTTGAATGAGAGATTTGTTCTCAAGCACCCTTGATCCTTGACACTGAGTGTTGTGTGCAGCAAAGGCTCACTTCTGTTTGTCTTTCCCAGCGACAGCTAACAGTCCATGACAGCATTGAGGGTGAATAACTAATGACACATATCAGCATGTTAACATGCATTAGCAGGGTTGGTAATGCCCAAAATGAGGGAGTGTTGGTGTTGCCAATTCATGTGGACTGTTAAAGAGGGGCCCCAGCAGAGCCTTGGAGGCATTCCCACTCCAGCTCCGCCATCCCACTGCAACCTTTAAAGGACATTCATTGATGTTGCACGAGTTAATGCTCACAATGATATAATTTCTTATAGTCAATACATTGTAACAGAGAAGTTCCTCGTGAAATACAAGTTCAGGTCGTTTGATACTCCCCAGACAAAGATGGACAAAGCTATGAGATATTGATGTTGCCGTCACAAGAGACTTCCTCCATTTGATGTTCAATAGGGACCCAAACCTGGAGCTGCTTTTTGAGATGCCTCGGGTCAAAGCTCAAGCTCGAAAGCTCAGAGGCTCGAATTCATTTTTAGCCGACCCGAGCTCGTGATTGCCTCGCGCATCCCTCAATCAGACACTTTGGCCGAGTCTGACGGGCTCTGTCCAACGACTCTGGCCTCTCGGGATCATCTATGACCTATTTCAAAGCAGGCTTGAGCAGCTTAAGGCTGCAGTCACACGTGAGGGGTTTCTTTTCCCAATGACGATGCGTAAATCTTGCGCGGACGAGAAGTGAGGCAGACAGAAACAGCCATTCATCCACTCGCGGTACATCTATGGGACTTAATCTGTGTCCTTACGATAACGATACAGCGTAGGCGACCCAGGACAATGTGCTCATACCCAAGCAAAGTACGCTTACACCAGAACTTTCTAGAGTTACGTGCCGCGGAGCTCGAGTAATGGTGGCTGATCTTAAGCTTAAACTTAAAACTACACTCGTTCTTAGATACTAAAGATATGATATAATTGGCATCTTCTGGAACAAATCAAAGTAATTTTACGGTGACTTAGATGGTAGGAACATGAACGTGCACATGGGAAAGGTTACTGGAACTGTACTTGAGCCCGTTACTGGATTCTAGTCTTAGTTCAGGCCTGCCCTTCACCTCGCTCCCCGTCCTGTCCATCACGTAGAAGTTGTCCAGTCC
>JAAUXU010060118.1_pt1 | contig 23558 bp, 19 predicted proteins | sample 7278151 | NCBI WGS metagenome assembly JAAUXU01 (sample SAMN14350113, study PRJNA611818) | marine sediment metagenome | isolation source: surface marine sediment (1.8m) | place: French Polynesia: Moorea | collected 2018-08 | reverse complement strand
GGACACGTCCTGGCTCCACCAGACAGACAGGATCTCGGTGAAGGGGAGCGAGAAGGTTGAGATTCATTCACTGGGCACTGAACGTGCTACAATCAGGTTACTTCTGAGTCGAAGGATACTTTCCCACTCGGCCTGGAAAGTTCAGATCTGTCTAAGTGAGCTTTGCCCATTGCACTCAACTTTCCGCCTTGCTTCGCACACTTGTCTAGCTTCTACCGTATGCACCATAACGTCCGGGGCGTTTTGCGCCACGCGCTCTTGCGCCAAAAGGCCGTGCACCAGCTGCGCCAAACTAGGAGTGGACTGAGCAATGGACTTGAGCACTCGGGCAGTCCTCGAACTTGCACCACTGGCACAATAGCTTTGGCCCAAACCACTCGACATTTTGCAACCGATCTCAAACATTGACACTGTAGGTAAATAAAATGCAGGACTGAGAAGTGACACAAGTCACTAACTAGTTAAAAGTCAGCCAGAACAGGGTGTGACACTGGAGGAAAAAGATGGGTCCAAGACATAATAAAAGACGCACTTTTTCTACTGTGCCAAATACTTTATTTTTTACACCCAACTGTGCCACGCAAAAGTGCTGCACCACATCTCAGTGCTTATCCCCAGCCCGCAGCCGCTCAACAATCTTTTTCCTGACCTCACACATGCTGTCTGGGGCCGCATAAAGGGTTATGCAATTCTTCAGCTGCTGAGAAAGGTTCTGAGAGGTCCAAAGCTTTCCAACTGCAAGTTTCATGATGCCAAATTCAAGTGGGGTGGCGCAGTAGTGCACTGGCAAAGGGTCCGAGACATTGCGATGCATATGGCATGCATAGTCTCATAATGTATGCATAACATATAAAAAACATTTAATCCGTCATGGCATGACGCATATTTGATGCATACATTTGGCAGAAAAGAGTCTGGATGAGGTTGCCATCTCTCAACCTAAAGTTGACTATTTCCAAAACTTTAACTCCTCTGCAGCACATTTTATTGGAGGCATCCTGACATGTAAATTAGTCAACTTAAATACTTTTCACACAAAGGAGGACTAAGTGATCCCACCTGGACCAGACCAGTAGATGAGTGCTTTACCATGATCAAATACTGACTTAAGCGCCCAACTTCACCTGACGACCTAAGACACTTGAAAACAGGTTGACTTCACCTGTTCAAGACTTCAACTACAGTGGACACCACTTATTGTGGCAGGTTTTGAAATGTCGATCGGTACGAGAGTAGCTGCTCACCAATGATGATCATGCAAGCTGGACAATGACTGACGATGATTAGGGATGGCAACAACTTCAGGTTTGCCAAGATGTTGCAGCTTGATCCTTGAAAGAGTCGGCATTAGACAAGTTTCAAAAAGGTTCTAACAATTTCTTGTGGGTAGCAATGTTAATGAAGGGTAATTATGCATTCTGCAAATTCTTGTGTTTGTCTAACATCGGTCATTGAAACACATCGGTTTGCTTTGGCCCAAATTATGTTTTCCATACATGTGCTGTAGCCACAATAAGCGGTGTCCACTGTACTTATATAGGATTTAGACTTTTTACACACGGCCCAATAATCGTCAATCTCTATTAATCTGTTGCAACTTCTTAGTGGACCCGATCAGAGGAGTGGACAAATTTTGGGGTCTTGTACCTTGTCCACCCCCCCCCCCCACCCCCCCTTCAACTATTCTCAACCCCTTGGGGTAGGTCGAAAACTAATCCCCTCCCCCCTGTGTGGATTGATTGATTGAAACGTCATTTTCCTTCTGTTTGTCCCCCCCTCTTTTTACCCCGCCAGCGCGGTCGTGATTGTCATGACAAGCAAGGACCAGTGAGATCGCTGGAGCTGCTCTTTGGCCATCACCTTAATCCGCTCGTCCAGATACCGGTGATTCGTCTTTCTCACGGAGCGAAAGAAAAGCTCATTCATCACTCACCCCAAATGTCTGAGCGAGCAGCTCCGGACTAAAGACTCATTCTGAGCAACTTCTTCTTCGTGTTGTTTCTCACACTGATCGCATTCCACAAGATGCTCTTGTCAGGAAAGGAATCGATGCTTTTGTGGTCAGAGCTTTCGAGGGCAGGACTTTCCGAGGACCTCGCGTACTTGAGGATCGAGGACTTTCATGTACACTTATCAAAGGAGAAGGTGTTCCATTAATGTAGATGTCACTCGGCAAGACAGAGCTTTGTCAGGTACTCAATCATGCTGTAACAATCTGTCCGGTTGAGTATTTTTTTTTCTTCACACGAATAAGAAAAGGCCTTTGAGAAAAGCGAAATTGGCCTAGGCCATAACGCATGAAACGATCCTCTTTTAATGCCAAGTCTCGCAGATGTAATTGCGCTCGTTCCACACGATTTATTGGGCCGCTGCTCAGCCTTTTGGGCGGCTTTTTGGGCGGCGGTCAGAGAACAATTTGTTGGGTAGGAGGCCGCTTATTCATGCCAAGAAAAGAGTCACTGCGGATGTAGGGAAAGAAATCCTTCCGAGGAGGGGGAGGCAAAAACTTTGCCGGCCGCCAGCGGGCAAACTGCAGTTTTGCGGGAAGGCCTTTTGGCACTCACTTCTGGCGAAATTGTGCAGCTAAGTGGGTCTTCAAAAAAGGGTCTCTTTCTCTCCAGACGACCGAATTCGTCAACTGCATCATTGCACTGAATTCTTGCCAAATTTGCTCGGCTAATCGGGCCTTCAGCACAGTTTTATCAATTTTTATCAAGTCCCTTCAACAGTGTTATATAGAGCATTTGTTGACGGTGCTTCTTTTTTGCAGTCCTTAATTTTTGCAAAATGGCCAGGCTAAAAACGTCTTTAACTAGATTGTTTCGCCACCGGCAAATTTTTTTGCGTTAGTTAAGTGCGGGGTTTTTTTTTTGCTGTTTTGGGCAAAATTGCACTGCTAAATGGGCCTTCAGGAGGTTGTTTCTCTACGCATCAATGGCGAATTTTGTATTCGTTATTCCTCTAAGAAAGTTTTGTTTTGCGGCGCAGAATTTTGTGGAGAGAAAAGAAGAATCTCGGACCAGCAGAAAAACTTAATCTCCCGAATTAATGCGTCGATTTCTCTCCCCACCGAAATGGAGCATGCTTTTCTTTCGCTAACACTCTTATTGTTGGCAGAGTCTCTCTCTTTATATACAATACAAGTACAGTGTATATACAGGGTGATTTTTATACATTGATGAAGTTAAGAAAAGTGCTTTAGCTCCTGCGGACGAGCTCCCAGAGACCTGATTTCTGCGCCATTTAAAAGCTATGAACTGCAGGTCTGTTCAAATCAACTATTGCGACAGAAATGATTAGAACAAGTGACCATCTTGAGCTAGACAAACCTGCTCTTTTCGGAACATTGAGCAGACTTAAATGTGCTTGATTGTTCATTCTGCGGCCTCAGGCCTAGGCTCATCTGCTCCTAGGCCTACAACTCTGTTAGCGGTCAGGCATATTCTTGAGGAGGGCAGTGAGTGACCTTCCAGAAGAAAATGTGCTGCGCATTATTGAATGTGTCGCATGCAGAGCGCAGCTGCGCTTCGTCTCCACCACGGTCACCAGTTCGAATCGTTTATGCAAGTCCGGTCTAATAAGCTTTCAACTTGAGCTTTTCCTTGGTCAATAGAGAACTCAACTATGTAGAAAAGTCACGTACATCATGCAGAAGACGGACTTGTCTTAACAGAGCACCAACTTTAAGTACTTGGGCACTAAAAATTGTTTTTTTTTCCTTCACACTCTGCGTCATTTGCCGGACTAAGAGAAGGTACCAACGTTCTTGTGTTTCCCCGGCAAGACTATCAATGAGAAGAACCTTACGTGCAGTGAGGACAAAGGCACTTCCTCCTCCTCCCCCTTCTCTGCCTTTGTCGTCCGGCAGAGCTACAGGGTGCGTCAGCAGCAGCAGCTTGGAAAGTCACAACTTTCCGCCAAAATCCCACCACCACCAGCACCCGAAATGACTGGCAAATCATTGAGCAGCAACTTCTGGAGGAGCGCAACTTTTGACTCACTTTGTATGATATCTCTGCTCTCCTTCTTTGGTCATTCAGGAGATGTTGGGGGGGGGGGGGGGAAGGAGGCAAGAGCGCGTTTTAAGCCCCTCCACCCCAAAAAAGAGGCCCCGGTGTCGTTAGCCCATTCGAGGCTGTGCCCATTTTCTTGCTCACTTTTGTTCGGGTGTGATAGAGAAGAAGAGCTGGAGAAGAGCACTGTCCTAAAAAGGGATGCAGGCAACAAACAAGCCATTTCCTACCACGTATCCACTCAGGCTTATTTCTTTTCTCTTACTTCCAATGTTGTCTCTTTGCTACTCTTGTACCACCATTGTGGGGAGGAAGGGGGGGCCAGGGGGGCCATCCCACCACTCCCTTTCTGCTGCAGTGGGTTTCTACAATGCGGTATGTGAAATATGGCGATGGAGAAGAATAACAGGATGAGAAATTGAAAAATCTTCTCTCTCCGAAGAGGCAGCCAGAAAATTACGCACAACTTTTTCTGGCATGGGGGTTCCTGGATGAGCTGTGGGGGAAAAAATCCCCAACTGAAAAGGCTTCCCTGCCTTTTCCAAAGAGGAATTGTACAGAAAAGGTGACAAATTTACTAACTTTCTATAGGCCTTCTTGTGTGTGCGCCACAATAAGGCTGGAAGGAATCGTTGGCTACAAAGAAAAGCTGTGCCAGGCATAGGCCTATCGTGACTTCTGTCTGACTGAGGCCCAGGGTGCCACTGTCCAAAGGGGCCTCGCACTCGCGAGGAGGCAGCAACACGAGGCTGTGGAGGAGATCAGCTGTTTGACGATGCAAAGTCATCCTCACGAGAGGATCGGGGTTAAAGTTGCAAGAGCGAAGAACTACTTATTTTAGGTCACGCATGCAACTTTCTTTGATGAATCAACCTTTTTCACAGTGCATTTGCAGTCCAGTCTTTCCCCCAAGTAATCAGGCCCAGAAGATTAATATTTGGGCCATTTTGGGAAAAGCTTGCCCATTGTGAAAATCAGAGAAAAAAGTAGAAAAAAAGCCAGGAAAAGACTTTTTTCATTGACTTCCAGTGGAAAAAAAAGTCGATCAGGTAAAGAAAAACCTTAACTCCTCTGCACCAAGCTTTATTTGAGCCTTCTTGACGTGTCAATAAGTCCCAGTGAAATAGGTTTGCTATTGAAATGCTTCTTTGGGGTTCCCTTCTCTTCACTTAAAGATTTTGTGCTTTGGCATTACACGCTAGGGTTGAGGGTCAATCTCGTGTGTACGTCAGATGCCTAACAAATGTAAATTTTATTTCAAAATGTGCCCCTCCTGAGAAAAAGAAAGCTTCACCAACCTCTTTTCTACACAGAAATGGAAGGATATGTTTTTTTAATAAATTTGGATTGAATTACCAAAAAACTGCCATGAATATTTGCGACAGAAAAACATTTATTGCACCCTCTTTTGAGCACCACCAGTGACACCATATAGATACGAGCTCAGTACTCAGGTGCTTAAGAATTGAACATGGAAAAGTAGCAACTGAAGGGCCTAACTTTGGGTTGAAAAAGAACATGCTAAAACACTTTTTTACTGCAAAGCCATTTGTCTCCGCCTGTCCTATGGACCGCGATGAGTCAAATAGATACAGTCTCAAAGGATTTAGAATTGTTCAATGTGGTCATAGATATGCATACAGTTAGGTCCGAAATTATTCGTAACTGTTTTCTCCACACAGTTTTCAATTTTTTTTTACACAAGTGACACGCAGAGGTGATAGACTAAGGTCAGAAATGGCTCACAATAAGTGGCACAGAAATCGTAGTCATCTCAGTTACAGCCATAATCTGATTAAAGACATCACTATTCCCGGTCCAGATTTTTTCCTCCATAGAATGGAGGCATTTTTATCGATCAACGTCAGATTTTAAAAAATAATCGGACCCAGACCCTCCAAAATGACTGTTAATTGCAGGTAAGATCATTTTGCCCATATTCTAACTAAGAGAAATGAATAGATGAGTTTTTGCACTGAAGGTATGTCATTAACATTCCGAGGCATTAAGGGCCGTTTGCTTTTTTAGTCGTACCGTCTATATAAAGCGAGAGGGTCCTGTGTACGTGTGTTTGTGTCTGTGTATCTGTCTTCAGCTGATTTTTGGGGCCGATTTTTGCGGCCGATTTTTGCGGCCGATTTTCGCGGAAACCTTGGATCCCGAGGTGATGAGTTCAACCGGAAGACTGCAGCAGCGCAAAGCTAAATTTGTACCTATAATAGAACTGTTCCAGCCCACAAGTGCAAAATCATGCATATCCTCATATTAAAAGCCTGTAGCATAGCCTTATTTATAGAACTCAGCTTGTAGTATTATAGGTGCCGATGAGATGTTGGCGTGGCTGCGGTGGAGTTTTTGCCCATTCCTCCTTTGCAAAAGATTCCAGTTGAGTGAGATTTGATGGCTTCCTGTCCTTTACTCTCTTCTTCAGTTGCCCGCAACAGATTTTCTATTGCATTTAAGTCTGGACTGTGACTTTTCTACCCCAAAATATTTTACTCTGTTCTCTGCAAAGATCAATCCACCATTTTGCAGTGGGGTTTGGGCTCGTTGTCTGGTAAAATTGTCCAATCTTCGCTCAGATGGACCTGACCCGTCCATGTTTTCGTCCAGCATCTTCAGGTCGTCCTCCTTCTTCACGATGCACACGGATAGAGTCGTCTCGTTCCACTGGCCGAAGAACATTCACCGTGCTTCACTGTCAGGACCTGAATGCTTCTCCTCCTCGTCACCAGATAAATCCTGTGAACAAAGAGTTCCAACTTTGCGTCATCCGACCTCAGAAGTGATGACTGGATGAGTTGTCCTTCTTGTCCACGTTCAATGTTGATAACTTGAAAAAGAAGTGGACGAGGAAAAAGTCTTCACTGAACGTGGACCTTGTATCAACCTTGTATTCGACCTTGTCAATGCCAGGGGTTGCAGCAGAGGAGTCTGGTGACATCCAAGAGTGCACTCTGACAGGAAATCTCTGTTCTTTAGTTGCCAAGGGGGATCTGGGGAATCTCCTTGATCGCGCTTGCCGGGTCGACCCAGTTGTTGTTGGTATCTCCGGCAATATTTCCATTTTAGACTCAAGTGCGTACATGTGTTTTGTTGACATGTGTGTCATTTCTGACCTCTGTCATGTCTGACCTGTGTCATTTTAGTCAAAGAAACTGGCAACGGTGAAGAGAAGACGCATAAAATTTCGAATATCTGGGATATGAACTTAACCGTTTGTACCCATATATTAATATTAAGGCGCTGCAAGCCGAAAGTGTGGAGACCTTCGCTTGGCCACGCCACTTTTTTCTCCTCTAGGCCTAGGCCTAAGTATGACTGTTCTAACAGCCTTTAACACAGTGAGACCTTTTCCCTTCATGGCCGAGGAGCAAACGCTCAAGACTCAATTTATTGTTAATCTGCCGCCGCCTGGTAAAAAGAGGCCTGAAAAAGAATGGCTCGACAAAAACATGAGGAACACACAATGTGATCGTCCTTGAGAGATTTTTTAAAAGCAGCTCTTTTGTCGGCGAGTTTGCGTGTGTGCCCGTGAGGGCGCGTGCGCAATGGCAACACTGGCCCGGTCTCCGCCCGGCTGACAAAGGAAAAGATGTGCGTGGTTAAACACGACCTTAAGACACATCATTGTGCGTCGCACAATAAAACAATTCATAGAGTGACACCCAAACCGATGCCATCGAAAGCCGTCGATCGACACACGACAAAGATGCGAACGAGCGGGCGCTCATGCAGCAACTTCAGGGTGGGGCAGAAGTAGCTGAAGACCCCGGGCGTGTCTCGCACTTCTGACACGCCCAGTGCTGCTGTGCAAAGGGGGGCACACCTTTTGGGGGGTCTTCCCCCGTCCCCTTCTCTGTGGCAACTCTAACGTGGATGAAACCTCATTTGTTGTTTTCCTCACCATTGGAAGCAAAAAAGGACACCTTTTTGAAGTTAGATTCAACACGATGAAGGTCGTGGAGCAGGAGAAGAATTCCAGGAGCTCCTTCTGCGTCCGCTTCCAAGCGTTGGCAGCCAATTTTAAGGACTACCACAAGTAAATACCGAAGTATGTTGGATTAACGTATACTTACATAGTGCAGAGAATACGTATCCATGAAGTGCAATAGTAGCTGGAAAAGTCTCCGATTCAAGGCCATGTTGACTGCCAATCATGGCCATTTCAAGGCCTAAAATTCACATTATGATAGAATATGTTAGGTTACTCTCTCAACCGTATCAGTGCCCGGGGGGACTTGCCTGGGTAACTGCTGACTGCCCGGTTGGCTGCCAACCTATGAATGTGAGATTATTCTCTCATATGTATGAACTTGTACAAGTTACGCAATGGCCTTGGGGCCCGACACTGTGCACCCGAGCATCTGGCTTCAGATGCACTTCTGCCTCACCCTGTCTGAGCCGTGTCTATTGCGCGTATGTACATGCATGGTGTGAACGCATTCATGCCTTAGAGAGAATAGAAAATTGAATAGAAGAAGAGGAGGCACTGTTGCTGCTGCCGTTGTTGTTGTTGATGTTGTTGCTGCTGCTGTTTTCCTTGGACTTGGGGGCTCCTTTTTCTCCTTTACAGTTTGTCCAGACAGCTTTATCTAAAGAATAACCTTGAACCTCTATTCACTTTTTCTGGCCTTGTTGAAGTGCACAATAAAAATTTGCCTAGAAGAAAAAAAAAGCACCCACGTGGACTTTCTGTTGCTGCTGCCTTTTGCTTGCTCCACGCTAATATTCCAACAGTGAAATATGGTCCAAAAAGAAGACATGAATCATACGTTGCATACACAAAATGCAAGCTTAAGCGTGTGTGCGTGCGTTACGCACTTTCTTCTTTGTTCTCTTCTTTGGCTGGAGCGAAAGAAGAAAAAAATTATGCATTCCGGTCCACGCAGTGACGGTTCCACATGAATTCGGAGTAGAAGACACGCACACATAAGGTGTTTGGGGCTGGTGAAACTCCCTCCGTGACGTGGCACGCACGCACGCACGCACGCACGCACGCACGCACGCACGCACGCACGCACGCACGCACGCACGCACGCACGCACGCACGAACCGTGTATCTAGTGGGGATGTCAGAGAGAGAAAAGCTATAGCCAGCCAGGGGCGAAATAATACAGATCTCTTTAGTTACTAGTGATGGATCGGGCCGGCCCGACACTTGGAGTCGGTCCGGCGGCTAGGCAAGAGTGGCATGTCGGTCAGCCTGATGCCCAGTGGCCGGGCCCGAGACCCGACTCGGCCCGCTCCACCACTATTAAATGCACGCGTATGTATAAACATAGGGAGGGGGGAGGATGAGAGATTCTTGGTCTTGACAAGGAGTGAAAGCTCTTACTTTTCTTTTCCTCTAGCAGAAAAGGAGAGAAATCTCAAGGCCTCACTTTTCCACTTTACGCTAAATTACTAACAGTTGTTAAGTGAGAAACTTTTTCCTACTCAGCTCCGTACTAATAGCCTCTTCTAGGAAAAACTTCCTGAGCTTAAAAAAAATAGAAGTCTCTAATCAGAGAGATCTTTTTTTTTCGTTAGTCCGGGTATTTAAGGATTAGTGTGACAAAGCTGGATTGATCAATCACGAGCAAAGACTTGGAGAATCTCGCTCTAAGACACTTTGACCTCCGAGGGCTGGTGTGATGACGCTGACAGTCAGATATCATGGAAAGGAGTCGACATTTTATGTCAAAATTATATTAGTCTTTTTTTATAAAAAGTGTAATACGTAAAGGTTAGGCTAGGTCAATTTTTTTTAATCTCTTGGGGAGGCCCAGAGTTGTTGCAAGAATTCACTTGAAGACCTTCCAATCAAATGGAATAAGAAGATAATGACTTTTTGGGTCCCCCTCTGCCTTCAAAGTTTCTTACCCACAAGGATGTTAGGTTAACATTACAAATTTGATGTGGATGTTACCTGCTCAGTTACTTTCAAGACTGAAGCACTGTAGTCAAATGAAACTAAAAACAAAGTGTTAACAGCTTAGCCCCAGGGTCATCAAAATCTGAGCACCTGGTTATGTACTGAAGTGTAGTAAAACCTTATTACCCTGGAGGGGGTCCAAAAAAGTTTTTTTTAAACCATTTGACTACATCTTCACCATAACAAACCGAAGATGCCCTCAGTCAAATTCCAAAACTTTCAATTTTTTACCTAGCCTAATAATGTCCGGTTGTATGTGTGTGAATAGAACTGACTGCATGGACAGCGTGTGGCCAGCACAGAGGACTCATGTGGGCTCATATTTTACTTAACACACTAAGCACAAAAAATATTGGCCAGAAATAAATGAAAAAAGGGGCTCAAACTGATCCCCCCTCCACTGCTTCATGTAAACCACTTTCGTGTGCCCACCTAGAGATGTGTCGGTTCTTTCACATACGTATGTATACATTGTTGTAGGATATGTTAACTGGTCAAAACGTGCTAAGAATGTTTTCATGTCAAAATAGAAGTCCTGACCCTGAGGACCTCGGCTGGCCCAATATAGTAGATGCTCCTGGTGCTGCTCGGGTCATTGAATTCACTAACCCAACCCTAACACCCATATCTATGCATGTGTGGAGAACTTGATGATTTTTTGATCTACCTGGTGCTGCTTAAGTTATTAAGACTCTAAACCCAGCAGTTCATGCTCTACACACTCCACTGATCCATGAGACTCTTGACCAATGCCGAATGATTCAAGACGTTGGAATAACAGCTGACAATCCTTGACCTTCAGCTTTTCTGCTTCCGTGACTGAATGTGTCACAGACGTCAACAATATCTTGCTGTTTTTGCATAGGTGACGTGAAAAAAATCACGTTTTCCTTTATATATGTAGATTAGGCGAGGTCGAGACGGGGTCCATTTTGGGTTTTGCCCGAGAGCTCCTGGTGTTTGTTGCCTAATGCCAAATGATTAAGATGGGTCAAATGTATTTAAATCCCGTCCCATGAAGATTTAGTGTTGAGGCAAGAACATGACCGACTTTTAAATCTTTGAAGGCTTCAGGGCAACCATTTTTCTTTCATTTTATTCGACTGCGGTACTTCAGGGACATTTAGAATTAAACTAAGCATGTCTACGTTAACTTTAGGTCTTTGACATTCTTACATACTATGATTACAAACTTTTTAATGCGGTGGGGCACAGCTAAAATACCTCCTTCCATTTTTCTGTGAGGTCTTTAAATAACTTCCATCAGGAACAAATTTTCATGTCCATGTGAAACCCCAATTTTTGGCTAGGTCAAAAAATACATGTAATATTATGCATTAGGCTCGACCGAAAATGAAAATCTTGCTGAGTGCATTATAGGTTTCTTACTTGGTGCCAAATAATGAAGATGCTGTCAAATGGTTTTCAGAAAAGTAATGTAGGTCCCCCTATCGTCAAGTTAAAGTTTTACTGCATAAGTTAAGTGCTTATCAAGATGTTCAGATTTAAAGGCAAAGCAAAACACACTTTGTTCTCAATTTCATTTGACTTCAGTGCTTCAATTTAGCATCTAGAAAGTAACTGAGCTAGGACTAAATTGAAATGTTGACCTACCATCCTTATATATTGTGTGTGTAAAAGGCCAGCGGAGCCCCAAAAATTTTTCATTCTGTTTGATTAGATTTTGTTTAAATATATCCTTGCCTTCTGTTTTGACTGCCTGGTGGGAGAAAGAGTGATTGGAGGACATGTCACGAATTTATGCAATAGATTGCTTCAGACCACAGTTGTGAATAGTTTCCAAGAAAGCCAATCATTGCGGCTATTTATCATGGCTGTATATAACAGGTGTTATTTTCTATTTGACCTAAAAGTCATGTATCATTCGGGCTTCCCCGATGAAACATTGAAGAAGAGTCAAATGGGACAGGCGGACAGGTCGACGCACCTTGTGAAGGTCGAGTTACAACTGAAGTTGCAAGATAAATCAGCAAAGATGTGAATCGCAGCATGTAGTTAAGCTTCAGTGCGCTTATTACACACACAAGTTCCTTTCAGTTTTGATATTATCATATTATTGATAATAGTCAAGCCGGGCTGTTCATATGTACATGGACACTTAGAACAAGACCACTAAAAGGGAGAAAACACCCTTTTTACTTTGTTAGGAACTTAACATTACATTTGTTTGTGCCAAGAGTGTTTATCTTCGCCACTAGTTAATACTCTTCGGGTGCATCAGCGGGCTGAGCCGCTTTTGCTCCAGCGCTGTTTGTGGCGGGAATTTTTGAACGTGAGGGTTGAAAATTTGATCACAGATTCTTTTTCACAATTCCCCCTTCCTCCCCTAAATTATTTCGTCAGATATCTGAAATGGTCCAACATTTTGGCAACCCTGACTGTGAGAGAACGGGACAGGGCATGTGAGCGTGTAGGACCCATTTTGGCAACCCTGGCTCTGAGTGACAAACAAAGTAAATGTGTAGGAAGCTTGATTCTTGGCTGTGGGAAGGGGGGGAATTAAATTTTGTTACATCTCGTATTCCACGATGCTCTTCTTGTCGCATCACGCGGTCAGAGTTGCCAAGTCTTTGTTAGGCAAAGGAGTCTGATGGCGGCATTTGCATGCTCCTCCAGCTCCACTGCATTGATCATCTCTCAGGAGAATAAGTTCGTGGGCTTCCTGGGGACCACGAAGTGCACTATGAATTACAATAAACTCCCTCTGGATTGTTGTTGTTTGCGCTTCAGCCATTAAGGTTCCTCTGCAAATAACGGGCGATGCTCTTCATATTGCCTGCGCAAACAATCTCGTTCTCTTCTTTCTTTCCAGCAACTTCTTCTTCTTCAACGTGACGCCCTCGCGCGCGAAGTAGCCCAATCTCCTGCTCCGCATGCCGCCCAAGGGCGCCCAATCGGCGAAGAAGAAGAGTCGTCTCAAGCCTCCGCCGATGCCGCCGCTGCGGCCGCCGCCGCCGTCTTCGCGCGAGTGAACCTCAGGCACTCGTGATTGATCTTCAAGCCATGCCTTATGTGCTTGTCAGAGAGAGCTACGTACAGGGCAGGTGAGTGAGTGACGACGACGACGTCAGCAGCAACAACAGGGTGTGCATGCAAACGTGCGGCCTCCGCATACGCAGGGTATGAGAGTGGCAGGCAATTTAGCTCTGTCGTCGACACCCTGTATGGGCAAAGAGTGTGCGGTCCACAGGGTGTCCTGGGTGAACGCAGACACCGTCTAATGAATGAGACCAATCTGTTCACCGCGTTTGGTACCTGGGACACCCGGTAGCTCTCTGTGATGAACCTAAGCGTACAGGGTGTTTGCACATTCTGGCAACTCCGATAAGAGGCACGTACGGCACGAAGAAGAAGGCCTCGCAGAGAACTTTGCGGATAACTAATTTTGCCTCAGCTCCTCCAGTTTTCCCCCATCTCACTTCACAATGGCAGAGAAAATAGCATCTTTTGCATTTTGAGCGTTCTCCCCCCACCCCCCCACCCCTGTTTATCGTCGAATACAGTCAAAGCCAAAAATGACCCCCAGTGATTCTCACTGTAGAAATGGTGGAACGTTGATCTCCATCCAGTGTTGTCAGCCTTGACCAAGCACTAAAATGTCTTCCCTTTTCGTGCCCACACATACTTAACGCACGGAAAGACTTGTGCATGTTTATAACATTCAGGTTCTTCTTCTTTTCAACGACTGCTGCTGCTGCTGCTGTTGTTGTTGTTGTTATTGCTGCCACTGTCTCGAGGGCATCTAAACTTTCTCCTTGATGCTGGTATGCGCGTGTCTTCATACCACGGTCTTTTGCACATATGGGAGCACCTCAAGTCTATGCAGTGCCCTAAGGGCCCGCCTGCACTGGCGGAAAGGGCCTCTCGGATGCTGAAGAGCTGGACGAGGACAAAAAGTCCCCCTGGGGTGGACGCGACCTTAAGCTTTTGAGGCAAAAAGCCCGAACCTGATGTAACTATGGGAATCCTTGAAGATACGACCCAGCTTCTACTCAGCTAGGTTTCCAGTCCCGAGTGGATGGAAGAAAAGGTTATTTTGACGGTTTAAAAAATATTTTTTTACTCTTCCACGACTTCTCTGGCAAAAGATTTCTTGTGACAAAGATTTTGTCTGCCTTAGAAAGAAAAAAAAGAATCACTTTTCATTACTTCCTTCTTCAATTAAACGCACTGATGAAATACAAACACAGAGAGAGAAAAACTTTGAGCAAGGTCAGGAAGGAGCAACAAATTAGGTAAGGCCCTCACCATTGCAGTAGTTGGGTTGAGGTCAATAGTAACACAGCAGTGGAATGAATTCCTTCGAACTGAGTTATTTGGTTATTTTACATCCATTGTCTGGAATCTGCTCTGGTCATTGGCAAACATTGTTTCTGCAGCTCCAGACAATCTCGATGAGTTCTCACTTTGTCATGCCTTGGCAACATTTGCAAAATGTTGACCTAAGATTTGTCCGTGGAAGAAGAAAGATCTCCTTTTTCCGTACTTGATGGTGGAATCTTTGAGTCTGCAAGTGTCCAATAACCGAAAATCGATATCTGAGTGAAATTGAAAGGCAAAAGTCAATTAATCTGGCTAATGGCACAGCTTGAGTTTCAGCACTACTGACTAAAGTTGATATCATTTTTTTCTTCAACCCTCCTCTAAATCTGAGCTTTGGGCTGCCGGTCAAGATTTCGTGACATGTCCATTGTCAAGACTAAAAAACAATGGGGAAAAAATAGATAGGAGAGGAAGCTCCTTCCTCTTCGTTTGACAGTGAAAGTCAATGACTGTGAGTGAATGAGCCAATTTGATAATAATTTTTGCTGATAATCGCAGTCGTGGGAGCCCTGAACTGGTGGCTGACACTTGACTGATGATGATTGCTCGTCTCATCACAGCTGAAGCCTCCACAGATTCATGGTTCCAATCTAGTGCGAGGAGACGTCCTCATTTGAATACTAATCAGACAGACTTTTTTTGCACATTTATTTCTTGTTGTTCTTGGCTTGCCAAGAAATCAAACAACGTCGGTTTCTCGCTCAATTTGGCCTGCTGAAAAAAAGTTTTATTTTATTTTGTGTGCGTGAAATGGCCTCTGAGAGATGTGCCAATCAGCTCTAACTTTGAAGCGCTTCGAAAATCCCAAATTTCGAAATTAGGTGTGACCTTGTACGAGCTCTGCTAATGCATGAAAGTTTGCTGCTCTGCTCGGACGGGCGAAACTTTCCTCCCCCCTGTCTGTCATGGGGAAAGTCCCCACTAGCTTCGGCTTAGGGCCCGGTTGCACTGGCAGAAATTCACTGATGTCGCGGAGAGAAAGTATCTTCTTCTGTTCTCTCTCCGTGTTCGGTCTGCCCGGCGAAAAAGGCTGGAAAGTTTCACTAACAGTGGTTAAAGCGCAGTGAAGAAATGCGCCCGGGTGAACGCGCCCTTTTCAGGAGAAGAAAGCACACCCTAAGTGATCTAGTCTTGATCATTCGGTTTTTTCTTCCTTCCTGATGGATGCAGCAAGGAGGGTTATCCGATTATGCCTCAATTACTGTACTCCAGAATCCCCTGGAGTCTGCGTCGTCGATACGAGCGTGTAACACTAATAAGTTATAAATATATATATATATATATATATAGGTATATAAGTTGTGACTGGCGACGACTCCACCAGCCACAAACGGTTCAACGTGGAAGGAGATGTCAAAGATCAAAGCAGCACCTTCAAACTGTGCACAGTACAGTGATGCTAATGACTGGTGACTGCCCTGAGACCGCGGAGGACACACGACAACCACGCACGCACCCAGAGCTACACACGCACGAGAACTATGCTACAAGTACAACAACTGAGCAGACAAATATGAGGCACGCAGAACTGCCGTGTTCTGTGCAGTATGCACGCCAAAGACGAGGCTGCTTTTTTTCTTTACTTTCTAACACATTGTACTGTAGGCCTAGCCTGAAGTGGACTGGTCGTTCAGCTTACTGAACGTGTGACTGATGTGTCTGCGATCCAAGTGTAGCCACTGAACTACAGGGTGGGTCACATTTAGCACAGACGATCCTCCGTAGAACGTGAGCAAAGGACAGCAACATTTGACGGCGATTTGCAGACGCTGGAGGCTGTCAAGTGTGACCTTATTGGCATGCACGTATTTTTTTGCAATGTAAATGAGTTTTAAATGAATCGTTATACATCGTGTTTTTTTAACAGTTTTCCTCTCCACTGGATCAGTCGGAGCCCACAGGAAAGCGCAATTACCAGCCTGATGCTAATTTCCGTAAAATCCCGTACAGGGTGGAGGAAAAAGACTGAAAACCATTATTTTGGGTAAAGTTCCCCCCTCCCCCCGTGTGTTCATGGACGGCTTCTACATTTCATGGTCGTCAATATTTTCTCGGTCTGTTTTGGCCCACCTCGGTGCCCACCCACCCTGTAGCATAGGCCTTAAAGGAAGTGGGCCTAGGAACGTGTCCGTCCATAGGCCCCCGGTTGTGTCTGGTGCTTGAGCAGCTAGTTCGAAATCTCTTCATCAGCATAAGTGTCAGAGTTTGTCCGTGGATCGGATGGAATCGTTCACTGGAGCGAGAGAAAAACCTCTCATCTGAGAGGATAAAGAAGCAATGTAATTGACAAAAAGTCTCCTCCTTCTTCTTCCTCGTCGTCGTCTTCGCAGCAGAATTTGCGCGCAAAATAATCATGCAAATTTCCCTTAGGACTTGCCAAGGCACATCACATAAATCTGACCTTTCCCACTTTGCCTAAAATGTCTGGAAATTAGGAGTTATGGGCAGCAGATTCACTCTGGCCTCCTCCGAAGCTCTTCTTCTGAAGAGCACCTCCTTCTGGTACATAAAGTAATGTCTCAGTAAGTACAGTTGTTCAGGATCAAGTTCACTGAATCTGACGATAAGAGCTGCTCCACTTCCTTCCTCCTCTCCTTATGTAGTTGAGGGCGAAAAGGCCTTTATCCAACAAATCCCCAAGACTTGAAACAGAGAAGGAGCAGCGCACATTTGGTCCAGAAGTAGAAAAAAGTATTAGATTTTCCTATATTTTTTTTAGCCTCGACAACTCCTCCTTCTTGTTCTGGCTTCCTTCTTGGATTGTTTTCTCATTTTCCTTTGCATTCTGACTATTTGTCAAGCTCACGGGTAGAGAAAGACAGAGATTTCATGTCTGGACACTGGCAGCTTCAGCTGGGGGAGGCAAAGAAAGACAAATTGATACACGTACAACGCATGGATGGGAAAAATCTATATGAAGACGAAGACTGCAGTTCCAGGGGAGGCCTTGACCAAAGAGGAACTGGCAGCCTGGGCCTTCTTTCAGATGAGGCCTTGACCAAAGAGGAACTGGTAGCCTGGGCCTTCTTTCAGATGAGGCCTTGACCAAAGAGGAACTAGTAGCCTGGGCCTTCTTTCAGATGAGGCCTCGACAAAACAAAAAGTAGCCTGGGCCTTGCACGGTGTCGTCACTGATCTGGAATCTTTTGTGCAAAGACTTTCTTGTCAGTGTGTTTGTCTCCGTGTAATTGATCGGTGTGTGTCCTGGTGGGGGAGGAGCTGCCACTCACTGCGTAGTCGCAACTGGAACTCACCGGGCTGCTCATGGTGTACAACAGGGATTTTGGTGACAAGATCGACCTCGAGCATCGGGGGAGATAAAGAAAAGGTTTTTTATCTGATCGACTTCTTTTTGTCACTGAAGAAACATTTTTTTTCGCTGATTTTCTCTGTTATTGGGCGAAAATTAATATTGTGGGTCTGTTTTCATTGGGAATGACTGTGCATTTCAAGGGGACTCTGACAGAAATCAATCAGTTGATGAAAATGAATATGTGGTGTCGATGTTATTTAGTCCTTTTTCAAATCACGTCAATTAAATTTGATTGTGAGAACAACCTTGCTGACGTATTTTTTCGTCGAAAAAACATTTCTAACGGGACCCTTATCACAGATTCTATTTCTCGATCTTTCGTCGGCCACGCACGACTGAAGGCGCTTGCCAAAGCCCTGGAGAGAACTTGACCTTAAGTACTGAAGGACTCTTAAGAGTCCTGCAACACCCGGTATTTGGCATGGACTTGGCGTATTTGCTGGGCCACCACGTGCTCAGGAGCCTGAGGAGTTGGCACTGAGGAAATTAGACCTAAGTGACACTCTTTAAAAATACCCTTTCTCTGGCCCGCGGCTCCTTCGGGGCCGGTTTGCACTGGTCGAACTTTCTGCTCCCTCCGCACATGTACGTGTGGAACTCCCCCCTCATCAAGTATGCCATTTTTTTACGTCAAGGCTGCTGTTTGAGAGGTGATCGATTTATCAACGTGAAAATGTCTCTTGACGCAGCAGCAACAGCAAAGTGTTGCAATTCTCTCTCTTCGCGCGAACAATATCGATGATGAAAGTGATGTTGAAGAAGATACTCATCCATCCGGGCCTTTGAAGGGATGAACGCGGGGCACGAAAGGCCCAAATCAGAGGCCAGCTCACGCCTGCGTCGACGAGGAGGAAGGTGAGGACGTAGAAGAGGAAGGAGACGGGGAAGGTGAGGAAGAAGAAGACGAGGAGCAAGATTGCTGACAGCTTTCAAAGAAAGCAACTTAACACACCTAGAAATTGATACAGAGGGAGCAGCAATAATAGAATCAGTAGTTCAACTGAGCCTCAGACGATATCTTTGGGTTAGCTGAAGCTTCAGCGCTTCAAAACGAAACGAGACGGACTTCATCAAGATCAACAACGAAGAGAAGTGGCAAACAGCTATAACTGCCACAACAGCAGTCCCATGAGGCCGGAGCTGCATGAATGCTTCACAAGTGTGTACAGGGTGGAGCAGAATCAGTGCCTGCAGACCTATGAGTTTCTGTTGGCCAAGCCTGTGAGCGAGGACTCGTTCTGGGCCACCCTGTACACACAGGTACAGCACAAGGAGGAGCTCCGCTTTAGCCCTATTCGAGAGCTTCTCCAGTTCCAGTCCAACAGCTGGTGTTGACTTTGCAGTAGTTGAAAGAGGGGAAAATCCACATAAACAGAACATGCCCAGAGTTAAAAAAAAAGTATTACTCAGGATTATTTAGGCACAAAAAATGCATAAAAAGTAGGCCCTCCCCACCCAAAAAACTGCCCATTTTCATCGAGGGCGGCCAGAGATTCGTTCGTCGCATTGCATACGTATACTTTTGTTATGCTATAGTGATAGCACATGTTTATACGTTGTGCGCCTGAATAAACTAAGCTGTGGTTGCAGCTGCACTGTGGACGGCCTCCCTCTAAACGAGTTCCGCGTGTTGTCCGAGAAGTCGACGTCGAGTCCGGAGTGGCGTGACGAGAAGAACCGCCGCGTGGAGTTCGCGACCCCCACCTTCAACGTCCTGAACGCGCTCGAGCAGATGGGCTACAAGGTCGTCACCTCAGGAGCCTTCGTCACCGGACACAACAAGTTTGACCAGCGGGAGTTCGTGTGGACCCTGCACAGATCGACTACCGAGATGGAGTGCCAGTAAGAATCAGGTGAGCACCTTCTACAGGGTGACCGAGTGAAAGCAGACTCAAGAGAGACTCAACGAAAAAGAGAAATTTAAAACATCATAAATGTTGGCAATAACGTGTCATATAATTTATTCAATAATCCCCCACTCCCTCCAGTCAGGAGCCAGGGTTGCCATTTGTGAGCTCGTCAGGACGCTGGTCTCGTCCGCAGGCGTCTTACGTGTCCATGCGACAGCGCTGATATGGGCTGAAGTGATCTCACTGCCCTTGACGAGGCATCATAAGAGAAAGTTCCCCGAAAGTTCCTGCACTTTCCAGTCAAAAAAAAGGCAACCAGAGACATTTTTGCAGTTTAACTTGTGACAGCCTTTAAAAAACTGGGTCATCACCTTCTTGTGTTCACCTTCTCGTCATTTTTTGGTCCCCCCTCTTTTCCTATAGGCTTCAAACCTTCAGGCTCTTCAGAAGAAATTGAAAGGGTCCTTGGAGGAGAGGAAAACGTGGCCAAACTCTCACATCAAGAGGGGCCCCCTGACCCCCCCCTTCCTCCAAAGAAGAAATAAATTCAAAAAGTGTCACCTGGGGGCATTGTGGAAAAAAAGGAAAATCCTCCTCATCCAGCCAAAGCAGCCAAGTGATTACTGCGCCTTTCAAATTGCCACCACTGCCTGCCTCAAACTGCCAACAACTTGCCTGAAAACAGCTCTTCAAGATCCAACCAAGAGCCATTTTTTTCTTTTCTTTTTTTTTTTGCTTATGTCAAGGCTCTTTAGCTCCTCTTTTTCCCGTAAAAAATGCTGGAAATTAAAGCGAGAAAGAGAAAAATAGGCTTGCCTCGTCATCGACTGAGGAGATAGAAGACGAAAACATAATTTCCTTTCCCCTATCTCCTTTATCTTTGCTCCAAGCAAGAAAAAAAGAACAATACTTGCACCAGAGGGAAAAAAAGGGGAACAAATTTTAGGGCCTTTTGCTCTTCAGTCTGTAGCAATTTCGCGGCTCTTAATAGGACTTTTTCTGTGCGTCTCAAGTGGATCAATTCCATCGGATAGAGAAGAAAGAGAGAGAGAGAAGAGAACTGTATAGTACAGGGTAAGTCAAAAGTTCTACTGGGTGGCCAAAGTTGGGGCTGTTGTTAAAGCTTCACTGACTGACATTGCTCAATTGAGAGAAGGGGGGGGGAAAGCAAACAAAAATATCAGCTTCTTTTGAAAATGCTTTGAAAGGCCTTCTCTGCATGGACAGATTCATGGCCAGAGTCAGTCGGTGATTTGAAAATGATTCACTGGCTGCCCCACGTACAGGGTGTTTGGGAATCATGTGTAGAGGGATTCAGGGATTCAGGGGCTCACTGACCTGACAGGGTGGGTGGGAATGGGCCAAGAACCGCCCGGTCTGTACACATGGAGACGTCCCGGACGTGTTCGACTTCAGCTTGATCTGCATCACCTTGCTCATGTAGGTAGGCGCCCCCTCTCCATGTCTGTCCGCCGCAGAGCATTGGGCGGCCTCGAATCTGACAGTCGGGATCTCTTCACCCATGAACATGGGATGGCATCAGAAAAGTCAGTATTTGCTTGGGCATCGAGAGCAATCAGAAGTGCCTTGACCGCCTTCTGGTCACATCCCTGGGCCTACGTGCCCTGTATGGGCCTGAGCGTCTTCTCGCTGACTCCGAGACACCCTGTATCGTCTATCTGCGCCCCCCTCACACTTCTCCTCCGTTGTGTTCTTCTAGCCTTGGAAGCAAATCAAGGTGCCTGCAGCACAGATGGTGTTCGAGGTTCGCGACGCCTCCTCCGCTACCAATAACAATAGCCTCGGCGGCGACAGCGGCGGCGGGCGCTGGCGCTCGGCCAACGGCGGCGGGGGCGGCGGCGGGGGCGGCCTTGGGCCCGTGGCGGCTGGCGGCAGGATGCCGTACGTCTTCGTACGAGAGAATGCCATCAAGTACTGGTGCACCGTACAGGGGCTCAACCACAACGAGGTGCGGGTCCTCTCGGAGAAGGTAACGATTTCCTCCAACCTGGACGTGTCGTACATTACTTAAAATCTAAACACTTATGTTGCAGAATTAAGTTGCAACAGAGATGGGTCAAACACTTTTTTTCAAGAAAAAATAGGACTACATCTTTATGATTTGGCACTAAGAAACAAATCCAAGATGCACTCAGCCAAATTCCAAAATTTTCATTTTTGGTTCTAGCCTACCATTTATTTATACGTATTAGGCTGGGTCGAAAAACAATCAATTTTGGAGTTTGCTTGAGTGCACTTGGTCAAATGGTCAAATGATGAAGACACAGGCAAACAACCATTGTTGACCCAGTTTTTTCTGTAAAAGACAAGTAGGTGTGTTTCGACAACCTTTAAACCTGTGAAGGCTTCAGGACAAGCATGAAAGTCCCTTTTTTCTATTATTCATTGGATTGCAATGTTTTATTATGCACTTAGCATTTAACTAAGCGTGTTGCCCACCTGACATTGAAGGTCGTTGACCTTACACCCTTTTGTTCTATGATGACGAAACCTTTAGCTGGTGTGGGTATTTTTCTGTTCAAAGTGCTCAAAAAAAAAACATTTAGCAACAAGTTTTACGCATGCCAACATCTCAGTCCTCCTGATATCATACTTCCAGGTCCAGGACCAGCCTGAGCATCACGACGACCGCTTGAAGCGCGCAGAGTTCTCCTTGCCCACTTGGCTGGTGCTCAACGCGCTGGAGCTGATGGGCTTCAAGGTGGTGACCTCTGGCCCCTACGTCACGGGCATGGCCAAGCACGACCAGCGGGAGTTCGTGTGGACCCTGCACAAGACACACGACGAGTGGGAGTCGAGCTCGAAGTAAGAAAGAAGAAAAAAAAGAGGCAGGATCTGCAGTGTGGTTCATTAGGGAAGATCTCTCCAGAGAGAAGAAGTGGAAGTAAAGAATGAAAGGTCATTAATATAACCTTGCTGCAAAGTGAAAAAGGACATGTAAAGAGGCAGCCAATTTTTCTCATCCACGAAAAAGCCTCCTCTCATCACGATTGTCTCATAGGATGTTGACTTTCATCCATGTGACTTTTCTCCAGACCTTCAGTGTTGGGCCTCAACAGCAGAGGGAGCGAAGAACGTTCGTTGTAAGTAAAACTGCCAAGGAAATGATGAAAAAAGTCAGTGCTCCTTTTGCTGACTTGTACGAGTAGTCATAGTCTCACTTTCCCCCTTAACAACTTAAGAACAATGTATGATGAATATGGAAAAAAGCGGTTTCAATGGTGCTAAAGCATTAAGCCCACAGACTTCTTAGGTTTTCTGTTCTTGTTGCCAGTTGTTCCCACCCCCACCTCAGCCCCTGCACAGGACATAGCAAAAAAATCACCAAAAATATCTATCATAAGTTGAGAAAGTAGCTTAAAAGTATAAACAGTTGTAGTGAGCACGTGTGAGTGATCTGCAATATAGCAATAGCTTGATTATATCTTGTGAGTGTTCAGACGTCAGCTTGAAGCAAGGAAAAAAATGGAAGGACTAAAACCCTAGTAAAAAGACTCGCCTGCTGCATTTTTGATTCCTTTTTTTTAGTGCAAAATCCTGCTATATTTTTGCCAAAAAACCCAAACAAACAAAAAACATCATCATCATTATCAGCAGCAGGAGACGCACGAGCTCTGCTATGTAGCAAAACATATTGCATATATATATATAAATATATATTTCAGATTATGACAAACTGACGTGTACATGTGTGTATTAGAAGACCTTGCATGGAGGAGAGCTAAAAAACCAACAGTTGTACCACCAACTAACTATATACATATACGTGCTATCGTGCATTTATATATGAACCGTGTATGGTGCGGATATATAAATATACCGGAATCATGTCCCAATCTGCTTAGGAAATATTTGTACAGTAGCAGTCACTCCATAATGTCACAATCAGCATCACAATCACACTATGTAGTAACGTTTGATGTCCACGAACAGTAATGGGTTAAGCTTACAACGGACAGTATCCACGGAGGGTGGCCACTTTGGACTGGTTCAAGTATGACTTGGCCGAGTCCTCCGTGACGACCGAGTCCTCCATGACGACCGTGTCCTCCATGACGACCGTGTCCTCCATGACGACCGTGTCCTCCATGACGACCGTG
>JAAUXU010008720.1_pt1 | contig 23559 bp, 22 predicted proteins | sample 7278151 | NCBI WGS metagenome assembly JAAUXU01 (sample SAMN14350113, study PRJNA611818) | marine sediment metagenome | isolation source: surface marine sediment (1.8m) | place: French Polynesia: Moorea | collected 2018-08 | reverse complement strand
CCCCCCCCCCCCCCCCCCCCCCCCCCCCCCCCCCCCCCCCCCCCCCCCCCCCCCCCCCCCCCCCCCCCCCCCCCCCCCCCCCCCCCCCCCCCCCCCCCCCCCCCCCAAATGAAGCTACGCAATCTGGAATCCGCACTGCATCGAAGGATGTTGCCATTCCTGTCGCACCTCTCCTCTCCAGTGCTTGTCGAAGTTCTGGGCCTGCACCGCCGGCAACAACAGGTGCAGGTGAGTACGCACAGCACGTACTCACTCACTCACTCACGCCAAGTCCGTCCCTGCACCACTTGCAGACGCTCCTGGTGCTGATGGCGCTGCCAAGGCTGTTCACCCTCGTGGCGCTGCGGGTGTTGTATGTGTTGGTGCTTCAGCTGGACAAGAGCTAAGCCATCATCTTGGAGGGTTCACATCCAAGGGCCGTGTTAGTCAGTAGGGTTGTCATTTCCAGGGTCTTATTTCTTTGACTCAAACATTGATCATGACTTGCAGTTTGACATGAAAAGTCTGTGAAGTTGCATTGATGTGCTTCCCCCCCCCCCTCCTCCCCGCCCCCCATGGCAATGTAGTCTGACAGCCCCGAGTTGCCAAGCAGCCAGGAACACACCAATTCAGCCAGTGTTGACTTGAAATCCTATTATGCGTGCCGTGCGTAAATTTGCCCTACATGAGATTTTTTTTTTCATGTACAAGAGTCCAATTTTGCTTTTTTCTCTCCACTAATTTGTTCAGTGACCTTCGCCGCCACAGAGGACAGCATTGCCACAATTAGTCAAAATTTGTGTTATTATCAAAGTTGGGCTGCGCAGGTGAAGCCCTGCTTGCTGGCGCTGGTGTCTATGTTCAGGGGCTGGGAAATGAGGTGAGCGAGCAAGAAGATGTTACAACAGAGTCCTGTGGAATATCAATCAGCGTCCTTCCTCTTTCCTGATTATGCAAAAGCCCGATTGTGCAACGTGATTCATCTCTTCCCTCCGTCTTCTTCACGCCCCATTTTCTCAGTTGTAACAAAATATCTGGCAGAGTTTTCTTGCTTATCGATGTGTGTGCGTCAAAATAATCAAAAGCAGGAAGGAAGCCAGAGGCTCTTCAGCCTTGCAAATTTGGGCCGCTTCTGCGACAAATTTTGCGAAATTTGGGCAGGAAATGGAAAGAAAATGAGGCAAGCTGCACCCTTCTGTGCATGTGTAGCGAGAGTTCGATCGAACCTTTCAAGGCTGGTGCTCACGTTGGAAGAGCAAAAAGGACTGCAAAGGTTAGGACGACGCTGCCTCCATCCACTTCTTAAACGCCTTTGTCGCACAATCTTGGAAGCTCAAGATAAAACGCCGACCGTTACACACTCGTCCACATGTGCATAAACACGCCGCACGCGGCGGCTATTGCCAAATTTGGCCCCGGTGTTGTCCGCGTGGGCGTTGCTTACTTTGGCGGCTTTTTTTTCTGCGGTCTCGGGCTAATTGCTCATGAATGTCTCAAGAATTTACGGCCTTTTCTGGGCGTGCAGTACTCGAAGCTGTGCAAAGCCCAGGAAAAGAGCGCCTCAGTCACGAAGGAGAAGGGGGAAAAAAAGGTTCCTGAGGAATCCTTCTTCAAAGGAACACGATTTAGCACTCCAAGTGGGGTGAAACAGGAAAAAATACTACAACTGAATGTCCCGCACACTTTATTGTCAGTCATGAGACGGGTACATCTTGTTTCTCTCGACCTTGACCGCCGTGCCGTACATGACCATGTCCATGGTGCCCTCGAACACCGAGTTCGTCTCGAAGCGGATGCCCAAGATGGCGTTGGCGCCCCGGGACACCTATCAAGAGTTGTTCTTTTCCTATCTCTCTATCCAATCTGCAGCATTAGGAAACTACTCGTTCAAGTCACCGCTTCGTCGGCCGCCTGCTTCATCAGCTCTTGCCTCATCTCCGCCGTCATCTTGGTGAGATTCTTCACCTCCCCGCCCACGATGGACTTGAGGCCGGTCCCGATGTCTTTGAAGAGGTTGCGCGTTTGCACCTGGCGAGTGCAAGTCGACAGACACAGTCAATAGAGACGAACGATGACGACGACGACGACGACGACGACCACCACCACCACCACCACCACTTGCTCACCTTGTTCACGACGACCAGGCCCTTGTAGGAGACGTGAAGAGCCTCGAGGGCCTCGACAGTGGTGTAGAACTCGACCTCGCTCTCAGACGACGCCATCTTGGTGAGTGAGAAGCCGAAACTCGGCACATTGCTCAATGTGACCGATAAGTGATAAGCAAGAGGCCCTTCCTTATCGTACCTTGTCCGTTATCAACGTTCAAAGCCACAACTTGCGCTTGGGCGTATTGATGTGGTTACAGGCAGGATTCTTAGGCCTGTCAATCTTTCCGTGAACATACGGTATATATATATAAAAAAAAGAAAGAGGTGTTTTCCTGTCAAAGATTGATGTCACAAATTAAACTCTAATTGCCTCGCTATGCTCTAAATGCTATAATGACCCAGGGAGGTCCCCTTGAAGGGGGAAAAAAAAGGGGGGGGGGATTTTCAATTAGAAAAGCCTTTAATTTTTTTTCCGCCCTTTTGGCCAATTTTGGCAATTCCAGCAAAGCAAAAAGCAGCCGCGGGCATTTGCGGCCCTTCCGCAGGCAGTTGGGACGAAGGGCCGAATTGGCAGCGGGTGCAGAGAAGAGGTTAGCTGCGAATTCAGACAACCTCTTCACCCTGGCTCAAGACCAAAAATGTGGTTCTTCAGACCATTATGTTCCGGATTCTTGTAGCTTCTTGTCCAATCCCAGCATTGCCGGGTACAATGCAATGCAAATACCGGTGCACCCAAGGCATAGCTGGCAGCAAACCCTCGCCTGTCCGGGACGCAGGTGCTGGCAGGCCTCTGAACGAGAGGAGTTTAGGCAACGATCATCAAACACACATTAGCAATCGCCTACATTCAAGGCAAGGAAGGTATTTATTTGTTTGACACGCACGTTTTTCTTCCTTCAACTGGCTTCTCCTGATCAACAATGGGTGACGCAGAGAGGAAATGAGTGAAAATGAGAATCTCTCTATCATTCATGTCAGGGAATCTGTGTGTGTGCTGCTAACTTCTTTCTTGGCTCCTACTTCGAGCGCAGGTGCAAATTTATTGCACTTATGTCACGCTCGACGCAGTTGTGCTCGTGTCTTCCAGGGAACCACTTGATGTTGATGGCAGCTCCAGACTGAGCTGTGATGTGAAATAGACACGTATGGAGTGAAGCACGAGAAATGAAAGTACTGGTACAACGACGATCTGAGCTGTATGTCTACTATTAATATGGTCCAACGGTTTCTGGTTGCCTTTTTTTTTGCAAAAATCGCCATTGTTGTGGTGATTTTGGTGCCTTCAACATTGCCCAACACTTTCCGGTTGCTGAGCTGTGAAGCATTGGCACTGACAGGATTGTTGCACTATTTGCAGGGCATTCGAAACATGTTCTGCTGTTGGCCACGTTGTACCTTGGTGCTTTATTCCTCCAAACGAGTCTTGAAAAGCCAATTTTGGTAACCATTTCAGTACCGGCCCCTCCCAAAAAGAATAATGTACGAGGGGCGTTCAGCCACAAAAGCGACCTACTCTTGGCATGACACAACCGATAGGTGTGAACTCTCTGGCGAAAAGTCTTTCAACCCTTTCCAAGCAACTTTTTCTTCATTTCGCGTCAGCTGATTTTCCATAAGATGTCCTGAGCGAGGCCGCGGTTACGTAGGAGTGTCTGAGTGCATAGGGAATCCACATCAACGGAGCTGGGCAGACTCGATCGGTGACTTGTGTCAGGCAGGCAAGAGTAGCTTCTCATCCTCCCCGAGGACACAACCTAAAGGTGTGCATGTTAGGAGGTCCTTCGAAACTTTGTCAATGAGTAGAAAAGTCATTCGGATCACAAAGCGATTGTGTGATATAGCGAAGGTCGTCCATATTATGCCTGAACGCCCGTTGTGACATCTCATTTTGGTGCTTTATTCCTCCAAATGAGTCTTGGACGGCTATTTCAGTGCGAGGCCCCTCCCAAAAAGAAGTAAAAATATACTTTTTAGAGCGTTTGCATCATACTCGGCTTCTCGCAAGCCGGCCTTCCATTTTCTTTTTTTTTTTTTCGCCCCGGATGAGTCTTGAGAGGCCCATTTGGTTGAGGCCTGTGGACTGCGCCTGCCAGCCATTTTCCAGTCTCTGCCCCCGTGTCCTCGTCCACCAGACCTGGTCGTCATCGCTCCCTGCACTCGTGCAATTCAACCCCTGGCTGTTGTTGGAGACTCCCTCCACAGTCGCGCTCCTGCGCACCAAGCACCTGTCGACCCCGCGCAATTCGTCGGCCTTGGGCGGCGCAATTAGCCCCCGATCGCGCGCACGAGCAGAGCCCAATTGCCGAATAAAAGCGGGCGGGCAGAGAGAAAATGTAAATTTACGTCTGGGCGACACAAAAGGGCGGCACACCCTGTACTGAGGGAAGAGAGCAGAGACGCCCAGCGAGTTTGCAGCACCAATGATTCATAGTAGTGATGACGCTCAAGCCGGGGCTCTTTTTCGTCGTCATAACAGAGGGCCTGGAACTAGGGGTTCAGCTGCCCCCCCCCCGTCTTTGACGGTGGAACACGGTGGAGCTGGGGTCGGGGATGAAGAGCCTCGCTCGGCAGCGGGAGGGTGGCCAGAGTCGTTTTCCAACAGCTCCAGCTTTGCCAAGTTGTCGAAGGTGTGGAAAGAAGCATTCTTGAGTATGTTAGAAGAAGCCGAATGCTTTGTTCGCGGGACTGTTTGCACAAGGGTGATAAAAGGCATTGATCTTTAGCCACGACTGAAATGTTGCCCCATCAAATGCGCCTATAAAGCTGTTGAATGAAACCGTGGCAAAGAGCAGATAATCCAACATGCCCTGGTATTACCCTTGAACAGACCCCTGCACAGAATGGCCAACCAACAACTTTGTGGAATCGGCCATAGAGTGTGCATTGCGAGGTGCTCAAGCCAACTGCTGTCAGTTCTGCCACTTGGCTCACTTCCCTACCACCCCACCTGGGAGTGCCCACGTCAACAGGTGGCACAAGGAAATCATCATCACGTTTGGGCGCCTGACTCACCGCATGCACGCCGGGGTGGGTGCCCTTTTAAGGTTATTATGAAATTCTGGCCTGTGTCACCCACCAGGAGTTGAGAGTTGGCATAGCGCAAGACAAATAATGTTTCACTCACCCCACCCAACCGAGAACATCCTTCAGTACAAGGGAGGGGGTTCTTCCGACTTTGCTCACCCCGCAGGACTTGGCGGGGGTGTCGCGACACCCGAAAGAGAGTGCTGATTCGAGGACCCCGGTCCTGAAGTCAGCGGGTTTGCCAACCCCGTCAAAGTGGAGCATCCGGTTACACTTTTTCAACTTGGAACTCACTAAGCACTTTTATTTGACCCCCCAACTCTCGCCCCATAAAGCAGCAACCGATCCGGACGTGTCAGATCTCTTCCTCTTCGGAGTACCGAGTGCCCAAATGGGTACTCGAATGCGCACTTGACGTCACCTGCGGATGGTTTTGGGCACCCCTGCTTTGGTGCTGCAAAGTGGATGCCAGCTTAGTCTTTGGGTCGTCACCCACTAATCGGCGGGCCACAGCGTCATCGCCCATGCGTGGTTGGCAGCTGGACCGGGTGCCGAAGAAGAGCGAATCCATCAATGTGTGGACGCCGAGCTTGACGCAGAGCTCGACGCCGACGTCGTTGGCATCGGTGTCGTCGCTCAGAGCTGCCAGCGGGGGAACAAATGTTGATGACAGGGTCGAAAGAGCCGCCCACACAAAAAGGAAGGGGGAACTTTTTTTCAAGACCAACGCGGAAACCCCGAAAGATTCCCTCAGGAAGAAGAAGAAATCCGACCGCCAAGGAGTTCATCAACGAGGCCTTGAGTTCAGTGCAGCATTAGACCGAGTTGAGCAGTGCGCGCACACACACAAAAAAAGTATGACTCATTTTTTCCCCACGCGATAATAACTGTTGAAATGGCTTCGAGAAGACTTCGTGTCCTTGACCGCCTTCTTCTTCTGCTCCCTTCGCGTGAGGATTTTCGCGCATTTCGCAGCCAAAAACTCCTCTTCTCTGTCTACAAAGAGCAGAGAGAGGATAGATCAAAGATGTACAAGGTTTCGTCTAATGAAGCATCACTGATGAATGATGCAAATCTGTCTCGACATCTGGGAAGAAGAAGAAGAAGAAAATAATCAGGGAGAAGAAGAACTCTGCTCAAAAGAGGAAGCAACAGCGTCCGTCAGATCACAAATGGACTTGTGCTCTGCAAAATATGGAGAAGGAAGAAGACGCATTCCAGCTTGGTCGGGGCTGTAAAAGTTGGCTGTGAGGAAGGATGTTCTCAAGTACCGTTCCAGTCTTCAAAAGTAGGGATAGGAAAGAATTGCGCAATTCGAATAACCATCGGTAATTCCGACGTCCTCCTTCACATTGCACTTGGACGAAACTTGCTTTTTATCCGCTGTCTGTAAAACAGTTTTAAGACGCAGTGGATAAAAGAGCTAATGGGTAGGACAACGTATGGACATAAGGACCAATGGGTAAAAAAAGGACCAACGGATAGAAAGATCAAAGGATGAAAAGACCATTTAGTTTAAGGACTATTCAATTGAACCACTGATAGCAGAGGAACTATCGGCCATACGGAAGAATGGGACCCCCATATAAGGATCACTTCCTAAAGAACCAACACAGAATTATCAGCACTGACGAATGTAAGGATCAGACACCTACTATGCACTATCAAGTCAAACTCGACTTGGAATGTCTTCCTTCAATGTCTTCACAGTTTTGGTGAGTTGAGGAAACAACCAAGTTGGCGCGGTCCAGATCAAGACAAAAACACTGATGAATGATGAAAAACGTAAAGTTGCTGGCACACCTTTATGTATGGTCAGACTCGACTGGCGTCTCACTTACCCTGACCCGCCACATCTACACTTTTTGCAGCTTTTTTTAATCTCCCAGCCAAAAAATTGCCGAAACCGGGGGCAAAAATTCGAGTTTTTTTTCATGCCCCTCTGAAGTTTGCCGAATCCGAGGTTTTAAGACCCCTAGCACGAGCGTGAGGCATCCCGGTAGACCGATTTGTCTTGTTAAATGGCGTCGCTTACTTAGTCTAAATTCACTTCTTCTTCTTCTTCTTCTTCTTCTTCCTCCTCCTCCTCCTCCTTTGTGCGAGCAGCAGCAGCAGCAGCAGCAACAACAACAACAACAACAACAACAACAACCCTTTTCTTCCCACACCACAAAAGGAATTCCTCTTAAGGGCTCTACTTTGATGCCCTCAGGGTCGCTCCTACCTTGAATCCGCAGATCGATTTTCGCCGTTGCAAATGACGCGTACCCCACTTTTTTTTTTGGAGGAGGGGGGGGGGCGCATTTCTTTACCCCCAAATAAAGAAGCATTTTGAGTGTGCCCATTAAAAGTCAGTGGTAATGCTCATAAATCTGTGTCTGTGTTTACCGCGTCGTAATAACAACAGTTTTCTGCACGCAGGCCTACAATTAAAGGCAGTCATCGAAAGGGGTAAGGGTACGAGGGGGAGAGAGAGAGGGTTATTATTACTAGATGCCATCTGCTGGGAAGGATGAGAAGAAAACCATCTTCTTCTTTGTGGGATGAGACTTCCTCCTCTACTCAATTACAACTGCAGTCACATAAATAAGTCTGCTAACTTATGAGCTGTGTTAGCTCCCATCGAGTTTATTTCACCCCTGGAGGAAGAGAGAGAAGGAAAAGTCTGCGCTGCTCGACTCGAGCGTGGCCAAGAGACAAAAGGTCGTGCACCGAGGGCGGACGGAGGAGGAGGAGAAGAAGATATGTGAAGATGTGGTCATGCAACTATCAAAATTTGAATATCTCTTATCTCTTCTTGGCCGCCGACGCCCACGCTCTCGCCGTCTTGCTCGGAGGAGCAGACGATGCTCTGGCTGCTGCTGCTGATGATGACGCCGCCGCCGACGCCGCCGCACACGTACCAGGCTTTGAAGAGGAATTTTGGACGCGATTTTTCCGCCGCCGTCACTCTCACGTGACGAGACTTGAAGCGGTTAAATATCATGCCAAGATCATGGAACAAAAAGGGAGGAGAGAAAAGATCTCATCATGCACGTCACTCAAGGTGTTTTCAGCCTCGTTACTGCCCTGCCTGCCTGAGCTCAGTCAAAGGCTTCGATGCACAACTGCAGCCAGAAGAATAACAGCGCACAAGTGGAGGGATCCAAGCAATTCGCATGTGCAAAATCCTTCTGGTGTTGTGCACATTTATTTATTGGGAGTCGATTCGTCAAACTGCTCAAGGATGAGCGAGACACGTGGACCGGGACAAAACAAGACTTCGTTTCCTGACTGATTTTTTTGCCTCCTCCTCCTCCCCCATCTCGTAACTAGAAGGGGGGCTCGACATTTTAGGGCAAAGTTTGCCACCTTCAGCCGCGTTTCTTGGCGTTGTTCGCCCGCTCCGGAGAAAGTTTTGCACCTAAAATACGGCCCCACTCATTTGTAGCAATGGGAGCAGGCAGGATTTTTGCACACAACACTCGTGACTGAGAGGGACTTGCAGAAAAGCTGCGGAGCGAAGTGCATTTGCATGTCAGGAAAGGTTCATGAGAAACCGAACTTCCTCGCCCACTCTATACAAAGTTATTGAAGTGAATCCAGTTCTTTCTCCTTCAACGGAAAACTTTCACTTGACCGCCCATGAAACTCTTCATCCTGCTCATTAATTTTCCCGTCGATGCTGCGATCAACGAGTGAGTCCGTCTCGTAGGAGATGGGGGGGGGGGAAAAAGGGGGGGGGGAGGCCTGAGCCGAGGCCTAGCCATGGGCCTGGGCATGACGAGCTGCAACACGAGTCTTGACTTCGCCCACATCCTGCCGTGCATCAATGTGAACAAAGAGCGTGAGGATCATCTGATTTTCTTTTGAGAGCTGAACAGGAAGAAAGAATAGTGCGTGAAGTCAAGTTCACCCATGTGGTTTCCCCCCCCCTCTCTCTCTCTGTGGTGCGCGCGTGCGCCCTGGGCCTGCTCACACACGAGATTCGCCTGGGTGAGCAGGCCCATAACGGGGCACAACAGAACAATGAGTCCACCCACACATGCGCGTGCAAAAATTGAATGCTTCTGCTGCTTCCTTGCTTGTACATCTTGATTCTGTCCCATCTAAAGACTTGTATAGGCCTAAATATGACGACGACGAGGAAGCGTCTTAAGGAATAAGAGATTCCTTCGATGGCCTTTTAGGGGCGAGCAAGGAGAAAACAAAGCTGGATCGATTGGGCTTCCTCACCGCGTTCGTTCCTGACTTCATTTGGCAGGTGTTGAGAAAGACAGAACAGGACCTTCCTCCTCCGGGCCGCCTGTCCTAGATCATCATTATTAGACTGCGTGTCTGTAGGGCCGTGTCAGGAATGTCAGGGTCGAAATCCGCAGCGAAAATTGCGTGGAAAACGGCGCAAAAATGGGCGTACTCAATCTTGGTCGCGTGCACGCGGGAGGGAGGGAAAGGGTTGACTTGATGACCTTTCCGGCGAAGCCACGCGTGCCATTTCTACCATGGATTGAAATGTAACATTCTCAGCTATCGAGCAGCAGCTTAATGAAGGCCAGAAGACCAAAAAAAAGTCGAGCAAATCTCGGACTTGGAAGGGGTTCGTCCTTGACACGCGTGCGCACTCATGAGGTCCAAAAAAGGTCACTTGCCAGCCATGTTGACAGACTGGGTCAGGCGAGGACCTCTGGGACAACCCGGACACCACAGGCAGCGTTGTCATCTTCCTCCGTGGGGGGAAGCAGGCAGCAAAAAACTGTGCATCCTAACGTGGCACCCGGTGGGAAAAAGACATGCGTGCCTATTTCTTACCCAAACAAATTCCGTAGGGATGGAGTAAGAAAAGAAAAAAAAAGTCGGGCTCACAAAAACTCGGGCTCCTGGCCGTGCGGGGTCACTAAAAGGTTGTCCGATTCTCGGGCTCTTGTCAGAATTGACAGAGGCCTGAAAGAATCTCAGTTTTTGCTCCTGACCTCACCGTCTGTGGCATGAAAGAGTTCCACCCTCATGTTCAGCAACTTGCTGAGGATGGTGCACAAGGTCTTTGTCTGTCTCGCGCCGACACTGGCCGACTGTGGAGTCCCAGATGAAACAAGATCGGACTTATCCGGGCCATAAAAAGCCCAAAGAGCTTCGGGCTGACACAAAGCCCAGATCGAATCTCAGACTCGAGCTGCACAGCCCAACCGTCCATCTTGTGCCTACGACTCACACAGGAAGTCAAAATCCCAGCGTAAACTTTAAAGTGTCTTTCTTGCGCATTGTCATGATAAGTTAGAATATTGCGCGGGAAAGTGGCTTTGAAACCACGGTTCAAGGACCTCAAATATGACCCATCTGGCAACACTGGCACGAGTCGCAACCATCTAAAACTCGAGTCGAGTCTTGAGGCCCGAGACAAAAGTTTCTTCGCTCGATTCCTAATGTCTGGGCACTCAACAGAAGCCTGATTTGTCTACGCCTTTGCATTACAGTAGAATCCCTATATGAGAGTGTACGAGATTCCCACTGTACAGTGAAGCCGGCTCATCCCGACCTCGGACGCGGGCGGCAACCAGCGTGTCCCAAAAGCAGCACATTATCGGAGTCATTTTTGACATATTTTTTTGCAATTAATTTCATGACTCATTCTATCTCGGATAGAGTAGGTTCATTACCCAATCATTACTTTCCAGGATAGGGAATGACATTACATCAGTCATTACTTTTGCAAATTTTATTTCCAGGCATGAGTAAACATGATTGTTTACATGCACTGCATTTGAAGCAGTAACTTTGTTTTCTGACAAAAAGTCATTGGGATTTCAAGAGAGTCACCGAGAAAAAGCGGTTGCAGATGGAAAGCTTCCAGCCAGGGTTGCCAGACATTGGTCAAGCTCTGCAGCCAAATTTATTCGGCAATGAGTGTTGTTTTGAAAAGTACTGTCATTCCAGTACTTACTATTCCTGAAAATGCAATGGAATTACATTACAGTGACATAAAATTGCTGCAATTCATTAATGGTCCTTCATTACTGCAACTCCATTCGCTTTCTCGCTTTTACCCCTCCTGACAAGCTGCTAAAAGAGTGACTCTGTCCGCAATCTGTGGACTTCTGGAGACGTTTCTGTTCTGCCATTGGACTCATTTCGTCAGCCAAGTGAACTCTTCTCCTCCCTTCATGAGGAGGACTTTTTTTGCTGCAACCAAAACATGCTTTTTTACTCCGCATCTGAATGATCGAACAAGCCCCTTCTGCAGCATCACCTGCTTGCTTATGTACCTGGCGTCATATTGTTGTCCAATCCCCAAAGGTAGGAAAGACAGTGAACCCCGGCAATAAAGTCATCAGGGCAATATAATCATCAGAGGTGAGTGGGTGACTTCATATGAAATTACGGATCATTCCAGCTGGAAAAACATGTTGACGAACAGTTTAGGTCTGTCAGCCGGAAATATAGAAAATATTCTTTCTATATCTCTGCCTGTAATGTAAGTAGTGGTTTTTAATTTTCATCTTATTGTGGCCCCAGGGGCAAAAATGTGATAAAATCGAGACTTTCACTTACAAAACCCTTTTCGTCAAATTGATCCGTGATGAAATCGAGATCGGTAAAATGGAAACTTCACTGTACTACGTGATGCAATTAGAGTCTGCATGAGTGGCAGAATCTGAGTCAGAGAATTGAAGGCATCGTTCAGCATTTGTCTTCATTTTTCTGGCTGACTAGGGATGTGCCTCGCGAGGAAGCCGGCCAGACTGAGCTAAGCTTGAGCCATGACTAACGTGACCGAGATCTGCGAGTGCTTCAAGCATGAGAACCTCAGGTCCCAAGCTTGTCCCAATTAAGCCGCGACTGAGTCCGTGTGCAGCCCGAGTCCGCCTGCTTGGGCCTGACACTGAAAGATTGCATTGAGAGCGCAACTTGACAGGATCGTACCAAGGATCTCTACAACGGTCTGGACCCCAAGTCGGTTCTGCACGATCAAAGCCTGCGGCAAAACACCGGGTCGAGGTTGGGTGATTCCGGACTGCCGATTTCCGGGGCTCGTTTTGCAGCCAGGCTGAGCTGGTTTCAAACATCAACACGTTGAGAGGGGGAGGGAGACAAACGTCCTCATCATGTTCTACGGCGTGAATCTCTCCGCGGTGGACACTGAGGGCAATGCAGACGCCGACACCGGTGCGGTCGTGACCAGCAAGGACGAGGCCCTGCGGATGCTCAAGACACACAAGGGTGCGAGGTTCAAGGCGTTCGAGAGCCTCGAAGAGGCCGAGAGTTTCGCCAAGGAGAGAAACGCCGATAGCAGGAAACAGGAGAAGGGGGAGAGCAAGAACAATGACGACGGCGGTAGCGATGACAGCGCCACGGCTGCCGCCGCCGCCACCACAGCCGCGCCAGAGGTACGAGATGGTTTCTAGCGCCTCAGCGTTCCTTTTCTTAAATTGCTTTTTGCACAGGGATGTCCTTGGCCCTCACTGACCCCGCAGGAGCTGAAACGCCTGAAGGAGGCGATCCTGGCTGGGGACGAGAGTTCAGTCTTGTCGCTTGTGTCCTCAAACCCGCGCTACTTGACGACGCCCTGCGACACCCCGGCAATCGTGCACTCGGGCACCCGCGGGAACGCGCTTCACATCGCTTCAGGCGCCGGCGTCCACAACCAATCGCTCCACATGGCCAGAGTCGTACTCGGATTAATCCAAGATCCGGTGAGAGCGAAGTCATTGCGACTTTGACGTCTCTGTTCCAGGAGTCGGCCGTGCATCAGAAGATCGCGTGGGTGGAATAGTGCGTGTGCGTGTGGACGGTGGGCCCCACTTAGTTCACGCAACGAAAACAAAGTGACAGCAGCTGTCATGACGAGGCAACGCTGTATCTAAGGCTAGAAAGTTCCACAACGAGTTCCGCGCCGGTCTTAGCGCCCCTGCCTTCGTGGAAGCGGAGTCCACTGTATTGTAGGAGTCGAATCTGTTGCTCCATCGCAGTCCTTTGTGCGTACCCTCTCTGTCCTCGTTGTGCAAGTTCAAGTCCTTCCACAGGATCTGATGTCTCGAATGTATCCGGGCGAGTCTGCGGAGCTCCGGAGTCGACGTCAGGAGCGCCTGCTAGATCTGTTCCTCAACATGCCCAACAAGGGGCACCACGACACCCCATTACACCAGGTGCGTACGGTCAGGGCGAGTCCTCCATGTACTTAGCCTGAAGAACACGGTGACGATTGCAGGCGTGCAAGTTCGGCAACCTCGATGTGGTCCGACTGTTGGCGTCTTTCAGTAGCTGTGATGTCCTGAGAAGGAATCGCCAGGGACTCACCCCGGCTGACGTTGCCTGTAGCAGACAGCATGAGAACGACGAGGAGTTGAAGAAGGAGATCAGGAAAGCGCTGGAGGGACAGGTGGGTGGCGGAGTTGACCTGAAAGAAGTCCAAGGCTTGACAAATCCACTGATTCTGATTCCAGGTCTACATCCCTCTGTTTCGTGATGTCGACACCAATACTGCCTTTATCGGGGAGCCCTGGACTCCGGGAAAGGAGAACAACAACGACGTCGTCATCTCAAACATGGTGAACCCCGCCAGCCCGACGCCAACACCGTTGTCGCCTCTGGCTGCATCCACACCAAGACCAAAGTTAAAACAAATGGAGAAAAATAACAACACGTCGCCGTTGCTCTTGGCCAGCAAGAAGAAGGACCGGAGCAATAGCAGCGACACTAGTGTTCTCTCCTCTCCTCTCACCGTCCGGGCTCTCCTTGGTCCTTTGTCTCCTGGGGACGCCATTTGCGCCAGAGAGGAGTGGCGCCAATGCGGAGGCGCTGGAGATGCCGCGGCGCACGCCCGTCGGCGCAAACCGTCGGAAAGGGCACTGCAAACCAGCGGTCGTGGTCTTGCCAAAAAGTTCGCCGGATCCAACCTGTGGGAGTACTGGGACTTTTTGGACGCCTACTGCGATGTGACCTCTGAGGACGGCCTCAGGCTACTTGACAACCACCTTAACGACGTGTCTGCCCTGGAGGTCGAAGCGGACGCTAGTGAGTCGTTCCAGGAAGGAAAGAAGTCGCAGAAGGACGAAGCGGAAGAGGTCGTGAAACAAGATGTCGTCCTGAGTCCCGTGAGTGAACTCATCAAAGGCTTCGCGAAGTTACACGTGCGGGAATTCGATACCTCTTCCTCCTCCTCTTACGATTCTTGCGAAAACCTCGCCAACGACCAGAGCGACAGCTACTGGACTGCGGAGGAGGACGAGGACGAGGTCGAGATATGTCACCAAGTTTACCTTGCCGGCGTGGACGCGCCATCGGAGGCCGACGTCAGGCTGTTCGACGCGCTGCGAGAGAACGCGATTGATCCCGTGAAGTTCCCACAAGTTGCAAAGTGGAAGAGGCTGGTGGCGGCCGCAGACGATGAAGAGAGGAGCTCCTGGAAGGGCACCAACACCCGGCAGAAGCTGCTGAAGGTGCCGAAATTGGACATGGCAGATTTTAATGCCACCACCGCGTCTGACTAAGGTCTAAGCACCGACGAAAGGACGAATGTGTGAATTTCACTCTTGTACTCATTGTGTCATGGCTTATGTATGTCAAGAGTCAATAGAAGTTATATTTGAGTCTAAACATGATAATCACGCGTGTAAGTATCGGAGTCCCTGACTCGAGACGGCGGTTACGTAATTACGTCTTAAGCCGCAAGGTGAGCGGCCTCTGGCTGTGCACGAAGTAGTGATGAGACGAATGCAGCACTCGAGTACTTTAGGGTTTGAAAGGAGCGAGTAGTACTCGGACCCAGTACTGCACGGACCCAACAATACGCGGACTTACTGGAGTGTTCAAACGACTATAATAAGTATTTGGGTAAGTACGTACAATGCCCACATCACTATGATTTCTATGCCTTTGCGTCACTAATCTATTGTCACTCCTTAGGGAGGTGCTTGTTTCTATAATAGTCTCCATTTATGCATCACTCTTCTCTCAATTTCCTCCTGATGCTCGGTTTCTCTTGGAAATTGAACCACTTTAGGACACTGTTGGCCTCTTGCATATAAATACTGTTCCTGATGAAGTCTTGTCCACTCCAGGAGAATATTCGATGCCTACTTGGACTCAAGTCCTAGTGCAGTACTCGGGCTTGACCAAACGCGTACTCGCATCATCCCTATCACGCAGCAGCTGTGAAGACGAGTGTGGTGGCTGCTGCTCATGTCAAGCGTTGCATCGCACAACACGAACGTCTTCATCAAGGACAACTCAGGTAGGAGAACTAAGTCAAACAATAGAGAAAGATGTTTCGATCGGAAACGTTTGGCGAACATAACGTTTGAAAAAGAGAGAAGAAGCGAGGAAACAACCTGTAGAGAAGAATTAATGGCTGAATGAACCCGTCTAGCAAAACATTGGCCGCCAGGGCTGCCAGCTTGGATAGTGGTTAAGGAAACGAAGGGTCTAGCAGAGAGAACAAATGTCACAAACTGTAAGATATCTACTAGAGTCAGACGAAAACTGTAAGATATCTACTAGAGTTAGACGAAAACTGTAAGGTATTTACTAGAGTTAGACGAAAACTGTAAGGTATTTACTAGAGTTAGACGAAAACTGTAAGATATATACAGCGTATATATCGTATATATGCTTATATATACAGCAGAGTATATCTGCCAAGACGATTTCCGCAGCAATTTAAAACGATATTAATACTAGTATTAGTCCTTCTAAGTGCGCCTACGTCATTAAAAGCCTGCAAAATTTCGCATTATTGGTAGGCAAAACAAGAGAAATAGAAATTTGCCCGTGTTTTTCGTGCTCTGGTGGCAAAAGCTTTGGGAGACCTGGCAACCCTGTTGGCCAGTTAATGCGTTGACAAAAATCTGGCTGCGATGCTTCGATTCAAATGACAACGTTCAAACTTTGTTCGGTGGCGACCTCGTAGTGATTCGAAGGATGCGCCGTTTATTCCCGGGCTCACCTTCGTCCGGTACTTCCGAACGCCCCCTCTCGACCCCGCCGCCTTCGCCGGGTCCGGTGTTCGTTGGTCGTCCGGTTGGCCGCGCCGCCTCCGCTAAGGATCCGGGGGCGCATCGACTGCACAAGGCCGCTTGGGACGGGAGGCTCGGCCGAGTCGCAGACATGGTGAACAGGAAGTCCGTTTCCGTGGAGGCGTTCAACGTCCAGGGTCAGACTCCGCTCTTTGTGGCTGCCTACACGGGCGACGTGGACCTCGCGTCGCTACTGCTTTCACTTGGTGCCGACGCCAACGCCAGGTGCACCGGCGGTTACACGCCCATGCACGGAGCCTGCTACGCCGCAGATCCCGTTTTGCTGGAGAAGTTACTCTTGGAACACGGGGGCGATCTTGGAACCTTGGACGTGTGGCGGCAGACGCCAGTGGACTGGGTGTACGAGAATCCAGACCCGTGCCGGAGGGAGGCTGCCTTGGCCGTCGTCGAACAGGTGGAAGCTGCCCTTGCCGCCAGGGTCGAGAGGAAGGAGAGAAGGAAGAAGAACCTCGGTTCGAGTAAAAGCACTACGAAAAATCCTGATGTTCAGCCCCAAATTTCTTTCCACAAGGAGCGAGGAAACACCAAGAACTTGTACGAGTACTCCAGCTGCGCAGACGACTGCTCCGACACTGTCGACGCCAAGCAGATTCCTCGCTATCGCTTACTGCACCGCTTGGAAGAGCTGTTCGCCTCCATCCCCTCGCCTCCTTTTGTCAGGAAGCAAGAGAGCAGGAGGAGGAGCGACCCCGGGCTCTTCTCATCTCATCGGGAGGTTGACAACCCCCCCTCAGACTTGTTCAGGCGCCAGAGTCAGCGTCTTCAGACAAGGCACACAAGTGACATCTTTCACTCTAGTCCGGAGAAGCTGAACGAGATCTTTGAGAGCCCTCGAGTTAAGGCAGAGACGATGATCAGCAGCGGCAATCACGATCACGACAACAACGAGAGCGACAGCAGCAGTAACAGTTGCAACAGCAATAGCGATAGCAATAACAACAGCAACAGCAACACCCCCACGAACAACAACGACATGATCCAATTCTTCACCACAAGCAAGAGTAACTTTAGACCGGCGTGTGTGATCTCAAACAACGTTCCCCTGTCCTACCAGAGGGAGGAGAAACACGAGAGGAAAGAGAACCCTCGACTTTTCATGGACCGTCGCTTTCCTCCGCTCAGCTCTTCTCCGGCGATCGACCGGCGATCTCTCTACGCCAACTTCGCGCGCAGCATCTTCACTGAGGCCTGCGCCGAGGAAGGCGCCAAAAGTGACCAGCCTGTCCGCAACCCCGTCGTCTTGAAGACGAGGGACAAAGGTGAAGCCATCAATCGGAAGATCGGACCTAGGCCAAGATTCCCCGCGTCTGTGGCCACGTCGACTCCAAACGCCTTCAAGAGCATGTCTCGTTTCCAGTTCTCAGTGCAGAATTCTGTAACAACGGATTCGCAAGACAGCTCGGGGGCGCTGCCCGATTTGGCCTCGAACTGGCACACGGCCGTTGAGGAGGTCGAGGGCGAAGTCGACGACGGCCCAGACAACACATTCGCCGAGGGCCTGTTGGCCGAAAGCACCGCCGATGCCGAGTGGAACTCCAACGATGAGGAAGGCTTCGCCACCGAGGAGCTCTTCTGCAACGAAGAGACCACCGTGTCCTGCGAAGAGGAGGTTACTCTGAACGACGACGCTGAGGTCGTTGTGGCGGCGGCATCTGATTGGGAACATGTGCCGGGTACGGTCGGCCGTGAGGCCCAGCTTGAATGGCAGCAACAACACGTTGAGGAGCCAGCCCAAGAAAATTTCATTCCCTTCCAAAAAGGAGAGGTTGCCATTATCGGTGGTCCAAAAGGCGGCGAAGAAGAGGAGGTTGTTGTCTCTGGTGCAAACGTTTGGGATCACGTGGACGGAGTCGATGACCAGGGTTACGGCCAAGGAGGTCAGGACGATTGGGGAAACGAAGGTTGGGACAACAACGACTACGGACAACAAGTTGAAGAACCTGTTGAGGAAGCTGAAAATTGGAACAGTGTCAGACAAGACAACTGGGAAGAAGAAATTACTAACTGCGGTGTTGATGACGCTCGCGTTGAGGAAGCAGAGTCATCGAGCCAAGATGCTTGGAACACGGCCACTGATGTAGATGAAGCAGCTGTGGGCCCTGTACAAGGACTGGAAGAAGAGAAAGGCGGCTTCATTGACGACGAAGTTGATCCGAAAGCCCCCAACTTCGTTCTTCAGGGAAATCCGCAGGCGGCCGGAGACAGCGGACCTGCCACCGCCGCAATTGCTTCCGATGCTGTACTGAAGTTGACCTGCCTGGACAATGAGACTCAGTACGACACTATACTCGAAGAGTCCAAGGAAGAATGTACTTAAGTTTTTTAATCCTTCAGTTATTCAAAAAATTCAATTTTTTGTATGTATTGTTGTCTTTCTTGTAAGAAGTCCTCAAATAAAGCGACATTTCCGGCGTTCTACCAATGACTGCCCTTGAAGGGGGAAGTGCAGAGGGGACGAACGGCCCCGGAGGAGTAGAACCTGTTTCTCTCAATGCTGTTCATGCTCAAGTTACTGTCTTGTCGACGTCTACTCTAGGGAACTCAAAATGGTGCTTCCATGGCTTCCCCTTTTCACCGTCTTCTTTTCCGGGATGATCTTCCTGGCGTCATTCGGGAAGTCCCTCGGGGTCCGCAAAGCCTACGTCCGTATCTTGCTCAAAGTGTTCGAGGTGAGAAAACAATGTGGAGCTCGACACCTTCGGCAGGACCAGCGCTATCTCTTCTTTCAGTTTGCGCAGAGGATCGCCAAGGAAGAGAGGAAGAAACGACGGAAAAGCTCTGACATGGACCCGCTAGAGTACGACGACGACGACGCGAAGGGCGACGTCGGCGGTGAGGAAAACAACAAAAACGTGAGTCTGGGCTCACAATATTGGCAGCAATATTGTAGTCACGCCGCCTCGTTACAGAATGCCACTCAACTGGACCTCAGTGTTTTACTGCGCATGCATCCTCGGACACATTTTGCATTGTACAATCCTGACGTCCGCACAGTTACCGTACTTGCTCTAGTGATCCGCCTTAGTCCCTTAGAAGGTGAACCCCGTCCACTATGTGAGGGGTGTACACACGTTTGCCCCGGCCCTCCCTTGTAGGCAATAAATATGACGCATTGAATCTCTACCTTGACGCCACAGTAACGTTTCTCCGAAGATCCCAAGCGACCTCTCCCTCCAGCCTGGTCCTGATCGGTCCAGGCCAGGGGCGGGAGAGGAGTCAAGGAGTCACCATTTGCTTGTAGGCTGTCGAGGCGAGGAAGAAGTTCCTGATGAGATTTGGCGAAAAGTCTCGCCACAACGTCATCAGCAAGAAAGACAATCTGGTCCTCACCCCGGACAAGCCGCCCGTCATCATGGAAGAAGGGGTAAGCCTAACAGATTTCCTATGACAGTGCAGAAACTGCTGGGTTTGTTGCGCCAAAGGTGATACGAGTAGTTCAGTCATCCCCCACACATGTTCAGTATTTGTAAATGCTACTGAATTGTAAGTTCAATGCGTTTTCTTAACATGCTATATGACACTTAGCGGCAAAATATGAGACTGAATTTTGGCCGCGTCAGGGAGGATTTGAATGCAACCAAAGATGAACGAGACATTGACCTTCCAGCTCTAGAGACACTGACCCTACAGGGTGGACGAAGGAGATTTGCATTCAAAGGCGAGTTGCGAATCTCCTGGGCCCACCCTGTACTTAGTAACACTGATGTTCAACCTTTCCCCAGGTAATCTGCTTATCCAGGGACTGCCTCTTCCCGTAGTAATCTATGGTTTCACCCAATTTGTTCCAGCATTTCGGCAAGGAGTGGTCCAGCCAGGTGCTGGCCGGCCAGAAGGTTTGTCCCGAGTCGTTCAGGCGGGAGTTCGAGCTGGAGGATATCCTGGACTACATCAAGACGGGGATCGGATCCATCATTGAGGACGAGGTCACTCAAAGATTCGTTGCGGAAGATCTCAAGGTGAAGAAAACCGCAGAAGTGTCCTGTTCGTACCGTACAGTGATGCGCGTAATTTTTGCATTTACATTGCTTAGAGTTGGAACCTTTTGACCCGGACGAGCCAAAGCTTCCAGTTCGTCAACGTTACCCTCACTGTCATTTACATCATCGGCTGCTTCGTCAGATATTTCGTCCTGCTGCCCATGCGTACGGTCATCTTCTTCGCCGGGGTGAGAGGAAGTCCACACTTTTGCACGTCAAACATGTAAAAGTGTATGGCGGACGCGGCTTAAGGATGTGCCACGTTCGCCAATGTGTCTGTGCTCTCTCCCCAGTTCATTTACATGGTGGCCATGACTGCCCTGATCGGCCTCGTCCCGAGCGACCGCGTCCGTCGGATCCTCTATGACTTCGTAGCCAAGGTCACCTTCAGGATCGTCGTTCGCTCCTTTTCCACTGTGCTCACATTCCACAACAGGCAAGTCCACGCACCTTGGCAAGTCTCAATTCAATAGTTGACCGATTGTGCATGCAGGCAGTGGCGTCCCAAGAGCGACGGCATCTGCGTGGCCAACCACACCTCCCCCATCGACGTCGCCATCCTGCAGTGCGACAGATCCTACGCATTGGTACACACGAGATGGGAAAAGGATTATGGGAAAAAGGTTGGCTACGTCTTTCTTTGTATGCTAGGTAGGTCAAACGCAAGGAGGTGTGTTTGGCATGGTCCAACGCTGTCTGGGCAGGGCGACCTCGCACATCTGGTTCGAGAGGTCTGAGGTCAAGGACAGGTCACTCGTGACAGCAAGGTACGTAGTCGTTGCACTGCAAGTGTTCTTCCGACTGTTCTGTAACAAGTCACCACCGTTGCCTGTCAGGCTCAAGTCTCACGTCGAAGATCCGACCAAGCTGCCGATCTTGATCTTTCCCGAGGGCACTTGCATCAACAACACCTCAGTGATGCAGTTCAAGAAGGGCAGTTTTGAGATCGGCGGCACCGTTTACCCGGTGGCTATCAAATACGACGCGAAATTCGGGGATGCTTTCTGGAACTCTTCCCAGTGCGGCATGATGTTCTACATTTTCATGATGATGACCTCCTGGGCCCTGGTGTGCGACGTCCACTACTTGCCCCCCATGACTCTCGGGGAGGGCGAAAGCTCGATCGATTTCGCCAACAGGGTCAAGGCCGAGATCGCCAGGAAAGGCGGCCTCGTTGACCTCGTGTGGGACGGAAACCTGAAGCGCGGTAGCGTCAAGTCTGAGTGGAAGGCGAGGCAACAGAAGGAGTTCTCCAAAAGATTAAAGGTGGACTGAACCGTCACATTGCATGATAGTTGATAATGCCAATTTCACAGGTTACTTTGCATTGTCTGTTGAGAAATACACTTACAAAGTTTAAAGAAAGTGTTTTTTTTTCTTTTGAAGGATATTAGATCTTCGTGTATAATGATTTTTGCACTGCATTTTGGCCACTGCAGCACTCGTGACATTGGCAAGATGGAGGGAGACATTTTCAGAGGAAATGAATGGACTTCAAGTTCATGGACTTGCAAATCGCGTTGGCCCACGGACTACAACACCCGATGACTCCTCATATAAACGGCACCACCCAGGTGGTCGTGAGAACCAGAATCCTCGAAGAACAGTGACTCGAAGAAGTCACTCTGAGCTGTCATGAGTTTTTTCGCCATGGCCGAAGTCATTTCGCCAAGTTGACCTTGACACGATCCTGGAGGCGTTTTTCTCTGCATATTTCGGGTGATTTTTTTCTTGACACAGTGAACTCCGCTTAGCAGAGTAACTTAGGGCCCAGAGGTTCCGGCTGCTGCAAGGTGACTTCTACTGTCAAGACCGTTTGTCACCTTCAACAGCACCAAAGCAAAAGAACAAAAAAAAAGATTTTGCGCCTTTCATCTTTATTCAGAACTAAGGAACCCACCTAAAATTATTAATGCTGGAAGAGTTCCCAGTTTACGTTCCACGGAGCGGACAGAGGCTGCCACAGTAAGCGGAGAATGACTAATTCGTAGTGTGTTGACATCCTACTACCTTAAGCAGAGTTGTACTGTAACCGATGCTCCTATAAGCGGAGGTCACTGCATTGGGCATGCGCCAGCAGAAAAAACCGACTCTTGAAGGCTACGTAATGAAAGGTAGCAGCGTAAAGACCTCACTTATAACTTACTTTATAATCACAGATATTTTCGTAGGCACCTTTGCTGTTGACAGTGCAAAATGAGTGCTTTTTGCCAAGTCTTGAAAGCGCGGCTTTAGCATCTTCTGCGCTTGCCCACGCTGGGAGCAGAGCAAAAGTGAGCGGTGGCTACCGTATGATGCAAAAACAATACGACTTAACAAGTGATCACCTGAAAGAAGTTATGAGCTGCAACGTGCGTACTTGTTCACTGCAATGTCCCTGCGCTCGTGCTCTATAGGTGAGGGGTTTTTTTTTGGTGCACTCTGCCTTCATTTCTTGCCCCGTGGACAAGGCTCAAGGTTAAAGGTAGACAGGTAGTCAACATTTGGTCGTCAGCAGAGCTGGTCTGCGCGTGCATCCTTGTGAAGAGTCATCAGACACTTGGGAGTCCTACAGCAAAAGAGTGAGCTACAAATCTTAAATCGGCGTTATTACAAAGCGTGACACTCGACCGTACATAGCAGCTGTCACCTGTGAAGGGCTGGGTCCTTATATTGAATGTACTGATATAATGCTGAAGGTTTGACTGAGGTTAAGTGGCAAGGGCTGAGTACTGGGTTGTATTGACTGATTTTAGCATTCAGTGCAGTGATGTGTTAAAAATTAAAAGCTGTAAGTGTGCTGTGCCCGTCGGTCTATCCTCTGCATTCAAGGTCCTGACTGTCACACTTGACTTCAATTTGCCATGCGCCTATAGTCCGGACGTACGTACGAGAAATTTACGTGCAAAATTCGCTGGGGATGCCGACAAAAGTCCACTGCCAGTGTCACAGAGTCTCTTCGAGCAAAGTCTTTGCTTGAGGCAAGAAACAGTTGCAGATGTGTCGCATGAGTTCTGCATTGTTGATCATCCACTTTTATCGACTGTGCACTGCTCCAAAGCTGCTGCGGTCATTCAGGGCTTGTTGAGGCTCGTGGTGTCCAGAATGTCAATCAATGTTGACGGTGTTGAAGGGGCAACGGACGTGGGCTATCTTGCATCCTGGGGGCGCACGACGGCGACAGCGGTGGCGGCGGTGGCCGCCACCGTAGATAACGGAGTACAGTAAGCGGCGTATACATAGAATACGCTGTAGCCACTGTAGTAGCGGGACTGTAGTTTGCGTCGCGATGGTTTCGACAGGGGTGTCACTCCTTTTGTGAATGAAGCAATCATGAAATGGTATAATGGAAAAAGGAAATAAATTTATTAAAGTATAAATGAAATAAAGGAATGGAAAAAGAAGAAACAGAGTCAGACAGGATAGATTTCTGCTATGGAGCATAGAAATGCAGCAAAAGCAATATCAGTCCTGTGCTGATTT
>JAAUXU010127502.1_pt1 | contig 23560 bp, 28 predicted proteins | sample 7278151 | NCBI WGS metagenome assembly JAAUXU01 (sample SAMN14350113, study PRJNA611818) | marine sediment metagenome | isolation source: surface marine sediment (1.8m) | place: French Polynesia: Moorea | collected 2018-08 | reverse complement strand
TGATGACAAGAATCCTGTTGATGACAAGAATCCTGTTGATGACAAGAATCCTGTTGATGACAAGAATCCTGTTGATGACAAGAATCCTGTTGATGACAAGAATCCTCGCCATGAGGATCGCTGCCACGAGGGTCATGGCCATTGGATATGGGAAGAAGTTGGGTCTCTTAACAATTCTTTGTCTTCCAGCACAGGATCAGAAGCAGCTGAAGCACCATCAGCCTCAGAATTGCTGATGAAGGAGATGATTAGTGCACGTGAGGAAGAAAACACGCATGGAAAATGAACTGAAGCTCTTCTTTAAGCAACCTCTCCTTTCCACAAAGAGCTCTGGAAAGGATGTGCATCAGTGGTGGAAAGGGCAGGAAAGAACTATCAAAACTAGTATGCAAATATATGGGAATTCCAGCATCCAATGCCTCCTCTGAACGACTTTTCTCACATACTGGAAACATTGTGTCAAGCTTATGAAATTGATTGCAAGAGGCATGACGTCTCTTGCAATCGTAGATGTTGACAGCTTCAAAGAATTTGCAAGAGCCTTGGATCCATTATATAGGCTCCCTATCAAAAATCACTGAAGAAATGGGGCAGGCATCAAGTATTAGTCTGACAACAGACATGTAGACCTCAATTTATGGCTCTGCATTCCTGTCCATCGCAGCACATCTCATTGATGAAAAAGGCATGATCAGATCATGCCTACTTGATTGCTCCAGAGGTTCATCCCACAGGTTGCACCATTGAATACAAGATTGCCAATGCTCTCAGATTCTGTACGATTCCTCAGAGGGTAACCCGTTGTATTGCAGATGGTGCATCCAACATTACAAAAGCCATCACTGATACTGGATTTACTCACATCCAGTGCTTTGCAAAGTTATTAAACCTTGCATGCACTGATGCGAACATCAATCAATTTGTGAAGCTTTCAGATGCTATCCATTTCTTTGCCAGCACTGAGACAGGAAAGCAGTTTAACTTCACTGCTGAAGAGAGCGGCATGGCTGATAATGTGACAAAGTTGCCGAAGTATTTATATGAAGCAGTGCAGATGAGTGGAGAGTCCAACGGGACAGGATCGAAAGTAATCCCCAGTACAAAGTCCTTCCTCCAGTTGTCTGCGGATCCTGAACGTAAGCTGCAGTCTGATCAGCCTACCTCATTTGCCTCAACATTGGCCTCTGCCACCTTGGTGGGTATACCCTAGATTGACGTGCATAAGAAGTATATGAGGGTGACTCTTTGAAGCGTTTTTTAGGAGTCGTAGTTGACTCTGAGTCGGCCCTCCAAATATTTGGATTTTCCCAATCACTGAAAAACGGAGCATCGATGGTGTCGTGCACCGTGAAGCAAGCAGCCCCCCCCTCCGGGGTCGCCAAGTTACACTTATTTTTGAAAGTATGTGGAGTAATTTTTGTGGTGAAGTTATGAGACATTTCTTGGTCAGAGCGTGGCAACTCTTTTCGTCATCGCCAGCTCGCTGCAACCACAGCTACTGATGAATACTGATACTGCAGAGTTAATCCCAATAAGCTTTGCTACCTATATATATTAGCAGCGATGAAAAAATTTGAAGGTTGGGGATGGGATTTTCATGGGATTTTGAAGAAATTTCCCTTTTTGAAGTGTAGCATTTTGCCCTTGTTAAGTACAATTTCAGGTGATCATCTCGTAATTCATTGCTCACGGAGCATTTCCTAAAATCTCGTTGTCTACAGATTAGACGACCATTCGTACAAGTTCCGAATGCGTATTCATTTTGGAAGGATTCTATTTATGCACCCAACCCTCCATTCACTATACCGAACAGTCGTATGGCGAAGCAGCAATGCACATCAACAGCAGAAGCTTAAATACCAGTTATGCAGCAGCTATAGGAGCTGAGTGAGGAAGTAGGTGTGTAGAAAACACTGTTTGGTGACTTTTTATACTTTTCGTGGATGACAACCATGTAATATGTGAAGTTTGCGTAATAATATGGACTGTGCATTCTAATTTAAAAACATGTTTCTGGAGCTCTCTTTAATCTGTTGGTCACTATCACTAACTAGGATTTCTTGTGGAGGAAAGCCCTGCTTCCTTTCTCTGCCATACCTTTCTCGTTCTCAGTTGTGCAACCACTTGTTTGCCTCACTGTCAACGTTCTCATACTCAAGTCTAAAGCTCACTGCACTTTATCTCCGGATGATACTGTTGCATTTCAAAGGCTCTGTCGCAGGTCTACATAAAAAATCCGCGAGAGTATAGTTTGCCTGGCACAAGATATGAGCCTGCATGTGATGCGTAATGTGTTATACTTCAGCTTTCCGGGGAGCAGATTTGTGAAAGACATGTCCGAGCAGAGACTCTCCCCAGTAAAATCTCAATCTGACAGAAAGTCCGTCAACAACGCGTAGTGCCCAAGGGACCAAGCAACGAAACTTCAGGACCAGCGACGACGTCGATCTGCCTGAGGCTGCTGGTCATGAAATCATCATAGGTCATAAAGGCGACAAGTTGATGACGTGCGGCGGGATTTGTAGACTCAGACGTGACACCAAAACGTCGATCGAGGTCAAGATAAGGAGGAAGCAACAGGTCTGAAGGGTCCAGTTCAAGTTCCCAAAACAGAGAAGATGAGGTGGTAGCGCATGCCAAGAAAACACGACGTTGGTCGCCACAGTTTGAGCACCCTAATGTCACTATGGGCACTCAATCTGTGAACTCATTTAGTCAAAGTTCTTCTCAGAATTATGTGTCACTGTCTGGAGAAATCATTCCATGCGAAAATTCCACTCAAAAAGGTACATTACAGCCCTCAAGCATAGTTTCTTCTCACGGAAATTACTTAAGCGGAGGTCCGTATAAGGCTCAATCATCTCACTCCAAGTACAGAAAGTCTGTTCTACCGAACTAAAGATCGATTTGGGTTTCAACGTCACTTTTAATTTCTTACTGCTGCCGAGGGAGAGGGCTGAAATCATCTATCATCATGTCTCATTCTCTTTCTGGGGAAATATTTTGAGACAAGAAGCGGAGAACAAGAAACGCATAAGATCTTCCCTGCAAGAAATTCGTTTGGAAGGAACGACCCTTCGACGAAGAGATGCCAGGTCTTCAAGATTGATTTACCACCGAGGGATTCACTGATACAGTACAACATTCACAAGGCCCTCGCATAAAGCCGTCCGGAGAAAGCCGTGAAAGTTTCATGGAAAGGCTCCGTAGGTGGCACGAAGAGATTAAGGAAGCAACGTACATTTCTGTCACGGACGACTTCAACGACAACATCTGCCGAAATCATTCGGATTTGCTGGAAAGAGAAGAATCCGAATGGCGTGATGTTGTACAACCTCTGGCGCAATGTTGCGCCGACTAAGGATCAAGTCATGGCCAAGTCCACTCTCCGGCAATGGGGAGCCAGAAAAGAACCTTTATCGATCACTCCATTCTCAAGGACAAATTGAAGAGAGCCGCCCAGAAGAGAGGAGATTTTTGGTCCTCTGTGCACTTGGGCAAATGGAAGGAGGTAAAGCGTGATGACAAAGGCGACGAATCATCAGGACAGGAAGGTGATCCATGGCACAGACCTCGAGATGCGCAGTTCACGTCCATCCGCCATCAGACACTTAGACCCACCAAAGAGATGGAGAAACTGGACCTCAACGAGAAGGAATAGTCTTCCAGGCCAGCAAGGCTCGTGTCATGTCGGACAGCACAGAAAAATGAATTTAGTTTGCAGTACATATGTTTAAGCAACTAGCAACATGAAAAGGGTTGTACCCGGTCCGGCTGAAGGGGATACGAGTGTCCTTCGACGTGAAATAAGCTGACGATGAAAAGTATCATATTTGCATGTTGTTTCTATGACAAAACCATAATGTCGAACAGTTTCAGCGTACAAAACAGGTCGTCTTTAGGAGGAAGGTCGTTTCGACAATGACCAGGATTTGGCCAGAAGAACCAGGGAATGCTAACTCGTCATACTTTATCAACACATTAAGTAGTCATCTACTCCTTTCGGAGAAAATGTCTTTGGTGACAATTGCACCTTTTGCGGTGAAAAATTCCTGGAGGCATTTTGTAGTGCCACATTGGATTATATACACGTTCGCTACACATTAGGCAAAACTTTTATATCACTGAAACGTTGTTACCAGAAGACAGCGCGGGACTTCTTCAACTTAGCTCACTGAACCTTTCGTTGCTCAGGTTGAAAGGAGCTGGTATAGGTGATGTACGTACGGGTGACATACAACCTTTGCTGGGCACGCCTTTATGGCAGTTAAAGCACTCCAGCAGCTGGCCAAGAAAAATGATCCTATCCCCATAAATATTTGGGAATCCAGTCATGTGTCTCTATTTACCCACGTGAGTCACCTCCGCGTAAACACAATGGTTGATGCTTTGGACATATACAGTGAATGCTTTACATCTTCTGTTTGTTGAAAAAGTCCCATAAATGAGACCGATCTAGAACTTTGGGAGCGGCTGGTTGACCGGCTGACACTTAGAGTACCTGGCGTGCCTGGTTCGCCGCCATTCTAAAGCAATGCTATCTTTGTACAACATGAAAGTACATGGAATCAAAGCATGCGTAAAGTTACTCACCGGGCAGTCTCCGTCTGGAAAGTTCTCCGGGATATGCAACTTGAAGCGGAAGATACCCTCTTGGTAGATGCCTTGGCGGACAAAGATCACGCCAAACCAACCTAAAGCAGACAAAACATCTTCCTCCGTTAGTCAGATACAAAAATTGGTGCATTAGTGCATAAGTTATCTTGATCATGAGGGAGCAACTCACGTAGTGGCGATTTAGCAGATGGGATGACGTACACGCCCGGCATCCTCTGCATCTGCAACAAGTTGTACTCAGCCAGCAGAGAGTATTCCAAGAAGAAGGGGCCATAGCTGTGATTTATCCTGGAGGTACAGGTGCGATGGTCGATCATCTTAGCAGGGAGGTTCATCTGGGCGTCCATACCTGCACATGGAAGCAGTGTTTTTATCCCCGACAGTCTTGGTTCGGCGCGTAAAAGCCTTGCTGTAACGCGCATTGTCCCTAAAGACAGTTTCTGTTTGATACAATGACAAATAAAACAACTTGTTGATAATCGAGCGAATGGGCCCTAAACCGCCAAGCAGCCAATTGGAACAGTCTGGCGACATTGTTTGCCTTAGTCTGGGGAACGTCTATAAATTTACGACGTGGCAGTTCTTGAGCACAAGCACACCTACATACGGCCCTATGGGAAACTGCCGTATTCCGATGGAAGACGACCAACGACCGCTTGGTCATCAGGTGGTAATCGATCAGATGGTAATCGCAAAGAACGACCGCAGTTGGAACTGACCACCTGGGGTGAGGGGGGGGGGTAGACGTCAAGGCACAGTCACAAATTATTGTTTTAATATTATACTTACGACGTCGTACTCTTGCGTGCAGCGCATGTCACGACACAAGCTGCACCTTTTTCAGTCGAGATTAGGAATCTCCTTTGGATTCTGTAGCCTCAGACGTTATCTACAAGAGTTGGACCAAGACGCTAGAAGTACTTCCGTTATTGCTTGCAGTGTTGATAATCTGTAGCTTTTTCCTTTGGCAACAATAATGTGAATGGGTCGGTGCAGGCAAATCAAAGGACATCAGCTGATCGGAAACGAAGTGCCTTAGTGCACGTAGTGACTAGATAGGTATCATATGTATGTACTACAGGTGTACGTAAGGAGGAAACAAGTGTTCTTCTGTTTTCTTGGACTGGTGACAAGTTTTACTGCGTCGCAGTGAAGGAGCAAATGCGGACACTACGTTTCGACAAATTTCGCTATGTGTACCATCAATAACATATGCATGCAGTCTAGACCGTGTGACGCGCACACGTACATGGAGTCACTTAGTGATGTACGGCGATGTCTTAGCACTTTCCGTCGTTGGCTAGAGCACTCGGACATGCAACATGTGCTTGGTCTACAGTAAATACAGTAAGTGCGCGAGTGTCTAACGTGCAGTTAAATGCTGTTCTGTCATTGTCCCGACACAGTCCCGCGTCGGGTGCCAAGATGAGTGTGCTTCAGCAGACGCTGCTTGTACGCGTCGGTGGGAAGAAAGTCGACTTTTGTGCTCCTAACGTAGTTGGAACTCGACAGTCAAACGTCAGAATAGAGAAAAAAGTGAGATTCTTACTTTCCTGCAATAGAGAAAGGTAACAAAGTAGAGAGTGTAACGGTTGTTACAACGTCACTTACATTAACCAGCCAGGGTTTTTCTCATAGCTATGATCAGCTTGTCGGCTCCTATGGGCCACAGAGTGGTTGTGGAGAATCGCAACAGGTCCAAAGTCGTTGACGTTATGGAGTCGGTCGTTCAGGTAAACCTTGAGAAAGGTGTCGTAGATATCGCTTAAGCAATCGATGTGCCAAATTTGACTTCAGCAATGGAGACGAGGAGTGGAAGAAGTCGTCGGAGACTCTTTCAAGAGGTTAAAGAGGAGCACTAAGGACAAGACGGCCAAGATTTGTAAGGAGGACGAGGACGATGCTGCGTTTTTCGACTGGAGGACAGAGCTGAAGGCAATTTTGGAGGCTAACCAAAAGAGCATGGAGTCGTTGAATCGTTCGATCATGAAGAGGGCAGACAGGTTCCTGGATCAGATGGGCGGGGAGAGGGACGGCATGAATATCGAGAAGAGGAACAGCAACGAGAACAAAAAGACCATAATTAAGCTGACGTTTGACACCGACAACGGCTACGGATCATTCAAGCAACTAATGCGAGAACTGGAGGGAGTCTGTGGAGACCTCTTCAACCTGGAGCAGAAGGCCAGAGACGCAGCCATCTGGTCCCAAGTGCCAATCTACAGCAACAACACCAAGGGTAGGAGCTTGGTGACATTTCCTGGGATGAAAGAGGATTTGGCACGGAGAATAAAAGACGAAGACACGATGAAGTTATGGAGAGAGTTGCCCTCGTTGGAGGGGGACAATGAGAAGCCAGTGAAAGTCATTGGCATTGCGCAAAATCGCAAACATCATCCAAAACGCACTTCAGCGAGTAGCCGTCAAAACCAAACTCCAACGCCAAAGTCCTCATTACCAAGTCATGCCAACACAAGATATCGATTGGTCAGGGTCACCAACAAGGCTAACGGAAAGGAACGCTATTTCATTGTCAAGAGGAGGGAGAGGAAGCCCCAGCCGTCCGAGGTGGAGGATATCTTCAGTGAGTGGCTGAACAATCTCAGCAGCACCGACGAGTCCCGGAGGCTGAAAAGACCGCGGACAAGGAAGCTCTCGCATAGGTCCATGAGAAAGGAGATGCTGAGAGCAGCAAAGGAGCAGCAGAAGCAAGCCAGGAAGCTTCTCTACTCAGAAGTTGTGAAGAAGACGGCAAGGAAGACCGAGCAGTCAGATGTAGCCTATGAAGACATCTTTGAATCTTGGATAGACACATTTAAGGAGCCAGCTTCAGCTCGAGGACATAGCAACCAGCGGGTGCCGCCATCAAGAATTCCAACTCTAGACGTCGAAGATTACTTTAAGGCATGGAGACACAATCTCAGCGTTGAAAAAGTCCGCGAAAATCCAGAGGATATTTTGTCAAGCAGCTTCATTTCGTCAGAAGGTGACGCCGGGCAAGAACTCCCTCGTCCTGTCAGACTGCAAAGGAAGAGTCTGCTGCTGCCCGAGGAGATTTTTGCTCAGTGGAGACATAATCTCTCCTCGGGGATGCCTCAACTATGCAGCCAGGGAGCCCTGGACAGTCCAGAGGACATCTTTCGCGACGGGTGGGAGAACTTGACACTTGCTGGGAGTCCTGCACGGAATCGCACCCACTTCCCCAGCGCTGGATATCGTGCAGGAAGACATTTAAGGCACTGTCATAACCAAGATAACGGTAAGAAGCATAATCGGAAGCACCAAAGGCACAAGTAAACACTACACTGGTTATAAGGACACTATAGTATGCACATTAGTAAGCTTAAGAGTCACTTGCTGAATAGTTCAACAGTGCTTAATCTATGTGCCCGTCAATGAAGTTGCTCCCGAGAAATGCACGCATTATTGGGTATAAATGTATAATGTGTTCAAGAGTCTTCCGCCTGTTTTAATTGCTTCCAGCTCAGAACCAGAATCAGTTACACAAAATTAAAAACAGCAAAATAACAGCGAGAAATGTTGATTTTTAGTAAAAAAGGGAGAAAAAGATTTTTCGTAATTTTATAAATGAAACGCAAGGAGGAACTGTTGGAAGGATATGAATGGCAGCAAGACGACCATCAAAGACGTCGATTTTCTGCCATAAATGTAAGGACTTTCCCTGATTGGCAGAAATTATCTCTGTTCCAGCAGCCCTTTTTAGACTTCTTCAGTTTGTTTTCACAGTCGTCAATGCGCAATTAAAAATATGACACTTTTTTCGCTTAAAAGGTCAACAAACATCTGGTGTAGTAATTTTTTGTGCTTTTAATAACACAGCAAGAGGTGGGTGCCTGTGACCCGTCGATAAGGAGAAAGATCAAGTAGAGGAGGAAGATGGAGGTGTGCACGCACAAGACGAGTGAGGGCCTTGCAGCTGGTTCTCATTTTGATGCACTGAATTGATTTTATCCTGGTTCTAAGGAGAACAGACAACTTCTCAACTTCAGCACAAGCTGCATCAACTGCACCTCGACAATGCATCCCTGAAAGAGTCCATTTCATCCAGGATGTCGGCTCCCTTGGAGCTTGAGGCCTTAGAAGATTTCAGCAGTCCTGAAGGGACGTCCAAATATGCCTAGACATACCATGCATATAAAGCTGGGTAATATTCAGGGGGTAAGGCTCTCCACAGTCCATCTCCGCTCTCTGATCACCTTCACAGGACAGTCATCCATCCCATCATTACATATTCTCACTATAACTTTGACCTATCCCCAATACCACAGTCCAAAGAGTTGAGCTAGTCAGTTCCTATTTTTTGCCATAGTTCTCACTTGTCATCACTGACATCATCCATTGCCTCTCTCATCTTTCGCTCAAAGAGCTTCTTGGCATCAACAAACCCCTGCTTTGTCTTGCCAAAGGAGTTTGGTCCAGATGACGTTATGGTCTCTCTGCCCACATTGCGCATTCGCATCCGTGCCTCTGCTGGGATCTCCTCATCGTCATCCTCGTCTGAGTCGCCGGCAAAAACTGCAGCAGCAGAAGATGCAGCCGGTCTCTTGGTGGACACCGACAGAGAGGAGGATGGTTTGTGAGACAAGGATGAAGCCAGCTTGATGGCCAGAGGCTTCTTGGAAGGGAGGTTCGAGGCTGGTTGCAAGTTCAACTTTACTTTGAGAGGAGATGATGGCTGCCACCTTGCCGGGGGTGATGGCAGCCTCTTCATTCTTGAAGATGGTGGTGGAGGCGAAGGCGAGGGGGAATGTGAAGGAGATCTATTCTCTCGAATGAAGGCTGGCGACTTCGCAGAAACCTCAGATGACCGCCGTGCAGAGGCAGGTGGTAACGGAGGAGCTCCCAGGGGTCTGAATGGTGGTCCTGGCGACAGAGAAAGTGGCGGAGGAGGAACAGTCATCGGTCTCTCTCCGGGAGGCGGCGGCAGCGGGCGCGGCGCAACAGTTGAGGCCGTATTCGCAGTCGTCCTCTTGTCGCCGCTCCGACCTCTGTCGTCATCCCACCTTCGTCGCTTGGTCCCGGAGGACATCTCTTCTGCTGCTGCAAGCACAGAAACTGGCCGCGTCAGTCGAGTAGCGACTTTTCATCAATTTTCCGTGGCTGTCGCTGCCGTTGCCGCCACAGATGTCGCGGCCGCCAGTCGGGTCCGGGTCCGTCCCGGACCCCTTTTCCTTCTCTTCTAAGATTTTCCACTACCTAACCCTAACCCTGCCGAATCTTAGCTCTGTGAGATCGTATAGCACCTGCTTGTGCTGACGCTACGTCATGGTCGTGCATCATCATACACGTATAAATATTATTGTGCTACACATACGTGTACGGAAACAGTACAAACAGCAGTAGTAGCAACACAGGTTCCTCCTTCTCACTCACCGTCAAGGAAGTCTCCGCAGCCGGCAACAATTCCGTGGATGCGCCGACGTTGATGAACTTGCGTTGGTGGATAAGACCCTAGGGGTCCACCGACGCCAGGAGATTCTCCGATACGTGGACACAAAGCCCGACCTCCACTTCCTGCAGCCCGCCGAGCCCAGCAGATTATTGTTTACATCTTCACCAGGGGGACAGCAAAGCCCCGATGGGAAAGGAGGAAGAGAAAACATTGTTCGCTGTGCTGCGTGCAGCCAAACTGGGTGACAAGCGGTCAGCTGATGCTAGGGGCAGATAATTATTTCACATTGCGTGCCGTAAAGAGTAGCCGTCAGATATGAAATGCTGTTGTATGACACCGAAACGTGTCGCCAACCGATTATCAAAAAATAGCTTTCAGAACAAAATACTCATTCTATTTCTGAGAGCAGCTCTCTAAGTCGACGTTTGTTTACATCTTATAAGCCCCACAGCGTCAGCTGACTGTGTTACAGTTGTAAGCTCGCTTGAGACACGAATCTACGCAACAGCTGCCGCCCCCACTACTAGGATAACTCAGGTTCATCGGGTCCTATCAGAGAGAAGGCTTTAAAAGGCCTTCTCTTTGGGTACTTCGTACTAACGGCCAACTCTGCCTGGGATTGTTCACCAGCTAACTTTAGTAACTGCGTCTCTTAGACGCTCCCAGTTTTGCGGGTGTTTTCTCTTCATCCTTCCACTTCTCTCCAGTGGCAGAGCACGATAGGAGTGGATTCGAGCGTAGGATTGAGCTCGAAAGCTTGGAAGAAATTGATTCTTGGAGAGACTTCACGAAGCTTGACAAAGAGCTTGATGAAAGCTTGTTTTCCGTAAAATCTAAAATTCACCTCATAATTCATTTTCCAATGTTAAAAAGCCCTGCTAGGTGTCAAATACGTCATTCCGTTGGGACTTTGAGGTAATAAACGAGTTCAACTTGTTGGAACAAGGTGGAACTCAATCTTTCTCATGCTCGAAAGGCTTCTGTAGCTAAAGATGCTACCTGTTTTGTTCCGCTTTTTGATCCAGATTTGGACGCTCTGGGGCTTGACCAAGCCGGCTTGAGCTTGATTAGAAAAAACAACTTGAACCACGCTTGAGCTCGAGCTTTTGAGGCTCGACCCGCGCTTTGACGAAGCAAAGGAGCGGTGGACGTCAAGGTTGCCAGGAAGCAGCAAAGCGTTCAGGGTCTGTGCTGAGTTTTCGAAATGTCCGCGGTCACCTTGCCGAGGTAACACCACAGTCTATATAGTCAATACATTTAGGTACAGTCGACCTCCAATATGGTCTTAAACTCTACTACAAGCAAGATTTTTCCGGATGACAGACATTTTTATACGAGATAAAACTCCGTTTGCCTCAGCTTTGACGTCGTGACCCTCAGAGAACTGGACCCATTGTTAGGTTACTTGCTCTATGTCCTTCCAGCTATGCTGCTTGCGGTCTGACTCCCCGGCAAGTTCCTCGGGGGCCTACTTTTCTGCATGACAAATATAATCTAGTGCTGCTGCTGCGAGTGTTACACTTAAAACCCTAAAACTTGATTCACTTCTCTGGACTCGAGACATCGAATGACTACAGTCATAGCTACGCGACTTGAACCTAAAAAAACCCACACTAAACAAGGATTGAAGAGCAGTCTGATGATGGGTAGAGCTAAACCCTATACTTACTTCGCTATGATTCTTATGTTAGGCAATATGACTCGACCCGTCCATTGCTAATGCCCAAAAATAAGGTCTTGGACGCTCTCCGGCCGTAGATGCGTTGATGGACATTGTAGACATCGATTTTTCAACTGGAGTCGTCGTCGTAGTTGCCCTTGCAGTCGTAGAGGCCCTTGCAGTCGTAGATACCCTTGCAGTCGTAGATACCCTTGCAGTCGTAGAGGCCCTTGCAGTCGTAGAGGCCCTTGCAGTCATAGAGGGCCTTGCAGTCGTAAATGCGCCCGTCGTCGTCGAGACGAGCGTCGAGCGCGTTGTAGACGTTGCCGGAAGCGCATAAGTAGTCGAGAGCGACCTTTAGGCACGTGTTCACCTTTCGACGTTACACGACACACTGGGTGGCAACAAGGTGTGTGAGGGTCCTAAGTCCTCACTGCAACAACATTTATATTTTCTTGGAGAAAAAATGGTCTGGTTGGTGTGAGAGAAACTGCACAGAAAATAGCCGTCAAATGGTCTTCACAGAAAGGCTTGGTGTGAAAGTCATTGAGGGCAGACCTCAGTGAAACTGTTGGGCACTTCTAGATGAGTATCGGGAATAGAATTTTCAAGCAAAAGAAGGCCAAGGATATCTGGAATTAAGTAGAAATATCAGTTTGAAATATTAGCTGTCACTTTTTTAACATTGTCTTCTCAACTTGAAAGTGGGTGACCCTAGAGTCAAAGTGCATAAAAGTTAGGCTTTAGGGAAGAGTCTCACCTTTCCATCGAGGGGTGAGCCATTTCTACAGGTCAATACAGTCAAAAGTTATGAACGGTTGAATGACATTCTGCGAGTGTTGCATTTTATACGCGCCATCTTGTATGTTAGGGACCTTGGTTCCTGTCTTTTCCGTAGTGCTGCAAAGTTTGGCATTCTATATAGAAATTTGACACTGACATAGTCATGATAAGAAGTGGTCATCTTAAGTCTACGCAGAATTCGGTTCTTTGGTGCCAAATTTCAATTTTCCACGAATACCTTATTTTCTTGAATATAATCCCACTTGAACGGCAATAGCCCTCTTTTCAATATAAGCCACATTCTGAATCGAAGCCTCTTCACCCGCCAACTGTACTGTTACACGGAAAAGCAAAATAAATGCTTAACCAAGCTTTTAAAAGAAAAGTTTGAAACCAAATTTTTCCACATTCTTTCAAAAAAGAACGCATTGAAACCTATAAGCCTGGGTCTTGCATTCAGGAAACTACAGTCAAATCTTAACGTTATCAATTTCGAAGTTAAAGTAGCCTTGTTGCTGACCAAGCATCATTCTTTGACTTTGGGACATACAAGTCAGGTCTGAAACTTATGATGCATTTCAAAGTCATAATATACCCGCTTGGGTTGACCCTTTCTGAGTTGACAGGCAGACCAGGCAGCTTTTACGATGCCAAGATTTAGGTGATGTCACGAAATATGGAAAAATACGTCCCACTGTTCGCATCTTGGCTTAGTTCGTTGAGACAGGACCGAAAGCGGAGCCAACGTCCACAGCTTCGTGCCCAAGTACCCAGAATGCTGCTCTCCAAGTCTGTGGCAAGTCTTTTTTCAGTCAGTGGGTCGTCCCCAACCCTGCCCCTTGTCCCCGTCCAACCTAATCTAGTCTGCTCTAGACCAGATCTCTGTTAAAAGTTTAATTAAAACTCTGGAGTTTTTTTCCAGGAAGTCTAAACCAAGTGGTGGCCAAGCTGGGAGAGAGGCAACAGTCTCCTCCCCACGTGAGACTGGAGTGTGTCCTATACAAGTCACTGTTGTATGTCTGACTCCATTGATGCCGTTCGTTAGTACGTTGAGGACTCCAAAATCATTGAAAGTTTCAAGTGAGAATAACATATTTTCTGTCAAACAAATACTTCCTTAAAATAGACATGACAAAAAGGTGAGAGAGTAGGGAAAGGTAGTCACTGCTGTCACATACGTAAGCATACATTGTGCACATATGTCAGTTTGTACGTATATTCACAATTCTGTACATGCACATCACACCAGAATGCTACTGCGCAAAGCACAGTGGTCGAGATGTTTGCCGCGAGCTCCAACAGATGGGCCTGCGTCGAGGTCGTTATGGAGGCTGCTCAGGTTCCACTTTATGTAGTGTCTGACAAGCAGACCGTCTCAAGCTCTTGCTGATTAATAACCAGTGTCCGTTTTCCACTTTGCGTCCGCCAGTCAAGTGTTTGCAGACCTTTTGCAGCCACTCGAGGTATATGAGTCGCCTTAGACGACTGCTTTAGCGCAGTGATCATGATCTGGACGAAAGAATGGCCCCGATGGTGCGCTTCGCATCACTCCTGGACGATGACGAGAACTTCAGCGGCAGGCCCGTTGAAGCGTCACCTTTGTCCACGTCATCGGGCAACCGCTTCTTGAGCTATAGAAGGTGAACTCGTTGTCCATCCAGCAACAGTAGTAGGATATCACGGGTCGGCAGCAGGAGCTGTGGCCTCAACCGTCACGGTGGTAGAAAAGCCTCCAGAAAGAAATCAGTCGAGCTTTGGCGTGAGGTCCGTCCTGGTTGAGATTCTGGCAGTCTTAGTTTGGAAACTTCTTCAGGTCGAAGTGGACCTTCTCCAGGTCGAAGTGGACCTTCTCCAGGTCGAAGTGGACCTTCTCCAGGCCGAAGTGGACCTTCTCCAGACCGAAGTGGACCTTCTCCATGCTGATGGGCACGCACGGAAAGCAGCAGGGGAACACCGACGACAGGTAAGGTACACAATTTGCAGAATTTGCAGAATTTGCCGAATCTGAGCACCCTAAGCAGATTTGTCATCCCGGATGAGCGAGCGAGCAGGCGAATGAGCGCCGTCCACTAGATTCGCTTATGGAAGATGCGTTCTCTCATGGGGAAAGCTGCTTCCCCTCCGGTTCCCCCATGCGGCGTCCACATTCCGGCATTAATTCACCTGCTGTTCTTATGCTGCATTTCTTCAAACTACCTTCATGCATCCCTCTCTTAGCTAAGGCTCTTATTTCTTTGGGAGGAATAACAGGAATTGTCAAGTGATGAGAAAGCTCAGTCGCAGCTACAGCCTCGGACGGCCACTCCTCTTGTGAGCAGAGGTCGGGCTTCACTGGGTTTTCCTCGTCACGCCTTTCATCATCGGTGAAAGATCTGGAGGAACAGGAGCATTCAGCCGTTGAGTTCTCCCAACCTACCATCGATATTTGTGTAGGGCTGCAGAAGAATAAGAAGAGTGTCCCAGTACCTGACATCCCTCAAAGGTGAGAAAATGGCCGAGGAGTCGAAGAAGCAAGAAAGTTATGCTTCTTCCGCCTTCTCTAGTCCCATGCTAGGTTTAGTTAGCCCTGATTGTCGAGAGCATCTACTCAGAGTGCATCCGAGAAGAGTAGATGAAGCAGAGCAGACACTTTTCCTTTTCTCCCCGGGGGAAATGATCCCTCGAGAGACTAAGACGCGTTTGCTGCCGCAAGACAAGGGGGAAAAAAGAAGATAATAAGAGAAAGCTTCCAAAAAGTTATCTTGAAAGATTGAACGATCTGACTTTTGGGTCTTACTTTCAATCCACAGTTGTTTTTGACCCTGAAAGATTGGAGTGTGAGCAAAGGAGTCGATATTGTCATCGAGACCGCAGATTGTTGCCTTAGGGAGTGTTTTGTTATTGGCAATGGCAGTGATTGCATTGTCAGAAGCAGCCTTGGAGTGTCCTCTCCATGACTTGCTCGTTATGCAGGGTCGCAATTCCGAGGAACTTTCCAGTGATAGGATGCAATTGCCAGCAATTGCCAGCAATTGCTGGAGTGGAGAGTGATGAGAATGCTGGTGAAGCATGACGACTCGACGATCTACGTATGATGCTCCTCGGCAAAAGGATGTACCGTAGAAGGAAGTCCAGACAAGAGAAGTACACAAATGCTCCCGACTGCAGTGTGTGGCAGTCACCTCCACATCCCTTAGCAGCTAGCAACTATCCAGCAAGGGACCTCATGAAAATTGCGATCACTTTTTTGCTTCTCGTCCAGCCCCGATGCGCTGCTTCGGTCGTCTGCATGTTTCCCACTCCCCCCACCCCCCTTGGCGGTCCCTTTTCACCCACTTCCCGAGGGGACGTTGGCCAGAGTGCATGGGAGAAGCAATGCAAAGCGGCTCCAACCTGCATTGTTCCAGATTGGATCCATCTCTAGAGGACTTCATAACGTCACCTTCACATCCCCAGTCGTCACAGGAAATCTGGTGCTGTTTTAACAACTCCAATGAGGTAATGTAATTTCTTTTTCTTCTGAGTAGTGTAAATTTATGTCCTTACATTACAGCGCTTGTCTGACGAAGAAACTAAGGACGGCTACCCTTTCACAGTTGGCGACAAAGAGAAAGCTGGGGATGACTTGAGATTTCTGCACCAGCCTCCCCGAGTTCTCGCTCACGGCCGGGTTTCTTCCATTGCCCTCCCCATCAACTCACCATCAGTCTTTCTCGTCTCCCTGCACTGATTGGTTCAAGAGCCGCCAGACAGAGCTTGTGGAGCTGCAGGAGCTTGTGGAGCTACTAGAAGTTCAAGAGCATTTTGAGAGCTGCAAACGGCGGCCTGATGTATATGAGGCATGCGAGCGCCGCCAAGTCGAACTATACACTATGTGAACTGAGTGGGTCGTGTTGCAGCAGCTATGATTCTCCAAGGTCGAGAGTCTGCGCAGCATTCTGGGACCTTCTCGGCAAACGTATCGGAAGAAAGGAGAACGTCATGAGCGAGAGTTCACTGGTCGACGGCCACTTGAATGAGACAGTGAAAGGCCAGGCAACAGAAAATGAGAAGACCGACAAGATTACCAGCCAGAATTCGAGCTGGTTTGTTGAAGGGGCAATTTTTTTTGCTCGACCTACATTATGAAGCCATGAATGACGACAAAGAACAAGGAAAACGAGGGAAAAATTGAAGGCTGCAACGTGGCTAGGAAGCTCAGCTTCAACAGTTCCGGCAAGGTCGACTCTCAAATCGAGCAACTCTGCCACTAAATAAATGGAGTGGTTGGAAAACTGCTCATGATCAGTCTGGAGCAATAATGCTTCTAGCGCGTTTCGAGAACCTGGCTTTCGAGCGATGATTATGTGACATCTACATGAGGATCTTACCTCATTGTATAAACACACTGCAGGTTGTGTGTGAAATGTTCTTTCTTTCACCTACTGGACCATTTCTCAGTTGCACTTGTCCTCTATCGGATGTCCCTGATAGGTGCCTCAGCCTCCTACTTCCATAACATCCTTCGTGTTAATTTCAGTGTCCAATTCCATCTCTTTCTCTCACCTTATCCCGTGAGGCGTTTCTTCTGACTCACACTGTGCGCATGACATCTACCGGGTGGTTAACTGCCACACACAGTTATGTAGCTCATGAGAGTAACTCTTCAATACCACTTGTGGTCTCTGCAGACAAGGGACAAACTAACGACCTGGCGGAGATAATAGCAGTCATGGCGGCTATCGGGGCAGCAAAGGTTTGTCTTCTTTTCTGCTTGTCAACGGGATAAAGTGTTTATGGATTGACTTTTCTTGACATATTCACTACATTTGTCTGCGTGCTAAGCAGTGTGGTCCGACCGAACTATACATATCTCTACTTTGACGGGAGGAAGTCCCCCTAGGGTCTTCCTACGAAGAGAGGCACACTGTGTATTCGCGCCATTGACTATCTCACTATTCAAGATTCAACGTTGTCGGCCGCAGTTCGTATGAGCTGAGCACACAACACATTGACCTTTTTGATGCGATCATTTTTAATCCAAATGGCTCGCGTGAAGAGGCTCTGCTTCAACACTGATTCCAAATTTGTCATCGTCGGTGTCGAGCTCTGGATAAAAGAAAGGTTGGATCACTGCGAAGAAGCCTCCCGGAAAGGATCTTCGTCTTGTTACAGTGGTTACATTTCATGCTTTGTACGTACAAAATGAAGATGGAACGTGACGGACTTGTCGATCCCTATGCGCCGCACATCCATTTGCATGCATAGATCCTATTTGAAAGGTTACGTGCATGTATACGTAAATTGTGACGGAACAAAGTGAATGGCAAGTCTGTCAAAAGATGGAGAGAGCGTAAGATGGGAGGGTAAGTGGTTGACTTCACTGCCAACATTGCAAGAAACTTTTCACCTTTCCTTCTTCGGATGGATGACTTTGTCGACCTTTTAGTCTTGAGAGAACTTTTTGGTGGCAGAAGAGAACTTTTCATAGGAGCGTAAGGAAGGAAGTACCATAGATCTGGCAGCATTCATTATTGCAGGTATTTAGGTAGGTGTAGAACATAAGTGGCGTTGAGTGGGAGTACCTGCAATCCCAGATATATGTACGGCGATCTGTCCATTGTCCATGGTGCGCCTTGTTTAGCAGACTGACGAGGATGGTGCACCGACAATCTGTTCCAGTAATCAGCACAGAGGGGCTGCTAGGGCTGGATGGTTCCAGTTTGGGGCCAATTGGCAATAGAAGGGAACGACCTCGTACATAAGCTAAGCTGAGATATACAGTGTGCGTAGTCAAAACGTGCAGTGGTCCTTTTGATGGCATAACTTTGGCAACCCTGGTCCGATCGCTGTAATTATAGAAGCATAAAAGACCGGTTCTTCTCTTGCTGTTATTCGTGTTTTGTCCGATTCGGCCCAGTGTTGCCAGGTGTGGCGTTTTCCGGCGAAAGTGGCGCTTTTGAAAAGTTGTTTGGCGCTTTTTGAAGGTCCCGTGGCGCAGGGTGAAGTTGTTTAGCCAGAAAAAAGAGCGAAAGTTGCGCTATTCAATCTGGTCGCAAACATGTTTTTTAGAATAGACCAAAGAGAATAACCTGCTTTATTCTCTTTGGAATAGACACCATCACTAATACTAAAACAGATCAGCCTGAAACAGCTCGACCTGAAGCAACAAAATTTGTACGATGCAGGAAGTTAAATCGTCAACAAAAAGTTGTCTTGTCATTTAGAGCCTCTTCAGACATGTCGAAACGGCTCTTGGGCAGGCCAGGAGCAAGGCCCTTCAAATACATAGACTTTCATGAAGTGCGGATGAAAGATCCAGCGTACTCCTTGTGATTGCGTGGAAATGAGGGTAACATGAAGGGCAAGTGCGTCCTTTGTGATGTTACAATCCGTGCTCATGCCAACAGCTTCAAACGCCATGCTGAAACAAGGAAGCACTCAGATGCCGTCAAGGCCAAGTTTTCAACCCCACCAGTGATCCATGGCAGGGTCCGAGGCCCAACTTCAAGAGAGAGAGAGGAGAGGAAGATCTTTGAGATCAAGATTGCTCTCTACATTGTGCTGAACTCGAGCATAAGGGCTGTAGATCCTCTGTTTGAGATCCTCCAGGACTGTGTTGGTGTCAACCTCATCTGTATGCATTGCACAAAGCTCAAGCAACTTGTAAAGACCATGATTGGGCCAGCCTTTAGAGATCAGCTGCTGAAGGAGGTCAGCGACTCATTCTTTTCGCTCATTGTTGATGAGTCCACTGACATTTCAACCACGCAGTTTGTGGGCTTTGTTGTACGGTGAGCATACTGAATGCCCAGTGAAACCTTAATCCTCACTTTCAATTTTTTTCCAGCTTCTTCTCCCACACGCAAGGCAAGGTTATCAGCACTTACCTTGGGATCATGGCAGTAGACAGAGCTGATGCCAATGGACTTTTTGCCATGGTGTGTGAGATGCTGGATGAGTGTGGACTGAATGGCAACAACATGGTGGGCATTGGCACTGACAGCTGCAATGTCATGGCTGGTAACAAGCACAGCTTGCAATGTCTTCTTTGCCAGCTGTGGCCAAATGTCATTGACAATCCTTTTTCAAACTATGCTGTTGACAATGCTGTCAAGGATGCCATGAAGGAAATTCCTGACATGATGGAGGCTTTCATCAAAAAATGCTACAACTGGTTCTGCAACTTCAGCCTGCATCTCTGCAAGTACCACACCCTGTCTGAGATCTTTGAGGCAGATCCTGAGCAGGAAGAGACTGCCTGGCTGGAAAATGTCACCATGTGTGTGCAGTGGAGGAGGAACACAAAGAGAACTATAACAGCATTATTGTTGGGGCCGAGGCACCTCCTGCTGATCCTGATCAGCCACCAAAAAAGAAGCCACCACTCAAATTGATCTCTCCATCTGCCACATGGTGGCTTGTCATGTCAGCATGTATCATGTGGATCCTCTCGTGATATCATCCATTGAGTGCTCTCTTCAGTGCTGAGGAAAATGATAACAAAGATGCTAAGGCCATCTATGACTTCTTCAAAGACCTGTGCCTGAGGCTCCTGCTCATTTTCTTGGACCTCATTCTAAGTCAGATTAGAAAACTGAATGACCAGTTGCAGAGCAATGAGGCTGACAACATCTCAATTTTTGAGGAGCTTCAGACATACTTCAGATTGCTTGCATCAAGGGTGCTCAACCCAGCTATCCTATGCAGAAATACAGATGTCCAGTTGTGTTTCTTGAGCCCAGAGAGCCACTTTGTCTTCCTCCATGATGATCATGTTGACTACAGTGGCAACTTCATCAAAGCTGTGGCCTCATCAAGCCTCAAGTCAGAGGAAAAAAGGGCAATCAGACACACAGCGGTCAAGTTTCTCAGGGCTCTGTTTATTGCATTCCAGTGTTGGCTGCTGGCACTGATGGAGCTCTTCCTCCAGACCAGCTCTTTTAAGCTTCCTACCTTCATGGAAAAGAAGATCCAACCAAGCCTTTTGAAGAAACCATTCTTTGAGGCTGACATCTCTGAGCTGGAGAACCAAGTGTGTGACATCCAAGCTTGTATGTGGAGAGCAAAAACTACTGAAGACTTCTGGGTGGAAGTTTTCCACCACAAAAATCTTCTCAGTGAAACCTCATACTATCCCCTGGCAGAGGACGTGCTGAAGATGATGGCGTTGCCGACATCCAATGCTGATGTTGAGCGGGTCTTCAGCCAGATGAATGTGAAGACAAAGCTGAGGAACCGCATGTTACCTGTGACTCTCAATGCCCTGCTGCATTGCAGGTATGGCCTACATCTCACAGGAAAATTGATTCATGAATTTGAGCCCACAAACAACATGCTCAAGCAATTCACCAGTTCCACGTACAAGTGATGTCTTTCCTTTTTTGTTCTTAAGCAAATAAAGTGCACAGGGGCCCCCTGTGCAAAAGCTTCTCACAGCTACAGCATCCCCTCTGCTCTGCACACTGTTCATGAAGATGTCCAAAGCTTGCTGTTCTACTTCCATGAAAGAAATAATCAATTTTTTAAAGTTTTAACCATATTATTAGAAATTTAGGATTTATGAAGAAAAACATAATTAAAAAGTTAAAGTTTAGATCAAATCTCATCCATGAAAAAAGGACGAAAACTTGCACTTTTTGGGGTCACCCTCGCATTTTTTCCAAAGGCAAACCTGGCAACACTGATTCGGCCCCTTTTTTGAGATGGGGGCCAAAAGGCAAAGGATCATAGATCTCATTCACGCCCACATCTCCATGGAGGACATTTGCAAGATTGTCTGGTGCTCTGAGAGGCTGGTTTACAAGACCAAGAAGACTTTTGCAGAGTGAGGAACAATGGCAAGGAAGGAAGGTTCAGGTGACCACAACAAAAAGAGAACTGGCAACTTTTTGAAGGACCTCAAGGCCAAGATCAAGGCTGAGCTGACCAAGAGCATGAGAACACTGGCTAAGGAAACCACCATGACTGAGGGGACCATCAGGAGGGCAGTGAATGACCTGGGACTCACCAGCTATGTCCATTGTCATCACCAGCTGCTCACAGAGGCCACTGAGCAGAAGAGATTTGAGAAGGAGAAGAAATTGCTCAGCTGGATGAAGAAGGAACCTGGGTCCACTGCCCAGATCATCTTGGACAATGAAGTATGGACTGTGGATCAGGTCAGGAACTCCGGGAATGACAGGTGATTGGCCGAAAGCCCCAAGGAGGTCCCTCCCATAAACAAGACCAAGTGATTAAACCCTGCCTCTGTGATGATGTTGGGTATTGTGGTCAGTGATGGGAAGAAGGTGGACCCTCACTGGTTTGAGAAGGGGGTGGAGGTGAACACAGAGGAGTACATCAAGGTGTTGGAGACTGTCGTGGAACCCTGGCTGGCCAAAAATTGGTACGTCTTCCAACAGGACCTGCAAGTGCTTCCGACCTCGTCTGGAGGCCATGCTGGCCGCACAGGATGGCCACTTTGAGGCATAAGTCTTTGACATTTGGTTAGTCAAGTCCCAAATTGTCAGATCTCTTGGAAATAAACCGAGGCCACAGCAGCCAGATCTCTCTTCGCGGCCTCATACTGCACGTTTTGATTACGCACACTATAGAATAATCTATTGTATAAAGCGTGAGGGCCGTACTCACGTGCGTCTATCTGTCCGTGTAGCGCGTAAGCGTTAGTAAAATAAAGGATGGCTGAAATGGATGCAAGGAAAAAGCTCTGTGGGACCCAATTGTGACCAAGCCGCCACCTGGAACCATAATTTGGTGACGTCGAAGCATTCATCATGAATAATGGAATCAGTATTCTGAAGAAGACTCTTGAATACCACGCCTTGTGAAACAATAACAGACTCCTTTCCTTCTAAAGCTGCCCACTGGATTGGCAAGACACACATACGTACAGGGTCAACCATTATTATTGACCTTTTTTAAAACCTTATTAACTCAAAAAGTACGCAAGGAGTTGACACCAAACTCACACCACATATGGAAATGACAATGTATATTAATCATGAGAAATTTCATTAAAATTGAGAGAAATTGCATGAATAACTTTGGAGAGCCTCAAGTTGACGCTTACGCAGCTGGCACGCACATTCTCCTCACGAATGTTGGCCCAAGTGCTCTCGATGGCACGCACTCAATCGTCCTTGCTCCTCCAGGAGACGACAGTGGACTCCCTCTGCACCATACCCTACGTAGCCATGCCCTGGGGTTACAATCAGTGAGAAAGGAGGCCACCACTTTTTCGGCCAGAGATACTTGAGATTGGCCTGGCACCAGTTTTATACAGCTTGGCCCCGTGGGCAGGTGCCGAGTCCTGGTTGAGGCAGATATCGACATCCAGGAACTCCGACTTGAACCGGGGCTTCACTTCACTGGGTCTTTCAGAAACTGTAGGCAAATTCCGTGCCTAGATCAACAGTGCTGAGGTCTCTTGATAACACTCTGCTGCTTTGGGGGTTAAACTTGGGTTCAACGCTGAAAAGCTTCTCGTCTGAGGAGATCACCACAACGTCTGGGTTTTCACTGATCCCGTGCTTCAACATCTTCGCTCTGACCTCCTCTTTTTTTGTGGCCAGCGAAAGAAGTTGCCGTTTCTTAATTTTTTTTTCGGGTGTGTGTGTGTGTTATTTCTTTGGTCTGCTCTGACGACCTGAAGCATAGCAGTGGCAGACACGTCATACTCCTTGACCATCCTGTTCATGGAGAGGACTGTGTTCCTCCAGATTCTGTTATCCTTAAGAAGGGCTTTTGTTCTCATACTGTGAAGTTGTCTTGGTTTGTGCTTGGTTCCAAAATTGGCCTCCAGCCTTTTTTGCACCTGTAGACGTACTTGCAGTTGACCCCGGCAGTCTTTAGGATGACCTACGACCCTCAAGTCAATAAACACTTAAGCAATAAACACAGAATTGGCACACTCCTTGCATACTGGTACCTGATAAATTCTTCAGAGGCACTTCAGACACGGTGGGAAAAAGCCAGGGTTAGGATTTTTTGGTGGTTGTTGTCGCACACTGCATATGTCACTGCTCTGACCATCTTGGAAACAGCTCCGTTGGTTCTACCAAGTGCAGTGCGGTGGCACAAGCAGTCTGGGTCGAAATCACCTAAAAATCCCAGCTCTGTTCTTGGCC
>JAAUXU010160056.1_pt1 | contig 23564 bp, 27 predicted proteins | sample 7278151 | NCBI WGS metagenome assembly JAAUXU01 (sample SAMN14350113, study PRJNA611818) | marine sediment metagenome | isolation source: surface marine sediment (1.8m) | place: French Polynesia: Moorea | collected 2018-08 | reverse complement strand
GTGTGCTCCAACATGTGTGCTACGTACGCTCCTCTTAAGTAGTATAGTTGATGTCAGCGCAGCGCACAGGTTTGCATGAGCATACTGCTGGATGGGTATGTGCATGCACAGATCGCTTATACAGCGAACGTCTGTGCAGACACAGCCGTAGTTAGCGAAGCAAATTCGACGGTTAGAGCTTTCATTCAGACACCGTGAGAGAAATGCAAGCTTGAAAAGAGAGCCATGTTTCTAAAAGCGCGCAGACGGGGAGGAAGCGAGGAGAGAAATGGTTGGAGGAGTCGCCCATGTGTATTTTCTGCAGAGGTGGTGGTGGTGGTGGTGCAGTGTGGGGATTACAGGGGAGAGAACTCGGGGCAGAAAGAAAGAAGGAGAAAGAAAGAATAGGTCTCCCTCTCTCCCCTTCATCCGAGCTGAAAGACATCTGCTGCACTCAACAGTAGCAGACCCCAATAGCAACTTAGAAACTCTTAACACTGGCGGTAAAAGAGAAATTCCAATCTTATTGTGAATTGTATATGACGCCATGACTTGAAGGTCTTTCTTTTTTCCAGCGGTGTTCGCCTCCTTCACTACTGCTAAGCCTTAGCCCAGGTCTGGGTCCTGACGGCCTCCCCTCGCCTGGAGGATACCACTTTGCCGCCAACAGCATGGCTTTCGGACCCGCAGACGTGGCATCCGACGGCGGTGGCCACAACAGCAGCACCGGCGGAGGCCAGAGCGTTGGAGGAGCCTCCGCTGGAGGGATGGGGATTGGAGGCGGTGTTCCCGGCACCGCCCGGAGTAGACGTTCTCCCGTCACCTGCGAGCTCATGCACCATTTGGCCTTGCGATCTTCGTCTGCCGGTGAGATACTTAACGATTCAGCCCAAGTGTCGCACTAATTCGCTGTCATCTCACGCGAACAATCGCATTAGCAACAGTTAATATGGACATATGTTTGTACCGACACAAATGCACACTTTGTTGCCAGTGCACGTAACAAGGTGCACAATATACAAACGTGTCCGAGTATAGCGCGTTCACATTCCCTATGTTGCCTTAGTGCTGCGCATGGACGTGCATATGTTCGAGTCCTGTTAATAGGGGTTCGTATTTCGTACGTGCGCGCTCATGGTGAGCGCCCTCGTCCTCTCAATGCTTTATGGGGCGGACTGCAAAAACGACGACCGCGATGGCTTAGATGAAAGGAGACCGGTGGGAAAAAATAGCGCCGGCCGTTGCAGTTTAAAACCCTGGAGAGGCTTAATTCCGTTACTTGGCTTTTCCAGACCTTCCTGGACTGATGTCACCCAGGCGGAGAGCCAACATGACTGAGGAGGATATCAAGCCCATTATAAAGGTAAGTTTTTTGTCACTTAGTCTTATTGTACGAGGACTTTCTATAGCCCTATCTTTTTTCCCGTAGCGTGAGCTTGAGTCCCCGCCACCGCCACCCAAGCGCCAGTGCCTGTCTCCACTTCTTCCTCACCATGAGCTACTGTGGGACACTCTTCATCGCCAGTACGTTTCTCCCAGCTCCTCGCCGGCCAACGTGCATCACCATCATCTGCGGTCAGCGCGCACCAATTCTAATCTTCATTTACGTCCAGAGCGTCACTCACCTCTGAGTAGAGGAAGACGTAGCCCTGTGAGCAACAGCGGGTATCATCATCACCATCATAGAAGAAGCCCGCCACAGCTGAGAAGAAGCAGCAGGCACCACCATAGGTGGAACAACCAGGAAAGGATGGTAAGAATAGTTCGAAATATATCTTGCGTTTACAGAGTGAGCGAAAGTGTTTGTACCTTTGACATGTTCTACAGACAGTTCCCAGGGCTGGGCTCCTGTTAAAGTCGCCATTCTCGTCAAACAGCTTTGAGATGATGCAGACCATGTAGTAGGATATCTAGAACCGGTGGGCAATGTCTTCCCAGCAGTCTCATATCTCAGTGTGCATGGAAATCCAGACCCATTGATCTTTCATAGCTTCCTCTGGGCCAACTGAGACATTGGCAAGCAGCAAGGGGAGGGGGAATGAAAGCAGAAATGAACCAAAAGAATGTCTACCCACTTTCTCATTTGAGGCTGATTAGTACATTTGTTCAGCCTCTAAAGCTCTTCATTGATGTAAGGCATTCATGTTCACGAGGTAAAGTGGCCAGACATGCCAATGACCAGAAATAGAATCTTGACCACATCCAGCATAAGCATGGATTACAAATTCGAATGTACGGTGCTTGGCTCAAGTAGTGTCTGTGAGGCAAACTGGCCTCCCCGAGCTGCCCTGACACCTTTTGAGGTGGAATCAGTCCTCCGGACAGTGCTTGACGAGACACTGCATCTTAAGCAACTTTGTGACGGCCCAGTTTGATGCTAGAGCACTCAAAGTGCGAAGTGCAGCTACCACGCTGAAATGGACCATTTGCCCACCCTTTGAAATGTTTTTTTTTTCCTGATAACAACTTTCTGTTGGTGCTGCCACACACTCTCCAGTGCCACATGCCAGACAATCCCCAGACATACTATATGCAAATATCTCATGTTCGTGCACAAAAGCAGAACTTGAAAGGTCCTTTATGTCTCCAAAGGCCAACCATTGACCTCTATGGTTTTCTCCGACTTTGGTGTGAATGCACTACACACCTTCTAAAGGAAGTCTACTTATTTATGGGGTCCTTTTGGTCCATGGCTGCCTTAAGAGTATCCACTCAGCAGACTCTCTATGTTCCTATCCCGCAACGTCTAAGCGACTGAACTCTAGTCGTGAGAGGGGCCACTAGGCTAGGCACTCTAGGCTAGTTCATTTTTTTAATCTCTTGTGGCGTCCTAGATTTGTTGCAAGAATCCACTTGAAGATCTTCTAGTCAAATGGAATGAAAAAAATGACTTTTGGGGTCCCCTCTCTGCCTTCAAAGTATTTTAGACGCAGTACATAGGGATGTTAGGTCAACATCACAAATTTGATGTGGACCTGCTTAGTTACTTTCTAGATGCAAAACTGAGGCACTGTAGTCAAATGAAACTAGAAACAAAGTACTTACAGCTTTGTCACAGGACTTTCAAAATATGAGCACCTTGTTATATACCAACGTTATGTAGTAAAACCTTATTGTCATGGAGGGGGGTCAAAAAATTGAGGGGGAGACCATTTGACGACATCTTTACCATTTGGCATTAGGTGACAAACTTAGGATGCCCTCAGTTAAATTCCAATTTTTTCATTTTTTGACCTAGCCTAGGCCACATCCTAAGTTTCAAGGGGCCAGCACGTTGACTTCATGATCTGGTTAAATTTCATTGCCTCAATAAGGAGCTAGCAGTGGTGGCAGCCATAGTTCTTCAGTACAAGGTCCCCATAACCACCCTGGCCATCCTGATCAACGTCTAAAGGGTGGGGCAAAAGTACTGTGCGCTATGAAACATTTGTACAGGGTCATGCCAAAGATCAAGACAAATTTTGGAGACTCCCAGTGGTCATATATGGTCAGTCGGCGACAGGAATGATATGTTTTCTGTAACCCAACCCCAGCCCTCCATTGGAGTCCTAGCCTCAACTTTGGTTGGTCTCCCCTGGATGAAAGAAGTGGCTCCTAAGAGGCCATAGATATTCGAGCAGACAATTGGGCTTTGCACAAGACTATCCAAAAAGGTTCCTCATTTTGGGGATATACAGACTAGGTCCCGTTTACCTTGTGATCACTTCTGTAAAAGTTAGTGACTGAGACCTGCTGCATCTCCCCCACTGCTTTGTGAGCCTGAAGGCCTCCATCAGGTCTGTAGCCTTCAAGATCTGTCTCATGTAAGCAAAGTCTGCTCACAAATGACTTGCCATTGAAAAATGTTTCAAGTTACAGGTAGACACATGAGATAAAAGTTGTCCCTAAGACTCGGATGAAAGCGTTACTAAAAACATAGTCCTGTCAAACCCCTTGCGAAAGCACTGTGAGTCCTCCAAGAGTGGCCGGATTTCTTGTCATGACCCCCTTATGCACAATGTGACTGTTTTCGCTGAAGCTAGGCATGAATTAGCGAAAGTATCAGCACAGTTTCTGCCATTTTTGGAATGTTGGGACATGACTTTGAGATTTGTCAATCGGCTGTGATGGAGGTTTTCTTCTGGTAAGCATTTAAATGTGCGGCCGTTTGATCTGTTGCCAAATGTTGTTGCTCATTTGTTGCACAAGTTCTTTATTACTTTCATTGATTGTGCACAGTTGTACCAGTTTGAAGTCATCCGGATCTTGTTGGGGCTGTGGTGACTCGAGTATCAGTGTTGACGGGATGTCTGAAGTATTTTGGCCCATCCATTATACTTGGCGTAGGTCAAGTGCACAGCCCCCTTGCCTCTGAACCTCCTCATCCTCTTTCGATTTGAATTGACGCAATATTCTTTAAAGGAAACTGTAGAAGACTAGTTTCGGCTCAATCCCTTTCACGTTCTCCAAGTTATGGCTTGATATTTCAACAGCAATTAGTGTACATACCTTGGTCGCAAGTGTGTACTTAGTCAATTTCCTTTGTCTCTCTTTTATGAGAGTAGACATAAACACGGACGTAACATGTGTATTGTGTTTTTCTCGTGGGTGAGTAGGGGGACGTCGACATGCTGCATAGAAAATTGCATATACATGGTGCATTGTAGCGTTTAGTACGTGTTCTTTGTGATCGTGCAGTACAATGTGTTATACGTAGTGCAGCAGTGCTGTTAGGTTCTCATATCGATTGAAGGGTTGTTGTGCGTGGACCAGAAGATAAAGGAAAGGAGAACACAAGTATGTCCACGCTATATACAACACGTCCATGAATTAACTATGTACCTTGGAGGAACTACTCGCCACGGACGCCCTTAGGTAATTTTTGAAGGGAATAAGGCCGGAGATTTGCGTCCAGTGTAGAACAGCACAATTGCGCGGTGTCTCAGACTTTTTAACCCGTGAGTTCCTACTCTTGTCATGTAGACGGGGGCAGAAAAAAGCCCATGAGTCAGACGCCTAGGGTGGAGGAGGTGGGGGACATTTCTTTCTCCCTTCCTTCCCCTCCCTGTTCTTACTCCCGCCGGTGCGTGTGTGCCCGCTCGGGCAGCTCCACGTACATGAATGTGTGCGCGGGCGTGCGAGTGCACGCACCACATGCTAAAATCCTTCTCACCAGATCCTCCAAAGCTTTCTCTCACTTCTTACTCGCTCCCTTTCCGAAGGGTCTTATTGAACCTCACGCACCCCTCTTGTCAGTATTACAGAGCATGCAAACTTGATACTATGCTGCAATACCTACGTAGAGGGATATGCATATATAAATTGTATATTATCCTAGTGGCATGAGCCACGTCAGTCGGCTACAGCTGCAGTTCCTCCAACTCATCGACGAGTAAGAGAAACTGGCAATAGTTTCCACACGAATAGTGTACCTGCCTGCCTGCTTGCCTTGAAAGTATGAATATGCGCTCCGAAAATGTGGCCGTGATACTTTCATTCCCAAGGTTTAACATGTGCAGTATTATTTCCAATAAGAGCGTTCCACGTGCATCGAAGCTTCTTTGCTCAGTCAGACTTTTCCCCTTCCGAAATGTAGAGGGGAAATCCGACAAGCTTTCTAATATCGTCCTCCCTGTCTCGTAACGATGTTCTTCCCTCCTCCACATTCAGCCCAGAAGTAGTTGGAAGTGTGACTAGGAGGAAAGCTCCTCACCCAGAATGCTGAAAGGGAGTGACGAAAAGAGAGCCGCCGAGGCGAGGCCCACCAGCTGAAAGCAGCAGAAGCGGCCGAGTCCAGGGAGAGAAAGCAGAAAAGCCACCGTTTATGCTGGCAGCCTGCTGCTATTGCTGCTTTCCAAGCACTTTGATCAAACCAGTGCCTCTAAAGCTGGTGGTGGTAGCTACTGCTCTCTCCCTCCTCCTAAAAGTCGAAGACCTTAGTCTGCTTGGCGTCCCGACAACATCGGGTTGAGGTTGCTCGTGCTCCTGTTTCCCCTCCTTTGTACGAATGTGCGGACAATGGAACTGATCTAATTGCTGGAAACTGAAGTCGCAGTTGCATATAAGAAGGCAACAGCTTTCATTCCTGAGAAGCAGATAGGTTGTTGCAATGCTCCTTTGCGTCAATATCCCAGTACCTGTGAGTATGCAGTGATTTCATGCTATACCGATGTCCAGAACAAAGACTTTTTTCATTGCTCTTTGTCTCGTGTGGGGCGTGTGACGTGCTCATTTTGTTTGTGTTTTTGTCTTACAGGTCTGCCCATCTTATTCGGTGGGAGTGCCCACCCCTGCGGCTCCCCAACCACAACAGGGACCCTCAGGTGGCCACCTGGTGCACAGCCAGCAATTTCTTAATCAACCAGCCGCTGCGGCAGCAGCTGCGGCCGCTGCTGCGGCTGCGGCCGCCGCGGCGGCTGCCAATGGTAACCCTGCTGGTTTTGGTCCCGCATCTTTGCCTTGCCAGCAGTTTCAATTCCCGCCTTCTTCAATATCTTCATCATCTTCGCCGTCATCAGTCGCAAGTGGACGCTCAAACAACCACGCCTCCTTTCCGCCAAATATCTCTAATCAGCAGCAACGAGGCGGCGGTAGTGGCGGCAATCCGTGCCTCGTCTCCGGCCACTTGCTAACCCATCATCATGCTAATCCAGGAGGGGCTGGAAGCGGCTTTGGCAGTGGTGCCAACCCGTGCAATTTTCCTCTCGGACCGGGAAATTTGCCACCCTTGCGCGCTTATCCACAAGTGGCGGCCTCGTCGTCTCAATCTCACCGAGGGTCCGGTCACCAGCCCAGGATGAGTCAGCAAGAGGCCGCGGCCGCCGCGGCCGCAGCAGCTGCAACAGGACTCGTCCCTGCCACACTAAATCAACTTCAGCAGCAACAGCAGCAACATTCGCTTCAGGTGGCACAACCGCCGACGACCGTTCATCAGCAAGCCTTTTCTAATAACAGTCACCACCTTCACCTGCCTCATCACACACAGTTACCGCCGCTACATCATTTCGTCCATCATCAGGACAGCCATCAGCAGCGGATTCAGCAGCAGCAACATCAAGAGCTTCGCCGCATCCGCAATCCCAGCGCTGGTGGCCGACGAAACGCTAATCATCCACGCCGATGGCGTAATGCCGGTGTCAATCCGCCACCTCACCCACCTCCTACTGTGAGTCAAGGCGTTTCTAGCGTGCAAGGTGGTCAACCTCCACCAGCAGCATTAGCCGCTGCCTCAGCTGCAGCTGCGGCCGCCGCGGCCGCGGCCGCCGGAGTTTTTACTCCTGGTTCCTCCTCGCTGAGCCACGCGTATCCGCCGGGTTTCCTCTTGCATGTTCTGGCCATGCTATCCAACGCTCCACTCCAGCAAGGGTTGGGTGGTGCTGGCGGCGGTTTTGGCGGCGGGGTGGGCGGTGGCGACGTCAGCGAACCAGAGAACTACGAGGCTTTACTTAACCTTGCCGAACGGCTGGGAGAAGTGAAACCTAAAGGTCTTTGCAAGGCCGACATCGAACAACTGCCTTCTTACAGGTAAGCCAAACTAACATGTACTTTTCATAAGTACTACCAGAGGGGATCCATGCAGGTCGGTTTGTATCATTTCTTTTTCTTCATTACTTTGTTTAGGTTCCCAGGCAACAGCAGCGAGAACGATGGACAGACGACCTGCGTGGTGTGCATGTGCGACTTCGAACTTCGCCAGTCTCTACGAGTCCTGCCTTGCAGTCACGAGTTCCACTCGAAGTGCGTGGACAAATGGCTCAAGGTGAGTTGCAAAATCGTTGTTGTTGCTTTGGACAAACTTTTTTATGCCTTTGTTCTCCGCTCAGACGAATCGGACATGTCCCATATGCCGAGGCGACGCGTCCAACTTTTTCTCCGGGGGTTCCATCTCTACGACTTCTTCTGACTAAAGAAGGGAAAGCGATGAATATCCCGAAGTCAAGTCATGTGGAAAAGCTAGATTTTTTGCCTTTAGCCACCACCATGATCGTTCTGCGACCTCAACGGATGAAAATCCTAATAGCATCGTCGTTAATGTTGCTGTCATTTAGTTTCTTCTCTAACCCACCTACCCCGACCCACGGAAGGTACTCATGAAAGAAATGACTGCTGCTTTGTGAAAACAGAGGACAATTAGTGATGCACTCCTCCTTTTATACTACCGACTCCTCCTGCAACTGCTACGCATTATTACATTCTGTGTACTGAACAGCAATGGAAAGTGAACTAGAAAGTAGTTGAAAGAATGCCAATGCAAGTCCCAATACCTCTCATTTCTCTCCCCGCCTCACTGAATGTTTTGCGTGTTTTAGAAGCCTGCCAATTTTTTTTAAATATTCTGGTTCTCTTTGCGGGCCTCGTAAAAAATCTGCCTCAAACCCGTCTCAAATAGAAGGAAAATCGCACACGAGGGCATTATCAACGGACTGGCTCATAGCAAGTAGCAAAGCAGTTTTCAGAATATGACCAACCCCTTACAGTAGACTGTAGTAGAACAACTCTGCTTTCTCCTTCCTTCCCACCCTCCAGCTCTTATGTGATGACGGCATTATACATATGCGAGTTAATAATTCCTTGTGTACAAAAGACTTATCATTTGCTTCCTTGTGTATTGTATAATTGATTATAGGAGTATGTTTATTGTTCGAATCATAGACTACAATGTGTTGCAGCTACAACTTATTGTAAATGATCCCACCAACCCTGATCCCCCCTCACAAGCACACATACACACACACACACACATACACACACGCATACACACACACATACACACACACACACGTATTCCGACTGGAAGTGATATTGTTAGACCAGTGAAAGACGCACCAGTGGGACCCGACGATGCACATAAAGTTCTTCCCCCATCCCCACTTCATTCAGTTCTCAACCACGAACCTATCCGGTTGTTTAGTTCTTCCTTGACCACAACAAAGCAGATACATAACACTCATATCAATCTTAAAGTTAAGCCGTCGGTTATTTTATACTGATAGTAGACTGGACGAGAAGGAGGTAGTGCGGTTGCCTTCCTCCTCTCTGTGTGATGTTTCTACTGTAAATATCTCAAACTTTTGTCCGATTTTTTAGCTCTCATGTGCTTCCTCTTAAAGGATGATTAATTTTAAATTGACATCGCGTGGACATCTAGAACCTGCGTGGCAGGTAGTAAGTAGACTGTGAGGTCTCTTCTCTTCTCACATCTTGGTAACTTAAATATGACAATTGTTAGCTGGAGAAAAATAAGAAACGACGACAACTGTTATTTATCATGTTAGCACGCAGTGGCCTGTGTTGCCTACTGGAACTGTTCCCATTTTTTACAATTTTACCTATGTAGTAGTGTGTGTGTGTAGAGCATTTTAATTGTATCTGCGTCATTGCACGTGTACATATTGTAGTAGAGCGTGCAGGTGGTAAGCAAAGTTAGTAGATATTTTTCTCTCCTTCCACTAGTGCCTGTGATGTCCCCATGTACTAACTACCGAATACAACAATTTTTAACTGTTGGCACTAATTGCAGCAATTGTAAGACTCGAGATGATGCAATTTCCTTGGGTCCTGTGCAAAAGAAACCCTCGGTAAACTCTTAAGCACGTACACTCGATCTATGTACGTCGTAGTAATTAATTCTGCTCTTTCTTGGCTCAATGCATCACATGGCACAGTCATAGCATGCAATGTTGAGAGTGTTGTTGCAACAAAGCCGATATTAAGCGATGATCTTTATTCTGCGTACGTGAGTATGCGTGGTGATCCAGAAATGATGGTTTCTTTCAAGATTTCTTACTTTGTGCCAAGGATTTTCATAGACTTCAATGTTTACGCATCAGTGTTGCTATGTTTGGGAAGTTTGTTTGCTACCATCAACTTCTTGTGTTACGTCCCGTAGAATTTCAGCCCCATAGTAATAATGCCCTAATTTCATTCATCACTAATGATTCCACCCATCTTTGATGCTTCAGCAGTGATCCCCAGGTAATTAGGTGGTTCCTAATGAGTCATTACTGGACATTTTTGGGAATACCACTCAAAATCATAGCAGTTAAATGTATGACATTTTTCGCGAAACTCAATCTCGCAATCTCCTCCCCACATTCACGTGATTCTTTGAACTGACATAAGTTGATTCTTTGCCTCTAGATTTCTCATACTGACCTTTGTCATGACACCCAAAGTTGGCAAATTTGTACAATTTAAGATGCTCAACATCAAGAGTAGAGAAACATGATTTCTGGAACAACGTGTACGTATGTAGTGCGATACCTGCTTCGCAGCTTTCGTCCTGGTGTATTAAATTCCCCTCTCGTCTCCGTGTGGATTCATACACGTATGCACGCGCACACTGTATTTGACTAAAACAAAGCTTCAGTACATGACATGCCTCTTAGCTTGATGGAGCATTGTAAAGGCCACTCTAATGATGGAGCAAGTGAAGGAAAGACCGTAAACAATGCCTTTTCACCTTTTTGGCGCATAGAATCACCAATGACTGTTGTATTGTGCCTCCTCTAATACTTCTCTAATCACAAAATTCGACTCGTGCGTTGTTGCTGCTATATGTATTATTACTATTAGTGCGTAACGAGTTCATCACACTTTGTCCTGCAAAGGACCGAATTGCGTGCTGCAAGAAAGGTACATGTAATATGCCCGTGAAGATCCTGAGGGAATTATTACTGTCTTGACCAAAGAACAACGTTTGCAGATGACTTAAAATGTGTAATAAAAGCCATAAATGTCAATGCTGTGCAGGGTGAGCATTATTTGACCGATGTATGACAGCTCTGAGCGGAAATGCACTTGGTCATAATCGTAGGGAAGATAGTCGAATCGACATTCGTAGTTCAATGAGTTGGAGGAGGTTGCAAGGTCAATTGATCCACTGCACACGACTTTGTCCTGCTCAACCCCCAGGCTGAGGTACGTAGCTTTCAAATGAGAGGTTGCAACTCGCAGAATGAAACAGTTGCGCTGACATTTTAAAAGGTCTTTTGATTACGCTATGCTCGAAGCGACTTACTTTAGAAAGTTCATGCAAGTGAGATTTTGAATGCACGCCTCAGTTCATGTTATCATTTACGAGTCTATTCGTGTGTTTTGGGTCTAAAAGAACGGTTACACAGGTACCCGTTCAGCTTCCGGAAGTGCTTAGAAAATCCAAATTGCAAGTTTTGGTTAGTTGACGAAATTGTTTACGAGTTCAGCATAAAATCTCTACTTTCGTTTAACATATTCTTCGAGACAAAGCTATTCCTTGCGGTGCTTTCAGATTCACTAAAAGTGGTGAGTGCAGATTCAGCGCAAATTATGCTTAGTCTGTAGTCCCCAACTCTATGATTGAGGTACACACTGTGCAGGTAGGTCGTTGAGTGATCACGGAAATGGACCGAAAAACATGTGATTGACCTAAAAATCCGGTTTCTAGCTCCAGTATGTACGGAAGTAAAAACTAATGTCTAACTCAAACGGGGCTGTACAATTAGACGAGCAAAAACAGAGATTGGACGAAGAGTAAAGCTCCAAAACCAAGATGTGGAACAGTGCGTATTTAGAAATAACTGAGGAAGGGGCCAACATAACAAGTGGCTTTAATTCCAGGGCGGTCTCTACCTCCAGACTTAAACTACCAGTAACTTTTTTGACACTTCTGCCGAGGCAGTAATGTAAAGGGTAACACACCACACTAAAATTTGCAAAGTTTTTTTAATTGTTGTTGTTTGGATCAGTGGAGCTGAGAGCGGCATCGCTATCCGGTACTTTCGGTATTTTCATCACTTAATTAATAGCCTGGGCTTTAATTTCAGGGCGGCTTACACTAAAAGATGAGGATCGAGAGGTGCGGCTACCATTTGCAGAATTACGGTAGATAGAGTGGTGGACGCTCCACCCCTGTCCAGTGGCGCCATCTCTAGGAGAGTAAAGTATCAGTATCGCGTATATACAAGCAGAATGGTATTGGAGTGTCGTCCACCCGAGCACCGGCCCCCCAGAATGTCCCCCGCCAGAACGTCAGCAGCTGGGCATCGAAGCAGCGGCTGCCAGAGCATCGACTACGGAGAACATCACCATCTCAGGTCCAACATGTCTCAGCGCTGGTGCTCAACTCAGCTGTTCCAACTGTGATATCAAGTACGTCCAGTGTCATGCACCTTCTCTCAGTCCCCGAGAAGGAAGATAGAGCAAGAGCTGGATCATTAACAGAAGGGATCTTTTTTCAGGCTCCTCAAGTGCCCGAGCAATAACATGAAGTTCTGCGTGAATCACTTTCAGGACTGCCGACTAAACGACTGCAAGAAGAACAGGCTGAATGACAGTGCAATGTAATTCCAACTTTCTTTCTCTCTCTTGACCCTCTTTCTCTGCCTCTGCTTCTGGGCTAGGAAGTTGTTTAAAAACAAGTGGTGTGGGAAGAATTGTGCAGCAAAAAGTCACTTATCGCACTCTTTTTGGCTCTCCCTCATGCATGTGCACAGGGGGTCCATATGACGATATTCGGGGGAGGGAGGGGAGTCTGCGGAAACTCGTCCATAACTTACAGATATCGAGCTAAAGTTAATACAACTTTCTACAGCGATAACGGCTTTCACGAAAACTTAAAGGAATTCATTTTCTTTCTCCCAAAGTAAAAAAGCTTTTCTTAAAAGCTTTACTAGAGCATCTGGAGACATTGATGCCAAAAAGATTTCCCCACTCCACTTTAATCTCTACGCATCTGCATGTGCACTTTCCCATGTTGTAATAAAGCTGACACAGCTGATCACGGTCACCAGTTGTGTCATTTCGGTAACATATTCGAAGTGTTTGGTTTTGCTACCTATTGTGATAGAGTGGACCACCCTTGTAACGGTCACATTAGGACCATTTGATCGTTTCATCCGTGTGACCACTCTAACTGTACTGCAGCAAAACAGGGGTCAAAAGGGGTCAAAATCACAAAAAAAAATTTCAGTCACCCTCAGAAGCAGCCAGCCACCCACCCCTTTCCAGCTTAGTTCCTTGCTTCCTCCTTTGAAAGGCACAATTTAAGCTAAAAGCTCAATGACAAACATTCTATTGATCTTTGGAGACCGTGGATGAATAATAATCATTTCATTTGGGTCTGATTCAACTTTTTGCCATAGCTGCACTTGCAGCACTTTCCAATGCATCCAAGAGGGCAGATTGATCAAACCCACGATGAATGAGCCCCTTGAACAGGGTATCCAGTGCTCTCTGCGTCACAGATGATCGTTATATCACTTTTGCAGGACTCAAGTGATCCATAAGGCATCCAGTACAAAAATGTTCATTTGAAGTGGGACATGACTTCCTGACCGGCGATCTTCTCCGAAATTAAGGAAACATTTGAAGTCTGGGCACAGATTTGTGACCAAGGAGGACCACGCCGTACACTTCGCACTGGGACCATATGACAAAAAAAGCAAATCAAGATTTTTGAAGGAGTTTTCGAAATCTGAGCCCTGGTTTTGGTGAGGATCAAAAAGAGAACAAATGTTTCGTGTTAAACTTTTCTCTGAGATGCTATTAAAACCAAAAATGTGGGTAGTTTGCCCCACTCCCCCTACGCACATGGTGAACTCACCCTGCCTGAAATAGTCATTGCCTCTCCGTGTGAAGCCATCTTTATCAACATCCGGTATAGAAAAGGGCCCGCTTAAATCTATCTGACTATACATTTCCATGCAGTTGGCAACTGGCTGGTTACGTGAGCTGATGCACGCTCTAGTCGTGATCGGTGCAATCGTTCTCCTCCAGACTGATCCTGGTCTCTGCCAGCAGGTCAACGATACTGAAAAGGGCACCAAGGGCGAGAAGGGATCTACAGCTCAAGGACCCGTCGGGCCGCCGGGCTTCCCCGGACTCGCGGGGCTTCAATCGACGCCCGGAGAACCAGGTCCGCAGGGACGCGACGTCTCCGTGACTCTTAAGCCGCTCGTCGTAGCTGTTATGAAGGCAGCGTGGCTTGAGTATTCAGACCTGGAAGTACCAATACGAGGTCAGACCCGAACTGAACTTGAATACGAGGATCTGTTCCTAAGCGACGAAGAACCCTATCCGTACCACAGCCAGTCTCCCTTCACATTCCCTTGAACATGACACCCTTTGCCTTTGTTCTGATCCTGCTGGCGGCGGCAACAGGGCGAGTTGCAGTTGCACAAGAAGAAATCCCAGATACCAATCAGGAGTGCACTAAGGGTCAAAAAGGAGAGAAGGGTGACAGCGAGTCCTGTCTGGCTGGAAAAAGAGGACCCCCAGGGCCTAAAGGGGAACTGGGACCCATCGGCCCGCCAGGACCTAGTGGAAGACCAGGTACGAATACGACCGTGTCAAAGTCACTGCGGACTACGTAGAAAAGTATTAATATCTGAGCAGAAAAGCACTCCAACGTGGAACTTGACCAGATTTATCCAAGAGGTCGGTAATGCAGTCCTGGCAGTAAGTACTTTCGGTAGGGACAAGTACGTCCGGGATGAAATTGCGCGTGGGGACCTGTGCAGCTTTGAGACAACTACCTAATAAAAAATGGAGCCATGGAGATATTTGCCAAGCCTCACACGATTAGAAGCTCAACATCGTCAAGGGGGTGACCGCCAAGGCCCTGAGCAGGTCGACTGACCAAGTTCAGCCTCTGCAAGATGTTCTTACAGGGTGATTCGTAATAGATGTGGCAATGTCAGTGGCAATTCAAGAAGTAATCTTTCATGAAGTAATCTTTTCTCACTGCAATTCAGTGAGAAAAAGTCTTCTCCTAAGTAATATTTCACTTTTTCTCGCTTTCTTGGGCCGGTGCTGAGAAAGACTATTTTTCTCAAACATGTATTTCTCTTTAATTAATTGACTTTTTTCACAGTCCATTTGCAGCGCTGTCGATGTGTCAAAGAAAACTGTTACACTGCGAATAAAATTTTGGGAAATATAATTCATCGAAAATGCATGAACCAGTCCGAGATGTGCTTTTTGAGCCTCCTCAACTAGCTCGTGGTGCAAACCACTTGGGAGTTAGTGTTTGATATCACTGTGATCAACTACGGCACCCTGAAGGCCGCAACTTTACCACCACGACCGGACTGGACCAGACCACAACGAGCTGGCGCAGTTTGGCGCTCTGTTGTCAAGATGTAACAAAGTTGTTCCAGGCGCTGCATGGCGCCTTTCAAGCAGACATTCCAGACCTGAACGACTCAGTGCAGCTCACGCAACTTATCTTCTTTTACGCTACAGATACGACTACTGTCGGCCCACATATGTTTCGAAAAAGCTGCGTTAGATAGCATGACGACCTCTAAAAATGAACCTGATCCAGCAGGATAATGCTTGTGGTCATGGCAGAGCAGTTCTGCAGCAATGTTTGTTGGTCTGTTTGGTGCCTTACCCTCCCAGTCAAGATCTATTGAGATAGAAGCATTGCTTTACACAAAATCCAAAAAAGTTGCAAGTTATGTACATTTTTGTTCGCTACCACTGAATATTAAGGAATTTCTTAGGCATCTCGACAGTCCGTGATCAGCAGTTCTCTTTAGCAGCTCTCAGGCACTTTTTGGTGGGGGTCGGTTAAGAACTCTCACATCCAGGGAAGCAATGATCGAATCGCTTTGGGTTGGATCAGGCTCATTTTTCACGGCTGGGGGTAAAGGGGCCACCCTTATATGCATACTTTTCAGGACATCTCGACTTGAGTTCTACTCTTGATCAGGCATATTTCCCGGACAACTGTAACATCTACCGAGGGTAAAAGCGCTGTTAATAGCAGACCTCCCTCTATAGGTGGCCCGCACTATTGGGTACCGCAAATACCAACTGCAAAGACGTCCGCCTGGGTCATCAGCGACGAAGTCCACCTGATCATCCATGATGAAGTCCTTCGTCTATGATGAAACTGGACTTCGTCATAGGCTTCATCGCGGACTTCGTCACAGTCGGAATCAAGCAGACTTTGTTGGACACTTTCATAAAAGCTTGTCTTACACTCTCCATTTTCCCTATACCTTTTTGGATCGGCCTGTAGAATAGGAGAGATTGAAGATAAAATAACATTTCTCGTAAAATAATAGCCGTCGTCGGCCATAATGGCACTAGAAGAAAACATCTTTTTAATGGCTCAGTCTATTAGCAGCGATTTTACGGTAACCTAGCGACGATGACTACGGCGTCCAGGTCGACAACTTGACCGTGACTGAGATCGTGGACATGACGAGATGCATCTTCAAGGTGATGTACTCACAGTTCACGGGACTGGAGTACACGGAGTTCGAAATGGAGATCGGACGCACTCCAGAAGCTGACTTCGAAAAAGGTGGGGCAACCAATGCGCAAAATCAACTGATGAAGCAGGTGTGCGAGTACAACTCATGTACTCCTCTTCCAGGTATTTTCCCTGCCGGGCGTTCGCGCTGCTCTTCCAAGTGCGGCCAGGGCACCGCCGCGGTCCAAAGGGTGCGCTGCGAGTCCGAGAGCGGCGCCAACGACTACACGTCCTGTAAGCACCATGACCTGTCTCTGGTCGACTGCTACCAGCCGTTCCCTTGCCCTGGAGGTGAGTGAGAGCGTCAGTATGAATGTCTACGGTGTGCCACATTAATGGTTCTTGGCAGCCACTGCACTCGTGCTGATGGGCACAAGTCACGCTGCTGTTGCTAAGGTGACCCACGCCTGACTTGTCCTGGACATAACATTTTGGAAACTCCCTCGTATAAAGGCTTCATTTTGCTTCTCTGCAGCCGAGGAGAAGCAGTTCGGTGAGTGGGGTCCATGGTCAGCCTGCTCAGCTACTTGTCTGTCTGACTCAAGCATGATCCCATACCAGAGACGGACAAGGACTTGCACGCCAACCTGCACCGTCGGATTCTTAGAGGACAGGCCTTGTCTGGTGCCCGCTTGCACTCCTAGTAAGACACTTCATGACTTCGTCGTCACCTTGATAGCAACCGACGTACTGATTTGTCTGTCTTTGCAGCATGCCCCGACTACCGCACAGGTGGCTTCGCGCCAGACCCGAAGGATCGCCTGCGCGTCTCCCTCTCCTTCCGGATTGACCGCGCCAAGGTTCCCTTTGGATCGCTGGTCAAGCAGGAAGTGGAGCTTCAAACCAAAGATGGCAAAGCTGTTTCAAAGCTGGTCTGGGTCGTTGATGGTGGAGCTCATGGTAACGTTAGAGTGCAGCCTCTGAGAACAAGGACTATCTCCTCGCTGCGTCTCGGGGAGATCTACGTGCCGGTGGTTCGCGTTCACAGTCAAGTCGATCTGCCTGCGTCCCTTGGTCACCATTATGAAAAGAAGTCTCTGCTGGTTCATGAGTGTCGTGCACACGAACTCGTATGTGAGACGTGGGTGTGCGACGACGGCACTGAGATCAGAGTCGCCCAAGTATGCGACGGCAACAGCGATTGTCCACTTGCCTCGGAGGACGAAAAAGAGCAGTTCTGCAAAGGCTTTTCAGGCTGGGTTTGGGTGATAGGAGGCCTGATGACCTTATACTCCGTCGCAGGCTGCATTGCTTACGCCACCGTGGCACTTAAGTTCAAAAGAGAGGAGCCGAATGACAAAAGCAGAAAAGGCGACGTCGAGCTTATTGCAGAGAGAGAGCGGCGAATCTGGGCGGAATTAAGTTCTCTTCTCGGTGACCTCACTGGCGGATACGAGAGACCAGGGCCGGAGTTCAAGGACAGGATTCAGGACCTGTATCTCTCGTTAGACGCCCAGGATCGCTTGGTCCTGATTGCCGCAGTGCTCCACGTCCCACTTTCGGCCGATGAAGAGGAACACGTCAGAGTAGCTCTGGTGGAAGGGATGTTTAGCGGAGAGCTTATGCTCCACGACGGCGACGTTGCCAAAGCATTTTCTGGGCTGAGGGAGGCTTGTGCAGACGATGTCAAGCTGTTTGCTTCGGCAGTGGCTACGATGGACCGGGGACTGTCATACAAGGTGAAGGTGATGGTCAAAAGGAACGTTTTGCAACCACTTAAACAGGCTCTGCTGAAGTACAAGAACGGCGACTATTGGTTGAAGACCCTCAGCACCGTGCTCCCGTTTGTGAATGGCGTCATCAAAGTATTTCTGTTCTATTTCGACGTGATGAAGGATGTGGCCGTGGTGTTCATCCTGCGACACTTTAGCGAAGAAATCCTTCGATACAAATACGGCGATATTGGCGGCATCAACCTACTCATCATGGCCTACTATCTCTGCGCCATTGTCATAGCAAGCTTGGTGGCAACGTTCGCGGTGCAATTCATCATGCGGAAAGACTTGGAAGAAGCTTATAGCAAAGACTTCACCCATTCTACCACCGTGAACGTACTGGCAGCATTCTTCCCCCTCCACTTCTCAATCTTTGAACAGATCGCCTGCGAGCTCAAGGAGTCCGCGGTGGAGGCCAAGATGACCTCCCTCACCGGGCGGCTGTCCGGTCGAGACACCGGTGACTCGGAAGAGGTAGACTCCTTCTCCTTTGACGTGGATCGAATTTTCGCTATCCGCCGCCGAAGACATGTGATAGAGAGGCTCCAGAACCGCATCCAGGTGACTGAGACGTTCGTAGAGCGCATTCCGCAGTCGGTGGTCCATTTGGCCCTATTCTTGGCCAGCGTCCGCTATTCCAGGCTGCGAAGCCTATTGACATCTGCCGTGGAATACGAGCTTGGGATCAGCGTTATCACCGCTTTCGTCATAGCTCATGGTACCACTTTGTTCAGCGCCGTCACCAGTGTGTGCCGTGCAAAAAACGAAAAGCGTTTTCCGGCGCCGACGACAGGGACCGGGTCGATCCTGCAACTCTTGGCAGTTTCTTCCTTGATGCTGCCGAAGATCTTCATGGTGTCTGTCAGCCTGATTTACGCACCATTCTGCTATCCGTTGGTCGTTGTAGTCGAGCAAGGACTACTGCTGGCGTACAACGTAAGTCTCAATCCATTGGTCACAGTCACAGTGTCGCGTACAACATCCCAATGTATCTTTATCTTTTCAGTGGATCTTGTTCAACACTGTTCAGGTGTTGAGCTTTAACAACTTGGTCAGCATGATTACCCCCGCTTTCTTGCATCGGCCCACAATCCCAGATGCAACCAAGAACGTCCACGTAGGTGTGGAGAACAATGAGGCTCAAGAGGAGCAGATTCCAGCTAATGGGCCCTCAGCCTTAGTGGGAGGTCGTCTCAACTTCGGAGCCAACACCCCACACGTGGTGTTTCTTTATGTCATGGACTTTGCCTTCGTGTACTTGCCGACGGCCATCTTGACGAAGGAGGTCTCGTCGATGTTCGGGGTGGACCACAGTGAATTCTCTCTTTGGGGGAAGGCCTCAATTGCCTACATGGTCGGCCTTGTCCTCTACGCTGGTTTCGCAACCCTGTACTATCACGCCGGTCACAACTGGAAGCTGGCCATCAAAAGCAAAAAGGAGAATAAGGAAGCCAAGAGCAGATTAGCGGATGTGCTGAAGAGGCTGTCATGCCACAGTGACAGCTAAGGCAAATGAGAGAATTAATTATGTGTCTTGGACATTCGACTTTCACAGGTTCAATTTGGGCAAAAACTCGATTTTCACCGAAATGTCCGGCTTCCCCATGTTTTACTCAACACAAAGCCTTCACATTTACCAATGGCTAGAAGCTGCCTTCAATTTTGGCACAACTTTCTGCCCTTCTCTTAATTACAGTAAACTACAACAGTGTTGAGCAAAATTTAAGAATCACGCTGACGGCACCGATTATTATTGCCTAACAATTAATTTACTATAGTTGAGATAACTGCTAGCGAACTTTGCAGTCCAATCTGAATTTTCGCAACTTCGGCTCGCGTTTTCATTAAGAACATGAGGGGAGAGCCAGCAGCAAAAAATTGTCAAATACGCTCACAGATAAGAACAAAATTGAGGCCACTGCAGCTTCTGCGGTGCCAGGATTTCACAAGATGGACATTGTCGAGCAATTCAGATTTTCTGCCCCATGCATCAGCTGGATCCTCTGGAACAAACAGGGCGTCCTGGACGCTCATGACCAAAGTCACCTGGATGGAGACAAGAAGCCACTGCCACACGGGCAGATAGCTGAACCCGAAGAAGAGCTCTACAAGTGGATCACGAGAAAGCAGAAGAATGGCTCATGAACGCACAGAGCCAGAACAGTAGAAGAGCGGGTAAGTCTTGACTCCCCCTTGATTTAAATTGGTTCTACATTCTGGGTATTCCTATGAATGAAGCGTATTGATTGTTGCTTCTGGTCAGGTCCGATTAGCACTGATTCAACAAGATTCACGACAATACAATCAACCGGTGAATCGATTTAGTTCGAGCTTGAGGCCGCCAGTCAAAGAATCGATTCGATCAAAAAAGAGAATAAAGAAGTATTTCACCCCTCCATGAAGAGCTTTGACGTTCTCCAAAACTGAACTTTAATGCACTTTGCTCAACTAATACTTTCAACTAATAGCAAGTAGAATAGCAGTCGTCAGGTGTTCAACGCAAATCCCAAATAAGCAAAGTCACAATCAACTCATGGTACAGAAACATGAAGCAGCGTTAATTTTTAAAAACTTCATCCAACATCCACTGCTCCAGAAGCACTTCTCTGGGCCCCTTCTTCATCGAAGGTAGGTAAGAGGTGAGCTTAGTGGTAAACTTAGGTTAGCTGTTATATAAAACTAACGCTTACGCGCTTCCCACTTTGTTGGATAGAAAAAACATACAGCGTTGTGCATGTGTCTGTCTGTCTGTCTGTTGCCTGTGGGCAGGAAGTCGGCTGCAGGCGGACACAGACACACACGAACCTAACCCAACCTAACCACACACACAGACGCGCGTGCGCGTGAGCACATACACCCTCACACACACACATACACACACACAGCTCTATGCAAAAGCTAGAAATCAGCCGCAAAAATCAGCAACAATCAGGCGCGCAACCACAGGAAATCAGCCGCGCAAAATCAACTGTGGACAGACTCTCACACGTACAGGTCTCGCGCTTTATTTGTGTAAGATCTGAGAGGGTATCCTTAATACATAATATTCCATGAGATATTTGATTTTAAAGTTCCCATTGCATGCATGAGGGATAGCTGAGTGTTGTCTTGCCTTTTCTTGGTCAGACGTTCTGCAACTCGTGTCTGCTGCCCCCGGGGCGTCGGCACTTTCGTCCTCTCCTGTATCTATCTGTTTGTTACCAACAACTGATAAACACACAAGGGTATCTTATTGACAGCTGTCACTCTTTCCATAAGCCTGGCGAAAAATGAGTGCCTGTAGCTATTTCGCTCCAATAAGGATTTTCTTGCGAGAACACCTTCCTGAGTCTTCAAACTTTGAAATCTATGAATTTCTAGCTGATTCGCTAAGGTTGGAAACCCGGCCTGGCCCGACTAGTGACTAGTTGTTATCTTCAGCCTTGTTCTATCCCGGTGCGAGAACCGGGCACTCTGCTACAGCAGTCTCCGGTTATAGTCATAATCCGGTTAAAGTCATCGTTCTTCCCGGTGAGAAACTTTCTTACTTCATAAAAAAGGCATTTTATCAGTGAAACTCATCAAACTAACTCCACTTGCTGACATCAAGTTATCTGTGGAAAATTTAACTTATGAGGACAGTCACTTGTTGGCAACTTTATGTGTGAAGTTATCATTTTGCAAACATTCTAATGTTTAAAGTATGAGAGGACTGCCGTCAATAATACGTGATCATTTTCACTGAAGGAACTCGTTATATACGTACGTACGTCCCCTACAGAAGCTCTATACGCTCGACTTGAGTTTTGCAGCACTCGGGTCATGACGAGGCTCGTGCTGCAAAATTCAAATCGGGTGTATAGAGCTTCCATATGAGACGGATATATAGTCTCCATTTTGACTCAAGATCAATAAATTAATTTCGTACCTTTAGGTCAGAAGGTCTTCTTTGGTAAATACGATGTTAAATTGGGGTTCAGCATTCACAGCTCCGGCAGCTCTATTTTCCGGGCTACGTTTACAAAGCTGCTGTCCTTTTTGAAAGATGCAATCAAAATAGCATTTCACTGGGATTCTACTTTACATGAAAGCCCATATAAATATCAATGTTCTAGATGTAGTTTTCGTAATTGCCAAAAAATCAGATCACCCTATTACATGCTCCCAAGCCCAGCTGCCGATCGATGTGCTTGGATTGCATGAAACTTTTTTGTGATAATACAGAGTGACCCAGGATGAGTTTGTTTAAAAGGGCCCTTCCAGCATGTAATTGGTGCACGTGCGAGGAGGAGAAGTAACCCTTCTGGGTCTTTTCCTGTACCCTGTTGTGGCAAACACTTAGCGTGGCGGGCCACCAATGTGCTTAATTTTATCTGCCCTTCATTCCATGGCCCTACCAATGTGACCCTCCTGGGTGAATCTGATAAGGCCCTTTTACGTCTGGAGATTGGCTCCTAAGCTCAAATGCCTGTAGTGCACCTAGGTGCTGGCAGGCGAGTGCAGGAAACTCACATGCAAGGTGGACAAAGTCCTCACATCCCTCACCACAAAATCTACAAGAAGCTGTGGGGAAATTATCTAAGTTAGACCCGTATAGTTCATGTGGTTATGGCCAGCCAAGGCCTGAATCACAAGGCTTAACTCCTCCCCACCCAGTGCAAAAATATGCATCCCTACAGAACCCAGGTGCCCTGTTTGGCGGCATGTGGTTGTGTCTTGACCGGTTACCCCACCTTTCATGAAGGTGGTTAGAGATAACTCTCTTGCACAAAGTTTTGGATATAGGCAGTGTCATCACCGTGTATCACGGCTTATTGTGCACATGTTTTAGCCAGTGCATCAGCCGCATCATTTAGCTCATGACCCACATGGGCCTTGACCCAATGAAGGACGACAGTGTTGTCTTGCCCCAGCTGGTTTAGTCCCTCCACACACCTGGCCACCAACTGGGAGGTCAACTCCAATGTATTGAGGGCGAGTAGAGTGGCCTGACTATCAGAAGAAATGAATCCGAGCATTTTTCATAAGCAAAGCTGTGAGGCTGCTGAATGATTGCCTTGACTTCTGCTTGAAATACTGAGGATCGGCTCCCCAGTACCCCACTTCCCTGGTATTGAATGCTTTCATCGTCGATACAGTAGCCCCAACCAGCCCTCTGCTCCAAGAGGCTGCCATTTGTGTAGCACTTCACGAAGTCACCCTCCACATTGTCGACCCAGAGTAGTATCTACCGTGACGTCCCAGTTTGAAGGATCTTGTCACTCCAGAGAAGATGCCCAATCTCGGAGCCTCGGCTGATACTGTTCCATTTGGTCAGGTTCGACCCTAGATTCTCAGTGCTGTCTGAACCACCACACCCTGTGATGTGTAGGTCAAATGGTGCCATGTCCAGGATCCCAATTGTAGGGGTAGTTCTTCTGACACGGTACAGACTGGACAAAGCTAGTTGTTGCATTTTGTCGAGGACTTTCCTTTGGTCATGGGCCTTCTTGGCCTATACTACAGGGTACTACATACCCTGCCCATACTCATTTTTGGGTGGACTATGCTTGTATAGATCCACTGCGTGATGTGCGGGGAACGTCTCCACAGCTGTCTGATGGCATTCTCGAGCTTATGAAGAAGCCTTGGTGGCCCTTTCCGTGATAGGTGGGCCAAATGTAAGCTGT
>JAAUXU010056149.1_pt1 | contig 23568 bp, 16 predicted proteins | sample 7278151 | NCBI WGS metagenome assembly JAAUXU01 (sample SAMN14350113, study PRJNA611818) | marine sediment metagenome | isolation source: surface marine sediment (1.8m) | place: French Polynesia: Moorea | collected 2018-08 | reverse complement strand
GTCCCAAAAATGCTGTTAAAATTTGGTTGTGATACGAAATACTATGTGGAAGCTACGAGCAATTTTTGTTTTTCAGTTCAGACCCGCCACTTTCTATCTTTCACCCTGTACTAGTAACTAGAGTTACTAGAGTTACTCTAGTTGAATCTCAGTTGAGTTCACTTTTATGAATTCGAATCCGCGTTGATCTCTAAAGGACAAACATCCAATCGAGCTTCGATGCACGCACACTATGAATGCTCATAAAGAAAGCGAAGGGAAAAAACGAACAGAGCCAGGGACAAACTTTATTTTATAGCAGGTAAGATTTGGCCCCAAATTCACCATTTAAAAGTAAGTAACTAGAGTAAAAAACTAGAGTTAATGTGTAAAAATCGGCCGGCAGAGAAAAGCTGACCAAATCATAGTTCTGCTGTATGTGTCGCCTACACATATGCCACAATGCAGATTTCTGACCCGAAAAAGTGAGAGTGGCGCTGTATTCCCCGTACGACGTTCCAGTTCTAAATGTGCCGCAGGTTGAACTAACAAAAGTGCATGAAGGTGAGCTCAGTGCCGTCTGTCTCCTACTCACATAAGTGCTCTCTCCTGGGAGAGTCTCAGAGAGAGATTGCTTTTGATTGTGTGCGCGCACACACACGCGCACAATAGGGTAAAAGCGTTGGAAGCAAAAGCCTCAAAGTGAGGATCTTTATGATGCAAAATCTGCTTTAGAAAGCGGTCGCATTAAGTCCTGGCCAGGCCGGCTGGCCGGCCGGCTGGCTGGGCATGCGGCCAGGGACGCCTTGGACCTCATCGTCCGCTGCACGGACACAACAACAATTGTGTCATTCGCTTAGTCCCCTCTGCTATTATCAGGGTGTCTCGTTGTAAATTGGAGGGGGGGGGGACGACAAAGCAAAGTCTACGCCAGTTATGGCCATTATGAAGGTCCGCTCATAAGAAATTGCTTTGCTGTCTCGCTCTGTGTTCGTGCGACCGGCGAATGCGCCGCGAGAGGCCGTTGGAGAATCTTTTCTTCTCGTGCGTTCGCCCGTTGGTTTCGTCCATTCCGGTGCAACTTTCTCTCTCACCCATCAGAGCGAGAGAGAGAGAGGGCTGAAGCCGGCGATTTCCTTGTCGCTGTTCAGTCCGAAGAATCAGACGAAGGCGAAGTTGTCCTCGAGGCCGTCGTCCAGAGGACTGAAGAAGAAATCCATCAACTGTTGTGTATATGTTGACCAGGTTGGTGCAGCCAAGTCACGTCACCTCAATCAAACTCACCGGGGCGGAAGAAAAGGAATTTCGGGGTCACTCGTGCGGAGGGACAAAGAAATTGACTCAGAGCACATATCTTTGAGGGCAAGAGCGAAGATATTACAAATTTGTCAAGTGCTTTCTCCTTCTTCTCCGCCCCGTAGAACAAAGAGATGACGAAGAACCCACTTAAGTGAGGTGGAAGAATTTCTCTGCACTTGTAGCACTTGGCGGCGTGGCGTTTTGCGGATTGGCGGAGCTGATCCCTGGCAAAAGTCTCAGCGGGTCCTTCGTCGGGCCTCCGTCGTACTGCACTGCACTGCACCGACTGCGCTGCACTACAGTCCTGAAATACTGAAGTAATGTACTCTGATGAAGCTGTGGACAGTCCCGGTGTGGACAGGCAATCAGAGAGACCTCAAACGAGCCTCAGAAAGGGAGGCTGTGGAGGCTGCACGAAATTAACAGCAGAAAAGGACAGGGGTTGAGGCCAGAAGCAAGAAAGTCCTGCCCATCAATCTTTATGATGCCTCTGCTCATCAAGGATTCCCAGCAAAGCTTTTGAGGAGAGGCTTCTTTTCTTCCTCTCAGTTGGCGACGCTATTTTTCTTCTTGTGTCTGTCCTCTTGTGCCTTGAAACAATTGCTTTTTCTCCTTGTATGCGCACGAATTGCGTGACGATGGATGGATGGATAGATGGATGAGGAAGAAAGATCTGAGAAAAATTGGTCTCTCGTTGAAAAAGTGCCTGGTGAAAGCAATAAAGAACACACCAAACTTTCGGGAGTGAAGTTCTACAGTGTGTGAAAGGTATACGTATGTACTTTCGTGACGGCGCCCACTTGGACTTGATGACAGAGGAGATCAGCGGGTGAAGGGAGGGACAACGAGATCGCTGACTGTTTGCGAGCCCAGCTTAGGAGTACCATCAGCATGACGAACTGCCCGGTGTACACGCACGCAGACGAGGCGTTGCTGGCGGAGGTGAGCTTCTGGATGGAGGGTGTCGTCCAGACGTCGCTGGCAGTATTCGGAATCCTCTTCAACTGCTTCTCCAGCGTTATTCTCGCCTCCAGAGAAATGCGCAACTCGTTCAACTTGCTGCTGATCGCCCTCGCGTGCTTCGACTCTTGCTACTTATTTGGCTCCATCCTGGAGAGCATGCGCAAGTGCTTCGGGGTAAAAGGGACACTTTGCCACCGCGCGATTTGTCATAACATCCCGAAGCTCTTCTCTCTTTAGGTGTCTTGGCAGCTCCAGACGTTGCTGTTCCCCTGGCTGCTGTACCCGGGTCAAATGATCATGATGACCGCCAGCGTCTTTATGACTGTCGCCATCGCCATGGAGAGATACGTGGCCGTGCATTATCCTCTAGACTACAATCAGGTACGACGGGTGAATGAATGAATGAATGAATGAATGGATGGATGGATGGATGGATGGATGGATGAAGGAGACACAATGGTAAAGCTCTCAGCAATTTTTGTCATCAAGGCCGCAATTGTGTACAATGTACATGTGGACGTACACCTTGCAGAAACAAGTTGCTGCAATGGGACCTGAGTCGCTTGAATGTTTATTTGCCACACGTCAGACTCAAAGTTAGTTTTGCTTTCATGTGTGTCTGCAAAATTACCTCGTGAAACCTTCGCAAACATCGGGCTAAAGTGCAATTTGGCGTGCTAACACAAGTTGTTCAATGATACTGAATGAAAACTAGCGCTAACTTCTCTCATCAATTGGGAATTAAACATCGACTTTTATACAGACGTCTATAAGCTGCTGAAGAAAAAAAAGTTGCACTGTTGGATAAGCGAGGCTTCACAAACGCTCTGAGGGTGCTTTTGAAAGACTGGTCCATCTATCTGACTTTCTGGACATGGTGGAAAGTCGAAAGGTCTTCCCTTTTGGAGCACAAACTTCACTGCAATGCTATGCCTGATTTCATATCTGAAGTTTTCCCTCCGGCAAGCGCTGCTCAAGAATACCGTGTGACCGGAATTTAGCTTTCCATCCGTTTTTGCAAATTTCTTGCCAAATGATTCGCTTTGGGAACTTACGCATTCTTTTTTAAAGTCCCACATGCACCACCAGTGACTCACCGGCCACAGCCATCAGACCATCGAGATGCTCCAGTTCAGCAAGAGCCATAAGTCATTGTGAGGGGAACTCAAGTTTACCTGCACAATATCGATCGTGCCCATGTAGAGCATGTAAGAAGGACCGGACAAATTTTGTTTTCTCTAGTAGGTGGAAAACTAAAGTCTGGTCACATACAAGTCGGAATCACAGCAGCTATCATAGTACCTGTAATATTGGATGGGGCCGTCTCGTGACATTCGTGGACCCACAAAGCTTTGTCTGCGATGTCCACTCAAGAGAAAGAAACAAAGTAGTCCAGAAAAAGTGCTCAAAGACGCCATCTCATACTTTTGTTTAATTTAGAAACCATCAAGTAAGTCACAACAACCTACCTCTCCGAATGTAGGAAGCAACACTGAGGAAAAAACACACTAATTGATTGATAGCACGATGCATCTATCTTAACGCAAAATTTTTGGAGTACATTGGTTTTTTTCTGCACAATGGAAATATTTCGGAACTATATGTTCTAAATCATGGTATTTCTGGAAGGAGCAGAAAATATTAATGAGGACATTACTACACTATTCTCCTCTGACAGAGGAAAATGAAGTTTTATACTTCCCTTACAAGTCGCATCTTTGTGACGAGCACTGCATTTTCCTGGTTTGCCTCGCCGATTTGACGTAAACTCGGCCTGATATTGCCCTTGGGCGGTCACCTTTGGCCAACGTGAGACCTTGGACACGTCAAATCGCCTCGATAAAAGAAAGCTCGGAAAATACAGCGCTACAATACAGAGATATAATTATTAGATACTACGTTAATTGGCAATGAGACATGAAGTTGACGCTTGCTCATGTATGAGAATTGCCTAATATGAAACTGCAATTGCAGCCAAAGATGTCCCTCGAGAAGCTATCACGTAGGGATAGACGAAGCACCACCTGTCCAGCAATATCAGGAGGGGTGCACCCTTTTACTATTTATGTGACGACACCCTGAAAAAATAGCATAACGCTGCCAATACCCGAAAGCTTTCGGATTAGTTGTGAGTGACGCCTCCATGACTTTCTTGATGAGTTCGGATTTAGACCTCTTCACGTTTACAACAACCAGGGCATTTTTCCTTACTGTGGATCTGACGTGGCATAGATGGACCAGGGGTGATCAGGCATAAACGAGACTACTCTTTCTATTCACTTATACGACTCTCTCGAGCTGGGAATCTTTCGTGAATAATCTTTAAACGTTTCCATGCAACTTCCATCTACTTCGTGTCAGCTGACTTGTAACAAAAGATACGCCGCAAGGTCTTAAAGAGAAGTGTCCTGTGAGACCTCTTCACGTTTAATACGATACAGTGTTCGCGCATATTTAGGTCGTGTCACGGCAAGGAGCATGCGGTGACAAAATAAAAACTCGTGTAGGTGTCAAAGACAGCCTTTCTTAACACTAATGAAGGTTAATGTCAGATTTTCAATCACATGCGGGTGAAGAAACTACGTTTGGTGCCTGAAGTTGTGGTGGCTCCAAAGTATTTTCCCTTTCTTTTGTATTCTTAGCAATGGCGTATGAAAGTTTCCATACTTTTGAAAGTTAAAGTATCCGAGTATGTTTGAATTTGTTTCCTGTGCAAGGCTGATAAGCTTATATCAGACATCAGATGAAATCTTATCCATCGACAGCAGGAGTGCCAGGGATGGCGAGGGGTTGAAACGTGATCAATGAGAGGTTCAAAACGTAAAGAGAAATGATGTCACGTAAAGTAACTAAAACTTTTGACCCACCGATAAGTTCAGTGCGCCAACAAGGACAAGAATGTTTCTCAGCGTTGTGCATGCACGTCGTAGTGTAGTACTCCGCTAGACTGCAAAGTCTGTCAGATTAACGAATCGAGGCAAGAAAATCTTTAAGCTTCGTACGAATACCTACAGGCTTGTAGTGAACGTTCCTATCGGAACATTCCTGACATGCTGGAATTGGTTTAATGCTCTGACTTGCTTGCATCGATTTCCTTAGACATGAATGTTCTTGCGGCCGCCTTTTTGTCCTTTGCCGCTAGGGACAGATCAGCCATAGACGAAGCCTTTGTGTGGCCTTTTCCCCATCAAATCGGGTAAACGAAAGCGAGAGACTGCGACCCCGGGGCCTTTTTCTTCCTTTTTTGCTTTCCAGCAACATCCACCGAACAAATTCAATGAAAATAGCGCATTATGGGCAAGGTTTTTTGGGGGCTGGAGCGAGGGGGTCACCGACCAGCCTGCACGCAACAAGAGTGCTTGCGTTGCTTTATATGAATAATATACTTGCCTCTTGTAGTCTATGAACGACCAGAACGCGTCCCTCCGGCGGGTGCTCAAGTACGTGATCCCAGTACTCTCCTTCTCCGTCGTCTTCAACATCCCCAAGTTCTTTGAGGCCGAGATAGAGTACGTGCCTGACGTGCCACCCGAATCCTACGACTACTACGACGGCTCCGGGATCCACAACAGTAGCTCGAAGGTGGACGACGCGGCTTTGGTTCCTTCGTTGGCTGTATCTGATCTGAGGAGGAACCCGGACTACGCGTTCTACTACAACAACTGGGCCAGGCTGGTGGTGCTGGGCATCATGCCATTCGCCATGCTCGTGTTCTTCAACACTAAGATCTACCAGGACATCCAGGTTAGTAGAAAGGTCAATTCATGCAATTCGTTGGACATTGATACATCAACATTACTACACGAACATGCCATAAATTGAGTTGGGACGATTCAAAGACTTATATTTCGAAGAATCGACCACTGTCTTTGGATGTTCTACTCAGTCGAAGACGAACCGTGATTTTATTTCTTAAGCTGTCCATTCTCGTCAATGAAATGACAGTTGTCGAAGAGCCCAAGTCGTAGGTTGATTCGGCGGGAAATTTCCTTCTCCTGCATGAAAGAGCTTGCTCAAAAGAACCTGATGCGAAGTACCGCAGAGACACGCAACTTATGGACAGGTACTTACAAGAGGAATCGATCCACAAAGTGTCAGTTCTTTTCTTCGAGGACAAAAAGAGTCGAGCATAGACGACAGGTAAAAAATTGACAAATCGTCTCCACCCAAGTGACAGCACACCTGCGTACAAGTATCAAAAAATCTTCCCCGCACTGATGGGTGTAAGACAAGCCAAGTCCATCACCGGGGATCGAACGGGACCGACATTATAACGAAGTCCTTACGTCCTTCTTCCTCACTTCATTACAAACGCCCAAAGAACTTAATAATCCGGTGCAGCAGTATTGAGGGGATTTTCTGTGCCATTTTTTTTTTGGGGGGGGGGGGGGAGGGGGGAGTCGGAAAAGCTGCTCGAGAAGTCGAAGGCTGAAGCCGTTGAAGGCGTCTTTCTGAATTTTCATTGCCGCTCTCATCCTCTGTTGGAGTCGATTCATCCGTTTCATCTCCTGCTTTTTTTGAATTTGTTTACTCGGCGCAGTTCGCGAGATGTGCTGGGTGAGATTCCCGATCATGAATAAAACCTGCTATCTGTAAAATTCCAACATTGGTAGCTTTCAAAATTTTTTTGGCTCACTAGATCTCTACGCATGCACGGAACCGCATAAGCGTCAATAGAAACCGTGGTTACTATTTAATTTTCCGGTGCTTTTCAATAGAAGCGGCACTTGCTTCTATTGGAGAGCGGTCTCAACCTGAGCTCAGTTGCCATTCACTGACTTTGAAATTCAACTAGGGCTTTATCCGGTTGCACAATGTGGATTCAAGCAGAGTTTGCATCAAAACTGGGTCAATTTCACCTAAAGGGGTTCATTTTGGCTTATACACCCGTCAGTTATCTTTCTAAACATACAAGCTCGATGTTTGCAGATAGCATGATAGATTTCGTATGTACACATGCAGTGAGCGAGTGTTGAAATGTCTTCAATATTCAGACAGATTTCCACAATGTCTTCACGATTACTTTTGATACCTCTTCGAATCAAAAGCGAGACGCCGTAGACTGTGCAGGAAATATCATTAACAGCCGTCATTAAGAGCCAGGGTTGCCATTTTAAACGATTTCTTGGAAATTTTAAGCATTCCTTGAACTGCATCCCCAAAGTTTGTGTAGGAAACACTTTCAATTACTGCACTTCCTCCACTAATCCGTCTGGGCGGATTATTTTTTGACCCGCCCTCCCACAACCTCACAATGGGTTAGAGTTGGGTGGCTCATTTTGGAGAGATGGGGAGGGAAGACCCATGAGAGGCCCAAGGAGGATTTTTAAATCTTGTCCGGGGTCCTCACGCAGGGTTGCCCTTCGAAGAGGAGGTGGCGGATTGATGGAGCAGATGCTGGTCTCAATTCAGGTTCATTTACTTCGTGGCTGGCAGAACACGTGACGCACCCTGTCACGAGGACGTAGGCACTATGTTCAAAACGATTCCACGCAGTACTATACACAACGGACAATTCATACCTCGGTGGACTGGGGAATCCGCATGTGCGATTCGCCCTAATGGTGCTGTTGCCAAGTGCGTAGTTGCCGCAAAAGGCCAGATACAGCCGAGCACAGTGTAATCAGACATGAGTGCTGAAAAAACACAGGAAGAACTGATTCAAGGAACCCTAAGCAGTGGAGATCAGGTATATTAAACAACTTATTTGCAGATTAAAATAAGGTGCTCCCATCAAGGAATTTTCCTGTTGGCTCATCATCATTGGCTGACAGGCATAACCTAGGTCTCTTTCTAACCTTTGTAGGATCATCTGTTTTCATGTGACCTTTTTGAAGCTGCAATTTGCAATACTTATTAGCAGAAAATTGTTCTAGCTTCTTGGGGCTATTTAGTTGAATCCTAAAGAAATTTTTCAAGTATTTTTTTCAGAGTACACCTCATACTTGTGTTCAATTGTAGATTGAACATAGTTAGTTTTGCTTCCAACTCTCCAGGAGCCTGGGAACTTATTTTAAGTGAGTTTATAACCTGTGGTAACATAAGAAATAGTGATTTATGCAACGTGCACCCAGACTGGCACTCACCAAGAGAAATGACACAACTTCATTTTGTCTCCACCACTCTAGGTCCCAAGAAACTTATTTTAAGTGAACCTTTAACTTTTTGTAACCTAAGAAATAGTGATTTATCTCATGCGCACTCAAACTGGCATTCTGCAGTAGAAATGACACAACCTTGTTTTGTTGCCACCTTCCTAGGTGCAGAATAAATGGCTTTAAGTGAGTTTTTGACTTTTAAAATCAATTCATAACCTAAGAAGTAGTCAGTCAAATGGACACTCAGACTGGCACTCACCAGGAGAAATGACACAACTTTGTTTTGTTTCCATCTCTCTAGGTGCCCAAGTACTGATTTTTAGCGAGTTTATAACCTTTAATCATGATATTTCCCTAGCAGAATGTGTCTGGGCAAAGCATGGCACCAGATTTAAACAGACCATTGATATTAGGAGGGTGTTGTTTTCTTGCCATGACTGTATATGCATCATTGGTGGTTTTAAGTGATCCGATAACCTTCAATATTCAAGTGCTAATGACTCCCTCAATAACAGTCATTTCACTAAGCCACACACATGCCTGTGTTCAGCCCTTAAAGGACTACAACTTTGGGGTAAAAAAATTGCACTGGCCTGGGACCCAAATAAATAAAATAATATGAATTATGTATTTCATTATGTTATAAAACTTGCTTGTTTGTTCAAGGGGTCTCTCGAGGGGAATGAGTATCCCAACAAGAGAAAGGTGTAACCCTGGGTTGGGTCTTTTCCTGCCCCAGTTGGTAGCAAACATCTAAGTGCTTAATGGACATTTATGCCTGGTGTGGTGAGTCAACTTGTTCTGCCCTCCTTTCCATGGCCTTGCCAATGCAGTCCACTTTCGTGAGCCTGGCAAGTCCGTAGAGGTCAAGAGGCTGTCTATGAAGCTGGTGCCCCCAGACAGTGTCCAGGCACACCCTGTCGAGCAGGGCACTCGCATACAAGGTGAATGAACTCCTCACATTTTTCCCCACAGAATCGGCAGATTTGCTCAGAAATATTACCTACTATATATTATAAAACTTTTTAAATATTACTAATATTTAAAGGTGTCTTGATAGAGTGCAAGCCTGGGCTTGCTGGCCATGACCCACGTGCGACGTTCCACTCCCACTGCTGGTCTGGAGGTGATCCTGGGTGTTATGCCTCTCGACCTGCACACACAGTGTGTGGCGGCTGGGGCAGCATACAGGATCCGGGGTTGGAACCGGGACAGATGGGATGGCATTGGGCACAGCCGCCTTAGGGGCCACCTTTTCTGGAGCAATCAGCTTCTGAAACGGGTGGACATGGGGGACTGCGTAAATTCAAATAAGAGGGCTATCCAGGACCTCTTCCATGAAAGGTGGAGGGAACACTGGAAGCACCTTACTACCTGTCGTCAAGCAAAATACTGGATAGACGACCCAGGTGGCATAGGCGATGCCATGGCCCGCCTGGATCGTCTCACTCTCAGTACTGTTTTGCAGGCCCTTACTGGCCATAACTACCTAAACTATCATCATCATATAGCAGGTAACTTCTCTGAACGGAAATGTAGGTTCTGTGGGGAGGGATGTGAGGAGTTTATGCACCTTGTGTGCGAGGACCCCAGAGAACTTCCTCATTTAAAAAACATTACACTTTTGTGTAAAACACATCTCTGTGCAGTGGATAGCGAAGGCTGTACTCCCCCCCTTAAAAATGGACCGGGGGGGGGGGGAGCTATGCTCATGTCTGACAGTGTTAGTACTGTACTCAAATGACTTTTTCGGGGAAGTCAAAGTGAAAAGTTTCCAAAAATCCCGCCGTATCCATTACTGAGTTGTTCATCTACGCGCTCGCGCGCATCAGCGTCTGTGGTCTTGAGTAGGTATCAGGAACAGGGTGACCATGGTGATCTCAGATCAACCCCTGGGCATGAAAATGTGAACATTTTTCTCGCTTCACTGAGATTGTTGCATTTGAGATCTTCCATTTGGTTTGCTGATAATGCAAATTGAAGACAGTGGGAAATTGCAGAACTGCGGGAAAAAAACATGGTGTGCGACTTGGGGCAGGTGACACGCCAATGAATAATATCTCACACGATTTCGGGATTGTCAGGAGCACAGTGGACAGCGTGAACCACGTTGTGCACAAGTTGTGTACCACGAATCGAGCGACTTCATCAGGTGTCCAGGAGGTGATCCAGCTCAAGCTGTCCGGATTCTTCCTCCTATCGAGACCATTGAAGCTGAGAACGCGGAAAATCCGCGCCGAAGCATCCTCAATCCTCGTGTGCACCACACGTCAAACAGATGGAGGTCCAAAGTCGTTGGGAAGGACATCGGCCTCGAGCAACTAGATCTGGTCAACAGTGAGCTTGTCAATCGTCTGAGATCACCATGTTCACTTCTAGTGAAATGAGTGTGCCAATAGTAAGTTGGAAACTTTGGTACCTCGGTCGATGCTCTTGGCGTACACCAGCCAAGCCATTAAGGGTACTGACTATTGGTGCAGTGTTCTGCCCTGAATAGGATTTTCTGGGGCGATGCAAAGGTTGGCGTTGTCCGGAATGCCGACCAAGTCTCTGCCTCCCAGACCTTTTCGTCATGTGTGCTGTTGTTTGTTCAATTGAGCTTATATATGTTCAGTACACGTGCGTGAATTAACTTAGGCAGTGCAGATTTATTGTGCTCCCGGAGTGGTAGTAGCTGGGAAAAATATCTCCGTTTCAGATGTCAGCCTTTGTGACCTTGATCTTTGCCAGACTGTTCAACTCACTTTTCTTCATCCCAATACATGGGGACCGAAGGGGCTCTATATGGGTCAGCTTGTCTACAGTCACAATTTGTTGAACTTACTCCTCGGCCTTGGCCGCCAAACGGAGTCCAGCGTCAATGAGAGCAGAGATTGGTTGCCTCTGAGCCTTCACCGTATCATCATACAGATAAGCGACTAAGAACCAAAAAAGAAGCTTGTAATCGTCTGCAGACACTTTTGCTGAGAATTATGAAACAAAAGCTGCGGCAGTCACTAAGTCTAACGAGCACCAGGAGTGTCCTTATCCCGAAGTTGGCCGAAGATTTACCTTTCTCTCAGCGAAAGGACTTTGGTGTCACATTTAGCGGAGAGAAGTGAACTGGAAGTGACAAATCTTCATGCCCAGCCACTGTGCGAAACAAAGTGGGCAAGCTCAAGGTTGTCACTTTCAATATGGCGCCATATGAAGAGAAACCCCGGATTATCCCAAAAAGAAAGACGGGAATCCCGATTACCCCATGACGTCAACTCATACCTGTCTTGCCCGGAAAAAGGGCTGCCTAGCAGAGCTTGTGATCAGCCAGATTGCAACAGTGATATTAAGATCGACTTTGCTTTGCAAAGAGTCGCGAATGAGGACTGAACCAACTCTTGAACGTAGGAGTCAGCAAAGGTTCTTTCTCAGTTGCCTTCCAGGGTCGCGTTCCAGAAAAACGTCGTCTTCGGACTTTTTGTGTGCAATCCTTCACCAGTGCAATCATTGCATTGAGGCAATGATCAGAGTCATTTTTCTCTACCAAATCGAGCCCATCTGGTCAGCCAGGCTGGGAGTCACAACTGCTCTGCTCACCGAGTCGCTTGCGACTTCGCTAGAGTCAAATTTACAAAAATTCTGTCCTGTCATTTAATAGGAAAGTTTTTCTTCAGCTCATTCAAATCCTATTTTCGCCCATCCCTGTCCCTTTTCAAATTTGAGATGGAATCGCGCTGAGACTGAAGCCAAGAGCCTCAAGACAATTAAATGGGCTTTTTGTGAGCCGGATCAGCCTTAAGCCCAACTTTTTCTAGAGCCCATTCCATCACTATTTCCAACCATTTTTCCTTTTAAGAAGAGAAAACAAGATGAACAAGTCAATCTGAGTCCATTAAAACCCGCGATTTAAGCTACACATAAAGATTTTATTTAATATTGCTATCGCACAATGTTGACACTAAATATCATCAGGAATTATTACGAAAGATATTTCTTCATAATGAATCTGTCTCACTTAATATTGAAACAATCACTGGGGGCCGGAGCCTCATCTTGTGCGATGCCGACCACAATTGTTGTAAATGCATTGTTCCATCACTGCTTAACAACCATTTGAAGCAGTTTTATATTTAAATGAAAATTTTCATTTTCAAGGGACTTCTTTCATGCACACGAGGGTTCGCGAGTCAAGTTTTTTCTGCTCTCAAATAAAGTGACGATATCGGTAGTTGGGTGACTGCGAACGTTAGTTATGTGCCTTCTTAGAAGCCAAAGTACGTACACGGTTCCCAGAAGCCTCAAGGCTTCAAGGCTTCCCCAAGGCGTCAACCAAAGTTCGGCCTGAGCAATATTATACTATCATGGTAAGAACTCCAAATATTATCTCAGCGGTATCTTCTTACCGGGCCTGAATGTTCCTCAGGTGAAATACTTTAATTATGACGTTACAGTTCTTTCTTTGACTGATTTTTCACTGACTGGTCGGTCTTTAGAGGGCGCGAGTTGCCAAGTGGCTTGAAGTCATGTTAATTTTGCCTTTGACTAATGAGCCATCGAGATGCACAAAAGGAGCCCAATAGAACCATCTGGTCATGACTTTAGTCAAGTGGCCCAAAGTTGAACCCGAGGTGACAAAGTTGGAAGTTTATTCTGGACAAAATACTTTTCCCCGTAGTTAGAGGCCAATCAAAAAGAACTTTTTCGCTGGTGTCGCCAATGAAGGCTGTTTCTGTGCATATTTTTTGCATCGCTACCAATGACTTCTCGCTCCAGTTCTATGCACAGGGTGTTAGTTTTGAAATATCGGGGAAACACTGGGTTAGAAAAAAAGACAGACTACATCTCCTTTGTCCTGAAAATTACCACCCAGCCCCAGCCGCATAAGAACCAGCAGCCATAGCCACACTGGCCCAAAGTTTTTGCTCAAGCGGAATTACCCTGTGCATGCAGGATGCGCCAGAATGAACTCGACAAAGACAAAGTTTGTTAACATTCGGCAAAGTTGGACTGTTGAAATGTCAGAGGAGGGGGTGAGGGACTGCAATGGGAAGATGCTGTACGCCATGGTCCTGTTGACCGTGACACAAGTTGTCACCTGTAGCGGACTCTAGGGAGAAGGCTGGTAGGTGGCTGGTATGAAGCTTAACGTCTGAGCGGGGGGGGGGGGGGGATCTCTCTAGGTTAAAAATTGGTATTTACTAAATTTTTGATGACTCTCCCGGTCACTTTGTGGTCGCTGCGATCAGATAGCATAGCTTCGTAGGGTAGAGGTGGGTCGAGCCTGAAAACCTCAAGCTCGAACCTAAGTCAAGCTTTTAGGATCAAGCTCAAACTGACTTGATCAAGCCTCTCCCTGCAAATTGCAATTGTATGTACTTCTACCATGAATTAATTTCCTCTAAGAAACAAGTGGAAATGCTGCTGAAAGTCTCTTAATAGATAAGGACGTAATGGCAAATATGTACGTAGAGCCACTGGACAGTAAGAATTCTTTGAAAATTAGGATGAGAATGCAAAACAGGTAGCATTCGTGCATGGCTGTCAGACAGGTTGCTTCTTCTGTCAGCGATTATCCTTCCTGCTGCTGAAAAATGTCTCTCAGACAGAACAGGAGCAGCTGGAATTGCTAAGTACTTGACAGTGAATGGGACCATTCCAGGAAACCTCTTCTTGCCTTCATTCATCCACCATTTAAATGGATCCATGTCTCTGGAGGTCAATGTCACACTTATCTGGAGACATGACTGTGACTCTCTGCCGTCCAATTTCATCATCAAAGCTAGCTCATGAGCCAAACTTTTTGGTCCTCTTTGGCTCGGTCCGGTTGGATTTCTGTCAGGTTGGCTCCATGCTCTGGTAAACCTCCTTGAGTTCCTTGTTGAGGCAAGCCAGTGCAGCTCTCTTCTTCTCATGGCGACAGGAGGCTCTATTCTTGAATCTCGGATCTAGAATGGTAGCTTCAGCAAGGACTCTGATTTCTTCCACCTTGTCAAGCCGCCTTTGCAAGCCCCGGAGAATGCTATTTGACAGCTTTTTACTTAAGCCTCAGAACATCCACAGCTTGTTCGACTGCCTGCTAAAGTGTCCCACAGCAGTGTCCATATCTGGCTCATAAAGTAATATGCACACAGCATTCTTAATCTTCAGCAGCATTTCCGACATTAAAGATGTTGAATTCCACCTTGTTCAACCTCTTGGGCTTTTTCCCCATGGTCACTTGAATTTTCTTGAACTTGTCACCAAGTAGATGGATCTTCTTTGTTGCTGTCACTTTTTGGAAGCCTGCTCCTTAACCTCTGTCTGCATAGGAGTATCTTTGTAGCAATCTGTGATCACCAACTTGAGAATGTGGGCAAAGCATTCGAGCTGCCCATCTCTTGGATCGCTTTGACAATGTTGGATCAAATGTCAGTCACCACTGTCAAGAGTTTTGCCTTGTCAATCTCATACTCCACCAGCATCTTTTCAATTTCATTCTTGATAGCTTCACCAGTGTAACTGCCATGCATTATGAAGCACTCAAGAGCTTTGCTGCTCGAAAGCTCACCATCCTTATCACAGAAGTGACAGAAGAGAAAGAGAAGTGAGAAAGAAGAAGGCTGCGTTGGTCCAAGAGCTCCACAAGCCAGTGTGGTTAGTGAGACAGAAGCAGCTTGAGATACCACTTTCGTGGTATTTTTGTGCGTCTCCTCAAAAAGCTGTGGAAGAGGAACCCTCGTCAGTGTCTTCCTCGTAGGTAGTCTGTATTTCTTGTCTAGAGCCTTGCAGAATGCCACACAGCACCTCACTGAGACCACAGAAAATGGCTGCATGTCCATGGACACGAAGCGAACAAGCGCCTCATCCTGTTGGAGTTCTGAGCATAGACCTCTCTCTACTGTATGACATCGAACAGGATAGGATGGGATCCCTTGCTCTTCATGCCGGCCAGTGCTGATGAATGGAAGCTTCTTACAAGTCTCCATAATGTATTTGGAGAGTGTATTCTCCACTGGATACACTCTCTCCTTCCACTTCCCAGCCAGATGAGCCATCATCACTTGAATCATTTCGTCTGGTCAAGACGAATGAATCAGGATCTCATCCATGTCTGATTCCTCATTGTCAGACTCGAACTCCAATGCTGAGGATGCTGTGGTGTGTCTAATTGTTTGCATCGGGAAAAGTTGAAGAACAGGACTGCAAACGTAAGGACAGAAAGTAAATCATTTGTAGAAAATTCACATTTTCTAATGTGATGGTGACAAGTGATACCTTCTTTCTTCCAAACGTTTGATGCTGATGCAGTGTTGGCAGTTTCTTCAGCTGGTCTTTATTGTCATTTGTCATTACGAAGTATACCTTTTTATCACCTCCAGCTCCAATGAAATGACGTATTTGACATTTGGGATTTTCAGCTCTCAGTAAATCTTTTTGTGACTTGTCCAGAGGTCAAGCCGTCATGAAGCTTTTTAGTCAAGCCTCAAGCCCCATCAAGTTTTCCAAAAAAGTCAAGCTTTTTTAAGCTTTTGAGCTCGAGCCGAGACTTGAACCCACCCCTAGCGTAGGGTTTAGGGCCTCGAGCTTGTCAGACGTGCCCTCAGGGCTGAAGGCGATTATGTAGGGGGAAGTTTGACATTCGAGCAAACTTGGTTTACCGCACTTTTAAAAAATGTATTTATACTGTAATTTTTGGAAGATAGTTCGAATTCTCCCTCTGGCGTCAATTCTGGTGCCCCTTTCAGCTTGATTCAGTTACACCAAACCGCCTTCTTTGTATTCCTAAAAAGTGGTTAAGCTGGAAAAATTCGGCTTATCCGAAAATTCAGCTTATCTGACTTATCCGAAGGAAAGATACTGTACCTAAAATGCGAAAAAATTCGGATTCTTTTGCGTGAATTATCGCGACTCAAAGGCTTACATCACGCGGCTTAGCAAAGACTCCGAAACGTACCAGATTTTGCTGGAATTCTTTAAAGACCAAACTGAAATCGAATTGATTTTGTTAAGTCTGTGTGTGAGCGGGTGCACTGCAATGTCTATGCGTTCAGCGCTGACCAACGCTGGACCCATCGTTCCCAAACTCGGCGCTCCATGCCATCCATGCAGTCAGCACCCGACCCTCGCCATCTTATTCAAGTCCTCACATAGGTTTGGGGGTTAATTTTTCACTGTTGAAAGTATGATCCAGGAGCCCCTAAACCACCTCTAATCTTTCCTCAGCCGCGCTCCTCCTCACCAGGATAGCCCAATTGCATAAGTGAAGTTGCAACAATTTCTCTCTTCTTTCCCTTGTACATGGTGTTTCAGAGCTTGGCAATACAGCTATTTCCTCCTGTCCTTCTATTTCTGTCGCTTCTGCTGCTGCAATTTTCCACATACGTACTTATGTAGTAAAAGCAACTTCGGACCTTCATTTTGGGCGTTGAAATGCACCTTTAACTCCCCTTGTCTGAGCCCCATGAAAAGTAGTGTCTGCTGACCAAGGTCGGTGATAATCGGCCCATCAGTGTGAGCCCCAACCCTGCGACAGAGGCACTAACATACATGCAGATAGATCTACTAAGGCGTACTTTCGTTCGAGCAACTTTCGTTCTCAATCCTTTCTCCTCAGCGCTGCCATGTGGCACTTTTCTCAAAGCTGACTCCAAAAAACTTGGTCTGCCACATTATTTTTTGTCTGGCATCCAATGAACTGACTGGCTCCAAGCTGGGACAGGGTAAACGACATGACTACATTCGTGCCGGTTTCACGTTTTCTCAAAATCCACCAAATTTTAGCAAAATGCACTCCCTTAATGCGAAGGTAAAGGAAGATGACAATGGATAAGCAAGATGACCATTCCTTCTGAAAGAGTTAGTATTCACACGAACAACTCCGGCTCGTAGCTCCTCGATTTCTACAGCCCCGGAACCTTTGCAGAGTCCCGGAGACTTTCCAACTCCTCTAAACGCCAACGACAGCCATGACAAAGCGGCAGAAGGATTATGACGATGGGAGAAAATGCTACCAGGAGGGAGAGAGAAACTTCTTCTGCTTGGCCAAAGCCACAGATGAAGATCATTTTGCATGTTGCAAAACCTGCAAAAAAGAACCCAAATCCTCCAGTCCCTCTAACCAAGAGAATACCAAAGAACATTTCAACCGACACATCCCAACTAATTAGAAGCTTTGTTGAAGTGCGCTCAGCTGATGAGGATGAAGTCATTTGAGACCTGAGTTGAGCTTGGCGGTCACCATAGTGTGTCTGCTCCACCATGCTGCGGACCATATCGGAGAACTTATGAGAGGATTCCGGGAGAGCCGTGGCTTGGCTTCTGTGAAGTTACGCTGAAACAAGTGCTGTAAATTGGTCACCAAGGTCATAATAGGGCTTGATCCGCCACAAGAGCTGAAGTACTGATGTGTCTACAGCATAGGGACTCTGCATGTCTCCAAAAGTTCAGTCGGAAGGAGACTAATCAAGACTGGTTTTCTGTAGCTCATCACTGTTGCAGTAGAGACACAGTTGCAGTAGAGATTCTCTTTGATAAAATCAAGGGTGTTTTAGGTGATGCCGGCCTCTCCTTTTAAAGATGTGGCTCAGATGGTGCCTCCATCAAAACAGGTGTGTTTCCTTCGCCTATTTTCAAATAATTAAATGTAATAATTGAGGCTTTCACCGATGGGAGGAATTCCCTCCCACCTGTCTCGACTTAGGAAAATGGCACCAGATCCATTCCTGGTGAAGTAAATGTGCTGTTATATCATGACGAGGTTGACCCATCTCTTCACTGGGTCTACCTCCAACCCCTCGCCCTCGCGATCGCGGTATCTCACCCTCTGTGTTGATTCCGATCCTATTATCTGGAAGCGTCTCTCCAGACACTCGCGCTTGCATTGCTTGACCTGAATATTGCTTGGCTTGAAAGATAACTTCAGTACGAAATAGAACATGTGCGTGCCACTCATTGGCCATCTGCGTCAGGACGGCTTTCATAAAGTCCCCATCTACATCTGGGGTTTCCTTCCTACCAAAGTGATTTGCCCAGAACTGCCTGAGACGAGAGAAATTTAAAGATCTTTTCAAGACAATGGGTGCAGAGGCGGGCTTGGCAGGCACCACTTCCTTCCAAGAAAGTCTCAACAAGGTAAGGATTATATAGTATAGGAGCCCTGTGGGCTAAACATGCTTATGAGCTTCACCTAGCATTTTATTTGCTAGGAGGCTGCAAGTGGAGATGTATTGGGAAACATCATGCATAATAGGAGTGAAATTCAACTCGTCTTCTCAACTGTGTTGAAAGAAGGTGAAAGAGAAGTCCGCTACTAAACAGGGCTCTGTCGTCATGTGCGATCAGCAGAACTTTTTTTGTATTTCGTCCTTGCTTGGTGCAGGAGTTTGGAAGAGTGAATAGCACGCTTTCACCGAGTGACCATCATCCTAAGGGAATGTGGTAGGAATTGGATATGTTCTTTGCATCCATCAAATCAAGACTTTTCAACAGCCATAACAAAAAGAAGCTTGCATTCTTACTGGTAGCCATGCTATGTTATGAATTGTAGCATGCGACCATTCGGGGCAGTTCTCACGAAATTCTTTACCAGGCTTTTCTCACTCAGTGTACTCGTAGTTCATGCAGTCCTCAAAGCCGATGTTTTCAACTGCCAAAAAGGTCAGACACTGCTTCAGGCATGCATTTAAATCATTCAGTTCAGTTAAGTCGAGGAGGGGGCATACGTCTCTCTCCCTGAAGGCACTAGGTAAGACTTCAGAGCAATTGAAGTATGACTATTTTCGTTGTAACGTCAGTTAGTCCGTTACAGCCCGCAGGCCCATCCTTTAAGCGGTGGTTGAGACCGAAACTCCGAATTCTGGCTTTTCGCGCTGCCAATTGCATCAGTACCAGTCAGTACTCGTCTGGACTGGTCAAAGCGATTCGCGGCCAAGGATCCAGTCAGTCTGCACGAGTACTGTACGACTACTGGATCCTGCATTGTGGCGTCCGGATCCCCGGGTGAAACCCTCTGCTTTGACAAAGTAGAAAATCCCGGCGGACTAGTTGGCGCAGCTGTCACCAGCTGCCGTTTCAGACACCAGGATTACCAAGCCTTTATATTCTGCCCACAGTCCCATTTATAAGATGCCCCAGTCTGGTAGTCGAGGGGGTCTTGCTTACGGCGCTACGTGGTACCCTGATTCCTAATCCCTCCTCGGCCTTTGACCTCCAGTCCACCTACTTTATTTTGGAACAGACGAGTGACGGTGCCATAATCAGCGCTGCGCGTAAGCTCCAAAGAGCTACCGTCTGTTTCTCGGCATCGTCTCTACCTCCCCGGCCAGAAACTCCGCATCTCCAGCGGGAGGTCTTATAGTGGACTTCCTGATGGTTTTCCCCTCTTCTCCTCCTGTGAAGCGTGAGATTGTGAGCTTTACAGAAAAAGTCTTTCTGTCTTTCTCCTGACCAAGAGACAGGAAAGAGCCAAATATGTAGACAAAGCAACATCTTCTCTCCCCATTAACTTCGCCCTCGTTCTGTAGGAGGCTCTGAAAATTGGTCACGGTATTTGCCGTTCGTCCTGAAGATGCTATTGATATTGAATGCCTGGTGGCACTCCCGAGTAGCGTGAAGACTGCCCTGCTCGTCAGCTGCAAAATGGGTGCTGAGTAGCGATGTTCTGCACGTAGTCACTGCTCTTTCGACACCATCTTTCTCTCTTTAATTTGCCCCAGTCTTCAATATGTGGGGACCGATGGAGCCTTCAAAGAAGGCGGATTATAAGGAGGAGGCTCCTTGACGCTTGTGTTCCTCGATAAGGAATTTCCTACCAGCTGCCATCACTCCCTTCCTTTGGAATGTGACGCCCAGAGGCAAGTGGAAAAAACCAACGTCTTGTCGAAAACGTGTACTTTTGTAGCACAGCTCGTAACTTGTGACACTTGGAGGGCAGCAAAAATGCTGTATTATGCCAACGGTTCTTTCCTGCTGGACATCATTCATTCTCGCACCTTTAGTCTTGCAGAATTTGTAAGGAAAGTCACTTGTAGCCGATGCTGAATGAAGCATTGACTGATGTTGAGCACTACGATATTGGCAGAAAAAACGGGACTTGAGAATGTTGACTTAATAAGCAATTAGACGCATCAAACCGATGGCGCATTTTTTGGCTTTCGCGGTATGATATCGACCTAATCCTAAGCTAATCTAACCCCTTCTCTTCGGTAATGTGTCAGTTTGGCTTGTGTGTGGGGAAAGTGACGGAATATACGTCGTCCGTAAGTGTTGCGCGGGGAAATGATGCGCTGGAAAAGTTGTCGAAATGTCGTGACATGATTGCAATATGCAGAGTAAATGGACCCAGCATGGACGGAATTTTGAGAGATTACTTAGTTTCACCAAGAAATGAAATTGCAATATTTTAGTTGAAATAAAAGTGACACTCGGATATTGTTTGCAAGCGAAACATCTTATGAGTTCAACTCAAGGTCTCTGTACTTTCTCTCCATGTCATTTTGCAGGCAAAATTATGCATTGTGTTGCTAGCAGTCACTGCAAGTGGGGAGCGCAGATTCAAACCAAATCATGCTTACCCTTTGTCATATCAGTCAAAAATAACACTAAAAAAAATACTCCGAGAATGCGTTTTGTGCCACTTTATGCTAGTCAGGGCTTGCTCACTGTTTAGTCACAACTCTTGATTTGACTGCAATTTTCCTGGTGACGGACGACTAGCCAAAATCAAGAGTCGACGGCAGGAAATAAAAAGTCTGTGTGCAGAAGTTAGTACCCTTTGGCTAGTTTATGATCTCATTGCCCTTGTTTTTTAACTTGACGACATTAAGGGGTCTCTTCTTATACTTGGTCACGGAGATGCTGCAGACAGTTGGGGGAGGTTGGACACCCACTGCACTCGGCTTCCTCCAAATGGTCAAGGTTTGTGGGCTTCCTCTTGTGGACCTCCCTGATCTTCAGCTTCAGAGATTTCAATCCGGTTTGGATGAGGAAGCAGGTGGGGCCAATCAAGAACCTTGACCTCGAACTCTTTCTTGTCTTGTTGGAAGGTCAATTGCCTTCCCCATAGCGAGCTCCTTGGCTGAGGCAGAAAGACTGTTGGACAAGATCTCACGACGCAGACAAGGCCCTATCCATCTTACTATGCATGTAGACAAGGCCTTCAGTCCCTCTGCTTGCAAAATAGCTCAAAAAAACATTGTCCTCCTCCCTCCATGCTGGTGTTACGACCCAGCAATTCGAACTCGGTCTCATCTAACCAAAAAATTTTGGCCCAGGCATCCTCCAAGGCCTCCAAATGGAGCATCCTGGAACCTTGCCTCAAAGTGTTATCTTCTTGCTCAAGGGAACCTTCCGACGACTGCTGGACTGAAGGTCACTGCGGTTAGAGTGTGTATAGAGCAATTGTAGAGGCCGGCACTGGAGTCTGTCTGACCGAGTAGAACTCATTTCAAAGTACATGCTAAGGATGTAAACATCCAAAGGCAGACCTCACCCCAGGGTAAAACATACGGAGAGGGCGCTTACTCATGCAAATCTAGTTTTAGTAACAATGTGCTTGTTGGTGCCGTCATCTAGAGGTTGTGCTGTGGTAACATAGCGTCTAGGTATGTTATCTAAAAAAGGCATTGGAGGGGGACAACATGGTCATTCGAGGGGTGAAATATGAAATCATTTGATAAGAGGCCATGCAAGATTTGATTCAGAACCTGCATGCTGCAGATAAGGCTGAAACTTTCGTTCTTGTCCTTGTTCTCTTGTCTCTTCTTTACTTTCAGTCGATAGACCATTTTGTTGAGGAATTTATCACTTCTCGTGACGAAATCTGTAGTTAAAAGGTAACAAAAGATCCACGGTACGCACTCACCATGCTCACGTCCACTTCAGAAGATGCGGCTTTGTCACTGCTGGCGAGAACAAGCGCCACAGGCAAATTGTCAACAGGAAAACTGTGTCCAGACATGACAGCATCCGCCTGGATGCAAGATGGCCCACCAACGCACATGTCAGAATCATCGCAGGTGTGGTGCTAAGCCAACTTGAGATGCTTCTGAAGGAAGAATGGCCTGGAAATTCTCCTGGCCTCAATCCGATTAAGAACTTGTGGTTAAGTTTGTGGGCAAAGACTGACCAAGAACATCCAGCAACAACTCTGTCTGTTGAGAAAATCTGGAACAGTATCGAATCCCCTATGCTACATAAAATCGCATGCCCAGCTGTGTTCAGGCTGCTATATACGGCAGAGGAATTTGGCAGTGACACGGCAGTGACAAATTTTCGGCACTGTTTTGTCCTTCTTTGGAAGTGTCTCAACAAAAATGAATAGGAAAAAACCCTTGGGACACCCTGTAGTACCGCAAAGCCTGGACCCAGTCCCTGCTAGTGACAAACTCAAAGATTAATTGGACACACTTCCACCTTTTTTCAAAGTTTTGGGGACTGTGCAATCAAGACCGAAAGTGAGCGCCCTCCTCGCAGTTTTCTTATTTCACATGCTTTGAAGTACTCAACTTATTAGTCTTACGTATACCCAACCAATGCATTCCACAATTTGTTGTGCAATCGGGCTGGGGCAAAGTTTCACGGTAAACAAGGTGCACAATTGATCCTAGAGACAACAAGAAATTCCACTTTTGAAATGTTTAGCTTTTTGCTTTCTTTGGATGGAAAGAGTTATCAATATTTTTCTACTGCTTATTTGGGGCACCAAAATGGTGAATGACTGAAATGGCAGAGATTTTTTTCCTGGTGTGTCACAGACTACTCATGCCATCACCTCAATGTCCGTGGATTATTGTGTTTAGTGCTGTCAGCGTGGCGGAAGAAGCAGCCAGCGACAAAACCACATTTGTTTCATGCATCACAGCCCAGCTGTGCATCTTGTACCAGTTGGAAAAGTTGCGCAAAAAATCATGGAGACATTTGCACAATTGATCTTGGAGTTTGTCACTGGTGGGGACTGGAATCAGGTGTAGATAAACCCCAGGGAGGGGTGCACAATATTTCAGAGCGCGATATTCTGTGAATTCGACCGTGGTAACCTGGACAATATTACGTCACCATTTTACCTCTTATTGTAAAGTGGATTTAGACGGAAGACTGGATGGACCCTTTGGTCAACCAGTCAGTAGGTCGGCTTCCGCACGTATAAGCTTTCAAGTGCACACATATACAGGGGTGCACCCTTAAGACGATACACTTTGTGTTTCCGCCTACAACTTCAGAACCAAAAAAGGAATCAACCTAATTCCTTTTCTAGATATTCAAGAAATGTCTGAAT
>JAAUXU010174426.1_pt1 | contig 23570 bp, 30 predicted proteins | sample 7278151 | NCBI WGS metagenome assembly JAAUXU01 (sample SAMN14350113, study PRJNA611818) | marine sediment metagenome | isolation source: surface marine sediment (1.8m) | place: French Polynesia: Moorea | collected 2018-08 | reverse complement strand
TGGCCCATCATTTCCACCAGGCTTCACTCTCCGGGTCCTCCGGCGCTATGTGCTACCATGCAAAACCCTATCGTCCGGGCCAAAGGTTGCTAGGTTCTGTGAGGGGGTGAACAAAGTGCAAAAGGGTGTGAGAGGGTGACTACTCGACAAGTAAACAAAACACATTGACGACAGACGGTCATGCCCATGGCTAATCTTTACGCCAAGGACTGTAGAGTGGGGATATTTTTTCACCCGGTCACTGGCCAGGATTGGATCACTTTGACTGGTCCATGGTGATTCAACTCACCCTCTGCAGAGAAACCTTGTCGTGTGGCGTGATGACTCTCTTCCGGATACAACCGCTGAGAAGTTGCCTCAGCTCATCGACTCCCTTTTCGTGAGCGCATGGATGATATAGCAGGACCACCGCGCCGTGCTCCAGACTGTGCAGCCATCTCTGAGGCGGGAGGTACCTGAGAGCCAAGACATCCAGCTTGACCATTGCAGATGATGTTGAGATAAAAAAATCGACCTCTTGCGACACTGCCAGCAGTCATTTTCATTGATCAAGGTAAGGGCAAGGTAGGGCAGGGTTCTGGTCTGTTTGGGTCAGGTCACATAGCTGACAATTTCACCAAACGCTATTAAGATCCTGCACTATAGAAAACAGGAACTTCAGATGCAGCTTAATGACAGAAAAACGTGGATTCTAGCTACGTAAGATCACCGAGAACTTACTCGTACTCTCCGTAAACAGGCCAGAGTGGTCTGTGGTTCCCGAAGGTGGGCATGTCAAAGCTGTAGGTGATGTTGGTATCCATGCAGAAGTGTTCTGGCGGGAAATACAATGCAACTTGTACACGTACGCCTGTACCACCCAGGTTCCTTTAGCCCCGGTGCTTACGCGGAACGAAGCCAGAGGGGACGACGAAGCACTGATTGATGGACTTCACGGACTTGTCCGGCTTAAGACGCTGGTTTGGCGGCTGGTAGCACGTGTGTTTCTCCGGGCTGCCGTCGTAGTCCACTTCCAGTCTGGTCTGTGGCAACAAAACACACCACCGAGCTGTTGACTGAGCAGCTCTTGGGTTTCTTAGCGTAAGAACATAATTCCTGACCTGGCCGTCATCACACTTCACGTTGGGGACACCCATTTTAATGCCGTGTTTCTCGTCGTGGAGGCCGTCGTGCGGAGAACTGCCCGGAAAACGAAATAAAGAGTTTTTCGGCGCAAAAGTGAGTCGTTGGTCTTACCTTTGTCCAACGTCATGAGCAACCACTCGGCACATTCCGATCAGCCCCAAGACCACGGCCAGCGGAGTCATCGTCGTCGCCGCGTATGTCATGAGCAGCAAGAGTCGGAAGTCACGAGTGGTAACTCTGCCAGGACATTGAGAGGTCACGCTAATAATATGCCAAGCCACTTGAGCAAATCATAATAGTTCTCTGCCAAAGCGTCTTCTATTCTCCGTGCTCACTAGGCATGGAGGATAACGCTGGCAGCTGACAGGTAGTAGTCACCACGGAGACGTCGGATATGCCTTACGTGATTGTGAACCTGCTGCGCACTTTTACAGTAAAAAGTGTCACTGCAACTACTATCTCTCTTTCTCCCACTCTGTATGTCGACATACAGACAAAACATCGACAGTCTCTTTTCCTAAAAAAAAGAGTCATATTCTTCACTTCCTGTACAATGTACGATAAATTTTGTTATTATCACTGTGTCCTTGTCAACTCTCACTTGGATTTTAAGGGCCAAAAACCCTAGTATTTTTTCCTCTGTCAGTTTACGCATTCAGATAGCTAACCTTTTTGGTCGAGTCGTCAGTTCCAGTGCAGTCCCCAGACTAATTTCTGTAGATCCTTCGACTCACACATAGAGAAGCAACACCTGTGTACACGTTTATTACCAAGTGACGTAATAAAGACCCATTGATGGCAGATTGACTTTCATGTTTTCAACAGTGCTTGTTTGCGAAGCCTGTGAAAGCCTTATTCACTGACTTAGTTCTGCCAGTGATGGGACAAATAACTGAAGCCATGACCTCAGTCAGTATGGGACATTGTGATCTAGGGTCCCCCACTCCATTCGCAGGACACTTGCCAAGATTGGGACTGAAGTCTCTGATTGGAATCTCAGGATCACCTGAACTGGACAGGACTGCGAAGAAATAAGTCCCTACGAAGAGTCTACCCAGGATAATTAATTGCATCGTCGCGAATGCAACATTAGGGATTGGTGATTTGAATCTTGAAAAATTATATCGGCAGTTCATCCCACGACTGGAATCCTGCTTTACCCTTTTATGACCTGAGTCATCCCCATCTACAGGGTCGGCAGACGTGCATGAGCTGTGTGTGGATTCCACACAAGACAAAATTTGTAGACAAGCACACCTTAAAATCGTCCTTGCTCATAATTTTTCATCCGTCAGACGCGTCAGTATTGGAGGGCGGTTTGTACTGGCGACATCGCGATACCAAAGGCCAGAACGGTACTCAAGAGTGCCTCTAAATCTCACTGTACCAGTGCGCGAGACCCGCCAACAACTCGTCAGTGGCAAAAATTCTTCCGTGGGACCAAAATAACTGCCTTTCCTCTAATCTGGAAGCAATCTCGCTATGAAAATAATCTCTTTTCTTTGTGTGTAGGTCTTGTTCATTCATCTGTGTCAACAGCTCAAGAAGGAAGAGAAATTTTGACGGCGCCGACGTGTACACTGTGCAGTGCAAGTCACGGATCCCCAACATGCTATATATGGGCTCAATCGATGAAAATGTACTTATAGAAAAAAACCACCTGATTTACGAGCTCACTTTGTTGCAGCTGGACATTAAGGTGCAATGTTATCATTATTATCTAGGATACAATAATCAAGCTTGTTTGTTACCCGCAATTGCTGCCAAGGTAATCCCAAGTAATTACACCAGCAATCGCGAGATTCGCTGTTATTAATCCTCAGGCGTTTGCTCACTTATCTAAACCTAAGTGAGGCTTTTTCTCCCCTCATGGCACTGAGGAAAGGAGGGGAGAGAAGACTGAGAGAGGACGATATTGATATAAAAAGGCTCCGTTGAAGCAGAAAGAAAGGCAGAAGCAGGTGGACATCCGGCATCTAAGCAGGTAACTTTGGGAGAGAAAACTTTGATCAAAGAGATCTTTGGTGGACGGGGAAAGAACAAAACAGAAGAAAGTAAACAACTTTAAAATCTGACATTTGTTGATCCCTTGCGCTTGTCTGTCCTCTCAGATATGCCTGCCTCGAACTGCCAATTCTTCCTCTCCTTGCTGCTGTTGTGGATCTTGGCGTTGTCGTCGCCCTTGGGAGTTCGCGCAGGCAGACAGCAGAGACAAGCCAGTGAGTGAGAAGATGCATTCATTCATTACTGCCAAGTCACACTTGATCCTCCCAAAAGGCTTTGTCTTTGTACGCTCAACATGGGGTAGACGTCTCTCTGGGTGTTTATCTCCCCCCTGCTTACATCGTCATACCTTTAAAGGTCTTCACCATGTACATTAGGACAGCTGCGGCTAAGGCTAAGGCCTCATTTTACATGCTAATGAAACAGGAACTGCGAGCAAAACTGGGCTAAAGTTGACAGTTTTGTGAAAAAAAGCCCCGATGAATTGTCTTCTTTTGGCGCTTGCGGTTCACACTGTACAGGGTGGACGGCACTTTTGGGCTTTGAGCCTATATGACCCACCTGTTGAGTTGTTCCTTTTCCTACTATAAGAAATAAGGGAGTGAAATCAAACAGAACATCAAGGTCAATACTTTTGCAGACTTTCAAACATTTGCGTTCGAGTACAAGATTAGGACACTTGTTATTCCGTGGACAATCATTTTGAGGCCACCTTCAACAACGCCTTTGGCCTCAATGACGGCCTCCAGGTCCTTGGCTGACTGAGGCTTGAAAGTCATGACCGGCATTGTGAGTGTGGCGTTAAATAGCACATATAGGGAATAGGGGGTACACCTCGTGGCCCATAAATAGTGATGCATGTACAGTATGCTTCGAATGTTCCGTCATCATTTCGTCCGTGAATTTCTCAGCGGAGGAATGGCCGGGGTTCGTGCCAGCAGATCTCTTTTCTTTGAAAGTTTTAAGCTGTTGGGATGCGCCCAGAGACCAGATTTTTGGGGTTGCATTTCTTTTTGCATCACAATTTTGGGATCAGTTCAGCACGATTCCCTTTGCTTTTTCTGGAATGAAATGTCATGGGTGCATTGATGACTTGATGGGACATTGCTTTGACAAGGCACTGGCTCACCAGCAAAAAGTCATGAGCATCGTCGACGTTGCCATTATACAGGAGATTCTTGGTGTCGTCTTGCCCTTACTCCAGGGGGGAAACGTGGGTCACCTTGAACACTTTGTGACTCTTTGGGAACTGGAAATTGGAATCTGCTGGTACCAATTCTGGCCTGCTTGGCCATTACTGTCATTAAAATTTCTTTTAATTGTGCCCTTTCAACAGAAAAAAACTCTTTTGTTGCCAAAAATGAAAGAAGAACATAAAGTTTGAGTCGCCTTGTGTCCTTTTGCATGACTCACACCGCATTAACAGCATGACTGAATATTAGAAGAGCGTAGGCCTATTTTTATGTCAAAGAATCCCCACTGTACAACGAGTGACGAAAGGCACGACTCAATCCCATCTAAGCCAATTGAATACTTGGGCACTGGATCAGTGAAGCCGGAGATCAAGCCTCTACCTACTAAGGGGATAAAGTATTAGGAAAGATGATAGGAAATATGATCCCACGTGTATGTAGCTATGTTTTACCTCGTTGTGTCCCTGCTCGTCTGCACTAAGACGGACGCTTCTACTGTGTTCCAGGACGAGAGTCTGGCTTCTACACGACTCGCTTCGGCCGGAGCGATCCCGCTATGGCGCCGACGATGTTGGGTAGGCCGCAGGAGGCGCAAGAATCGCAGAGGATTGGATTTAGCGTCGAAGGTTACACAAACCACATCAACTTCAAAAGCAAAACTACATTTCATCTAGCCTTTTAACTTTCTACTTTTAGGTGTAATATATAAGGTGTCATTGCAGAGAGATGTTAGGGTAGGTCGCAAAACTGGGGTTCCTCGGGAACATCCAAAAATTGTTACCACGGGTCATATGAAGGCTTCGTAGTCCCTGAAAATGAACTGACTCTACCTTGCTTTACCCTGCCTTTGAAGTTTTGTTATCATACGCGAATAAGCTCAGTGCAAAGTTCAGCCAGCAAACAGTCGAATTTCTATGAAAAAGAACTGACGCTTTGTGATGACGACTGACATCAACCTGGTCATGAGGAAACTTTGTAGCCTAATGAAAATGAATAAATGCTGTGATGACCTAACGGCCTCAACAGTTTCATGGTGTCATCCCACTTCACGCTGAGGCTGCATTATGGCAACTTTGTGGTATAGGTGATGATGGGAGTCATAGAAGGTATATGGAAAAATTGCTGTTTGTCTATGGTGACATTAATGCAATTGCAGCCTACGTTATCCCCTGGCCTTACGTAGTAAACCTTAAACACTTGTTGGTTGTAGCTGATTGCAAAGAGTCTTTGATTCCATCTTCAGCATATGTCCTCGCGTCACAGATCCCAAATGCACTCAGCGCAACTCCAGCATTGACCTCTTTCGATCTAACCTACTAAATGCATAGCAAGTTTAGGTCAACATTAGTCAACTTTTAGTTGCAAATCTGCACCCTGACCCTCATTGTTAATTGGCAACCTTTCTTTGTTCTCCCCTCAGGCTACGACGACCGGGGTAGACCTGTTGCATGCGTCTCTGTCGGGGCCAAGGGTCTCTACGTCTGTCACAAGCTGGAAAGTGACATCTGGTAAAACGTTTCGCAAGGAAAATCAAGACTACAAATGCCAGCGCATGAGCGCAGCTGTTGTTGTCGCCTCCCTCCCGTCCATCAACTGTACCGGTAGCAACAGCCAAAAGTCTTTGATCAAATTGGACTTTTTATATCAGATCTAATATTTGCCTTTGTCCTTAGCCTTTGGAAATTGTTGGTTCCTCCACGAGGCCTCATGGCCAATTTTAAGTGCGGAAATTGAGGGAAGGACGAAAACTTTCAATTTCCTTGCAATCAAGAGTTTTCTCCCCCCCCCCTTAAGCCAGACTTTTCCTCATGCACGTCTCGAGCCTCGTGTGCATCCTCTCTGTGTCTCTCCCTCTGTAGGTCTGTGACGGACTGAGGGAGTCTTGTTGAGAAGAAGAAAAAGAAAAAGGCTTCTGCACATCTTCAACTTCCTCGTTACGCCTGCGTTTGTCAATTTGTATACAGGATGCTGAACCGAGATGCAGCGCGAGCAGCAAAAAACTCTGTATAGACAGAAAAAAAGAAAAAAAATGAGATGGAGTCACCTGTAAATACTGAGTACTAAGTGTCACCTTCCTCCGCCTGCAAGCCCAATCACACAGCGAAGAAAAGAAGGCTTTTCGGCGTTTCTATGTACATAAGTTGGATTGCTTAAGTTTGTGCCACTCGCGTAGACGGAGAGTGTAAAATGGAAAAAAAGTCTAATAAACATGTCACAAAATGCTGGGGAAAAAAGACACACTGGTCTGTCCTTGACTGAGGCTCCTGGATCAGCATTGCTTCTTCTTCAGGTCACAACTGACGTGACTTGGGACAAATCTTGTCGGAACTGAGGTTTCGTGAGTTATCAACTTTTCTTTCCCTGTGCGTTCCATACAGAGGGGTCCAAAAGACCTGTTCAACATGGGTAACATTGGACAGGGTTAATGAGTTAATCAGTGAGATGATGAGGGGGGAATAAACGGTTTTATTTTCAAGACTGATATGGCTACAATGACGCTGTGTCTGAGGCCGCATTCGCCACTCAGCATCATCGAAGTCACTAAAGTTAGCACTCACTGACATTTTTGTCTTGTTTTGCCTTCGTGCGACATCTGTTTCTGTGGAAGCTTTGTTGATTCACGAGGAAAGAGTTGACATTAGCTTAAATAATGGCGAGACTGCGCATACATTACGAGGTCACTCTAGGCAGTTCTTCGTGATTTGCCCCATAAACTTTTGTAAAGAGGAGAGTGCAGGGTACTTTCCCCCCTAGATTGGATGCAGTCTCTCCAATGACGCTTTGTGCCCATGCGTGCGTGTGTGTAGTCTTCACTCACTGTGCACTGGATGTGACAGCTCCGCGTTAATAGTGGACAGTGTGTGTGCGTGCAGAATTTTAGACTCTGTTGGTTAAGTTTGAGAGACGCCATCATAGGTAGCAGACTGGATCGTCCGTGTGAGTCAGGGTTGCCAATGAGTTTGCCGTCGATGAATGAGAGTGACCGCAAGTTGTGGTCACTCTCATTCATCACTCTGTCATATGACACGTGGAGAGAACGAAAAAAGAAAGTGGATACCAATTGTCATTTAACCTCAAGGTCGTTGCTTTGAAAGCTAAACTAACATTGTTGTGTAGTTGAAGTCGCACTTTCATGTCTAATAGAGAGCTTGATTGTTCAGATTTGGAAATTTTGCGGTGAGGTTCACATCTGACAGTTTTGAGCGGAAACGTTTGGAAATGAGCTGATGAAATATGCCAGATGTGACGCTATCTGTTTATGCGGTCACTGCAGCGGAGAATGACTGCTTTGACAGTCCAATAATCTCCGGGGAGGAGGCAAAAAACATGTTTCCGGTTGACAATTTTATTTGAGAGGAAACAAAAGACTGTTCTTGGCAGCTTCTTTCATGTCCCTAACTCACCTATTTGGCAAGGAGCAGCGCTCCTTCCGGTACAGACAAAAAAGAACGGGGAGGGGGGGGCAAATCTGTGTCACAAATCATTTTGTCAGCTCGTTCTCCCTGAAATTTTTCTGCTAATATTCCAAGTATCGACGTAGAGAATCCTGCTACAAATGCAGCAGACGCGTCTGTTACACGGATCTTATCTTCTCTGTCATGTGACGTACGGGACGCAGCGGAAGCGCATGCGTAACGCGGTTTTTTTACGGCAAAAAAGGCAACCGTTCAGTGCAAAACAAAAGTATTGGACGAGAATGGAAAGAAAAGATCGGCGAAAGTCTCGAATAGGGAGGGGGGATGTGGAAAGTGTAGCGTTCTTGCTGGAGAGAGACAAGCTTCACTCGTGGCCTTGGAACGACCTGCGGAGGAGCGCATCCTCGAACACACCTGAAAGAAAAGTCTCTTTTGACCATGCACAAACAGTGGCAAAGAAACCCTCAGAGATTAGCTCAAAAGCTTACATCAGAGGCCAGAAAATTGCGCTCCAGTGGGTGGGGAGAAGCGACCCCCAGGACACTTTTCATGACTCCATCAGCGCGACAACAAGAGGAGGAGGCGTTACTTGCATACACAGAAAGTGAATAGTGGTGCCAAGACATTTTTTGTTCTCGCATTCTTGTCCAAAGATTCGAACTTTTACTGAGATTTCTCGTTGTTGCAGCCGTACATTTTCCCCCCTCTTCCCTGTTGTACTTTTTTCAGGCCCACGAGTGCGAGGGGAGGGAAGGGCGAAGGCCTATTTAGGCCTACCTTGCAGTCTGCACAATGGGTGGGATCAGACGCCGAAAGTAGGTGAGAAAAATTAGTGCATGAGACTTTCCAAACTTTCCCAGTCTCTGACGATTTCTCTGCTTTCCAAACGTAAAGTTCATGCGCTCATTTTTTCTTCCTTCTCTCCCCCCATCTTTTCACCCCCACTGTTTGTGATGTGTGCAGCATGTACGCGTATGTCAGTAAAGCTTTTGCTCGCCTCTTTAGTCGCACCCAGTCTTGCCCTGACTTTCCTCGCAAGAGCGCTTTTCTTCCTTTCCACTGTGTACAACGATTGAGCAAGGAAGAAGAAAGCTTCTATCTTTTGCAAAATTTCTGGGACAGAAAGTGCACGCTGTTGTGTACATACTACGACGACAATTGGATTTTTGGCAGCACTTGGGCCTCTTACACACATGCATGCAAACAGGGCTGATTTGGGCGAGATTGCACAGTCCAGAAAAATGCCACCTAGTAGGAACGATGCTCAGGGAACAAAGACGACTGTTTTGGCTCTCAGTTCATCGGTCTTTGCCAGTTGTACCCAAAAGTGAGACTTTGGGCGCCCCATTCCAACCCACGTCCCAAAATATGCAAGTGTCATGGATTGACTGCCCAAGTTAGCTTTGGCTTTAGATCTGTGCATACCGGCCAAGAAAACAGCTGACTTCTAACGTCGTAGGTGGATCGTGAAAGTGTTCAATCTTAGGCGGATCGCGCTGTTTACGCAGTCTCGATTAAACTGCCACTGAGCTACCCACAAAAAGGGGGAAGAAAATCAGTCTTTGGGTGATAGCGGTGATCTAAGAGATCTAAGGAGTGGTGAAGAGAGAGAAGAGGTGTTTTTCTCCACTAAAAAGAAGAAAATGTCAACAACAACAAAGGATAATGATGATTGCTGTTGGTGTTGTTCGTCGACGTGTTGAACACGAGGAAGTGACCGGTGGTTGACATTTGGGAATCCGGCTTGCATCGTCGTCGCCGTCATGGCCACGGAGTCGCTGAGCGAGGAGCAGATCGGCGAGTTCCAGGACGCCTTCTTCCGCTTCGACACCGACCACGACGGCGTCATCAACTCCCGCGAGCTGGGAGCAGTCCTCAAAGAAATCGGGCAGAATCCCACCGAGGCTGAGCTTCAAGTGAGTCCGTCAATTTCTGCGCCAACGTTTGTTCCTTAGAATAGCCTGAAAAGCCTCTTGTTAGCGCGTGACTCTGCACAGAAGACCTTTTTCTTCTTCTTCTTCTTTTCGAGCACTGAAGATGACGCTAACGTGGACGTACAAGAACACTTCGTTCAATCATTGGGCTGAAAGTTGCGATTGACAGCTTGTGGTCTGGAGGTGGAAAGCATCGTCAGCCTCGATAGAGTCTTTTCCACAAGAAGATGGAGAGAGAAAAACGTCATTTTCTCCCTACGCCTCGCGAAAAATGATAAGTGCAGATTGCAACAACGCAGATTACACAAAAAACACCTTCAAGAGAGAGAGAGAGAGAAAGGTCACTTGAGTCTGTAGCGAGACCTTTTTTGCGCACAGCAAAGCATTTTGAATATAACAAGTAGGGATGATACGAGCTCCAAACGAGCCCCAAGTAGTGTAAACAAGGCTTGCATCTGCCCTGGGCTCCAGGGTGCTTGGCCAAGGTAGCGTAACGTGCGGCTGCGTTGTAGAAAATGACTTTTCAAGAGTGCATCTTTTAGAGATGCGTGATTTTAGACTATTTTTGTGCTGTTCATCCATACAATGGCGTTTGAAAAATCTCAGTTTTTCCTAGGCCGCCACTTTTTCTCCAAGTGAGAAAAAGAGGCTGGCGAAGGTGTCGCGAGCTGTTCCACAAAACTCCGAGCTGTCGAGCCCAAGCTCGTCTCATCACTAACGGTCGACCCACAATAAATAGCAGCATTATCGAGGTGGCAGAATGAGCATCCTGCTGTGGTTTATAGGGCACACACACCCTGCCCTGGCCCCGCCTTGGCCCTGCCCTGGCCCTGCCCTGGCCCTGCCCTGGCCCTGCCCTGGGCTTGCGTAGTGCAGGTGCGTACAGGGTGTTTTGTTTCTTCTTAGCTCGGGGGCACTTGAACTTTGGTGCTCTTTTTGTCCCTGATGGGTGCAAGAAAAGAGATGAGGACCGAGAAGAAGACTTGCTTGCTTGCTCTAGAAACACATGCAAATGACAAGGATGCATCCATCCACGCGGTCGAGGGGCCACATGGCATTTACAGTCCTCGTGAGCAGACAATAGAGCGTGTGCTCTGGGCCAAGATTTTTGGGTTGTCAACGAGAAACCTGCTGTTGTTTTTCGCGGGGAATATTCACATCTTTTGATAAAAAAATGACCTATTTTTAGCCCAACATGTTTAGGATTGAGATGCAAAAAGTACGGTCAAAGTTCGATTTTTGCACACGTCTCATCAGAGCTCTAACTCTGCAAATATCGAGCTGTTCCAAAATTGATAAAGTGCTTTATTTCACTCTACTCCTGGAAAAAGTCAGTACTGAGGCTCCGCTTAGACATTTTGGACATTTTAGATAGACCTAATTAATTATCATAACAATAATTACGCCTTTAGTTCCACAGCAACAGCTTAAATTTCTTCCCGACGAAGCAGAAGGCCAGGAAAATTGTGCCAAAATCAAAAAAACAAAATGTTGAGCAGGACATTTTTACAAAACTCGAGCTTCTTGCGAAAATTGCAGGTGCGAAAATAGAATGTGGACGATACGAATATCGTATGTGGATATTTATGATGAAATATGTCTGTTAAACCACAATCGACCTGGGCAATTGGGATTACCTAATTGCTTGAGGAACTCGGGTAACTTCCTAGTATGAAAATACTTACTCAGTCTAAATTTAATCCACGATCCTGTTAATCGGATTGACAACTTCTTAGACTTAGTTGCAAATTGACTAAGTAATTTGAGACTTCAACTAACTAAATACTGAAATGTCAAGCAGTTAAATCAAATTTAAGACTCGATCGGGGTCGATTATATAAAGTTGAAAGTGTGTATGTGTGTGTATGCTGGGCTCATATTTTATATCGTAGTTTCGTCGTGTAGCCTTATATAGCCTCGCATAGCGACGCCAGGCACCTTCGCGAGTGTTAAATAAAAGCTTATCTTATGGCACGGGTCAGGGACAGCTCTTACTTTTCTTTTTCTTTTTACTTTCTTTGGAAGTCTGCGTGAAATTGTTGTGATGAACTTTTGCTGCAGCGACGAACTGAAGAAAAGCTTCATTCCAGCCATGCGTTACAAAAGCAAGAAAGACACGCGGACGTCACAGAACTTTGCTTACCTAAAACAACAAAGTGTTGCTCGCTCTTTGTTGCAAATCCAAAAAATCTAAAGCAGTCCTTGAAACGACCTAAAATTCCCAAGAACCCTAAGAAAGTTTCTGTCAGTCGCTCACTCTTGACGCAATAACAGGAAATGAATTTCGGACTACGGGATAGGAAGACATTTTTGGATCTGGCCGTCAAATTTCGTGCCAAAGGCGCATCAGGAGGAAACAGCTGCTCGCCCACCCACTTGTATGCATTATTGCTATGACACACAGGACATGATGAACGAGGTGGACAAGGACGGCACCGGGTCGATCGACTTCCCCGAGTTCCTGGCCATGATGGCACTCAAGATCAACGAACAGAACGCGGAGGACGAGATCAGAGAGGCGTTCAAAGTCTTCGACGGGGTAAGTCAGCCCGCTCGCCTATCCACCCACACACACACACACACACGCACACACACACACACACACATGTACCCACACACAGAGGGGGAAGGAGTGTGTGTTTATTTCACTGCTGAAAGTCAGATGACTTTCACTCCAGTGACTCTTGACCTAGATAGAGCTAGCTGTGTTCCTCCCAGTATGTTGCACGATACACGCAGATTGACACAAGCACAAAGCTGTTTACGCATTTATCTATTTTGCTACACCTCGGTTTGTTTGACAGATGTAGTAGAAGAAGAACAGAGCTCGCTGCTGCTCCAACTTCAGCTCAGATGAGCCTCGTTCCTACGGTGTGATTTATGACATCGTGATGCAAGCCCCCCTCCCCCCCCCAAAAAAAAAAAAATCGTACGAACCATAAGTCTGACATCGAAAACGTCACGACCTTGAAAGACACCAACAGAGAATTTTTCGTACTTAGCTCATACAGTACTTAGCTCGAACAATATATTCGTGTGGACCCACTTACAGGGTGGGATAAGGAGATCTGCGACTCGGCTTGAAGGTAGACTAATCTCCCTAGTCCACCCTGTACGTACATGTGGTGAAGCCGCGGTCACATGAGTGCGATTGCTGCTCATTCGAGTGTAAACATCACATATGCACGCATACGTTCGTATGTGAGGTGGATTGATCACTTAACACTGAGCCATTTGGAATGATTTGGCACAAGTTGACAATATTGCGGAACACACACCTTCATTTGTCACAGCTGCATTGCGGCTCGGTGCATGCGTGTGTACGTGCGTACAAGTCACTCAGTATCTCATAGTGCATACATACGTAAATCTGCTGTCTAGCAAATGCCAAATTCAATCAGCCGAGCAGCAGATTTTTCGACCATTTTCACGTACGCTGGACTGAGTGGTCACTAAGTGCTCAACTTAGTAAACATTTCATTTTATATGTGCGGCGAAAAAAAGTGGCCAGTTTCTGCTTTTTTGCGCTATGTGACCACGGCTTCATAGGCCGGTCACGTGCACTAAGTGACAACTGAGAAGTTCTGATGTCGAGAGGAACCTTCCGAAATGGGCAGACTGAGCCAATGAGGGCCCACCTTTCACGCAACAGCCTCGTTCCCAAAGTCTCGGGAGCATCAGCATTTCCCGTCACGTGTGACCCGACCTTAAGATGTCATAGAAATCTGAATATGACGTATGAAAAGGTGGTAAACATTTTTTCATTCTCCGCTGCTTTTTTTCCTTTTCTTTTCTTCTGTACAGCTCGATGTGTGATATCCTCATGACGACCCAAGAGTAGCTCCTGTCTCTTTTAAGCAGCCTTTAGGAGTAGCAGCATTTTTCAAGACATTTCCAGTCCCTTCGCTTTTAGGACATTTTTTACCCCCTGCATCCCCCCCTTTCCCCCCTCTCAGGGAGACTGAAAGGGGCAACGACTTGCAAGGCCTCGCTCGCCAGCGCCCTCGCCCTTGAAGCGGCACCTGGGGAGAAAATACTTTCTGGCATTTTTTTTTTTTGGCATTTTGGCACTTTTTTTTGACTTGCGACACAACGACTGCGACCACGACCACGACGACGAGGGTGGGGTTAAACCGCACTCACGTGTCTCTACTGGCAGCAAACGCACATCAGTCCTTGAATGAGCAACAAAGAAGTGTTTTGTCACGGACCTTTGAGGCTCGGTCTGTAATTGTTGCTCCGCCAGTGATTCTTTTCACCCAGGTGTCGCATATTTTTTCTCTCTCGTCCCCTCGCCTCTGTTTCTTCCCCTCCACCCAACCCCCACTGATTGCTGCACACGCAGGACGGCAACGGCTACATCGACCGGCGAGAGTTGGCCATCATGCTGAGGTTCCTGGGCGAGCCCATGACTGAGGAGGAAATCTCGGCCATCATCGAGGAGGCGGACAAAGACAAGGACGGCGTCATCGACTATGCCGAGTTCTTCACCATGATGGGTGCTTGCTTCGGATACAACGACAAATAAATAGTTAGCAGTGAGAGCGCTTAAAAAAGGGAGAGAAAAACCAACTCAGACAAGACACAATTAATCACTGCTCTCTCTCTCACACACACACACACGTACATACATATGAATCACCAAGGATTCGCCACCGCCACCACCGGCGCTGTCGCCGCCGCCACCCTCGACGATGCTGACGACGCTGCAGCTGACGATGATCATGATGATGATTTGGCTTTTTTTGCAATCGTCTCTCCCCTCTCTCCCCTCCCTTTTCCCGGCATCCAGTGTGCAAAAAATGCTGCAAAAAATTCCCTCTATCCCCTTGGTGTGCTAAGTCAAGTTCCCGCACACCCACACGCTCGAGGACACCAAGCACAACATCGCGTATGACCAAGCGACGGCGGCGCTGTTGTAGCAGCTGCACGAATAAATGCTGTCGTCAACCACCACGAGCTGAGAGAGAGGATGTCATTCCAGCATGAGTGTGACTCTATCGTTGTGTCCACGCATTATTAACCCCCCCCCCCCCCCTTGCATGAATCTACCCCCATCCCCTTCATCCTCCCTCACTTTTCTCTGTAACTCTGCACCATGTGACTCTTCTGACTGCGAGGGCGCCACCCTGTGCTTAACAATGAGAGCCGCCGCCTGCCAAAAGCCTCTCCTCTAAAAAAAAAAGTCACTCATTTATGACCCCGCTGAGGCCCGGTTTACACTGGCGCGAATTTTGCTGTCACTTGCTGCGGATTCTTTCTTTTTTTTTGCCGGCCGCCCTGAAATATCCGAAAGTATGTCTAACTGCGCCAGTGTAAACGCACCCTTGGTGCTGTAATGATCACTTTGGAAATGTCAGATGTCCGTGCACAGGTACGGTATGCGTACCTGGCGAGAAAAAAAGTGAAGTAGCGAAATAGGCCTAGTTTGCCTACGCTTGCAACAGTTCCTAACATTTTTCATGATTAAATGAGAGGAGATTCTTGCATGTGCAAAAACCACAGATTTCTTCTCTACCCAATTATGTTATAGGAAAATAAAAAAAGCGATGTAATTCTTTCTTCTTCTCTCTCCCCACTTGATCTCCTCCACGTCATTCCCGCCCCTCCCTGTGCGCGCTCAGGACGGTAACGGCTTCATCAACCGGGCCGAGTTAGCCATCGTTATGATGAACCTGGGCGAGAAACTCACGGCCGAGGAGATCAACTCCATGATCGAGGAGGCGGACATCGACGGCGACGGGCAGATCAACTATGAGGAGTTCTATACCATGATGACCTCGGCCAAGTAATCATATTTATGCGTTTCGTTGCTCTTGTTCTTTTTTTTTCTTTCACAAAAAGTATAAATATAAACGCTTTTCTGCTTCGAGACCCCCTTGTGGTTGATTTTTTTTTCTCAGTCGTTTCCTTTGTCGTCACGATTATTCTGAGGAGCACACTAATAAATATCCTTGTGCCAGCTCAGGTTCTTCTCTATTTGTGCAATGAAAAAATCGAAATGTTACAGAATACCTGGGGGGCATCACACACTCACACGCGCGCACGCACACACACGCTTGAGCCAACGCACCAAGAATAGAAAGAAAGAGAGGATCAACCACAGTCAAAGTTCATTTCGATTAAACGAAGATCCTTCTCGCTATCCAAAGCAGGTTAGCCTCTCTCTCATTCCGGTACGTACAAAAATCACCGGTTACCTTTTTTTTGCAAAGATGGGGTTGCTTGAATCAGCCATTTGCAAAAACCAAAAATAGCAACAAATAAACAAGGCGCTACAAAGATTAATGACGTCATGCCAGAAATGGTTTGCATAAAGATTGTTATTAGCGCGGTGCTCAGTAAATCGTTCTACGCGAGAGGAATCCTTTTTTTTGCCAAGCTATTTTCAGACTCCTAAATAGCCCGGATCAAGCTGATCATACACAATTCATCGTCAACACACTGTAGGCCCACCGACCCGCGGGCCACGCGGCCACGAGGGCCAAGCGGGCCAACGCCGGCCCGCCCCACCTCCTGGAGAAGCCGAAGGAGAGGAGACGATTTTTTAACCCTTTACTTACTGGCGGCACTCCTCATTGCTGACAATGCTTGTGTGAAGCAAGGAGGACGATGCCAAAGCTGTGTGTGTAGGGGGGGGGGAGAAAAAAACGTCAATGAGTGCATCTCCGATCTTTGTCTGCGCAGGATTTGGGCAGATTTTTCATTGCACTCTGCTAACTTTCATTGCAGTTGCAGTTTTTTTTCTCTCCTGATGAGCGTTACGACCCAATGATGATTTTTCGTGACCCATCTGACGGCACTCATAATTCTTGTTCGTGGAGGAGGTCGACAAGGGTCGGCACGCTCATGTCCTTGGAGACCGCGGACAAGACGGTTCCACTCTCTGCAAGTGGGAAGTCCTTGACAGGCGTCTAATATGGTTAAGAGTTAAAAGGTCTTGGGTTATGAAACTCATTATTTCAAGATGACATCTGGAGTTTGCTGTACCTACAACTTTGGTCTTGCTGGGGTATTCCAGACTGCTTTGAGATCTTACCCTGTCAACCCGCCTGCGGTGGGATCCATCCTGGTCCTGGAAAGTTGGACAGTGTACGTGCATAACAGCTGGTTGCGAGGCAGGGAAAAAGAGTACACGGTACTGCAAAATGCAGTACCGTGTACTCTTGTGTGCAGTACACTCTATTGAACAGGAAAGTGCATACAAAGCTGTCTCCGCTCCCACCATCTTCATCAACCGTCCCTGCAGTAAAGCATGGGAAAGCAAAGTATCCTGTGCAAACAGGATGCTTCGGGGGTGTTCTGCTGCTGGTGGGGCTGGCAGAGATGTTTGACTTCTAAGAAAAGCTTACAAATACTTAAAAATTGATTGTGATTAAGCTGCTTCAGGGCTTTGTTAGGAACACATCTTGGGATATGAATAATTTGGGTCATTTTTGCCGACCCATTTTTTCTAGTTAACGCTCAGATATCTGATGTTTTGGGATATGTTCCCTTTGTTTACCGCCTCGTGGTACTAATTCGGTAAAAGAAATTGATCACTGTAGACAGAAAAATACCGAACCTTTGGGGGACTACGAACAATTTCGGGCTTAACGGCAGTTGAAAAAGTTGGAACTTTTGTCTCATTTTTGCCCCCTTACGAGTTCCCAAAATCTGCAAGATCAAGATGTGCATCAAGAAGCCCTCTTTAAGTTCTTTTGGTGTAAACCTCAAGTAGGGCTTAAGGCAAACAGCCCACACTGACTTTTTCATGTGTACTAACATCCCAGTTCGTACTATGATGACCGCGAAATCTGAGGGTTTCTCGCTGACGAAAACTGTCTGTCAAAGCTTCTACTTCTTGGTAAGTCGAAAACAACATTTGAGACAAAAGAAAACGCTGCATGAATGAGTTTGATGCAAGCCCCCCTTTTATAGGTTGCCTCATCCACAGTTGCAAACGCAACGAGAAGGCAAGAGCAAAAATCATTGAAAAAAATCGTTCAAAACTACCAACCACATCCGGTTGAAGATCCGACCTTGCTACGCTCCTGTCGATCTTGCCGTCATCTTAGTCATTTTCTCATGGTTGTCGTCGTTCTTCTTGTCGATCATCCCTTGGAGCCTCCCAAGAATGCAGCGGAGCTTCTCAGGCGTGTCAATCCCGAAGAAAACTTTTGCATCTTCTTGCACGAGGCACTCATTGAACGAGTTCCAGGAGGTGTGGCTGAAGCACACGCCGCAGAAGCGGCAGAAGCGGCAGGAGAGGCAGGAGTTGCACCTGCAGCAGAAGCAAATCTTTTTTCTCTCCCTCCTCCTCCTCCTCCTCCTTCGTTCACGCTTGAAAGGCCAGCAAAATCTCTCTCTGATTAACTTTTTATGCAGATCTTGATTGGGATGACGAGACCGCTGCTGGTGCTGAGGACACGGGAATGCAGCTGCAGTTTTAGCAGCTCCTAGGAGTGATTAAAAAAAAAGCCAAAAATCCCCCTTTGTTTCGCTCATTTCGCACCTGGGAAGGAGCGCAATTTATGCTGCATCCATTTGGGGTGTGACTTTGTTCGAAAGCGATATGGGCCTTTTTTTCGGTATGCTGCATGATCTAGCGCTGCCCCTCTCTGTCTGGCTGTACTCGACTGGATGCATCTCATTTGTTGTGAGGTGAGGTACTCGAAAGATTGGACTGAGTCTGCTTTAGACGAAAGTGGGCGTCTTTATCTGACTTACACACGTGCACAGATGAACTTCGAGTAAATAGCATGTTAAGTCGAGTTAGAACGACCAATCATATCAGGTTAATGTAGCGAGCTACGTCAACTTATTATGACGAATCAAGTCGAGTCAAAATAAACACTACAGGAGGTCAAGTAGGATGCAAACATGCAAGATCAAGTTGAAATGACGAGTGAAGGTGAGTTAAAATGATGAGTCAAGTCCACTTGAGTTGAGTTGTGTAAAGAAAGACAGCATTATTTTTGCTGGTGTCAGGTCTGAAGTAAAGGGCGTAAATGGTGCTGGAACTTTGCGAAAAACTTCATAACCAAAAGATCAAGATGGTAGGCAAATTTTCTGCTAACTAAAATTTTTTGGAAAAATCCTCGCTGGGTCACCCCTTGCGTATATTAGCAGAAAACGGCAATAGGAAACACAAGCATTCAGGGTCTTGTGACTCTACGCAAGGTAAGAAAGAAGCTGAAGGTCGAAAACGTCCTTTTGACATCAACGCCGGTCGATTACAACGATGTGAGTGTCCGTAAAATCATCCGAAATGTTTGTTTTGAAGAGTAAATAGCTCATTTTTGGCACACAAGGGATGGCAAAGCCTCCTTTAAAAGTGAAAAAGTTTTAAAAGGCATCATCATTTTTGCTTAATGATGACAGATAGGTGGCAAAGAACAACATTGCAATATGGATTATGTTTAAAACAAATGCTCTAAGCCACACTATTTTTTGACGTTTTAAATTTTTTTGACAATTCACTACCAAAAACAAGACATACAATGTACTAAAGGAATGTAGTAGAAGAAATTTTCGTCCCAACACGTACATCGCAGAGCCCCTTTTACTAAGCGAGATTAGTCAACTTAAGTCCTGCAAAGTCTTGTTCGTCAAATTGGTGACTGAGGTTTGTCTGCACTGAGAGGATCGCCGTGGTGTGAAGATTCCAATCCAACTAGGGAATGACCGGGGCTGCGAGAAGTCGGACTTCAGGCTCACAACAACGCTGTCAGACTTTCGGGCTGGGGCTTAGCCCGACTCCACCGCCAAATTACACTCATGAGCAAGATCCGCTCAATAGCTTTTATGAGGGAAGTTGTGCTGTGGCTCCATTTTTTTTTATTCTCCCTCCACAATCATTGCTTCAACAATCGTAGAAATGTTATTCGAAAACATCGCTAACGTCGACCCTTTGATCTTCCACGTATCGTCTTACCTCACCTCGTTAGAGTGGCGCAATTGGTGCCGACCCCTTAACTCCGCTCTCGACGGGGCCCAAATTGCCCGAAAAAAGCCGAAATGACTGAATTAAGAAAAAAAACCGCCAACGAGTCTTTTGAGACCTTCCCCTCTCCAAGTCAATGATTGAAGAAAACATTTGGTCTCAAATGTTGTGAAGCTCCGTTACCGTAACTGCAGATGCATCTTTTTTTCCACAGTTCTGTGGGCGCATCGCTGATTATGCAAATTTCTGGGTCTTAGCTGCTTGCAAATTCATTCAGGAAGCCTGCATGTACTGCAGAAGCGCTAACACGTGCATAATGCGCATTTACGCGTATGCACCAGAATCAATCAGACGCCGAGCCTCAAACGCAGAGAAGAAGTACCTACTTAAGCCATGTTCCTTAATAATAAAAGATGTCCTCTAGATCCTGTGGCCGTGGTAGTCAAGATCCTACGTAATACCCGGAGCCCAAATATTCCTGCGTGCAAATCTAGTGCGAAAATGCGAAAATTGTGAGAAAAAGCCACGACGACGTTGTTGTTGACGCTGTCGTTGCCCCCTCTGCATGTGCGGTTACGCGTGTGGTGCCAGGGTATTAATTCACATTATGTAATGGCGGGAGTTAAAAAAATTGAGGCAGACGATGCCTACAGGTGAAGAGGGCGTTGTTCACAATGAGCGCACTCGCGCTCTCTCCAAGATTGGCCTGGGGGTGAAGATGTCGTCGTCGCCATCGTCGTCGTCGTCCTCGGACCGAAGGTATTTATCGAGGCGTTTGACAGAGGCGTTCCTCACTGTGTCAGTGCCACTTGTTTTGGCAGGGCATCGGTGCAGTGCATTGACGGAACATAAGTCTCCAGGATGACGCCACTCAGGCCAGCGGTAAGGGTGCTCTTACCCTTTTATACGCGTGTACATGTACAAATTTGTCATACGTGCATACACCTATGCTGGGACCTTGCCAGTGTAAACGCACCCTCGTGGACAACATGTCTCTCTTTGGGCTGATCAAAGGCCTAAAGTTGTCCTCCCCCTTCCTCCGACAGCATCTCCTGCTAGCTACCGTGCTCCTGGTAGCTCTTTGGGAGTTGATCTCCGCGGACGCCGACGCCGACGCCAGTCCGAGGTACTACGGCTATCGCGGCTACGGCTACGGTCGACGCGGCAGCTACGGAAAATACATCAAACCCTACTATGCTGGACGATATGCAAGGTACTCATCACATCATAATGTTAAGGACTGATTGACGCTAGCAGATTATTATTTGGAGGGGCGCTGACCTTGGCGTGTCTACCTAGCGGATTATTCAATTTCACCAGCGTAAATGCATGGACTTGGAGAATGTTGTTGCCAGTGTATTCATGTCTCTTATGAATGCAGATATTACGATCGCCGGAATCGTCCCTACGGCTACCGCAAGAAGGGTTATTATGGGCCGGAGCGCACCACCCTGTACTTCAAGCCGGGCTACAGGAAGGTCGAGGAGACCTACACATACAAGCCCAACCCAGTAGTTGCCAAGACATACCTGGCTGCTCCTGCTACTGCCGTCCGTCATGAAGAGGTTATCCACCGTGAACCAGCTGTCTACGAGAAGAGGACGGAGTACATTCCTGTCCCAGCTCCGGAGCCGGTTCCATATATCCCAGATCCACCCAAACCTGCGTACGTGGCCGCTCCGATTGCTGCTGCTCCGCCGCCTCCTCCTCCCGCCCCTGCTCCACCTCCACCTTACATCGAGCCTGTGGTGGAGGCTGTGGCGCTTCCTGAACCTGTTCCAGCTGTTCCAGCTGTTCCAGCTGTTCGAGCTGTTCCAGCCGTTCCAGCCGTCCCGGTAACTCGACATCACATCTCTCACTCTGCCCATGGTCCAGATCATGCAGTGCATCATGAATCTCATGACGCACACGGCATCGACCACGACCACCATCACCACGAACACACCGAGGACCACGGGGACCACAGGATCCACCACCAGGAGACCAGGGGTAGAGATCTCCACGGAGAGCACGTGCACACCAGGCATGAGGAGGTACTGGAGCTCTCTCATAATGATCATTCCCGTACTCCTCCATAATTGGCGGTCACACCAAGGAAGACTTTTATGAACCTCATGACCCAAACGCCTCGTGACAGGCTCACCTCATGAACCTCGCGTTCCTGTGGAGTCTGGGTCCGAAGTCAATCTGTCCCGAGAAAGAAAAATCTTACTACTTACAGAGGAAAAAAGCCCCGCCTGATGATCTCTTTGCAGGTAAAGGAGTCCGAATACGAGGTCCGCCGGGTGATCCCCATCCCCCACCCGCACGTGAAGACCGCCTACAACCGGAGGCTGAAGGCCCCATCGTATCCGGTGCACCCCTCGGTAGAATACGGAGCCCACGTCTTGCATTAACATAGTTGATATGAGCGCGCACACACGTGCGTACGCACCCCCCCACACACACTTACACATGTGACGGAAATCCCTGCAACTAGATTTTTCTCTGTGCCATGAGGTGATGGTGGTGTTGGCTTTGTACAGCTATTCATAGCTAGATAATGCACGAAACGTAGAGCTACATAGTTGTTTTTCTCTCACTTTCCTTTCTCTTTCTAGCTTCCAGCTTACTCTTTACCCTTGACTTTAATCTTTGGCCCTCAAAATAGGGGTGAAAAAGTTCATTTCCTTCAGTCGTTGAGTATTGCAAAATTTTCTGTTTTTCTGAGCAATTTCTCACTTCTGTCACTTAGTCCATGCAGTCAACTTCGCTTAATACGCCATCGGTTAATTCGTCACTTTGCTTGGTAGGTCAGTTTCATGAATCCCTCAGTTCCGACTTCAGTTGATGCATTCAAGTTTTTCACTTGGCAATGTCAGATTTCATCAATCAGCTGTTAAAAAAAGATCACAATGCAGCCCGACCTTTTTTCCAATAATTCTGACTCAACACCAAATCATGAGTATTTGGAGTGAGCAGATTTGCAGTTTTTTGGCTCTCCTATTTTCATATTCATGTCACTGTTGCAGATTTCAGGCAATGCATCACTTTGGATGTTGCATCTCCTCCATTCTCCAGTATTAAGCAAAGTTGGCTGTGCTCAATTCCTCTGTGTGTGTGTGTGTGTGTGTGTGAATATGCTTGCATGGGTGTGTATACATGTGTGTGTGTGTATGTGTGTGAGAGAGAGAGAGACCCAGGCCATGGAGGTGACTGTGTGTAGTACATACTACGAAGTGGAGACAGAGTCTCGTCGAAGAGATGATCTCTGAAGAGAAGAAATCTCTCTTTCTTGCCCTTCCTCGTACCTCTGGGACCTCTGAGGTTTCGACTGGGCCTCCTCCACCCATCCCCGGGCATGAGGACGATAACATTCGTACATCCATCGGAATAAATATCTTAAAATACAATACATGAATACGTTTGCGCGTCGTACAGTTGCGTCCACAAGTAGCAACGACTCTCTCCAGCGCATTCCTCGAATGAGTTGTTAGCTGGCCACTTTTTTTGCTGGACAAATGCCATAAATAACCACGATTAAGATTTCACAGGTGCTACAGTTAAGCCTAAACGGACTTGTTAGTGTGAGGCGAAACACAATGTTAACGCCATGCCTTCACGACTCGTCTCCCATAGCGTTGAGTGCAGTCTGACAGTATGTAAACGAGACGCCTCGTCAATGGCAGTCACGTCAATCATAAGTCGTCCTGCATCCATTTTGCTGCAAAGAGAAGGCTGGTATCAAGCACAAGTCCACTTTCGATGGAATGCGCTTCAGAGCCTTCATAAGCACCAGGCATGAGAAGAGACGGCACATCCTCTTCATCACTGTGGAGCATTCTGTGATTGAAGCCAAGTCTGTGGGTACCATGAGCAGAGTTGCTACCTCGAGGATGCCAGCCTCGAGGATGTTACCTCGAGGCTGGGGCTGCAAGCAAGGTGATTTTGTCTCCTGGAAAATTTCTGTTTCATAGGTTTTTAATAGTGCTTT
>JAAUXU010044959.1_pt1 | contig 23580 bp, 19 predicted proteins | sample 7278151 | NCBI WGS metagenome assembly JAAUXU01 (sample SAMN14350113, study PRJNA611818) | marine sediment metagenome | isolation source: surface marine sediment (1.8m) | place: French Polynesia: Moorea | collected 2018-08 | reverse complement strand
GTGTGTGTGTGTGTGTGTGTGTGTGTGTGTGTGTGTGTGTGTGTGTGTGTGTGTGTGTGTGTGTGTGTGTGTGTGTGTGTGTGTGTGTGTTACAGGCAGGCACAATAAATAAACATTGTAGCCAAGACTTTTTACTAAATAGCAATTCTTGCTAAATTGTTTGTTAAAGAATTGTAAGCCTCCACAGTTTGTTGGGACTTTCTTGTAAACCCCTGTACACGGGTTTTCAACAGAAACGATAGAGCTACAAACTCAATTTTCTTACTTCTATGTTGGATTATAAGTGACTCTGACAACTGAAGTCAACTTGCTAAGGTTGGCAGTTTCACATTCACCCCTTTCTCAAATTCATCTCGAATTCATGCAAATGTTGCACACAAGTTCATTTGCCTCCCTTGTTTTGTTGTCCTCTTTGTACATCAGTACTCAGTACTCTGCAGCAGTCAGCTGTGGAGTGAAACTTCGAAAACTCTTTGTGACAGCTGTGACGAGAAGGGTCCGAACAAAAATTGTCTACAATGACAAATTCATCGATGCATCGGTGCAAATACGACTGTTGAAACTTAGTAGTATAATGCTTTCAAATAAGTAACCTTATAGCATGTTTCTCCGGCCCCCTAACGCTATTTGTCCACTTCTGGATCCCAGTTGCTGTCACCAACTGGAACTTGGGTGCGGTGAAGGTCAATGGTGCACTGATAGTTATCGGACACCTTGATTTGTGGACACTGTTTATGCCTTGTGATGACATAATTCTTTATGAAGCTCCACACAACCTCTCATCGTGGGCCTCCGATATAGGGGATGCGTAAATGCTAAGTATTATCGTCGATTATCGTCGACAGAAGCAAACTGTGGTTGCTGGACTCCTTAAACGATATTTAGTCATCATTGCTTGGTTGGCTACTTTGAGGTGATAGTTCAAGAAACCTGCTTCTGGCAACCATTACCTGACTTGGAAGCGGTTAAGTTTTAAGTACATAAAATACAGTGTTTTACTCAAATCACTTCTACTTTATGTCTCGTCCTTCAATTAGGACCAGATCAAGACGTCTTCTGGGCAGTTTTTTTTTCACTCATAACCTGTTGTGCAAAATAATTTTTTTTCACCCAGTGAAGTATGCTTTATTGAGATTAATGACAGTCCTTGTGATGATTAAAAATTCATTTCCATGAAACTCAGTGAACGATTTGTCTTTACCACCCTTAACCTCCTCCATCCGTAAGAACTTTGAAGCAGGTAACCTTTTCTTGTTTAGTTGAAATTTTACCGCATAAAATAGTCAACTGTAGTCAAATGAGATTCAAGATTTCTCATTTTTCCTTGTGCAATGAATTGTTTCAGGACAAGTCTTTTGACGGCAACTAAAAAGTTGTCTCTCGTTGGACAGGATTGCGGTCCAAAAAGGCAAACTCACTTGCTAACTCGCCATCGACAAATGAATAGTTATGCGAGGGCAGTTTGACCTCAGCCTGGTTATGAACAAAATTCCGCCATAGTCGCATTTTAGCTATCGGCGTCGAATCTGACTAAATCGGAGGTCGACTGTACATGGTCGCCAGACCTTTTAGCAATGCTATAAAAGGCCTTTAAAGGTGGAGTCCCATCCTGTCTTCTGTACTCGGTATATTCTCGTGGTGTGGTGATCTCGACTCCTTGTTAACCTCATAAATCGCAGTACGCCATATTTTACCCCTACGTTGTATATCTCCTCATTTCGCTGAGTCCTCCCCGCCCATGCCGTGCACTGTGCGTGCGTAGGACACGTCGTACGGTACGTGAACGTATATATTGCGAGTACGTAGGGTGCAAACATAATTTGCCCGATGATCCAGCAGGGTGGAAGTTCTTATTAAGTGCTCGTTCTTCTGGAGCCACACGTTTGAGGCACTCAAGAGGAGCCCCCTTGATCCCAGTACTCAGCCACTTTGGGAAAAGTACAGGTCCATGAATCACGCACAGTGTGAATTAGTGCAAACTGCTTGAAGTTAGCTTAGACTGATAGAGCACGCGGGCTGGAAGGCAGACGCATTTCGGTGACATTTGCACCTGGCATTTGCCATGCTGATGAGAAGAGACTCAACCTCAAAAGGTTCCGCGACCTGAGTATGGCACTTTTTCTTTGCAGCCGTCGGTGCTTTTGTTCTCCGTCCTCACTCATGATCATCGCCGAGCCAATGACAACTGGGCGAATCCCAACCATCTTTTCCACTTTGTTGCAGTTTCCAGCCTCCGGGTGTCTTGTGTACCTTTTGGCAGCACCGCCATTGAAGCTCGAACAATGAAGTGCAGAAGTGCATGCGCAAGGACTATTTTATACGTACATGATTACTAAGCACACAGGACGTAATAAAATTAATTGCTTCCAAAATTTTTGTCAAAGTTACCGGTTACTTAAAGTTTTTCCTTCCTCTCGGACAAATTGTTTTGTCAGTGTTGAATGAGGCACCCAAATTGCTTCAGCGTTCTGGCAACCCTGGCGTTGAGAGAGAATCACGACAAACGAGGACATTTATGAGCTGATGGACTTTGATTCTCGGTCAGGGGAATTAACTTGCACCCGCTGTGTAGTCCGATTTTGAATGAGGAGGTTAAATGCCACTTCATTGTCTCATTGGCGACGTGCCTGTGCCAAAGTTGCTGGCTGGTGAGCGAGCAACAACTTTGCAACCGCAAGACAACAACGTCAACTCCCCTTGGCACCCTCGGCAACCGCAAAAGAGATTTGTCTACCTGCCCTGTCGAGCCTCTGAAGATCATGATGCACTTATTGTGCATCGAGTTCACTATCTGCGTGTCTCATAGAAATCAGGACTTCTTGGAGTTGGTCATGCAGGACTTTGTGAAAACGCTTCGAGTGCATTCCAGGCACGCTTATGCTTCTCCACAACCGTTGCACCGGACCAATTCTTGGGTACAAAGATATTGGAGTGCAGACAGGCTTAGGGTTATCACACTTACTTGGACGTAGACATAACTTTTAGCACTTTGCCATAATTGACAATGGACATGCGGGAGGCGTCAGAAATGAAGTAATCTGTAACGCGCTAAATGACTCATAATTAGAGGGCGGAAAAAACATGATGCATCCGAAAATCCTGTCTCCAGCAACAGAGTACAGTGTGATCCAAAAATAGTGTCCAGTTGAGAGTGGTCAGTGGACCCTGTTGTGTGGTCGTCAACGTACTGTACCGTACTTGTATGGTACAGGGACTACAGTCTGTGTCTCGTGCGTGTGCGTGTGTGTGTGGGAGAGAGAGCTGAGACCATATTTTTGGGTGAATCACGCATTTTTTCCGCTGCCTGCTCATGACACTCTGTGGTCGAAATGCTGGTGAGGCTTTTCAAGCTAATTCACCTTTTCCTTCTCCTCGGGCTGGTAACTGGAGGCGAAGGTGGCGACTGCCTGGGAGGCACCGATGGTGAGCATGTCCCTGTAGGGGATCCCGTCGACGAGGAACGGCGTCCCCTCCAAGTCCTGGAGGCTGGTCTGAGCGGAGGCCAAAGCTGTTACAGCTGAGAAGAACAGTACTGGAAGCAGCATTTTCAGATGAATTTGTCTGAAAGAAAGAAAGAAAGAAAGACATTGCAACAGTGAGATTTATGTCTTTCTTTTTAGATGATGGACGCTCTTTCTCACGCGCACGTGCGGCGTCTTCTTTGACAAATCGCGTTGGTCCAAGCTCAAAGCTTTTGCTACCCTCTGTACTTGCCTCATGGCTCGTACGTTAGTGCTCATGACCGACATCTAAACACCTGTGTACCAATTGCGTTACGAAGCTGGGCAAGAAAAAATGTCCTTCGGCCGGCAATTTGCTCCCAGTTGCACAAGCTTCGTGATGATTATCACGAGCTTTGCGCGCATTTTCCCTGTGCAGGGTCTGCAACTAATCAATCAGATCATGCAAGCATCTCCAAACTTCCCAAGCAGTTATTAAGCTTTTGGCACATTCGGGGCTTGATTCGAAGTGAACTTTTTGTGTGCGTTTCAGTGGATCACCTGTATTGGGATTGCTCATGAGTCAGTTGAATGTTAGCGAACAAATAACGAGCGTGTGGCGTTTTGTATCCATCACTGAAGACAGGGGCATTAGCCTTTTGGGAATATATCAGAAGGAAAAACATCCAGGAAGAATACTTGGCATCATTGTTGTTGCCCGGTGCCGAAATGTCAACAAGAATGGAGCAGGAGGTGCAAAAAGAACTCTCTTAGTGCACATAACTTGTGGGGAGAACGACATCAGGATAAAAATCTCATTGGAAGGCGCGCATTTCATCTATGGGTGTGGAATACTTACGAGTGTGGTGGGTTGGGGAGTGTGTGCGTGAGTGCCAACTAAAGGTCAAGGACCTCGCGTCCTTTTTTATTATTGTCGAGCGTCCCTAATCCGGTGGTTTCCTTGAGAGTCATTTCCCTCCACCCATAAAATGTTGTAGTGGGCTAGTTGAACAAATCGGCTACCTTTTAAGCATGCTTGATTTAGCGAGAAAAGAAACTTCCTGCTGGGCAAAATGTAGTCCATACGTGACCCTATCAGGACGGGCATTTCTCTGAAGGTCGAGTCCTTTGACGAACCATTCGTAGTCAGATGCATGCAAGCGATTGTCAGGCATTTCGCTGATCTTGAACTCGCCAATTTATGAATGGATTTGTGTCTCTCTACCTGGGCAGAAGAAGAAATGGGATTGTCCTTGTGACGGATGACGGGCTGGAGAGTCCTTATACGTAAGACTAAGACTTATTCACTAGGATGGCACACTGTAGAACAGTACTTGTCCGAGTTCAACACTTTGCGATGGAACTTTCCCTTATTTCATCCTGTCACGTTTGAGGACAATCAGTTGTGACACCTGGCTGTCCAGAAACCGACTGGGCCTATCTGAGGAAAGGCCTAGGAGGAGGAGGAGACCGACCATGGGGGGTGTGTGTAGGTTGGAAGGAGGTGAGTTGATGCCAATGTTGTCGACTATTGCATTGCGCGCTCGTGCGCGCCTGCGCTCTCGGACCCTTTACAGTCGAAGCTGAATTCGACCGTACAGTACTGAACCGTCCAGTGTGTGCAGTACAGTAAGTGCAAGTGAGCGCGCCTCCTTCACCTGCACGGATGTGTCCGCCTCCGTCGTGGTTGTTGCAAGGAGGACTGCATCGAGAGGGACGAGGCTACGTAAGTAGAAAAGTAGCCAAACTCTCGCGGGAAGATGCATTTTTTTCTGCTGTCAAACCGTGGCATCAATGATGAGTTCTGCTACAACAGAGGTTCTCAATTTTTGGTGCCTTAGATTCCCGTGTCCTTTCCCATCCCTCACACTGTAGGAGAAAAAAAGTCTTGAAGCTTGACATGTCTTTGCTGACTGCTACACAGACAGCCTTGAAGTCGTTGTCACTCCTGTTTTTTTTTTTTTGTCCCTGAAAGTGGGTGATCTTGATCATGTGGAGAAACTCTGTTCTATGACTTCTTCTAGAAAAAAAGAAATCACTTCAACAAGACGTGCGGGTGACTGCACGAGTTCAATTTTTCACCCGGCCTTTGAATTGGCCTCTTTTTCCATTGTCATGCATCTTCGTCACGTACTAAACACAGATTCAAATTAGCGAGCACAATGGAGATGGATGAGGACAAACACGCTCCAGAAGGAAGATCTGGAGCTGCCATCATTAAGTGCTTAATCTTGTAATGCGCACAGTCATGAACAAGAACGAGTTCAGATAGCACTGGAGTAAATAAGCGTGCCAACCAAGCGCATCAGTCCACGGCGTGGACGAGCACGCTTCTGCTTCTTATTCAGACATTTCACGCTTTCGGTTAGAATGGAAGAAGCAATGAAAAACACTGCGAGAGAGCTGACACTTTCTAGATATGTGATTTTCGCCAAGAATGTTTCGTTTAGAGATTTTGCAGTGAAAAATTGGCCGGCGACGTCGCATCACCTGACAAGATACGAGCTTGAGGCTAGATTTTCCAGTCAGGGCTGGGTTGGGCAAGAGCAACATCGAGCCAAGCCAGGCCCATCCGGACAGGGTGTTAAATTTCTCATTCGCATGTTCAAGGATGTCCATCTGGATTGATGGATAAACTTGGGAAATTTCAATATTACGAGAAGTATGAGTCTTTTTCACTGGATGGTGAGACAATATCCGATCAGAGAGCAAAGGTTGTAGTTCTGTTATAGAGAACGTAGCCTTCCGTAGAGGAACGAATGAACCATTGTTGTTGGTTGCTCCACTCTAAAGAATGGTTGAATGAGGTTGGCCGAGTGCATGCATTCTGAGGAACATCCCCGTACAGGGTGTAACAGAGTCTTTTAACAATTGCAGACTGGTGTTACCCGCATCATTGCTAAATAGCCTGGGTCAAACTGTCCCATAGTACAGGGAGAGAGCATTGATAGGAAAGGTATTGATTATTTGAGAATTTTGATTTGAACCAAATTGATCAAAAATGCTTGCCACCGTTGAGATCTCCTGAGGAAAAAGAAATCCAACCAGACTAGCGATGATGCCAATAAGGACCAGGTCAAGGTCGATGGCGAAGAGGTTGAGAAACAAGACAGAGAAGAAGAAATGAAGACGACAGCTGAAGTTCCCGGTAGCGTCATTCATTGAACTCTTGGGCGTGGTACAATGATCACTACTGGCTTATTCCTGCTCTCTGCCTCACATAAAAAATTGCCCTCATTTACCTGTCTTCGGGCTCCAATACCATCATTTCTGGAGAAGAATAAGTTAGAGCAAGACTGACATTGAGTTGTTCGAGGACTCTGTTGCATCCTGGCTGGGGGTGTTGCCAGCATGGCCCAAGCACCGCCATTAGCAGTGCGGAGTCTTCACTAGCCGCCCCACTGATAAACCTTGATGCAGTTGGACACATGTTGCTGCTAGCGTTGCTTCTGCTACTTCCAAGTGACTGAAGCTAATTCTGACGCATGCTATGCTTCTGGGCTGGGTTGGGCTTGCTCACTCTAACTCTTTACCTGCTTGATGCACAAGCTGACAAGGTGATTGCATACACAGTACTCTGCACCCTCTTGCTTGCCTCGTCTATGCTCTCTCCAACACCTAGAAGGGTGGGAAGGCAGTCAAGAGAACCAAGAGAGGAGGTGAATTGTGAATGCTACCTCCTATTTACCCATCATGGTTGAAGATGAATCACCCAGACGAAACTTGCGCATCTCGCGGCCGGATGGGCGCACGTACGTAACTAGTGCAACTTAGGAAGTCAGAATTTAGGAAGAAGGAAGGTAGCAACTAATAAGCTTTTACGGCATATGAAGAAGAAACCAGGAAGTTATTCCCCTCCTCTTCTCCCGATGATCATGATGGGATGATAATGCACGTACTGCTAGAAAAAAAACTCCTTGATCAACAGCTTTTTTTAGCACAAGATTCTCCAGCATGATTCTTAAAAATTGTGTGATACCATGTTGATGTATGATTCCTTTCTCACTGCAAGTGATGACGATTGGCCAAGTTAGATCATCTCTGTAAACTCAGTCAGTATCAATCGTTAAGATTCCTCGCACCCTCCAGACAGTGATCTTGGAATCTCTTTCTTTGGATAGGTTTTTTGATGATGCTGATGAAGCAAGGCAGGCCTAGAGCAAAAGGCATTAGCCTTACCCTGGGGCAGAAACCACACACACATCAAGCGAAGCGTGAGACCCCAGCATTAACCCTTACATTAGAGGGGAAGCGAAGTTACAGAAGTGTGCCAAAGTTTTGCTCAATCGGACACACTGGATGGTCCTAACTGGTTCGAGGAGGCATTTACGTTGACATTTACCGCGTTTTGATCTTTGCCACAAAGACGTTGCTTTTGCATAAAAATAATGTGGTGGCAGGCAAGGCATTAGGGACTCACATGTATGATGACAACGCCTAACAAAGATAGTTGCCAGTCACCTGTCGAAGTTGCGTGATCTCTCATGATGACTTGGGATGACTGAAATCACCACGCCTGTTGCGTGGACATACGCACAATAGCAACGCAGTGCGTACGTTTACGGTGCACGCTGCCGTTTTGCTTTGCACCAGCCGTCGGTGCACATTGATTCGTACATTACTTTTATTGATCCCGTGCAGGTGCTCGTCCTTGTATGCACACGGATATGTTGCCACGGACAAGGGCTCGCATTGTGACGGAAAAGGCTGAAATGCTGGAGGGCATGAAAAAAGTCGGTCAGGGTCAGCGCTGCCACCATCAGCTTTTGTGAGAGGCCAGCTTACACCATCAGACGGAGGTAACACGACGGTGACGTCTGCCATAACGAGGCTACACCGGCTTGAAGGAACTTGAAGAGATCGGGCGGAGATTTGATAGCCGTGGACATCCAAATCCGCCTGCATATTCATAGGTGGATCACGAGGAAGACCAGCCCTAAGAGCATGCCCACGGGGGTCATCCATGACATCACGCTGGGACAAGAAGGCTTGCCAGGGCCAGGTTGCATCTAGAGTGGAGGGGCTTGCCAGAGAATGTCTGCAACATTATGGTGTGGACAAATGAAAAACTTCAATGTCCAGGAGGACTCCATCATGCAGAAAGGACCTCGTTATTCGTAGTCACCCATGGACCGCAGAAAACTGGTTGCTATTTCAGAGGTTCAATGAATGGGCCCATGATAAATTATTAAAATACCAGGTATGCTTATATCAGTCTTCTCATGCGCTGAATAACAATGTTAAAATAAAGGTCTTTCCGGACTTCTTCTTCTCAGTGGGGATGAACTGGTGTTGGCCTTAACTATAGTCGGGATTCTTCAGGGCGGAAAATAAAGAAAACTTGTTTACTATATCCTAAGTTTACCATGAACAATTCATGATTTTGTCCCACTATCACTATTAAGGAAGTACAAGCGCAGAGTAAAGCAGACGCCACTACCGAGCTCCTTTGCCCCTGGCCCAATAGGAACCCACAGCTGACAATGTTAGGTGCTAGATTGTGTCCTCCGTGGCAGCCTTCGAGTTGGCGCAACAGGTCTTCTGCCCTTCGGGTAGAGCAAAGGTTACCCAGGTCTTTGTGCTATCCTATGGACTTTGTGAAGTTGACGACATGTACAGAGTCAGGACATCCTCATGCAGGCCAGCGCCTCAGCCCAAAGAAGGGAAGTCCTCCATTTTTAGCCACAAAAACCAGTTCCGACTACTCTATTTTGCTGAAACAGCAGTGCTGTCAATGAGATAGCGATAATGAGAGACTTCAGGCGCCTACGTAGTGGAGGTCGGTCCGAATTGGGGCGATTTTGGAAGCTGCATCTGCAACATTGATATTTGCATTGTTATGCGGAGCTTGATGTATAGCGGAGCCCCCGTCAAATAATTTTTTGAGTGCCCCTCCCTAAGGTGGGTAACGGCCTTGCAGAGGCTGCCCAGAGAGGAGAGCTCTGGAGCTGCTGGACGCTGGCTGACGTGAAAAATTTCATGAAATTAACCGTGATTTGACTACATGAAACCAACCGTAACTTTAACACATTTTCGAAGCCTTTACAACTTGTTAACCACATGGAAAATGTTATTCTTAAAAAAGTGAGTGCTGCGATGAGCTCAGGCTCTTTGTATGAATAGTTTGCCAAATGTATTTTCCATATTTTACGTCAGATTGTCTTATGTTCCATCGTTTCGATCGTTCCGATCCAATAACAGTTGCGTAGTCTTCCGAAGATTTTCAAACAATCTTTTGCGTTCTCAAGTCCAGTAAAATGTTGAGGTACGTTTAGGGAGATACTTGCGAATCATAAACCAATTCTTCATTTTTATTGAAAAATAAATATAACAATTGACCAGTCAGTCTCAGACTGGAAACAGTTTTCCTAGTCTGAGAAGGACAGTCACCAAAAGATAAGTTTTTCAGCCTTCCTGCTCCAAAAATCGATTGTGGTTTCACATTTGGTGCTCTTCTTGCCATTTCCTAGAGTGGAATTAACGAGACTTGGATCCAGCAATGCAACAACTGGTGTCGATGGTGGTTCAATTTAAGTCTCAATTAACATGTTATATATTAATCATATTCATGCCCAGTTATTACCATTTTTCACGAATGGATAAACGGATTTGCCGTTTGCCTAGTGCAAAGTTTGCATCAGGGATGAACAAATAACGAAGTGAACAAAGTGATACCATCACTGTTCTCTCTGCACACTTTGTACGTAAAGTTTGCCTGATTTTCTGCTTGGCCTATCATGAGTGTGTTTCATTCATCTGCATACTCTATGTAGTAGTACAGTCACTGTGTGCCACATTACGTAGTGCGTTCTACTACTTGAGCACTCTGAGGAAGGAAGCGATAATTTGGCAAAAGAATTGAAATTTAACAGTGTTTCTGACCAATATATGTGTATTCAAGTCTGTTACAACAGCATCATTTTCGTGTTCAGCAGAGCATTTTTTTCTCTTTTTTTCTCTCTGAAAATTTCCATTCATTGTTCGATCAACGTTTTAGTTGGAATCAACGACTGCCACAACAGGAAGTCCCATCTCGATTGTTCGTAATATTTTTTCATAAGGTTTTTTTTTTAGTTCACGGCAGCCTGGAACAAAGAAATTACGTAGATGGTGACGTGACCCTTCCCATGACAGATTCTCATTATGGACAAAATAAGACCTGCAATTAAGACTAGGCCTACATTGTAGCAAGACTGATATATCCCCGAGATAGTACTTTTTGAAGAAAAAAACTTTTTTTTTCATCCCTGTTTGCAATGTTGCTTTGGCACACCGTTAAAGTTACGCAGACTAAACGGTGTGCTAACATTTAAGCCTGACTTTTCATCTTGGTTGTGTGTTAAAGTAAAGTCAGTGTTCGTAGTCGAAGTCACTCAGGGCCCAAGGCACGTCATCCATTTCTCCTATATGCATGATTTGGCACGCGGACGCGGGGTCGATTAGTCAAGATGAGTTCAGGGCGAAGGTTTCCTCCTGCCCATTGTCGTCTCAGAGGACCGAAGAAAACTTTTCTGTAAACACTAAGTGTAACTTTCAAAGAAAACTTTCAAAGAGAACGGTTAAATGTCGAGACGTCCTGCGAGGAAAAAAAGAGTTCCTTCTTTCTCCTCCATGATGACGCAGAATCAATGGTCTTTGCAGTACTGCACTAGCTTGATGATCAGAGACGCCAACAAAAACTTCCTGGGGGGCTCAAGAAGGTCATGGTGAAGGCTACAAGAGCATTTTTTTTTGGGGGGGGGGGGGGAGGGAGGGGGGCGGACGGTGCGAGTTAAGGTCCCGTTTACATTTTACACACTGACCACAAGTCCACACTGAGCGGAGTCACCTGGACGCACCTATGTCATCCAGCTGTACCAGTGCAAGCGGGCCGTAAGACTGGGTGGGGCTCAAGTGGCAACACCGCAAAGCGTTGGCTTTAGGAAGACGGGCCCAAGTAGGTCCGCAATTAATTTGGTAAATAGGGCCCCCGGGCGCCGCCTCCCCCCTCCCCGCCTCGAAGAACGGAACGGTGGTAACATTGATGATATCTGCACGACGTGTGTACTTAAACAACAGAAATCTCCGTCCTGATATGGCAGATTTCCAGTCCAATAATCATACCTTTTCGCGCGTGCGCATTTCCGGGACCTGACAGCACGAGCGAGCGTGCAAACACACACGTGCGTACACACAAGAATACAGTATATGTGATTGGTCTTCTTTTGCATACTGCCGGTTCGGTGAGTACGCATTTGTACGCGCGTGTTTTTGTGTGTGATGCCAGTGTGTATGTGTGTGATGCTAGTATATATGTGTGTGATGCCAGTGTGTATGTGTGATGCCAGAGTTTGATACTCACAGCACGCACAACGATTGCCATATCAGTAATGTACACATGTACGGACGCATAGGCTGACAAAAGAGGAGGAGAAAGAAAAAAAAAGGCCTTCTTTCTTACGCAAACACGAAAGATAAGTCTGAACTGACGGCAAAGGCCAAGGATAAGCTGAACAAAAGCTTGTAGTAGTTCTTGCTCTACCTGCGTATGGCTTTGACTTGCCATCAATCCATATAAACTCCACTGGGTGTTTCAGATTGACTTTCGTGACTATGAAATCAAGGCACTGCGAGGCCAATTCGGCAAACTTACATATACATACGCGAAAAATCTACCCGGAAGGAGCTCTGAACGGGCAATTTCACTAGATACACGCGTATGGGAAGATCTATTGCGGCACATACACTACGGACGTACATGCACATTGTAGAAATGGTCTAATAAATCCAGCCACAAGTGTAGCCTCCACCACGGCCTAGAGTCCGTCATGACAGGACTATTGTTGATTCCCCAAATGACGCTCGTGGCCCGACATCTGCTCAAAAAAGGACATCGAGGCTCATCGCACAGCAACAACGGATGGTCTCAGAGAAACCAAAGCATTTAAGAATATTGCGTATATAAGAGACCTCACGAAGAGTCCTTATATCGAAGAAAACTCAAAAGACACCGTAAATGACACTCTGGAACGCACGAGAAGCGTCAGTAGCGGGAGAAAATTTTGTGGTCAGCCAAGTCGTGTACGCGTGCGCACAACACATGGCAGCTCTTTAGTAGTAGTAACCTACCCCATATTGGGATATCGAGTCTAAGAGCAGCAGATGGCGTTCGCGAAAGAGTCAGCGTTAGTGCAGCTTTCAACAATGATACGAGGAGATCCAATGATGCAGACTGGACGTAATGCTATGTACGCAGGTACAGGGTGAGGCGAACTCTTTTTTGCACCTTTACCTTTCCTTTTTTTTCTTAAAAAATGTAAATGGGATTCCTCTTTATGGTGTAGGTGCGAATTTCAGATGATGGCAGACGGGCAGGGCGTACGTATAGACGCGAATCTCGTCAGTGTCACCGATGCGACCGTCTCCAATGGACACTTATGCATGGAGCGTCCGGAGGCCCCATCCGGGTCCTGCTGCGACCCCGGAAATGCATTCGGGGCCTCGAAGGACCCCAAGGAAGAGGAGGGGGGACGCGCGCGACGAGTTATGGTGGTTGGGGCGCCTCAAAACAAGGATGCGCAGTTTGTGTTCGCAGTAGATCAACCAAGTACACGAGCAAAACTTTGAGGTGGAAGGAAGAAATAATATGTAGTGATAAAAAACTACACCCACAGTCTCTGCGCAGGCACTCGACCCACAAGGTGCTTTTCAGTACGCACAAGCTTCATGATGGTGTGTGCAGTGCAGTGGAAGGCGAGGGAGGGGAAGCAGAAGGGACAAACATCTTTTAGCCCACAAATAGCAGGTCTAGCCCTAATATGACGCATGGGTTATTTGTACGTAACTATGACGTAACTCACAGTCTGCGCAAATTTGTTGGTGTGAACCACTGTGAACCACAATGACTGTACTATGTGTGGGTACGGACACGTACGTGGCGTTGCGTCATATCGAACGTTACAGAGTCCCGTACCTAAATATCGCTGGGCAGTGAGCTTCAGCAAGAATCGTGGTAGCTTTTTGAGCTGCAAATTACAGTGGGCTGCGAATAAAAGAATCACTTGGCGACAGAGGATTTTGACACTTAGATCCGTCGACTTTGTAAATTTTAAATCTGCTCCGGAAATCCCCTCTTTGCCATCAGTTGTCTCTGTAACCTTGGGAGAAAGATGCGAGTCGAGCTTGGGTCGGTGGGGGGGTGACCAAGGGTGCGGATGTTGAACACCAGCTCAAACTTGGTCTCGAAATCACTGGAACACCCAGAAATCAGGGAAAGTGGTCGTCTTTCATTGGATTCTTGAATGCATTTCAAGGCCAGCTGAGTGATGCTGCACATCGGTCAGAATTTTGCTGCATAGATGACCCATTTGCCGTTGGACAGGCGACTTTGGTGCAGCGACGCTTGCATATATCTGCAGTCCACTGCAATAGCAAGGCACGCTCGACCGAACTCTCCCGTCTGTCGTCTGCCCCAGAGGCAGGACACACCCATGTACGAGCGAGCTGCAGTTACCGGCACACGCACCATTAAGCCGGACCAAGAGTACTCGACGCCAGGAAAGAAATAACAATAAGTGAAGACGCCCTCCCTTTACTCAATCGTGGCGAGCATCCTGCTCAAACCAGCAGTTTGTCAACTTTTTTTCAGGGAAAAAAAACCCTTTGAAGAGCCTTCGATCTTCCATGGACAGTTCGTGATGTAATCCAGATGTGTCGTAGATAGGTTGCTTCCCCCCAAAAATATTTCTCTCCTAATCACACGACATAGTGTTATCAGCAGTCTGCATTTTACGGCTTGTTGGCCACGCGTGAGAGAGTTCTCATAAGTTACTTGGACTAGTAGTTGGTGCGCAGCTAACGCTGAAAAGAGGGGTATTTCTTACACAATTGAATATGAGGATATTCCAAGTGAGTTAATTTGTGGCTTCTCAAATGGTTTCTTAGGCTCCCTAGGTAAAAAGTTGGGCAAGTCAGCGTCTCCAAGTGACAATAAAGCATCGATGCTACTTACTACGTGCAGCATAGACTGCATAGTATGAATGTGTATGACGTCGGCCCCTCCCTACCAAGATGCATCCTGGCAGGTGCATCACTACGATGGCTCGAGAAAAAATGTGAATCACGTTAAGCACATTTTTGTCGTGAAGTATTTTTGGGTTGTTTTTCATAGTTTTGGGGTCAAACACTGAGGTCATCTGGCCAGTTTGGGTATTTTCTACGTAAGCCATAACTTTGCCTACCACGTTGATTCGTGTAATTTTAATTTTCAATCAACCCCGTTTCCTTCTGTCCTCACATTTTTTCTTAAAATTTACTCATTTATACACAACACCACCTTTTTTTCCGACCCCCCCCCGTCATTACTGACCGTGTGCTACTAACACACCCTAACCGCGCTTCGTGCAGCGACCACTGTGTACGCCAAAAGATCGTGCTGAGGTGTGGAGAGGGTTTTTTATGGCTCCGACGAGAACTCTTTAACAAGTCGTCCTTGGACGGTGCATTTTTTTTGCCTTTGTGAGTGCGTGCGTGCGTGTCCGCGTGCGTGCGGCGTGCGCGAGCGCGGGTGCAGCAGCAACGCCTTCACATACCACCTGCATTAAACAGATGAAATTGAGTTGATCACGATCACAGCGAATTAGGATACGCACTCGTGTGCATGAATGGAAGTTGTGCCAATCCAGACAACAACCCTTTCTTTCCTTTGTATGCTCGTATTACTCAAGATCGCTTGATGATGTTATTGACTGAACATTCTCTCAGGCCCAAGCAACGGTGTTTAGTCGCTTGGCACTTCTCGCAAATATTTTTGCACGCTTTTTGCAGGCCTTATTACAGATATTCGTCCACGCCGACAACGGGCCAGTTGGGGGAGAGATGCAAGGAGTACCTCACGTGGGAAGATGAATGAAAAGTCTATCCTGTGCGTAAACAACATAAATGAAGGCTGGACTTTTCTAGACCAGTGAGGATGAATTTTTGCCAACTATGCTGTACTGAACATGCGCACTGCTCCATCCAGGAGGTAATAAGCATGAGTAAGTAAGCCCAAATTGCGCGCGCGGAATTTCTTGCGCTTGCTGTCTCGTCTTTTCACAAGGTGCTTACGTTACCCCCAAGTATGTGCCGAGGGGAAGGGGGGGACAAAGAAAAAATGACCCCTTTGAGAGTGCTGCCCGAACTCTGAAAAAGCATCCGTCATCGTCTCCCGCAAACAAAACCTCGGTGTTCCCTCGTCTATGCAGTCCACAGCTCAAAGCTAACGAAGGTGTGCAAGAAACATGTACCGGTGCAGCTCAAAATCAACTTTCACAGCATAGGAGATGCTTCCGTGAGCCTTGAGAATGATTTCGATCAACGGTGTGTCTTGCATTCCCTGCTCGACAGTCATCTCGAGGCAACCAGAAGCCCCGAATCTAAAGAAACGCTACGTGCTCAGTGTATCAATAAGGCAAAATGAGCCATGAGGCAAGAATCCTTCATCTTCGTCGTCTTGCTAAATTGCATTCCTGCCTCAATCGGAAGACTGAGCGACTTCCAACCGCCCAAGAAGGTCGCAAATGTCACGAGAGTGGAGGAAGAATTTTGGCACCCCATCGAGAAAATGGAAAATTCTGCCAGAAAAAGGTCAGGGATGTATACGACTCAAGAAAAGGAAAAAAAGCGCTATTATTCTATGTTACGCACGTACCTGTACATTGTACCTACACGTTCAGACCAATCTTGAGAATGGTGTCGCCTCCTTATATCGAGGTGACTCTGGGCGGTGTCTTCGGCATGACCTGCAGCGTGGCTCACCTGGTCAGACCATTGTTTGGAGTGTCATGGGCACAAAACGGTTCAAACATTGACCTGGCTACTCACCACAGGGGCGGGATCAGGGCGTTGACCATCATGGACGACAAGTATTCCGCCATAGCCACACTTACCGTCGTTCAAGCCCAGTATGACGACTCAGGAGTCTACAGGGTAATGAGTAACTACTGTGCTATATAAAAAGAACAGGCACTTAAGGTCATGCTTGGCCCCCCCATTCCCTCGTCAGTGCCTCCCCGATGGGTTGACCGATGACGCAGAGAAGTTGCGAGACTTTTCCACGGTCAGGGTGGTGCCGGTGCCTAGAAACGACCTACTCCTGCTCAGCAAGGGAGCCACAAACCAACAGCAACGCTTTTGGCAAGTACTGCAGATCACATTGGCAATGGCATATGCAATGCTAAGCCGAGGCGCTGGAACTTGCGACTGAAGTTTTGTAATATGCTATCATCAGTACTTGACGTATGTACAACATAACTACGAGTACGTATAGCACACATCATAAGACCAGTTGAATATGACATCAGTTTGCTTCGCAATGTATTTCACTTAGCACCTGCCCCCTGTTTCTTTTTCCTTCAAGAGCCTGCATGCATCCGTATCGTTACTTCTGGAGGCTTCCACTGCTGAAGTGGAAGCCGTCGGCCTCCATCACTCGATGGCAGCGTCATCCATCTTCTTCTGATCTGTCAGTGCAAGCTCGAGATGAGGAATACAAACTCCTCTATCTTCTCCAGATTGAATCGCTTGGCCTTCTCCTCTGATCCGACCACCTGCAGCAGCTCCATCTTGGTTTTGGTACCTGAAGCAAAGATTGGCAAGCATCTGGAACGTGGGGCCGTGGACCATGTTCTATTGTACTTAACACGAGGTAAACCAAAAACGAGCTTTTGATGATGCACTCAACGCGTAAAATACTAAAACATCATACTTCAAATGGCACTTTTTGAGTTTGCGTGAGATATAAAGAGTTGGCGCGAAATGTTCTTCCTCGTACTTTAAACTATGAAGTATGAATGATCGAGTTCATAGACGTCTCCAGCTCTTATTAGGTTTGCCTCGTGGTAGCAGTAATATCCATCGGTGATATAAACGAGCTCTGCTGCCAGGGTATGGAAAGCTTTCCATGTCTCGGAGATATATCGCTCGTTTATATCAGCGATGAAAACCAGCCAGTACAGTATGTACGGTGCTAAGGCCTTTGAAGAAGCTCTTTTACCATCGGCGAACAGTTCTCGTGCTTCTTGCGGGGGCACAGAGTTGGGAGGGCCCTTGAAGTCTCCGCTGTCGTCGTAGAAGTTGATGCACATGAGTATGCGGAAGGGCTGCCGCTGCAGTAGTTTCAGCATGATCTCGGCATATCTGAAGTGAAGATGCGACTCATTGTTGCCCAGGTGGTTCATCTTTAACGTTATGCAGAAGTCACGCTTGTTGTAGCAGCTCCGAGTGGCCTTTGCTACGTGAGGTGGTGTGCATTAAAGGGGAAAAACATTTCTAAGGCCACCATCAGGCCTCAGATAGGCAAGGAATGGTGAGGGACTGCTAGGAGATGGAACAAAAGTATAGGAGAGGTGCAACAGGTATGAGGAAATGGACAGCAAATGCAAGGGATGGCAGAAAGGTCATTTTAGTGGCATTTCACCAGTCATGCAGGTGATCCCTTCCTGAGACAGTGTATACTGACTTAATCAATACCTTCTTAGGCTTTTGAGGAAAATCGTCATACCAAAATGTCAAATATGGTGGAGCTGGCAACAATTTCAAACCTGCTACAATACGCAAAGACTTGCTACATAACACGATGAACTTAAAAAGCCATCGAGGTCAGGAATCTCTGCTACATTAACCGGTGGCAACTGTACTTTGGTCTGTCTTCTCTATTCACAGCGCCGAAGGCCCCGCGGTCAAAGACAGCATCGATAGGGCCCAATATCTCTGGTCGGATGGCGAAAAAGTTGCAGGAGAATATTTGAAGGCGAGAATCTGAACTCTGCAAGGAGAAAAACGAAGCGGTTAAGTAGATAAGGCAAAGACTTGCGTCGAACCTTGAACAAGAATCCGTCGATTTCTGGAATGTTTTCCTTGGTGTACTCCATGTTGGCATCTTGGAATGCCTGCTCAGCCACATATGGAACGCCCTCTAGGCCAATGACTGTGTGGCCTTTGGAGTGCAGCCAGCGGAGATCACCGGCCTTGCCGCACAAAGGCAGGAAGATCCTCAAGGGTTCATTTGCGCCCTACAGAGCCATCGTCAGTACCGTACGCAACTTGAGCGACAAAAAGGGCACTTATCTGTTGGTTACCTTGAACAACAGGGACTCATAGTGGCTAACTAAAGCAGGCCTGGGATCGGGTGAGTGCCAAAAACTGGTACCAGCGTCCCAGCGTGTTTGCCAATAGTCCAAAAGGTCCTCTCTCTTCGGCGTCAGAAGAAACGTATTCTCTCCATGTGGAGGCAGACCCTGGGACGACGTCGATTCAGACGACGTCATATCTTTCCTTAAGAGTTTGACCACACAAAAATCACCTTTTTTTGAAGAAATCGATGAGAACAGATCTGAGCAAAAATTTTACATTCCTTAACCAAAGAATTCCTTGACGCAGCTAAGGCTGACGGAGTAGGGTGGACCACTTCTCACATCTTCGATGTACTCGATGGTGGATAAAAGATAGCGAAAGCCTTGTCCAGGAGTCAGCAGAGCTTTCATCGTGGCCGCGTACCTCAAGACAACAGGTAAAATTGTTGTAAAATACAATCTGAAGCACCCAGAATAAACTCACACACTTTTCTCTCATGAGAGGGGTGATGGCGACGAAGGAGCCTCTGTCAAAGACGCAGTCAATGGCTTGGCCAACCATGGAGTGGCTTAAGTCAAACATGTTGCCGCAGAATATGCGAAGACGTTGGTCAGAACTCTGCAATCCAATACGAAGTGGTCAGAGGTTGGCTTCTGGGTCTAACTGATAATCTCCAGCAGGGAGTGCCGAGGTCCGCCAAGCCGAAACCGGGTTATAATGGGCGTCATAGGCCCACTGGGCCGTAAATACTCACAATTTTACCATATCCCGTTTTACCGTCCTCCATATGGTTGTGGCGCTCATGGAGGTTTCGATACTCGTACTTTCATAACAATAAAAAAACTCGAAAACCTCATTTGATATCGAAGTCAAAATCGTGCATGAGTCTTGGACGAGAAAGAAGACGTCCTTGACGAAGAGCGGTCGTTTTCAGCAGCGCTGGTGATTTAGGTGCCTTCGTTGTTGAGATAATTTACAACGTTTATTTACCTCAAAAAGCTTCATCCCACAGTCTACCTCTTTGACCGAGTACTGGATGCCAGCCTCCCTGAAAGTCTCTTCGCACGCTGTCTGGCTGAGTTCGCAGCCAGTGACGGTGTGGCCCAGACCATGCAGGAACGCCTGGTCAAGGGTCTTCCCGCTTAGAGGAATAAAGAAGTGGCAAGAGGTCTTGCCCGCGGTCAGAAGGTCCAAGGACTTTCGGAGCTGAGGATGCACCTCAGGGACTTGCCAAGGCGTGCAGCTCTTGGCCCAGTAGTCCTCCCACATCGACTGTTGGCTATTGCGCTCCTTGGAAAATTCCGACATGATCGTTCTCGGGATGGCGTCAGTGGATCGTACGAGGATTGGTGTCTGGTTAGTCGAGTTCAGAAGGAGGCGATCCTCAAAGACCCTCACAGGCAAACGCTTGACAGAACTTCGACAGCTGCCCTCCCCTGTTGCTCCTGCCAAAACAGCTGACAAGAACAAAAAGAGTAACCCGTCTCAGTCAGAGAAAAGAAAGAAGAAGAACGCGCTTCCTTTATACTCTTGCCCATCGAATGTGGGACCCAGAGTCCACAGCTGAGTCAGCTGCCACTGAGCCCCAATCCGCGTCCCCAGAAGCTACTGTTATGCTATAACCAGGTATCATGGGAGGTTGCACTCTGCAGAACGTCTAGAGTATCTAAACATTCCTGAGGTAGAGTACAGTAGAGCATTCCACGTGCAACCTCTACGTGACTAGAAAATTCCAAACAAAGCCGACTTGGGGATGCAGATACAGCTACCTTGACTGGATCATCTCACCATGTGACCCTGAAAACACTCCACACATGTTAAAGCTGTGTGTTAATCACGTTTTAGATGAAGGATTTTCTCTGCCTCCCAATCATTCAGTCACTCTCTCCAGAAAGGATTTCACAGAGTTGAGACAGACAACGCTGAACTGAAAATGGCAGTGAACTTGCGCTGTTATTTGAGCTGATAATTAAAGCTGATGCTTGAGCTGGCTCGGATATTGGCTCGAAAAGTTCAATAATAATAAGAACCTATGGCAAGTTCCTATCAGAAAGAATTGTGATACCCACATCTACTAACTGCTCGTAACTTCTTAAATCAAATGCATCATCCATGAACTTGGTATTCTTTTATATTCTCTGTATTCTTTTACAAAATTTTCTCACAAACGTAGGAACAGGTACCTTAATTTTCTCACAAACATAGGAACAGGTACTTAAATTTTCTCACAAACATAAGAACAGGTACTTAAATTTTCTCACAAACAGGAACGGGTGCTTAAATTTTCTCACAAACATAGGAACAGGTATAAATTTTGTCAGCACAGGACTATGAACTGGTTGCCAAAATGCCAAAATTTTGTCGCAAACATGGGAACAAGTACATTGTTGTACAAGTACATTTTGTCACACCTTAATAAATAGGACATTGTGTCACAGGTTAATATACATGGTCACTTCTGTCCGGCCTGCATTGGACTCAGACGTTAGTCATACTTCTTGTAGGGGTACAACCCCTACAACTGTGTCTTCGTCCAATGCGGGCGGACGTCAGCGGGCGGATATTAGCGACAGCGGCATCTCTCGAACTCTTGCCGAAATTTCACATAGCTTTGCAACGCTTGGCCAAGAGTCGCGGCTATTTGGGGCTTCTGGCCCCGCGTGGACTTAGAGACAATCAAGCCCTGGAGATTGAATATGTCGGTGATTGCCAAGATGGCCCCCAACTTCAACGGTCGCCTGTCCGCTTCTGTGGCGCAGCACATGCCTGTGATTTCCATTTCCCCGACCGAGTCTGCCAGCAATTCCAGGTTGGCCGGTCGAAAGTACTTGCCGCTCATGACTGCCTTTCGCCATATCTTTTTCCCCTCCACCATGTAATTTTGGGCCTCTTGCCAATTGCACAGGTCCACTGGAGGACAAACTTGCACGGGCGAGAACCTAAAAGTTAAAAAAAATCAAACACCGGACAAAAGTTTCACTTGATTTTAGCTTACCTTTTTGTTACGCCATAGTCGCCATTGACAACCATAAGGACAGGTCTGGTGTGGGACCCATCCATGATGGCGATGTCCCCCAGCGACACCACCTCCTCCCTGTTATGTTCAGCATCCTCATGCTCCTTGAATGCCGCTATGCCCACTTTTAGGACCTCTTGAATCCCCCGCGTGTGGAGAAGTGCAGCGGACGTCGCCGCGTACGACTCCAGGGAGCCATAGTCCCTTGTCTGGATGATCAAAATGGGGCAGCCTGCCATTACCCCGATGAACACCGTACCAACGCACGGGGGAAAAAATACTGTGATGTCCTTCACAGGCGCTCGTATGGCAACTTTTGACGCCTTGCAATTCAAGGCCCATCACCACCACCACCAGAACTTCACACAATTCGATCAGTTCTTCGGTCCTCTTAAATCGGAGGGGATAGTTCTTGAGGGGGGCATCGACATTTCCACCTCCCCTCGAAACCTTAGGCGACCCCGTCAAACCTTCTTTGGCTCAAATAAGGTCGAGGCTATCGCGCGCCACTGCCAGAGTCAGGTGAGAAAAGTATTCTTCGTACTCCAACACGACATCCCTTGTTGATAGTTTCCTTCCCTCGTCGATTTTTAGGAAGAAATTCAGACAGGCAATGCATTCCTGATCCATCTTGGTGCTGCTGCAATGCAAATGAATTGAAATTGACCGCCAACGTTAGCTAATGTATTTATGATCGTAGCAAACTCGCGACTTCATAAGGCTTGAAGCCACTTTGGCTGATTCCAAAAGAATTCAATGCTGCAGCCAAATTGAGCAAATGGATCTGATCTGAGTGCGAGACCAGCTTCGAGTTGAGTCGAGACCTGCTTCGAGAGCAAGACCAGCTTTGAATCGAGGGCAAGACCTGCTTCGAGAGCGAGACCACCAGCTTCGAGGGCGAGACCTGCTTTGAGAGCGAGACCACCAGCTTCAAGTCGAGGCGAGACCTGCTTCGAGAGCGAGACCTGCTTCGAGAGCGAGACCTGCTTCGAGAGTGAGACCTGCTTCGAGAGCGAGACCAGATTCCAGTTGAGGCCAGACCTGCTTCGAGAGCGAGACCAGATTCCAGTTGAGGCCAGACCAGCTTCGGGGTCGAGACCCCGGGATCGAGACCCCGGGATCGAGACCCCCGGAGAGTGGGCAGGATCGCAGCGAGTCTTTACCCGAGCAATGCCGGGCACCTCTGATAGTTGTGACATATTATGAAAATTAAAGACTATGAAGGCTTACTTACCAAGCTCCCGTTTTTGCGTCTGCAGTTCTAGTGCATCCTTGACTTTCACCCGGCTGTTTGCGCAGATACTGTTTGGAGCCATTCACCGGTTGTATTTGCCTCAATGTGTACCACCAACCTGAGTACCTGAAATGAAATTTGATTTACTTCGTGTCTAGACAAGAGCAGCTTCTTTACCTGAGCAATGCCGGGCACCTCTGATATTTGTGACAAATTATGAAAATTAAAGACTATCCGCATGCCCAGAAGCTGCTGTTATGCTATAACCAGGTATCACGGGAAGTTGCACTCTGCAGAACGCCTAGAGTATCTAAACATTCCTGAGGTAGCAGACAGTAGAGCAAAGGATCGATCGGCAATGGTTCAGTCCATACTATCGACTGATTTGTTTAGATACTCCCGGTCATTCCACGTGCAACCTCTACGTGACTAGAAAATTCCAAACAAAGCCGACTTGGGGACACAGATTGGTGACCAGCGTGATCAGTCTACATACTGTGTGCGGTGTACAGTGGCCAGTGCTTGGCACCATTTGGGGCCAGTGAGCTGTTAGTAAAACTAGAGGGGCATCTGGCCTGTCGAACGGCGTGGCATTAATCACGTGACAAGCAGAGCTCTCTGATTGGCCGAGACAAAATAAGCAGGCAAAACATCAATGTATTACTTATAGTGATAGGCTTCTAACCATCATTTAGTTGCAATTACCCAATGCCCTTGATAAAAAATTACATGAAATGAAAACTGCACATTGATGCATCATTGACAAGTAAGATTTACCACATGACAGCCACAAGGGG
>JAAUXU010136974.1_pt1 | contig 23581 bp, 22 predicted proteins | sample 7278151 | NCBI WGS metagenome assembly JAAUXU01 (sample SAMN14350113, study PRJNA611818) | marine sediment metagenome | isolation source: surface marine sediment (1.8m) | place: French Polynesia: Moorea | collected 2018-08 | reverse complement strand
GTGGCGGCAATGGGAGGTCTGGAGGACGAAGGGACTCCAGTGAATCAGCAGGTGGTGCCAACCAGGGCTCTGGGGAAGGAAGACCAGGACCAAGGGGTCCCACTGACACAGAGGTTGGCAGAAGTGGAGGAGGAATGGGCTCTAGTGAATCAGGAGGTGGCGGCAATCAAGGCTCTGGGGAAGGAGGAGTAGGACGTAGGGGGTCCACTGACATGGGAGATGGCGGGAATGGAAGAACTGGAGGAGGAGGCAACTCCACTGAATCAGCAGGTGGCGGCGATCAAGGCTCCAATGAAGGAGAAGCAGGACGAAGGGGGTCCACTGACACAGAGGTTGGCAGAAGTGGAGGGGGAAGAGACCCCAGTGTATCATCAGGAGGCGGCAATCAAGGCTCTAGGGAAGGAGAACCAGGACAAGGGGGGTCCTCTGACACAGAGGTTGGCAGAAGTGGAGGGGGAAGGGACTCCAGTGAATCATCAGGAGGCGGCAATCAAGGCTCTAGGGAAGGAGGAGCAGGACAAAGGGGGTCCAGTGACGTGGGAAATGGCAGCAGTGGGAGGACTGGTGGCAGTGGGGACTCCGGTGATTCATGGGGTGGTGGTAGTGAAGAGGATAGTGAGGGCAATGAAGAATGTGTTATTGAAACGCTTCGTAAAAGGTGCATGGATCTTCCACCATGCTTTGAACCCGAAGGCAAGTGAATTAGGTTTTCAAGTGTTTTTGGTGTGTGTCGTTTCATATTCGCGGAACTTGTTTCTTCTAGAAGAGCGAATTGCATCCGTCTCTCCTAACAATATTTGGTGCTTGTCTGGCCTTCGTAGGCATGATGCTAACGAGAGTCACTTACTGGAAAGTGAGGAGTGTGCCTTGGGTGCCAGTGGTTGCTATGTTGAGACTCTCTTGGATCCAGGTGGGCATGGCTCTGTTATTTTTCTTTTTGCCACATCTTTTTCATTTTCCCTGATGCAGATGATGGCTGGGCGCTTGACGAATATGGCTGTTACTTCTCTTCTCGATATGATGTACCCATTCCAGTCAATGGCTGCAGAGTTGTTGATGAATTAACTGCAGTCTGCGTCCATGATGAGGACTGGTCAGAAGCAGACTCTTGCCTCTGTGGTCGGAGGATTGAACCCAATGAGTACTTTTTTTTCCTCAATTGTTATGTGATTTTTGGATGTCAACCTCTCTTGTAGAAATGAAGCAGCTTCTGATATTCAGTGTCTCGGAGGCACATGGACGGCTGATGGCTCTTTCAATGATTTGAAACTGGAAACCTGTGAACCACGGAGTTCTGGTTGCTTTGTTCAGACCTACTACGTGGTAGAAAACGGAGGTATCACTATTCTAATGGAAACTGCATGCATGCATGATGTCTTGCATAACTAGCGACTTTGCTCATAACAATTGAAGAAAGTATCCTTGAGGCAATTGCTGTCATAAAATTGAGTAATCCTTCTCTGGTCAACTATCATCAGTGTCAGAGGAGGCATTCCATATGAGAATGCAATTAATTCAGTATTTAGCTTGCAGAATTATAGTACTGTTTCATTATATATATATGATTTTGTGATATACATGTATTTTAAACACAGATATGGGTGCTGCTGAGCCAACTGTTAGTGAACTTGGCTGTGGCGACCATGGTCCACTAGATGGTTGCTTTGTAGACCTGATTCGGGAGAATGAAGCACATGCAATTTGCTACTCTGCAGGACCTATGGACCCTCTATGCACCTGTGGAGATCTAAGGTAGGCTTGTGTTGATTTGCTCGTGCACCAGGGCAAGATGGGCAAGTTTGAGTAAATGGAACAATATGGTCACAAACAACCTCACTCAATTGATTGGTCTAAACGAGTCCTTTCATGAAGTGTTGCAGGTGGACTTTCTTGAGCTGTAAACGTATTCTGTTGAACCTTAATTTAGGCCTCCTGATAACGACGAAGAGGAAGAAGACGACGTTCGTGGGCCTCTTCCCTATCCTGAGCTCGACTATGATCCTCGTGATCCCCGCCAACGGCCCCGCCGCTTCGGCCCCCGCGGTCCAAGATCCCACCCCCGTCGAAGAGGCCACGGCCGTGACAGAGCCGGCAAGGAGGTCAACAGACCCTCACGAAGTTTCTTCAGCAAGTTCTTGGAAGCCCTGTGCCTCTGATCCGGGGTGGTAGAACAAGCAAGCAGACAAAGAAGTTTTGACAAGCATGCTCAAAGTTCAATTTCTTCTGGATCGTTCTATATGCATATCTGCTCGGGTGCTTCGAAATGTCGTATGTTGCTTGTTCGCCAGCGCCTAGGCAATGTGATCAATAGAGTAAGTTGCCTTCAGGCGCCTAAGTTATAAGAAGAGTGGAACCCTTCTCAGGGAGCTGGTTTGGAGCGAGAATTTTCAGCTGGATAGAGAAAACTTGTTGGAAAAATACATTATTTTAGTCTCGTAACAAGGGTTCGTCATCTTGTCATTCATATTAGGGAACCTGAGCATCACCCAGCCTTTTTTCCCTCACAATTCTCATGAGGATATTTTTTGACTAAATTTAGCAATTTTTCTCAGTCTTTGCGGTGATGCTAAATTCGCAACAGTGGTGCAAAGAGCCGATGACGCCTTCGATTTGGTCAGTTTGCTTTAATGCCAAAACCTGAGTACAAAACCAAAAGTTTGAACTCCCTTCAAGGAGGGAGGGACATTTCTAGTCTATGTGTACGGCAGTAATTTTTAGTTTGAGGCCAATGCTTTTTTGAATTTTGCCCTTACTTATTAAGCTTGATTGGAAAGTATTTCTTCACGATACGCCTGAGGTCAAAAGCCTGTGTCCAGTCAGAAGAGGAGGCCAAGTCTAATGACTACCCCTATTGAATGATGGTATTACGGCATGCATAAGTGCTGACTGACACTTTCCTAACCGGAGTTATAAGATGTTAACTCACAATTGAAAGATTTGAAGTTCATTCCCCAGAGCTGCTTCACTTGTCCATCAGCTCGAGCAGTACGTTCTTTGGCAGGTTGCACGAACTCATATCGCTGTTCATTGTTTAAGGACTGTTACACTAAGATTGACTCCTCAGTTGTGCTGTTACAGTTCTTAGGGCGAAAACTCCGGACTTAAAATGACTCTTGCGTATTCACTTCATATGTGCAATACCGAATGGTGCACTGCAGAGTTACTTTTGGTACACATTGTGAGGAGACTTGGGACGATTTCAAGTGTTGCCATAGTTGAGGGCTAAAACCGTGACTGTTTGCTACTTCTGGTCTGTGTGTACATTTTCACGTGGAGCCCCCAGTATGAAACTTAGATGGAAGAGCTTCTCGCTCCAGGGCCCCGTGATCCTGAAGAAGGCCTGAATAATGCGCAGCTCGGTGACGTGACCTGTGACATGAATATTCTGAAGACCTGACCTGACAGGTGCGCATGTGCACTAAATGTCCCTCCCTCCTTTGAACTCTGCTGCCCTCGAGCGCGTCGATGTCCCTCAGCCTTGCGGACTCGGGACTCCGAGAAGTCGAGCTGAAAGAAGAGTCACACAATGGGCAGCGATAATATATTAGCAATATATATATTAGGCCAGGTCATAAAAAAGGAAGAAAAAATGAATTTGACTGGGGGCGTCTTGGTTTTCTGCCCAATGCCAAATAGTGCCAAATTTGGTTTCCGGAGAACAAGAAAATGACCCCACTCGGTCTCTGGATGTCGTGCCAAAGAACAGCAGCTCTGGAGGGGACCCCAAGCTATGATCATCTCTGGAATTGCTTCAAATGGACTCATGCAACAAATGGAGCAGAAAGAGGTTAAAAACAATGACAAAGTCTTAATACGTATAAAAATTGTCCACGTTCGTCTGAGTCTGGCAAAAAAAAACCATCCGGACAGCAGTGAAAAAGGAGCCATTTTCTCCTTCCTCTTTTCTCTGCTGTTCTAAATGTAGCAGCTCCCGTTAGCAATTACTGGAATTGCGTATTCTTCTCTGGGTGGTCTTTTTTTCCCCTAAAAAGGAGCAATTCTCTGGTCAATTATTGCCTTTCCTGTGTCCCTGCCCGGCCCTCGGAGGACCAAAGAGACGCCCTTTGAACGTGCTCACTTTTTCCCTTAAAAAAAAAAAAGGGAAAAAAAGTGAGGCTTCAGGGTGTTGATGCTGTTGTTCTTGCTCCTGCCCCCGCTCAGGCTTTGGCCCACGGCCTAAAAGAGCAGGAAATGATGCTGGCGGAATTTGTCCTCCTTAGGGCGCGGTCACCAACTCCCGGCTGTGACGCACCTGAGCTTCTGGGCCGCATTTTCGGTCGGGTGCGCGAGCCTTAAGAAAATGTTTCTAGATGGGAGAAGAATGAGAAGACAAACACACAGGATGAGGACAAAGGAGGAAAAAAAAATATCCTCCGACTTCTTCTTTACTGAAAACTGGGGAAAACCGTTGCTGTCTTCCTCGGTAGCAGAATTGTTGCACTTGTTGGCGGAACAACCGAGCGCGATTTTGGTGGAGAATTCGCACGTCGCTAACCACAAGGCCGAAGTGGGCAAAAACTGGATCACTTTGATGAAGGGGGGGGGTGAACTTCTTTTTTTTTATAGGAGGATGGGTGGGTGGGATGGGTGGGTGGGGGGATCGCGGCGGGCTGGACTCGCACTGGATTTCACTGTGACAAACGTTTGTCGGACGTCAGAGAAATGAAGCTTCCAGAGCCCGAGGACGAACGACTTCTTCCGTCAACTTGATCACAGCTCCGTAATCAGTGGGCTAGTTCGAAAAGGTACTTTTTGGAAAAAAAATTGATATTCTTTGGGCCTGGGTTAATGGCCAAAATAGTAGGATTTTACTGAAAACATTTTGTTATAAAAGGCTGTCTCATTTGTGCACTGTCCACCTAAAGTCTCATAACATACTGTATGTTGTAAATGTAGTGCACACTTCCTTTTTTTCAGCCAAAACTTTGACTGGATGAGCTACAGAAGTGGTTAACCTGTCCATGGAAAGCTAAGAAGTTCCTCTAAAACTAAACTGATATGCACTTTTGCTCTGGAATTACTCATACTTCCACAATACAGTCAAGTTCTACATAATAGCAAAATGACGTTGCAAAAAATCGGAGATTTTCACTAAAACTGATGTTGCAAAATTTGAATTTCTGTATTTTTGCGGTCCCGACTCGTTTTGAGCTCGATTCAGTTTTGAAGTCTTGAGAATAGTGATGTAGTTAGTCTGGGAAAAGTCGGTCCGTTCTTCGGTCTCGGTCCGGGCCGATATCAACGAAAGTGCACCAACATCAACAACCCTGGCATCTGTCTGCGCTTGTCCCTCTGCTGCTTTGGCTGCAGTGCAACACGTCACTGTCCGTGTCGTCGTTCCTGCTCTCGTTCGGCCCGGGCCGAAATGCATCACTACTCAGAAGCCACCTTCACCCTGTGCGTCACGTGTGGGAGTGTCAGGGGGCAGAAGGAGAGCAGAGCAACATCTCAATTGTTAAGCTCAGCTGTGGGTCTGCCTCCCCCCTCTGAAAAATGGATGGGCTACAAGCTCGAGCAGCTTGTTAATTCGCACGCGCTCGTTTTACCCCACATGTGCGCAGGCCCAGTCATTATCTCTTTATCGCCAGGCCTTTAATGGGCAACACCCCCTCTTGGGGCCTCCCCCAGCTAATTAAGAGTGGTGACAATTTCGTCTTGTTGCTCGATTTTTCACCACTTTTTTTCCTACTTCGCGCAATCTTTCCTTATTGAGGAGCTGCTTATAAATGGCCAGATCTGTTGGGCTTAAAAAAACCATGTTTTATCAACATCCCTGGATCTCTTCTTCTTCTTTTGGTCTGTATATTTTTTTTGCTCTGTGTGCGTGCATTGGCAATGGCCTCAGTGAGACAGACCTTGCCTTGTCATCCCTTAAGAACTGGTTCGCATGGAAATGCTTAACCAACCTGTTGCACAGTCTTGTTAGGCAATATTTAACCCGCCGCCACCACCCTCGGCTGATTTAGTGCGGCTCAGGGGACGTAATTTCCCATTATTTTTCCTCCGGGGCAGCCCACAAGAGCCTGCCCGACCCCTCCCAGCAATTCATATAAAGGACCAACGAGCATTTCCGACCTAATTGAAAGATGGATAATTTGTGTGAGGACTTTTTAGGCCGTTCCCGTTCGGTTCAAACAGTTAGGGGGGGGGTTCTACCCCCCCCCTTTCCCCCCTGTCCTGACACAGGAAGTCTGTCTGGATACAAAAGTAGTGTGTTAGTGAGAAGAAAACACATACACAAAAAAACTCTTCTATACAATTCCTTGACTCCTTGCACTTTTTTTTCCTTTTCTGACACCTCTTCTCATGTCAGTTCTGTTGCCCTCCCTCCTCCTCCACCTCCTCTCTAAAGGAGGTCATCCTGTTGACCTCCCTGTCCCCTTCCTGCACGGTTTCTTCATCGGTCTTTTTTTACTTTACAGGGTGTTGTTGCATAAGTTGGGCCAGGCTTGATCAGTGCTGAGACCGGATTTTCTCCGGAGAAAGTTATTCAAATTCACAGCTGATTACGTTCCTACACCATTCGTCAGTCTGATGAAACAAAATGTCTACAAACTCAACCGTGTCAGAGCAACCGGATGAAATTCTGCAAAGTATCATCTGTGCTGCATCCAGCACACCTCCCAGATGTCTTTTTAAAATTGCTCATGCCCATGGGGGACACAATGAAAATTGTTCTCATGTTTGTGCTGTTCAGAATTCAAAATTTCGTTCAGATATCTTCATTAGTTGGGGTCCTAGACATTAATATATGTATGTTTTCAGTCTTACGCAAGACCCTGTATGAGCAATGCATGACGTTCATAAACACGTGTCAGTTGCCGTGTGTGCAAACAAAAAATAACCAGGAAAGAACACTTGAACAGACGTCAGCATGGACGCTGTCCACGCACAAAGCGCGTTATTTAGCATCGTACGTTATTTTTTTTAGAACGCTGTTGCCTTTTATCTCTGCTGCTCACAGTGCCCGTGCACCTGTCGACAGATAACGCAGGTGTCAGTCTCATCTGCTGCATTATTAATGCAATCACTGTAGATGACTTCAGGTGAACACAGGTAAATTTACATGTAAGGGTTGACTCGTGATTTGAGGCCGAATATGAAAAGTTCCCCGCTCCTCCAAGGGAACTCCCCTGGAAGTTTTTACTCCAGTCAGATCAGGGGTGTCTTCTTGGCGCACGCAGCTTGAAGTCGAGCAATAAATTTTGCTCTTCAATTTTACTTTTGCCAATGTTGAATTAGCATCCCGGAGGGGATCGCCATTTCCAGGGTCCTCAGTGATCGTATGACAGGGTTGCCATGGTCGCGGGCGGGGGGAGGGGCGACGCTGCGGGGATCCTCCTCGAATGTGAGCTCTAGGAGATTCTCTGCGAGACCTCAGGGCAACTTCTTGGACAGGTCCACCGTGAGTCAGTAATTTGCCAGGATGTGACACTGTTTCAGGCACAAGGTCAGGATGGCGGCGGAGCTGTGGGATCATGGAGAAATGGTCATTTTCCAAACTATGATGGAAGTCATTGGATCGCAATCATCCAAAGATTTTTTTTCTCCTACAAGGAGAGAAACATTACAAAATTTTGAACGCCCCTCCCAAGCTGGTCCTAGGGCTGTAGCGAGCACTCATGCCAATGGTTGAAGCAGACGGAATGGGACAAAGGCTGCAAAGCTATGTTTCTGTAAAGCTAAGTTTGACTCGTCCTTTTCTAAAGGTTCTGTCGGCTGATACACACAAAAGTCATTTTTGAGCTCAACACTGAGAAAGTCAACCCTTTCTCCTACAATGGGGTCATCACTGCTTTGATGACTTCATGAACGTGTACATCCAATCAGTGGGGGCGACCAAGGCAGGCTCGTTCAACGTCCTGACCTCCTCCTCCGTTGCACGTGAGGTCGGGCAAGGCGCTGATCACTTTTTGCTCCAATCAACGTCAGGACAGTTGTGTCTGGAAGTCTCACTGACCAAAGAAAAAAGGATTTCCAGGTCTCTTTCAACACACTGTAGATGAATGGAAGCTCAGTGTCAAGCAAAAAGTGCAGGTCGGAGACATCTGTGCAGTCAACTGGTTGCTCGTCCAGTCGATCGAGGAGGCCGTCTTGAACTGGAAGTCGATGATTCTGCTGCCCAGAACAAACAGTCAAAGGGGTTGGTGTCAACAGTGCTGTTAACACCTGTGACTTTGTCTTCTTAACAGGGCTCATGGGCCGATGCCGTAGAAGCCTGAGGAAGGAGGAAGCATCATCCCACAGCCATCGGCGCAGGTAAACCCAGATCTTGCTCGCGGGTTATTAATACACGTGACAAGTACTAAGAAACTCGAATTGGATTCATCCCGGAGGCTGCTCGTTTAGCTGAAAGAGACAAGGTTTAATCTCTGCTGAGTCGAGGTCATGACTCGAGTCGCTGTCTCGGATCCGCACAGTGCAAGTACGATATAACTTATGGACATTTTAAAATGATCGTGATTTCAGGTGAAGGAAGACCTGACTCGAGTCGGAGTTCGGACTCCCCAGCATCACTAACCGATTCCAACAGTTCGTTGGACATCCAAGGAAAGTATGAATTCTACGACAAAATTTTCTCCGACAATAAAAAAATGTTCGGCTTCCAAATCGTTCGAGTTGTGACGTTTGGCCCGACTTTTGTCTCCCTCCCCACGTAGTTGAAGTGGACGTTGACGTTGATGAACAGACGAGCTCCTCATGACAAGCTGTGTTTTGGACGTCGTCTTGATTTTCGCCCTCGCCCTGGTTCCACCGGATCAAGTGCGCGTGCTGGGAGAGGTAGAAGAGCAGCATCTCGAGGCCAAGAAAACGCTTCTCGCTTGGCACATGCGTGTGCGCATCATGGAGCTCGGCACTGACGAAACGTGCGCTGCTGCACCAAGATCAACAACAAGTGGGGGCTTCGCGCTGCTGCCCGGAAGGAGATGCTGATGAAGACTCACACCCGTTGGTGACGGAGGAGAACTGAGAGCATAGGACTGGAGATACTTCTTCAGACAGGCTCCCATCGGAAACCCCTTTGACTTGGACGACAGAGACAACACCCTGGGATACCACAGGTCGGCCATGGAGCACGACAGCCGCAGTTTCGTGGCGCCAGTGACGGAGGCCAACGGATTGCCGGACATCCATTGACTGGACTGGATGCTCTCAAGGCTGGTGACTCATAAAAGAGTTGCTCTCTAGGAATCAATTCTCTCCGAACCTGAGCAATCACCTGACGAGTATGAGCCACACATACAAGAGACTCGAAGCCTCCGCCCAGTGCAATGCCGAGGAGTTCCTTCTTTTGTCAATGAGACCATTTCTCGTGGCAACTTTAGTCTGTTTATGCACTACTTTTCCCTGCCTTTGAGGCTAGAGGCTCGTGAGGCTTCAGGCCAGAGAGCCTGAATGTCTGTATCGTGTGATGCATGTGATGACATGCGATACAAGCATTTGGGCTCCGAGGTCAAGCCTTAGAGGCTTCGAGGCATTGAAGATTAGTGCACCAGCTTTTGTCAGCCAATTGCTTCACTCTTACTCGTTCAATCATGTCATGAGCTTGTTCCAAAAAACCTTTTGAATTTCCTCCCCCGTCAGCCTCCACCTCTGTAACAGCCAGACCATCATGAACACTCTGCCAGAACGCAAAAACAGACTTTCCGCTCGCACGTGCTGCACTGCGATTTCGCAACCTGTGTGACACACCTATGATTAAAATCTGTCTGTGCAAACGCAGCCTAAGCGTGCAGCTTCAGCAGTAGCTTGCTCATATATTTTGTCTTCATCATGGCGACGCAATAAATCCCCAGGGGTGGTAGCAGCAGCGCCTTGAAGGCCTCTTAGTTCATTATGGGCAAGCAGCCCATTCTTAATTGTCTGCACATGAGCTGCAAAACGCGCGCGGCCGCGGCAGCTTTGAGCCTGCTTGAGCCGGCCTAAGCCGGCTTGAGCCGCCGCGGCGGGTTCGAACTGACTCAAGCCGGGACCCCGCGGCCGGCAGAGGATCAAACCGGCCGCGGATGCTGCCTCGACTCCGATAATTTTCCCTTCACCCTTCGGAAATCTTATGCAAATTCATTCTACTCATTCGGCCATGAAGCGTCTCGTTGACCTTTTCCTGACTCTTTGACAGATTCATTCTCTTTCATTTTCTTCAATTGCGAGACTCACACACAGAAATGCCTCTTTTTCACCAATAAATGTCAAGAATTATTATTTTTTTAAGGCCTGTTTTAAGGCCTCAGGCGGCCTCTCCACCAGTGTGATTTCTGAATCTCTGGACAGGTGTGTTTTCTTCCCTACAAATGACGGGCAGGAGGAGAGACATATACAGTGGAGTCGCCATAGTAGCCAAAAAAATATATTACTCTTGTCCAAAGGTGTCCCCGTCCTCATTGTGAGGAGTGCGCATCCGTCCCTATTTCGGCGGGGTGTGACGGACACAAGACATCTCGGGGGTGGCCATGAATTCGACTCCGAGACGTCAGCCACGCCACGACAGCGCTACTTTTCCCAACGGCTACCGCCCGCCCTTGTCGGGAAGCATGATCAGCAGAGGAAGACACCCTCAAATACGAAGAAGATATGGGCAGCGGTCGAACTCGGGCGTCGCCCTGACAGAACCTTTATGCGTACCTGCAGCGTCAGGCCCTACCCGGGTTCCGTACCAACTTGTATGCGCATTCCAGACGCTTGCACCCCTCGTCCCTTCCCCCCTCCCCCCCCCTCCTGGTCCCCATGACCCCTGTGCAGGCTCCGTACGCAAAAGAAGCGTACAAACGGCGCCAATAAAGATAAGAGGTGTGCGTGCACGCGCGCACACGCGTCAAGGGCTTCCTTTTTGCCATTATTTAGGCCCCATGCGGCCTTTGGCCCCTCCGCACACACTCGAAAAACCCTGCGGAAAATGTATGCGAAGACGCCTCATTGTAAAATTAGGCAGCTGATGATTTTTTTAAGGCTGGAAGTGATTGCAAAGTTCGGTCCCTCCCTCCCTCCCTCCCTCGCTCGCTCCTCCCCGAGCTGAAGAAGAACAACTTTTTCCCCCTGCCAACGGCAGAGGTCAAGGAAGACTCGATCCGTGCACTCGATTTCGCTGCAATATTTGAGGGGGAAAACACAACAAAAGTGGCTGGCGAAAAAAGTCACAAGAGTCGTAAAGATTGAGCGATAGAGGGACAAAGACCAGACTTGTCTGTGCGCTATGTTTGTCTGGCCGAGTTTTTACAGAGTGAGAAAGACACAAATCCACGGTAGAAGCCAAAGCAGAGCTTCGGTATTAACTGCTTTGGAGAAAACTACATTTCCAGATGTTGCTTCTTCTCGTCCCTCTCCTTTCCTACGGCTTTATTTCCCGAGAGGGGGGTGGAGGACATGGCCCTAACTGCGGCCTCGCACCCGCGGGCCAGAGCCGGAGTTCAGCGCAGCAAAAGCAGAGCAAAAGCGGAGCAAAAGCACATGTGTTTGTTATACGGCAGAACAGAAGTCGTGGGAATCGAAAACGGTAAAAGGAATTCCTATTTTTTTCTTGACAGTTCTTCTCCAACTCACGCTCGTTCATGTTCGTGATTCACCTGCAATCGGTTGAGTTATTTTTTTTTTGAAGATAAAACATGTCTTTGTTGCTTAGTAGAAAAAAAATGTGTCCTCAAATTTTGACAAATATCTTAATATTGGTGGTTGTCACACTTGTGCTCGTTGGATGTGTAGCAGGAAGATGTCTGTTATTTAAGTCTGAAAGCCACCAATGTTGAGATTTTACCAATATCCTTGCCAATATCGAGCCGGAGAACTTGACAGTTAAGGCCACTTCTACCCTGTCCGTCTGTCAACGATTTGAGAATGAAAGTTTTGCATTTTTCATGTGATGACTTTGCTGATTGGACGCCAAAAATCCTTTCCCCCCCCCCCTCCTGACCTCTGCCTGACTTAAAACTGGTGGGTGGTGGCTTCCATGTGACCAGATCGACGAACTGTCTCAAGGAGAATTCCTTCCCTGGCTCATGTCCTTAAGGACTACACGCACGCATGCAGAAGGAAGCCTTGGACAGGAGGAAGACAATGTTGCTTCACAGCTAAACGCAGTGGAAAAAGGATGATTTATCAATATCGACTTCGACGCAGCCTTGACTGCAAAAATCCGCCAATGTTAACGCGACTTATCTGGATTAAGCCGGAGAAGATATCGGGTGACAAAGGACAATTATTGTCGTTTCTTCATCCCCAATTTCCTGGCCAAAGTTTCGATTCTGTCGGCTTTTTTTTTGACACACCCGGAAGAGAACCCGAGAATCGGGGGATATCAGAGTCAAAAATGTTGGCGCACAAAGAATCCATTGAAGTGGGAAGACTTTAACGAATAAACGATGGCTTAAGGCCCGCTCAGATTGGCGCCAAACTGGAGAAAAGTTGGGCCAACTTTTGGGTCTTCTCTTTTCCGCCCAGTTCAACCGCTGCTTCATTCGTACAAATGAGTTTTTCTGCGGGCTTTGAGCAGGAGGTTTTGGGTTCACACAAACGGACTTTTTCTCTCTCTTTCGCTCGTTCTTTCTCTCTTTCCTCCCCGCTGTGAAAAATCTCATCCGCGTGCGGTTAAAAGTGAGAACGAAAGAGAAGCTGAAGCAATTTTGGGGCGAGTGCAATTTTTTTTTATTTTCTCCCTGCACCCAAAAAAAAAGAGTTTGTGCAAGGAACAGAGAGAAAAAAAGCAAATCAGTCGTGCTCATCTGCTTGTGCAGACGAGCCCCAGATCGAGCGTTGGATGTGTGAGATGGATGCTTTTCTCCGTCTCTGTCTCCTTTGACGCGTTTCCGCGTTCTTCATAACTGTCTACCGGGTGTTTCAGCGCCGGGACTGGCGTGTCCTGGCTGAGTCACCCTGTCGTGTGTGTCCCTCTCTCTGCTTAACTGCGTGCTTGGTTCTCACTTGGGACACATTATTAGGGAGAGAAAAGAGTCAGGCTCAAGTCTCACATTACATGAGACACAGAGAGAGTGAAAACGTATCTGCAGAGAGAGAGAGAAAAGAAACATTTTGCTGGCTGAAACAGGAGAAGAAACACCAGGCAGATGTCACGTAACGCACGCACGCAGGACGTGGTAGGACTGTGCGATGTCTGGCATCAATCGATATCGCGATATTCGACATTTCGAGACCAGAGTTTGGACGCCCAAACTCATTGTTTGCTACTTGGTCCAGACGCTCGTGTCTCTCATGAGGGACCCCCAGACTGTTTCTGCAGGCTACCCACATCTATGTGTCTTGGGTCATTTTCAGAGTATCGCGATCTCGATACCCCAGATCGCACAATCTCAGTACGAAGATGCGCACCCAGATGTGCGAACAGAGATAAGGGTGCAGCCACATTTGCATGACTACGGGATTTGTCACAGTGTCGAAACCGTGCAAGGCTGAGTGAGTGCCGGCCTCGAGGAAGGACCGGCCTCGAGGAAGGGCCGGCCTCGAGAAAGTGCCGGCCTCGAGCGAGAAAAGAAAGGCCAACAGCGACTGATTTTGCTATCAGAGTCTCTTCTATGACGGAAGAACATTTTGAAGGGGGGAAAACGAGGTGTAAAAATGCTCTAAATTCTTCCTCCTCCAAAACCCCCAAAAGGAAGTTGACCATTAGGAGAGAGATTAAGATGTGAGATTGTCTGCAGAGAAGAGGTTAACACTTTGAGGTCTTGAGGGGCAGCTGCGAGGATGCTTCTTCTTCTTCGTCTTGTCTGGCACGCGCATGTGCCAAATGTCAAAATACGCCAAAAGTGGAGCCCTGGGAGATGCCAGAACGGTTTTAATGCCAAAAAAGGGGAAGACCTCTAGACACGCAAGGTGAAAATACAGGGAATGCTAATTGCTCCTGCGGTGAGCTGAAATAATCTCTGTCCAACAGTCGTGATGGGCGGAGAACACCGTGTGAGGCCAGAAAATTGCCAGCAGACCCCAGAGTCTCCCCGCACCAGTGAGTGGCATTTTGTGTGAGTCACACGATGCGCGTGTGATTCGCTCGACGGTTTTCTTCTCCTTGCTCCTTCACACTTCATTCACTGAACATTTTCGTCTGCTCGCCTGTGGTGTCTGCAAAGGAAAATCCATAACCGTGCATTAACGGGTGCCAGAGAAGTACCTGTGCTAAGCAGCAGCTTAAAAAAATGAACCTGTTTTCATGAAAAATAATTCCAATCGTCTCTCGTTCTCCTTCTCGCCCTCGCTCTCCCCCGCTGCCGACAGCCAGAGGTCGTCCGACACCGTGTGCGCCACCGAGGCGGCCACAGAGGCGAGCGTCTGAGGCGCAGCAGGCGCCACCTTCGCGGCTCACACGTCCGGTCCCTAAGCAGTAAAGAGTTATGGGAGCCCCCAGGTAGTTAGACAGGTGTGCAACGGGCGTGCATGCGATCTCTCAACCCTTTTTTTTTCTTTTTGAGCGGGGATCACAGCAAATTAGCTCCGGTAACGGAAAAATTGAGATGTTCTCCTCGGCGGGTGAAGCCTTGTATGGGTCATCATTCACTGGTTCTCGGGGCTTCTTGGCCGGGTCGATCGGAGAAAATTCAGATCGAGACTCTGGGGAAAAAGAGACTCTTGACAATTGAGCTTTGTTGTTCAGTTTTTTGGCGGCTCCAACACAGAGGAAAATATCCATTCAGTTGTCTGTAATTTCGGGCAATCACAAAGTTGTCTGGGGGAAGAGATTGAAAAAAATGGGCGGCAATTTCGATTCCATTAGCCTTTTAGACAGGAACTGTTGCTAAATCGCTTTTTGTGAGGCCTGGCAGTGTCTGGCCGAGCGCTTCCTTCTGCTGTCTGGTCGAGTCTCTCCGAGAGTTGGGACTGAGCGATCTGTCGAGTCGAGCTCGGCCATGTTTGCAAGACGTCGGATGTCTAAAAGTGGCGATATCGTTCAGGAGCTTCAAGTTTCGGGCGTGTAAGTACTGAGCAATGCCGATATCAGGCACCAGCAAAAGTATCTCGACTACATATCTGTACGGGTCGTGGCGATATTTTTATTCGGTCTCGCTATGTCGAGTGCGTCGATCAATCTGGGACGTCGCACATCCCTACCCTACCGAGGGTGAAATCGCTGCATTGGTGACGGTTAGAAATGTGGTAATTGTCCTGCCTCAGGCTTTTATGTCTGTCTCTCTCTTTTCTCCACTTGATATTACCCACATTTTCCTGTTGCCTCAACAATGACAGCAGAAACTTTAGGGGTCACCATTGTTAGAAGAGACTGGTTTGTTTTGAGCCCGAACAAAACCCCTCTTCTCTTTGGCTCTAAACTGAATAAGTATCTTATCTCAGTAACGAGAAGTGGCAAATCGCATCCGGCTCCCCCCAAAAATGAATGGGATCTCCACAGAGGCTTCCCCAATTTTTATTCTAATAACGAACTCCCCCTTTTTTTTTATTAAAGGTCCGTCCTGAGCTGGTCACTGTTTACGCCATCTGGCAGACGGCGTTTGCGTAAAATGATGAGGAAATTAGAAAACTAACGAACCTGAGCCACCCCGAGTTGGTGCAGGCCCGGCCGGCCTGGCCCGGAGTGTTGAAGAGGTTGTTGGTGCCGGAGACGAACGTGCGTAGGAGGAGCCTCCAGAGTTGCTCTTTTTGCTGCGACAGTTGGTGACTTTAACGAAAGTTGGGGTCAACTGCGTGGGAACCGCGGCGGAGGGGACGCCGGCAGGGACGCGCACGCACGCGCACACACACACACACGCACCCACATACACACGCACCTTAGAAGAAGAATGTTGCTTCTGTTGTTTTGGAAGTTCTTTCTCACCCTAACTCATCGGGGTCATACCTGAAGCCGGAAATAAGACAATGCCCGGAGGGAAAAGAGGGAGAGAGAGAGAGACTCATCCAGCAAAAACAAGGCCAAGAAATTAACGGCCACCCGGTAAATATTCAGAGAAGACGTGGAATAAAAGCCATGGAAGATATTTGGAGAGAAGCAACAGAGAAGAAGCTCCACGCCCGTATACAGGGTGGGTGAAAAGTCAGGCTGCACCAAAAGTGGATTCCTGAACACTATGATGTCATAAAAGATTTATTTGGAAACAACCATAAAGTGATCGAACGGCTGAGACGACAACAACTAACCGAGCTGACCAAGCTGAGGTTGCCAGAGAGAGCAATGTACAGTATGCACATACATCGGTGGGTGCTTGGTCGACATTTCTTCGTGACTCACACTGCACAGCAAGAGTCGATTTCAAGCCGCGTAACTACCGCAGACTAGAATTTTCCAGTTCTAGTTCTGTCTGCTGTAGCAGGTGTCGCGTAGGGATATTGGTGTGTAGCGACCAAACTAACGTATCTGAAGAAAATTTTGAATTTTAATACAGTAGAATCCCTCCCCCCTCCATACAGTACAAAACTACAGTCGCCATGGTGAACTTGTGAACTTTTCTCCCACAACCGATTCTTTACCAAGTGAAACATCCCCTACAGTGACACTTTGGCAAAATTATATATAATGAACTTGCACAGGGAGGTTTCATTTTCTAAACAGAGGCTGTTTCCTACCTATCGTTCGTGGTCAGTTTTCAGTATCTGCTTCATCCACTCTGTGCAATATTGAGTCTGATGCAAATTTCCCCCGCTCAAAATCAAATGAAATAAGGTTCCGGAATGGATTTGTGAAATGAGACCCTACGTGTGCCTTGATAGCGTGAGATATCGTCAATAAGTGTTGCCAAAATGTGGATGTCATGATTTTTCCACCATCTTTTCAAAAGAACTCATGCCTCTAAATATATGAAGTCATTTGAGTTGAGTGAACTTTTTTTCGTGCAAGTGATGAGTTGACTAAATCAAAGTTCCACTGTACTCACAAGCCAAACTGCAAAGTAAATTTTTCACCCCAATGGCTTGAACAATGCGAGAGTTGATGCTTTGGAGCAGAATCAAACATGGCTGGGACGACCCCTTGGGGAACTTCATCACCCCAATGAATTTGTAGACATTTCGCTCAACGAGATGGAGGAATTGTTTACAAACATGCGCCAGCTTTGAACCAACTGCTGTACAAAGGCACAGTCCTGAGTCAGGAAACTCTTGCAACACCCTGTAGATGACGCCACCTGGAGAGCTTCTCCTCCTTTCTCTTCTCTCCTGGCGGAAGCTCTCCAAAGCGTCGACGATGGCGACATCTAGGAGAAAGTCGTCGCAACGCCCTTTCCTTCCGGGAAAGGTCACGCGGCAGATAAAGTCCGATTTCCCCCCACCCCCCAAAAAATTCTTTTTATGGCCTTTACGTGGACGGATTTTCAAAAAAATAATAAGAAAAAAAAATCCGCCATTTGAGTTGCGAAATTGACAACCGAATGGGAAATGTGACTAAGCTGAAATGTCCTCTGCCTCAGCTTGGAGCGCCAAACAGAGCAGCAAAAGTCGCGTCTCCAGGAACAACTTTGACCTGAGCAAGACCTGCTGGAGGGCCAAGGAAGCAGCAGCAGCAGCAGCGGTCTCACTTCAAAGAGGAAGGATTTTTTTCGGTGATAAAGTTTCGGCTGGAAATAATAAAATAATCTATAAATCTGAGCCTCCATAAAACACAGAAGAATCCCCCAACTGACGACGACTTCTGCCCATTTGAGAGGGAAATTACCCCCTTCCCAAGGATGCTCGTAAGAAGTGCATTTCCAAAGTGACGCCATTGGGAGGTGCCAAATTTGTACTTCCACAAGCTTTGGAACAAAAAAACGCAATTTTCCTGCTGCCAGCGAAAGAAAGACGGACTCGCCGCATTCGACCTACGATGCTCGCCGCCTCTCGTCGTGGCCAAGATCACGCGGCCTCGGGCATGCCGATCCATCCTCAAGAGGCCGTCCTCGAGGCCCGCGTGGAGGCGGCCTCGACGGCTGGAAAACATATTGCGGTGTTGATGTTTTCTGCCTTTTTGCACTTGACAAATTGACGTGCTTCGCTAGATAAGATCAACCCCTGTACAGTGTGTTCAAAAATTAGGCTGCCCTCGATCGCACTCATGAAACTGGCTCTGCTAGCAACGTGTTCCACTCGAAGATCAGCACGGATAGGGGAGGAGGGCATCTGGATATGGTACAGTCGAATCTCAACATGAGGAAGATGATTCTCTCTGTGCCAGAATGCTGACCACAAAGTCCGTTATATCAAGATTCGACTGTGTTGAGTTATTCATTCCAGGTTATTTACCGCCACGGAACATGTTTTACCTTTTTAATCAGGAGTTGCTCCAGTTGCCGCAAAGGACGGGGGGAAAGGTGAAGACAATCTCGAGCTTGCGCGCTTAACTGTTGAACTTGATGTTGAAGCTCTTGTTTTTGCTATGCCTCAGACGGGCTATGCAGGTGCTCATCATGCTGTACCGGGAGGGAAAACAAGAAGTGGCAGAGAACACGGCTACAAAATAAATGGGCAATCTAACTTTTGAACACACGGTACATACTTTGTCTGGTGGAGGAGAAAACTTTTCCATGCTCTCATTTCTTTCCCAGAGTTCAAGTGTATTATTTTTCTCCTTCTTGTCAATCACCGTCTTCCTCCTCTCTTCCCTGTCTCAAGTGAGTTGCTCAGTCGCAGTCTCAGGTTCTGGCCGGGCTCCACCTCCGGCTCTGACCCCGACACCGGCTCACACTCAAGCTCTGGCTCAGACCCGGACTCTGACTCAGGCTCGGGCTCAGCCTCAGGACCCGGCTCTGACTCGGACCCCGACTTGGGCTTTGGCCCGCACTCTTGACTGTGTCCAGCTCATGCAGATGTTTCCTCACTCAAGTACAGTTTTCATTTGGGTCCTAAGGAGATGCAGTTTCATGATTTCATGAGGCGTCCACACTTCGTGCAGACTCAACATGGGCAGAGATTTGTTGGCCAATGTTGTATTGGACTCCCGTTATCATGCAAAACAGTTAGCATTTCATTCCATTGAATAAGTAATGTTGACGGGGTGACTCAGAGACAAGTGGAGACATTCTACAATTTTGCTCATTCATGCGTCTTTTCAATCCTTTACTTCCTCACGGTTGCGTCATTCTTTTATTGAACTTTGTCCCAAGAAGACGAAGAAGAAAAAGGTCAACAACGTGGCAAAGGTCAACAGGAAGGACAGCGGCACAAAGGCGGGCACCAACAACACCGTGAGACATTGAAGCAGATGAAGCGAGCCTGCTTTTTTTCCCGACGTGGAGTTGAGATGTTAGAGTCGTAGTGGGAGGTCGGTCCCCTCGGGCGTGAGGTCGAGGCTGGACCGTCCTCAGCATCCTCGAGACCTCAGTGTCCTCGAACCAAGGTGGCTCCTTCGATCCACGTCTTCGTGTGCTACTTGGAGGTGTCTTCTTACCGGATACGTTTCATTATTTCACACACATACAAAAGCGGGCGTTGTTGACAGCTGCATGCTTGTCAGGCCTCTTAAGGCGTTGCCCCCTTTTCTTCTTTTCTCTATAAATACTTCTAACAACAAATTTGCATCCTAAACGAACGTTTCGCATTAAATAAAAGTCCCTTCTCTGTTCATTTAACACAGTGACTCCACCAGACGGATACAACACGATTGTCCTCGTGTCGTAAGTACTAAAGCTGAAGTCACGCTGTACGTCGGGAGTGCAGCGCTGTGCAAAATAGTGCAGAAGTGCGCTGAACGGCGGCTAGTCAGCTCTATCAGACAGGAGTCAGGTTTTGTGTACAGTCTTTGTTTGGCTGAGGTGAGCCTAAATTAGCCCCTTAACGAAGAAAAACAACATCGAAGCCTAATTCATCCCTCCCTCGGCTGGCTGACCCAGTCCCTCCCTCCCTCCCTCTCTGGGAGGTCCTCTTGTTGTCTTGTTTGAAACAGTACAAACTTCATTTTACACTTTCGGCGAAATAAGAGCACTTTTTCAAGAGAGTCCCGATCAAAACGGTCAAAGAGGCTCTCACTGCATCGCGTTGTTATTGCTCTTCTGTCAGATTTCACTGGAATCCGATCAATCAATGGGAGACCCTAATTAGGGCTTGGCCAAGTTCTTACTCGTGTCCACCTCCCACATGTATATAACGTATAATAAAGATTGAACTGTCTTTACTGCAGCAATGAAGTCAGGCCTCACAAGCCATAGAACTGCACTGGAGAACAATAAAGTCTTTTGGGCTTGACTGGACAACTGTAGAGCCCTCTGGACTGGACTGGACAACGATAGAGCCCTCTGGACTGGACTGGACAACGATAGAGCCCTCTGGACTGGACTGGACAACGATAGAGTCCTCTGGACTGGACTGAACAACTGTAGAGCCCTCTGGACTGGACTGGACAACTGTAGAGCCCTCTGGACTGGACAACGATAGAGCCCTCTGGACTAAGCTGGACAACTGTAAAGCCCTCTGGACTGGACTGGACAACAATAGAGCCCTCTGGACTGGACTGGACAACGATAGAGCCCTCTGGACTGGACTGAACAGTTAACTGTAGAGCCCTCTGGACTGGACTGGACAACTGTAGAGCCCTCTGGACTGGACAACGATAGAGCCCTCTGGACTAAGCTGGACAACTGTAGAGCCCTCTGGACTAGACTGGACAACAATAGAGCCCTCTGGACTGGACTATCTTTTTGCTGACTCCTTTTTTTACGCGTGAGATTACACACATTTCACGGATTTTATCCTTTGCAGCAAGACTCATGAGGAACCCGAGAGGAGGTAACACCTTTGTCCCGAGCTGTGTGAAGCAAGAGAGAGAAGTTGTTGTTCATGTTCTTATGGACTGCAATTTTAGCAACGGAAATGGCATTTCAGGGTTTCTTCACGCTTTTTCATCTCTCACTACCAGTTTCACTGCCTGCTGCACTTTTTCCTTGATTTTTCATTTTTACTGCTTTTATGTTACCAAATTTTTTTTGCCTGACAAAAGGGGCGTTTTAGGCTTTTAAGTTTTTTATGTTCTTACCTAAAATTCCGAGGTCTAAAACATGAGGTAACACTTTTGTCCTGTGAAGCGATAAAACCTGCTAATGTTCCTAATGTCTCACAGTGTAGATTTGCGAGATTGCATATTTGTTATGCAGATACCTGTCCTGAAGCCACTTAAGTTTCTCTAATCGGCGGCTGTTGAGTGAATGAGGAAGGACAGAGTAGAGCAGAGATCGGTTTCACACTCTCACTATTTCGAGGGAAAAAAAACTCGAATAGCTGCGATAAAGCCAGGGGGGGAGGGAAAAAGGGTCTTTGAAGGGCCCTAAACAAAAAGGTCTCAAGCTTAATGGACTGTTAAAAGGATAGAGGGAAGATTAGAGGACAAGAAGAAGTCGAAAACTATCTGATTTCAGAGGCAGGCGGGTAGAGATCACCCTGTAGGGGGGAGGGGGGAATCTACTGCCTGCAGATTCTGTCTGCAATGAGGTGTAGCAGATTATTTCTCTCTCTCTCTCTATCTGCTCCTTTTGCCAGGCCAATGTCAAGGGTGCAGCCGATCCGGCCCGGCCCAGCCCGGCCCAGCTCAGGACAGTCCCTGCTTTGCTCCCCTGTGAGGCCGCCAAGAAGGAAAAATTGTCAAAGCCAGAGAGATACTGGAATTCGTGACATGGGAATTGGGAGTGCCAAAAGGACGACCTGACCCTTACTTTTTTTTGCTCCTTGGCCGAAACAAAAAAAATAACAGGAAAACTTGTTCCTGCTGCTAAAGAGCTATTGAATTTCCTCCCAAAGTCTCCGTTTTCAAGTCATTTCCCCCTTCTTCTCCGCCGAAAAACAGCCCTTGAATTAAGTTTGAGACGTTTTCACAGAAAAACTGTTGCCCGTCGTAAAAATTCCGCTAATAGTAGCACAAAGGGTTTCAGCCGCCATCCAAACAACACCCAACCCAACCCCTTAACCCTTTTTCCCCTTCCTGCCTGTGTTATTAGTAGCCAAAGAATTCCGCCCCCCCCTTTTTTAAGGTGGCCACTTCGACAAAAATGTGGGGGGGAAAGTTGCAAAGCGACTGACTCACCATTAAATCCTTATTCTTATAATGTACGTACTACCTATGTTTATGCCAGTCCTGATCCATCAGCTTGGACTAATTCTGACTCATGAAAAGTTGATATCCGTGGTGAAAAAAGTGCGTCAGGACTGAGAGAATCTTCATCTGTTCGACTCGAGTCAGCTATGGTTGTGACAACGAGAAGTGATTTGAATGTTTTTTGTCAGTATTTTGCCATTTTCACCTAAAAAATGATCAAGAAGTAAAACGTCAGGAATGGGGGTAGAAGTCAGCTCAGTATTCATATTCATTCGTGAGGAAAAAGTTTGACTTTTACAAAGATTCGTGCTTGGACACGGATCCAGACCCTCACCTCACGCCATGAGTCCTCACATGAATGCGGGACCCCACAAAATGGACCCAAACGTTGTTCACGATGACTCCTCCGTATCAGGATTCCCCTCAAACCCTCGTTTCAAAATCGATTTCAATCCAGATGGTGATTTTTTTCCCTTCATTTCCCTCAAATTCCTCAAATCTCAGCAATAATAAAAGTTGTACAGGGTGAAACTCAGCAGGAAAGTAATGAACGCGACTTCTTCACTCCCCTGAAGTCAAAAACAAATGAAGAGAAATGAATGAGTCGAATTCCGGCCTCCTTAAAACGTTTGGACAAACAGATTTTTCCTCGTTCTCTCGATGATTTCGCACCCAGGGAGCGTCTGGTCGTGTGAGTCACAAATAAGAGCTGCGTCCCTTTTTTTGGGTCACTCGGCGGACTGAGTCTGTTCCGACCCCGCTTAAAATGGTCCCGCTGAGTCAGAGGCACAAGTGGAGAAACAAAGCAAGGCAAAATGCAGGATTTGCAGCGCAATTGGAGAGAAAAAAAAAAAAAGAACAAGACTTTGTGTCAAATAGACAATGGCGATTTTTGTCTCATTGACAGCGTCAAGACAGATTTGGGATAGACTGAAGATTTCAAAAGTTGATCTCTCGCAGTGCTGACACCAGCGAAGCGGAAAGCAGCAGCCACTTTGTCTGCAAATGCACAGCACACAATATTGTTATTTAGTGCTTGGCGCACGCGGGGCAGCTTGGCCAGGTCCTTGCCGGGGCGGCACCGGTGCGGCGTCAGCGCCGCCACGGGACTTGGGGTGTGCCAAAAAGCTCATCAGTGGCAAGTGCAAAAAACTGCACTGCACTTGGGTGGATGGATGGACTGGGCCGTAGGTAGCGAGACAGCGCGCGCTCGGGTCGTCTTTGCCACTTCCTGAGGAAGGCTTTACTGTGGACCTTTGGCCCACATTCGCTATTCATAGGGTCCCTCCCCCCTCTGGGGGTCACCCCCGTTCACTCCGCCTTCCAGGGAGGCTCAGGTCACGTTCGTCAAGACTCAGCTTCTGGCAGAGTCAATCGGTTGAGAGGGGGTCTCTGGGTCATTGGCGTATAACATCTCCATGGTCCATCCAAGCACTCCCATGATGTCCGCGCAGCCACACACCCCTCTGGTCCACACGTGTGCTTGGCCACATCCCTCTGGTCCATGGATCCATACAGTCACACCCATTATATTCGCACAGTCACACCCATTATATTCGCACAATCACACACCCCATTCCACACCCCCTTTGCCGATAAACTAGACAGTCTCCGCCCTCGTGACTGTTGTTGTTGGAG